>Ga0137403_10005105_pt1 | contig 15280 bp, 15 predicted proteins | sample CZOMad2_1_16fung_FD_122057 | JGI IMG/M metagenome (GOLD analysis project Ga0137403, IMG submission 122057) | Vadose zone soil fungal communities from Angelo Coast Range Reserve, California, USA - CZOMad2_1_16fungal (Hybrid Assembly) | ecosystem: Environmental > Terrestrial > Soil > Vadose zone... | reverse complement strand
ACTCGGCGGTGGTCACGAGCCGCACGTGGATGTCCTGGTGCCCGCCAAGCGCCGAGACCACGCGGAGGACGGGGACGGTGACCAGGAGGACGAGGAACGCCAGGGCCAGCCCCGCGGTGATGGGGAAGCCGCGCAGGACGCTGCGGAAGAGACCTGGGCGCGTCCCGCCTTTCTCCGTGGGTGGCGATCGCAAACCCGCGCCCACCGCGATCGGAACGAACAGCGCGAGCGCGATCCATACGAGCCGCACGAGCCAGCCGGGCACGGCATCGGGCAGCGGCACGAAGGTGAGGAAGAAGGTGGCGGCTCTGGGCGCCACCACGCCGGCCAGGAGCAACGGCCAGGCGGCGGCCGACGCCACCAGCCCGGACAGCAGCATCCGGCGTCGGCCACTCACGCGGCCGAAGAGCGCCACCACCGCCCAGTCGAAGAGGGCGGAGAGGATCCTCCCCACCGACCGGCTGATGAGGCTGACGATCGCCTGGATCAGCGCCATGGGGGGCCCGTCAGGACTTGCGCCGTCGCCGCGCCTCCCCGCGCCGCTTGCCGCGCGGGGCGCGGAGCGTCCGGAGCTGGGGGAGGATCTCGTCGGCGAAGAGCTCGAAGAAACCCTTCTGCTCCTTGCCGACCTGGTGTACGCAGATGTGGTCGTAGCCCGCGTCCGCGTACTTGCGGATGGCGGCCAGGTGCCGCGCGGGGTCCGGGCCGCAGGTGATGGACTCCGCGACCTGCTCCTCGGTAACCAGCTCCGCCACCGCCTCGAAGTGGGCGGGGAGCGGGAGCTCCCACGAGAGGCTGCTTTCCATGGCGGACGTCGGCCAGTGCTCGCGAGCGACGCGGCGCGCGGTGGACTCGTCCCTGGCGTAGCAGACGGTCAGCTCCGCGTAGCGCGGCTTGCCGGCTCCGCCCGCCTCGTCGAAGGCGGCCAGGAGCGCCGGATCCGGATCCGTGCCGATGAGCCCGTCGCCCAGGCGGCCCGCCTGCTCGGCGCCGCGCGGGCCGCCTGCCGCCACGAAGAGCGGCGGCAGGACGTCGGGCAGGGTGTAGAGACGCGCGTTCTCCACGGTGAAGTGGCGTCCATGATGGCTCTGATTGCCTCCCTCCCAGAGCAGGCGGATCACCGCGATGGCTTCCGCCAGCCGCTCCTGCCGCACCTCGGTCTCCGGCCACCCCTGCCCCACCACGTGCTCGTTCAGGTTCTCGCCCGTACCCACGCCGAGGAAGAATCGCCCCGGCATGAGGGCTGCGGCGGTGGCGGCGGCCTGGGCGACGATGGCGGGATGCAGCCGTGTGGTGGGGCAGGTGACCGCGGTGCCGAGGGTCAGGCGCTGGGTCGCCTGGGCGATGGCGCCGATGACACCCCACACGAAGGGACTCTGGCCCTGCTTGTCGATCCAGGGGTGATAGTGGTCGGAGATGAGCGCGAAGCCGAAGCCCGCGTCCTGGGCCATCTGCGCGCAGCGGACCAGGTCCAGCGGCGAGTGCTCCTCGCTCGAGAGCTTGTAGCCGAGGGTGATCATGCCGCTGCTTTTACTCGCCGCCAGTGCGGCGAAGGGCCGCGATGCGATCGTCGGTGGCCGGATGGGTCGAGAAAAAGCCGCCCTCGCTTCCGCCCTCGGTGTTGAGGAGCCAGGTCAGCGTCTGCTCCATCACCTTCGGGGAGTATCCGGCCCGCTTCAGGATCTCCGCGCCGTGCGCGTCGGCCTGGTACTCCTCGTGCCGGCCGTAAGCACGGGAGATCAGGGTGCCCGCCGCCGGGGTGAGCTGACCGCTACCCGGGATGATCTGGTCGAGGATGACCATGCCGATGGCGACGCCCGTCTGCAGGCGCTGCGCCTTGGCGACGTGACCCAGGTCGTCGTGGGCCACCTCGTGGGCGAGGACGCCGGCCAGCTGCTGATCATTGGCCTTGCGCAGGAGCCCGGTGGTGACGATGTACTGCCCCTCGCCGGCGCTGCCCGCATTGATGTGGTCGTCGTCCACGATGCCGACCTTCACCTGATTCAGCGGCCGCTTGTTGTCGGCGGCCTGGACGAGGGGCAGCATCACCCGCTTGAGCCGCTCGGCCTGGGCGGGATCGATGCGCGCGGTGGACCGCGGCGCGCTCGCGGCGGGTGCGGTGCTCCCGCCGCTCGACGACGGGGACGGGCTGGAAACCGGCGCCGCGCAGGCGGCGGCGAGGGACAACGCGGCGAGAAGCGCGACGAGCGTGGTGTTCATGGCCGGCTACCCGCTCGTCTTGACGGCGAGATTGTTGACCACCGCGTTGACGCCCTTCACGCTCCAGGCGATGTTCGACGCACGCTGCTTCATGTCCTCGCTGTCGACGAGGCCGTTGAGATAGACGGTCCGATGGTTCGTGTCGACTTCCACCTTGGTGAGGGTGGACACCTTCTCCTTGGCGAGCTTGGCTTTGACCTGGGTGGTGATGGTGGCATCGTCGATGCTCTCCCCGGCGGTCTTCCCGATGCCGGACGAGCAAGCCGCGAGGGTCAGCATCACCAGCATGGCGACGGGCAGCAGTCTCAGATGTCTCAGACATTGCATGGCCATTTTCTCCTTTTTGTTCTTGTCCGCATTCTGGTGCGGCGATTGGGCCGCTATCGCCACACTCCGGCAAGTGATGTGCCAGACCAGCCCCAGCGCGGAGGCACGGGCGAAGCGAGCGGAATTGCTGCCGCCGCGCGGGCCGATAGGAGCGGGAGGGCGATGAGCGGGCGCACGAACCGGCGGGGAAAAGCGTTTTTCGGCCGGTAGTCCTGACCCGACATCCTTCAGCGAGTCACTCTTCCAGACACTCCACTGGACATTGCGCGGCCCTCCGGGCGACATCCAAAACCAATAGGGAGGGCAACTCGCTGGCACTGCGATTGCGTGCGCCTGAACCCGTGCGCTCCCGCACGAAAAGGAGACCAAGGTCATGGACAAGAAGGAGTCGAAACGGAAAGGCGACGATCAGTCGCGCGAGCCCGGCCGTCATCCTCAGGCGCCGGAGCCCGAGCGCCGGTACCCCGACTCGAATCGCCCTGACACGCTGCGACCGGACCCCGGTGAGCAGGAGTCGCCCGGAGAGCGAAAGTCGCGAGAGGGGGCGCGTCAGAGCGACGAGAGCCGAGTGATCAGCGCGGAATACGGCGATGAGGACGATGAAGACATTGATGACGCGGACATCGACGATGAGGTAAGGCCGGCTCGGCCGGTGTAATGAGGAGCAAAGCAAATGAAGACCTGGCCGAGACGGGTATTTCGCGGAGTGGGACTGGCCGTCGTCCTCGGGGCGGCGGCGCTCTTGGGCCTCGGCCCCATGGCGCCGTCGTCGGTCTGGGCCGAGCCGAGCGAAATGGCGGTCATCGAGACCCGCGCTTCTCTCGAGGATGAGTCCAGCGACGGGATCAATGCCGCGCTCCGAAAGGCACTAGAGAAGGCGATCCGAGGCGCCGCCGCCATGGGCCTGGGGCAGGCACGAATCACCGGCGCCTATCGGGGGCCGAGCTTTGTCGTGATCCAGATCCTCGCGACCAGCGAGACGGAGGAGGGCGCGAAGGGCGACGGGCCGAGGGTCGGTGAGGCCCTGCCGGGCAACCGGTTCTAGCAACTATCGCGGCGCGCGTCACCGAGGCTGACTGAGGGTCAGCGTGCCTCCTCCGGCACCGGGGACAGTCCCGGCCAGGGGCGGGGCGCCGGCCCCGCGGTGTCCTCCGGGCGGGCGGCGAGCCGCAGGGCCTCCCGGCGGGCCTGGGTGAGGGACGTGGCGACCGCGTTGGCTCCGGCGGCGCGGAGCGCGCGACGCCTCGCCGCGCTTCGCGCGACGCCGCACTGCAGTACGAGGATGGGCGTGTCCGGCGCGACCTCGCGCAGCCGCTTCACGAGTCGGCGTAGGCGGCGCCCGCCGCCGGGGCCGACGGCGCCGACGCAGACGAGGGCCGCCCCCGCCCCCTCGAGCGCGGCCACCGTCTCCACCGAGGGCGGGCCCGGGGGCACGATGTGCACGAGAAAGCCTGCGGGCCCGAGCAGGCGGCCGAGCATGGCCAGCCCCGTCTCGTCCACCGCGTCGCGCAGCGGCACCGCGGCCACGACGGTGGCGGCCGCCATCTGGTCCGGTGCGCCCGCGGGCCCGGCCGCCGGATCGGCGGGCTGACCCTCCACCAGGCGCCGGCCGGTCTCCACCAGGCGCGCGTACTCCTCGCGCGAGAGCTGGCGCGAGCGCCGGTCGCGGCGGGCGCGCGCAAGAGCGGGCGCGACCAGGGTGTCGAAGGCCGCCTCGAGGGAGGATGACTCCACCACCTCCGCCATCAGCTCCACGGCCTCGTCCCCGTCCCCGGCGAGCATCCGCTGGTACAGGGTCACCGATGGCTTCACCCCCGAGTCGTCGCTCAGGAGGATCTCGACGAACTCGAGCCCGTCCACGGTGCGCGCGAAGACGACCAGGAGCACGGTCAAGGGCGTCGAGAGCACGAGCCCGATCGGCCCCCACAGCCAGGTCCAGAAGGCGGCCGCGACCAGCAGCGCGAGCGCGGACACTCCGGCGCTCCAACTGAAGAGCAGCGGCTCGAGGACGAAGGCCACCGCCACCTCGCTGACGATGAAGAGCCCGGTGATGAGGAGCGGCCGGGTCCACCCATCGAACACGGCCAGGCTCAGCACGATGGGCATGAGCGCGGCCGCCCACGCGCCCACGTACGGGATGAAGCGCAGCACGCCCGCGAAGAAGCCGAGGGCGAGCGAAAACGGCACGCCGAGGAGGTAGAGACCCACGCCGATGGCCAGGCCGAAGCTGCCGTTGATGAGGGACTGCATGAGGAGGTAGCGGGAGATCCGAAGGCCGGCCTCGTCGAGGAGCCGCGTGGTGACCGCCAGTCGGTCGTGGCCGAAGAGCCGCACCACGCGCGCCCGGAGCTCCCGCTGCTGGATGAGGACGAAGAACAAGAGGACGATCACCAGGGCCGCCGAGCCCAGCGGCTCTAGCAGGTTCTGAATCGACCACATCGCGCTCGACTGGGAGACCACCACCGGCACCGGCTTCTCGGCGGCGGGATCGGGCGGGGTGCCTTTCTCGATCTGCTTCATCACGTCCTTGGCGGTGGCTTCCATTTTCTCGAGCGTCCCACCGCGCCGCGCCTGCTGGATGTCCGAGACCTTGCGGGTGATGGTCTCCCGATACTTCGGCAGGTCGTTGGCGAGCGTGGCGATCTGGGAGGTGAGCGCCCAGCCCAGCGCCGCCGCGATCAGAAGCGCGAAGACGCCGACGGTGACCGCGGCCGGCACGCGCCGCAGGCCCAGACGCCGCGCGAGCGTCACCAGCGGAGTGAGGAGAAACGCGAGCAGCAGGGCCAGCGCCAGGGGGATCGCGACCGGGCGCGCCCAGTAGAGACAGGCCACCGTCAGGACCATCCCGGCGAGGACGACGAAACGCCGGCTGATGGTGGGGGTGTGGCGCGGGCTCCGCGGCGGCCACCCGGTGCGCAGGCGCGCCGGCCCCGCCGCGGCGCCCGCCCCGTTCACGGCCACGTACTCGGCCAGCTATCCGGAAGAATGTCGAGGACCAGCGCGATGGCGGCCAGGACCAGGATCAGGAGCACGTGCACGCGGGGCGGCTGTCGGAGGACCAGCATGGCGAAGGTCAGCCCTTCTGCTGGATGGTGAGATGGTTGACGACGCCGTTCACGTGCTGGACGCTCCACGCGATCTCGGCCGCGCGCTGCCGGGTCTCCTCGCTGTCCACCACGCCGGTCAGGTACACGGTGCGCAGATTGGTCTCCACCCCCACCCGGGTGAGGGTGGCCAGCTTTTCGGCCGCGAGCTTGGACTTCACCGCGGCGGTAATCTGGGCGTCATCGATGTTCTCACCGGTGGTCTTGCCGCTCAGGGACGTGCAGGCGGCCAGGACCATCATCGTCAGCATGAGCATCGCGAGCGCGAACCGTCGCCGCGTCTTGAGCTCGTCGGGTGCTTCTCCTCGTTTCCCCGTGTTCTGCATTTCTGCACGTCTCACGTCGCGCTCCTTTTCGATGTTCGAGCGCCAGGCGTTCACGTCCTGGCGCAAGACTGAGCGGCAAACCCCGTGCCAGCGACGGAGCGCCCTCGCGGCGGCGGCGAAGCGCGCGGAATCTCAGGATGCGGGAACGCGCGAACCGGCGGCGCCGGCGGCGGCGCGAGGCGTGTCAAACTTACAGTGTCGGTAATCCTGACCCGACGCCGCGCCGGGCAGATGGTGGCGGCCACGCAGGGGAGTTCCGGGAGAGGCGCGTGAAAAATCAACAGGACGGAGCCCGCTCGGCGGGCGGGCGCCGCGCTGGCACGGAAGATGCCATGTGGTCTCTCCATGAGGGCTCACTCGTCCGTCATCGGCGCCGCCCTGATCCTCGTCGCCGTGTTCCTCCTGTCCTCGTCCTGCGCGCAGGTACAGCCGCACTTCACCGTGCCGAAGATGACGCTCTCCGATCCGTCGTTCATCCCGACCATGGAGGCGTACACGGCGTCCACGGTGAGCTCGGGCAACCGGGTGGACTTCCTGCTCAACGGCAACCAGATCTTCCCCGCCCAGCTCGCCGCCATTCGCTCCGCCCAGCGCACCATCACCTACGCGCAGTATTTCTACGAGGACGGGCCGCCGGCGGTGCGGCTGGTGGAGGCCATCAGCGAGCGGTGCCGGGCAGGAGTGCGCGCCCACGTGCTCCTGGACGGCTTCGGCAGCCTCAAGATGCCGCTCGAGCTCAGGCAGACGCTGGAAGCGGCGGGCTGCGAGGTCGCCACCTTCCGTCCGCTGCGGCCGTGGGCGCTGGACGAGGCGAATAACCGCAACCACCGCCGCATCCTCGTGGTGGATGGGAAGGTGGGCTTCACCGGCGGGTCGGGGGCCAGCTCCAAGTGGATGGGCAACGGCCGGCGCGACGGGCACTGGCGGGAGACCGACGCGCGCATGGAAGGCCCCACCGTGAACGATCTTCAGGGAGCCTTCGCGGAGAACTGGCTGGAGGCGACGGGCAACGTGCTGGGCGGCGACGGCTACTTCGCGCCCCAGCCCGCGCGGGGCTCGGTACGAGCCCAGATCGTGCGGAGCTCACCCACCAACGGCAGCTTCGCGATGTACACCATGTACCTGCTCGCCGTGTCATCGGCCCGGCGGACCATCTACATGACCAACCCCTATTTCCTGCCCGACGACCAGATGCGGAAGGCTCTGCTGGACGCGAAACGTCGCGGGGTGAGGGTGGTCCTGCTGCTGCCCGGCGCCATCGACAACAACATCGTCCGCCAGGCCAGCCGGGGCGGATTCGGCGAGCTGCTGGACGCGGGCATCGAGATCCACGAGTACGGCTCGGGGCTCCTTCACGCCAAGACCATGTCGGTGGACGGCCTCTGGTCGACGGTGGGCAGCACCAACGTGGACAACCGGTCCTTCGCGCTGAACGACGAGCTGAACGTTGCGCTCTACGACGCGGACACGACGGCGCGGCTCGAGAAGATCTTCGTCGAGGACCTGCAGCACTCGCGCCCGGTGGACTCCGCGCGCTGGCGGGCGCGTGGTCCAGTTAACCGGTTGCTCGAGCTGCTCGCGATGCCCTTCAAGCCCCAGCTCTAGCCGGCCGGCCCATGCTGATCTGGTTCCGGCTCGCCGCCCTCACGCTGACCGCGCTGACCCTGGGCCTGAGCTTCGCCCACGTGCTCGAGATGCCGGCGAAGCTCGCCTATCCGCCCGACCTCTACGTGGCCCTGCAGAACTCGCTCTACGTATCGTTTGGCCCGCCGGGGGTAGGGGCCTTCGTGGAGCCGGGGGCCATCCTGGCCGCGGTGATCCTGGCGTATCTGGTCCGGCGCCGTCGCGCCGCGTTCTGGCTGACGGTGGGCGCGACGATCGGCCTGCTGCTGGCCTTCCCGGTGGTGTTCTTCATCTACACCCAGCCGGCCGACACCGTGTTCCACGCCGCGGGCGCCGCCTCCGTGCCCGGGGACTTCGAGCGCTACCGCGGCCAGTGGGAGTATTCGCACGCGGCCCGGTTCGTCCTGCATCTGGCCGCCTTCGTGTTCCTCGCGCTGTCGGTGCTGCACCGGCCGCGGGCGCCGCGGAGCGAGCTCTCGCCGTACACGATGGGCGCGATCAGGACGGAGCGGGCGCGGAGCTACTCGCCCTCGTCGCCGCTGTTCGGGGAGGGACCGCCGTCGATGACCATGGTGGCCCCGTTCATGAAGCCGGACGCGTCGGAGGCGAGGAAGACGCAGGGGTAGGCGATCTCCTCCACCTTGCCCCAGCGGCCGAGGCCGACGCGGTTGGCCACGCCGTCATAGACTTTCTTGGCGTCCGGATTGGTCTTGTGAAGCACGTCCAGGTACCCCTCCGTCTCCACCGGACCCGGCGCGATGCAGTTGACCCGGATTCCCTTCCGCCCCCACGCCATGCCGAGCGTCCGCGTGAAGTTGATGACGGCGGCCTTGGAGGCGCCGTAGTGCGACATCATGGTGGAGCCGTACACGCCCGCGATGGACGAGATATTGATGATGCCGCCGCCGCCCTGGGCCATCATCTGCCGGCCCGCCCACTTGCAGCCGAAGAAGACGCCGTTAAGGTTGATCCCCACCACCGTGTTCCAGCCGTTCACCGAGATGTCCTCGACCTTGGCGCGGAACGAGGCCCCCGCATTGTTCACCATCACGTCCAGCTTGCCGAGATCCTTCACCGTCTTCTCGACGAGGCCCTTCACCTGGTCTTCCTGGCGCACGTCCACCGCCAGCGCGAAGGAACGGCGGCCCAGCTTCCGGATCTCGGCGGTGACGGGCTCGAGGTGCTCGATCTTGCGGCTGGCGATGGCCACGTCCGCGCCCGCGCGGGCAAACTCGATGGCGATGGACTTCCCGATGCCGACGCCGCCTCCGGTGACGATCGCGACCTTGCCTTCGAGCGAGAACGGCGACGCTGCCATGTCGGAGCCTCCTGGGTTGGGGATGTGAGGGAGCGAATTATACTCCGCGCGCGAGCTGCGCGAAGGCCGGCGGCGCGGGGCTGTCGAAGCGGATCGGCTCGCGGGTGCCGGGGTGGACGAAGCCCAGGCGCGTGGCGTGCAGACACAGGCGCTTGAGCGGATCGCGGGGGCTGCCGTGCTCGGTGTCGCCGATCACCGGATGGCCGAGCGCGGCGAGCTGCACCCGGATCTGGTGGCGCCGGCCGGTGCCGAGCGCGATCTGGAGCAGCGTGGCGTCGCGCCGCCGCTCCCGCACGCGGTAGTGGGTGATGGCCTCCCGCCCCAGCGCGCTCGGCGCCGGATGCCCGGCGCCACGGCCGGATCCGCGCGACCACGCGATGCGCACGCGGTGGGCGGGGTCCTCCACCAAACGGTCGGTGAGGGTGCCGGTGTCCAGCCGCACCGCCCCTTCCACCACCGCCACGTAGCCGCGGTCCACGTCGCGGGCCGCGAACTGGGCCTGGAGCGCCGCCTTGGCCGTGGTGGTCTTGGCGAACACGAGCAGGCCCGAGGTCTCACGGTCGAGCCGGTGGACGATATACGGCCGCCGCTCCTTGCGCTGGGCGGCGAGATAATCCCAGAGGATGCGGTAGGTCGTGCGCGTGCGCTCGCGCTCGGTGCCGATGGTGAGGAGCCCCGGCGGCTTGTCCACCACCAGCAACGTCTCGTCCTCGTGGACGATGCGCAGCCCCAGCGGCAATCGCGCCGCGCGCGGGGGCGCCACCGTGGGCGGCCCCAGCGTGACCTTGGCGCCCCCGGCCACGTCGGAGCGCGCATCCCGCGCCACCGTGCCGTTGACGCGCACGCGGCCGGAAGCCAGCCACTGCTTCATGCTGCGCCCCGAGGCCTGGGGAAATTGCTCGCGTAAGCGCTGCGCCAAGGTGCCCACGCTCACTCGCTCCGCAATACGCTGAGCGGCTTCTGACCCAGGAGCCGGAAGCTGCCGAGGAAGCCCACCGCGAGGGCGAGGAGGGTGGCGCCGGCGACGCCGCCGGCGAGGATGGCGGGCTGCCAGTGCCAGGGGACCTCGATCAGCCAGCGCTGCACCCCCCACGCCAGCACCGCGGCGAGCCCGGTACCGGCCACGCCCGCCGCGACGCCGAGGAGGGCGTACTCCACCGCGAAGCCGCGCGCCACCACGCCGCGCGTGGCCCCGAGCGCCTTCAGGATCACGGACTGGTAGTGCCGCTCGTGCCGCGTGATGGACAGCGCGCCCGCGAGCACCACCACCCCGGCGAGCACACTCACCCCCGCCACCAGGCGCACCGCCTGCGCGATCTGGTCCACGATGCCCGACGCGCGCTCCAGCACCTCGCGGACCGGCACCGCGGTGATGTTCGGGAAGGCGCCCACCACCACGGACTGCAGGCGCTCCTCGGCCGCGGGCGGGGCCTCGGCGGTGGCGAGATAGGTGGTGGGCGCGCCCTCCAGCGCGCCCGGCGAGAAGATCACGAAGAAATTGGCGCCGAAGGTCCGCCACTCCACCCGCCTCAGGCTGGTGACGCGGGCGCTGATGGGGATCCCCTGGATGTCGAAGGTGAGCGTATCGCCCAGCCCCACGCCCAGGTTCCGCGCCAGCTCTTCCTCCACGGAGATCTGCGGCTCGCGGGCGGCGTCGGCCTCCGTCCACCAGCGGCCGGCCACCACCGTGTTCCGTCCCGGCGGCGCCGCCGCCCAGGTGAGCACGTACTCGCGCGAGAGATACCAGGCCTCCTCGCGGCGTCGCGCGTCGCGCCCGACCGGCGCGCCGTCCACGGCCGCGAGCCGGGCCCGCACGGTGGGAATGAGGGTGGGCGGCGCGCCCGTCTCACGCGCGACGACCCGCGCGAAGCCCTCCGCCTGGTCCGGCTGGATATCGATGAAGAAGAAGGCCGGCGCGCGCTCGGCGGCCGGCCCCGCCAGCTCCCCGCGGAGGTTTCCCTCCAGCACCGCCACCGCCACGATCAGCATCACCGCGAGGCCGAGCGTCACGAGCACCGCGCCCGCTTGGCCTCCCGGCCGGTGCAGTGCGGCCACCCCCTGGCGCCAGGCGAGCCAGCGTCCGCGCGGGAGCCGCCGCGTCGCCGCGAGGGCCAGCCGCGCCAGCATGAAGAGCAGGGCGAGCCCGCCGGCGAAGCCGCCGATGAAGAGCGCGCCCACCTTCCACGAGCCCGCCTGCCATAGCGCCAGCGCGGCGAGCCCGGCCGCCACCGGCAGCGCCGCCAGGAGCCGGCGGCGGCTCGAGCGCTGCGTCTCGACTTCGTAGCGGAGGACCAGGGAAGGCGGGATGTCGCGGATGGCCAGCAGCGGCGGCAGCGCACAGAGCAGGGTGACGCCGAGCCCCATCGCGATGCCGCGCAGGATGGCGGTGGGCGACACGCCGATCGCGAGGGGGAAGGGGAGGAGGGGGGCCAGCCATGGCGCGATGAGTGGCGGCACCGCGCTCCCGATGGTCGCGCCCACGAGGCTGCCCGCCAGTCCCAGCGCCCCGGTCTGGAGGAGATAGGCGGCGAGGAGCCAGCGCCACGGTGTGCCGAGGCTCTTGAGGATGGCCAGGGTGGCGCGGCGGCGGCGCAGGAAGGCCTGGACGCTCACGCCCACGCCGATGCCGCCGACGAGCAGCGCGACGAGTCCGGTGAGGCCGAGATACATGGTGAGCTGATCCCAGAAACGGCGGAGCCCCGGCTGCGCCTGGCGGTAGGTGCTGACGCGAAGGCCGGGGTCGTCGAGCCGCGAGACGAGCGCCTCACGGACGGCCTCCGCGTTGGCGCCTTCGGGGAGCCGGATCAGCGTGCGGTGGCGGACGCGGCTACCCGGTCGCACGAGGCCGGTGGCCTCGAGGTCGGCGGCGGCGATCAGCACGCGCGGGCCCAGGGAGAAGACGCCGACCGCGCGATCGGGCTCGTTCTCCACGAGGCCGGCGATGCGGAAATCGAGCTCCCCGATCCGGAGTGAGTCGCCCACCGCGAGACCGAGCCGCGTGAGCAGCGCCGACTGCACCAGCGCGCGGCGCTCCCCGATCAGCGTGTCCAGCGGCGCCGCCGGCGCCGTCACCAGGCGTCCATAGAAGGGATAGCCCGCCTCCACCGCCTTGATCTCGACGAGCTGCACGCGCGGCTGCTCGGCGGGGGCACCGCGCGCCTTGGCCTGCGCCTGGGCGGGCGCCTGGGCCTGCGCCATCGCGGCCAGCTCGAGCACCTGGGTGGAGCGCGCGCCGGAGCGCGTGAGCGCGGCCACCGCGGCGGCCGAGCCCGCCCCCAGGGCCTGCGAGGAGCGGATCTCGAGGTCCGCGCCCATGAGGGTCTTGCCGGACTCCGCCACCGTCCGCTCGAGGCTGCGCCCGAGGGTGCCGACCGCGACCAGCGCGGCCACCCCGAGGGTGACGCAAGCCACGAGATAGCCGAAGTGCCGGCCCGCCCCGCGCAGCTCGCGCGCGGCCTGCCGGAAGGCCCAGCTAGACATGCGGGCCCACGCTGGCTTCGTCGGCGACCACCCGTCCGTCACGGAGCGTGACGAGCCGATCGGCGTGAGCGGCGAGCGCGGGATCATGGGTGACGAGGACGAGGGTGCTGCCCAGCGTGCGGTTGAGACCCAGGATCAGCTCGATGATCTGCTTGCCGGTGGCGGAGTCGAGATTGCCGGTGGGCTCGTCGGCCAGGAGCACGGGCGGCCGGCGCGCCACCGCGCGCGCGACGGCCACGCGCTGCTGCTCGCCCCCCGAGAGCTGCACCGGGTAGCGCTCGGTACGGTCGCCGAGGCCGACCTCACCCAGGAGGGCGCGGGCGCGCTCGAGCGCATCCGCCTCACCCGCCAGCTCCAGCGGCACCGCCACGTTTTCCAGCGCGGTGAGAGTGGGAATGAGGTGGAAGGACTGGAAGATGTAGCCCACGGTGTCGAGGCGGAAGCGCGCGAGGGCGTCTTCGCTCAGCGCGGTGACGTCCGCGCCCGCCACGCGGATGCAGCCGGTGGAGGGACGGTCGAGTCCGGCGATGAGGCCCAGCAGGGTGGACTTGCCGCTACCGGACGGCCCCGCGATGGCGACGAACTGACGCGCGGGGATCTCGAGCGTCACGTCGGCGAGCACCTCGACGGAACGGTCGCCGCTTGCGAAGCGCATGCCGACGCCGGAGATCGCGATCATGGTTGCGTCTCATACTACACTGGAGCTACGGGGGAGGCGGGGACGCGGACATGCTGGGCACGCACGATCTCTGGGCATTTCTCCTGGCGAGCTTTCTCCTCTGGATCACGCCCGGCCCCGACAACATGTACATTCTCGCGCGGAGCATTGCGCAGGGCCGGCGCGCGGGCCTCGTGTCCGCGCTCGGCATCGGCTCGGGCGTGCTCGTGCACACAGTCGCCGCGGCCCTGGGGCTGTCCGCCATCCTCGCCGCGTCATCGTGGGCCTTCCTCGCGGTGAAGGTGGCGGGAGCGGCCTATCTGATCTACCTGGGAGTGGCCGCGCTCCGTCGCCCGGTCGCGCCGCTCGCCGCGCCCACGCTCGATCCCGCTCCCCCGTGGCGCGTGTACCGGCAGGGCGTGCTCTCCAATATCCTCAATCCCAAGGTGGCGGTGTTCTTCCTCGCCTTCCTGCCGCAGTTCGTGGACGGGGGATCGGGCGGGGGCCCGCTCCCCTTCCTCCTCCTGGGCGGGCTCTTCGTGACGGGCGGCACGCTCTGGTGCGTGCTCTTCGCGCTCGGCGCCGCGACCGCCACCTCGACGCTGCGCCGGTCGCCGCGCCTCCTGGTCTGGCTCGAGCGGCTGTCGGGCTGCGTCTACATCGCGCTCGGGCTGAACCTCCTCCGCTCCCGGCCCCAGTCCGCGTGACACGTCGTCGCTTCGCGGTCGTTCTTGTTCTGGTCGTCGTGTGGACCGCACTGGGCTCCGCGGCGGCCCGGGCCCAGCCCGATCGCGTCATCGTGGCATTCGGCGACAGCCTCACCGCGGGGCAGGGCGTGGCTCCCGACGAGAGCTATCCCGCGCTCCTCGCCGCCAAGCTCCGCACCGAGGGCTATTCGTATCGCGTGGTCAATGCCGGCGTGTCGGGCGATACCACCGCGGGCGGGCTGCGCCGGGTCGACTGGGCGCTCAAGAGCAAGCCCGATATCGTGCTGCTCGAGCTGGGCGTCAACGACGCCTTCCGCGGCCAGGACCTCGACCGCGTGCGCGCCAACCTCGACGCCATGGTGACGCGGTTCGAGGCGGGCGGCGCGCGCGTCCTCCTCCTCGGCATGCGGCTGCCGCCGAATTACGGCTCGAGCTACGCCGGGCATTTCGAGAAGATGTACGCGGAGGTGGCCGAGCGTCGCAAGGTGGCCTTCATGCCGTTCTTCCTCGACGGGGTGGGCGCGGTGACCCGGCTCAATCAGCCGGACGGCATCCATCCCACCGCGGAAGGCTATCGGATCATCGTCGAGCGGCTCTGGCCGTACGTGGAGCCGCTGCTGCGGCGCTAACGTTGATTTAGTGCGGCTTTCGGCCTAGGATGTGCCCGGCGCCGTAGCCCGCAGTTGTCCCGAACGTCGGCCCTCAGTCAGGGGGATCCATGACCACGAAGCACGACGAGTTCTCACTGGACGCCAAGTACACCCAGGAAGACGGCACCGTCTTTCTTTCCGGCATCCAGGCGCTGGTTCGCCTGCCGCTCGACCAGCACCGCGCGGACCGCCGCCGCGGCCTTCGCACCGCCACCTTCATCTCCGGCTATCGCGGCTCGCCGCTGGGCGGGCTGGACCAGACGCTGGAGCGCTACGCCAAGCTCCTGACCGAGCATCACGTGGTGTTTTCCTCCGGTCTCAACGAGGATCTGGGCGCCACCGCCGTGTTCGGCAGCCAGATGGTCAATTCCTTCCCGCGGCCCAAATACGACGGTGTGCTCGGCATGTGGTACGGCAAGGCCCCCGGGGTGGACCGGACCGGCGACGTGTTCAAACATGCGAACTATGCCGGGGTGGGCAAGAACGGCGGCGTGCTGGCCCTCGCCGGCGACGACCCCATCTCGAAGTCGTCCACCTTGCCCAGCCACTCCGAGTGGGCGCTGGCCGATGCCTTCATGCCCACGCTCTACCCGGGCAACGTGCAGGAGATCCTGGACCTGGGTCTCCACGGCTTCATGCTCTCGCGCGTCTCCGGGCTCTGGGCGGCGATGAAGATCGTGACCAACGTGGCCGACGAGACGGGCACCATCGAGGTCGGGCGCGAACGCATCCAGCCCGATATTCCCACCGTGGAGTTGGACGGCAAGCCCTTCCAGCACCAGATCAACCTGAACATCATCCCGCCCTATGGGCTGGACATGGAGCGCACGCTCCACCTGGCCCGGCTCGAGCTGGCCCGCCGCTACG
>Ga0137403_10005103_pt1 | contig 15280 bp, 17 predicted proteins | sample CZOMad2_1_16fung_FD_122057 | JGI IMG/M metagenome (GOLD analysis project Ga0137403, IMG submission 122057) | Vadose zone soil fungal communities from Angelo Coast Range Reserve, California, USA - CZOMad2_1_16fungal (Hybrid Assembly) | ecosystem: Environmental > Terrestrial > Soil > Vadose zone... | reverse complement strand
CGCTTTCCCACGGCAGCAGTCCCCAGTTCGGGGGCATACGCCCCCGGTGCACAACTCGCGGTCCGCGCGGAGGCGGACCCGGTTACTGGAACTGCCGCATTCGGACCGAGAGGAGGAGCCCCAGCGCCATGAACGACACCACCATGGACGAACCGCCGTAGCTCATCAGCGGAAGCGGGATGCCCACCACAGGCAAGAGGCCTGTCACCATGCCCAGGTTGATGAGCGTCTGGGCGGCGAACAGGGCCGTGACGCCCAAGGCAATGATGCGCCCTCGGGCTTCCCGGGTGACGACCGCGATCTCGAAGCCCCGCAACACCAGGACTACGTAGGCCGCGATCAGCACCGAACAGCCGACGAATCCCCACATCTCGGCGAATACGGCAAAAATGAAATCAGTGTGGCGCTCCGGAAGAAAAGCCAGGCGGCTCTGCGTCGCGCCGCTGATGCCTTTCCCCAGGAGCTGCCCCGAACCAATGGCGATCTTCGCCTGAATCACATTGTACGCCGTTCCGAGAGGGTCTCGAAACGGATCGAGGTAGACGAGGAGCCGATCCCGCTGATACGGCTTCAGGAGGAACCATGCGATGGGCATGAAGGCGATGCCCGCCCCCGCCAGCCCGCCGAGGACGCGCATGCGCACGCCCACGCCGACCAGAATGGCTCCGAGAACGGGCAGGAGCACCAGCGCGGTTCCGAGATCGGGCTGGCGCACCACGAGCACGAAGGGCACGGCCACCAGGGCGAAGATCCACCCGAGGGTGCCGCGGGAGCTCGGGGTGGTCTCGCGACGCCACGTGAGCGCCCAGGCCAGAGTCAGGATGAAGATCAGCTTGAAGAGCTCGGAGGGCTGGAAGGTGAGCGGCCCCACGTGTATCCAGCGGCGCGCTCCTGACACCATGCGCCCGAGCACGAAGACGGTGGTGAGCAAACCCAGGCCCACCAGATAGAGCGCGGGCGCCGCCCGCACGAAGCTGCGATAGTCGAACGTCACCACCACGAGCAGCGCGACCGTCCCCACGCCCACCCACATGAGCTGACGCAAGGCGAGCCCGGAGCCGCCGCGGCCGAGCCCCAGGCTCGACAGGCAGACGACGCTCAAGAACACGATGGCGAAGGCAGCCCCGAGCAGCGGCCAATCCACGTTGCCGAGGAGGCGGCGGTCGAGCCTGAGCATCAGCCGTCTTCGCCGATCTGAATCATGGCGACCTTCTCGAGGAAGATCGCCTGGTAGATCTGCCGAGCGATGGGTGCCGCGACCTGTCCTCCCTTGCCACCCCGCTCGACGAGGACGACCACGACCACTTCGGGGTCTCGGGCCGGCGCGAACGATGCAAACCAGGCGTGATCCTGGCCCTTGGCGCTGTCGCTCTTGCTCACGCTCTGGGCGGTGCCCGTCTTTCCCGCCACCTCGACGCCCGGGATGCGCGCGGCCCCCCCGGTGCCGCCTTCGTTCACGACGCCCGACAGCGCCTGACGCAGGAAGGCCCACACGATGGGCGAGAGATCGACGCGACCCGTCGTCTTGCTGGACGACGAGTACGCGAGCGAGCCGTCCACACGCTCCACCCGTTGAACGAGGCGGGGCCGCCAGAGGACGCCGCCATTGGCCACGGCCGACATCATGCGCGCGACCTGCATCGGCGTCACCAACACCTGGCCCTGGCCGATGGACATGTTGACCGTGTCGCCCGCCTGCCACTTGCGGCCGTCTATGCGCCGGCGTCCGTCCAGGAAGGGAACCAGCCCCGCCTTCTCGCCACCCAGATCGATACCGCTCGGCGAGCCGAGCCCGAAGGCTTCGGCATAGCGCGCGATGGCCGCCGGCCCGACCTTGAGACCCGCCTGATAGAAGAAGATATTGCAGGAGTGGATGAGGGCCGTGCGCGTGTCCACGTGGCCGTGGCCGCCTTCCTTCCAGTCCTTGAAGGTCCAATTCCCCAGGTGGAACTCGCCATTGCAGTAGGTGCGGTCCATGGGCGTGAGGGTGCCTTCCTGCAACCCCGCTGCCGCCACCACGACCTTGAATACGGAGCCGGGCGCGTACTGACTCTGCAATGCCCGGTTCATCAGCGGAGTGAGCGGATCCCGAATGACCTTGAGCCACTCTTCCTTGTCGAGATTGCCGGTCAGGCGGTCGAGCTCGAAGGCGGGGCTCGACGTCATGGCGAGGACGTCCCCGTTGCGCGGATCCATGACGATCACCGCGCCCGAGCGGCCGACCATGGCGCGCTCCGCCGCTTCCTGAATGCGCCGGTCCACCGTGGTGATGACCTGCGCTCCCGGATCGGGCTCCTCTCGCCGCATGACCTGCACGGGCCGCCCCAAGGCGTCCACCTCGATGCGCTCGCCACCGTCGCGGCCGCGCAGGTACTCGTCGAGCAGCCGTTCGAGACCGCTCTGGCCGATCATATCCCCGCGCCGGTAGCGCCCCTGCTTCATCTGATCGTCGCTGACCTCGCGGACATAGCCGAGCAGATGCGCGGCGAAGGTGCTGGTCGGATACACGCGCTCGGGCTCGACCTCGACCACGACACCCGGCAGCTCGAGCTTGCGCTCCTCGACCTTGGTCACCTCCTCGAGGGTGAGGCCCCGGCGCACGCGGACCGGGCGGAAAGAATCGGGGGGGACCCGCTCGAGCGCGTCCTCCAGCTCGCGCAGGGGAATCTTGAGGAGCACGGAGAGCCGCGCCATCACCGTATCGCGGTCGTCGATCTCGCGTGGGATCAGCGAGAGGGTGAAGGCGGGGCGATTGTCCACGAGGGCGAGGCCGTTCCGGTCGAACAGGATGCCGCGAGGCGCCGCCACGGGACGGACCCGGATGCGGTTCCGCTCGGACATCTCCTGGAGCTTGCCCCCTTCGAGGACCTGCAGATACCAGAGCTGGCCGAGCAGCCCCACGAAGGCGATGGCGGCTACGCCGGCGAGGAAGAGAACGCGACGTCGCCACGCCTCCCGTCGCGCGGTGGATTCGTGGTCTAGATCCACGTATGCCGCCTGCGCAGCGCCTGCGCCGTTTCGAAGGCCACCACGCACGCCGAGCCGACGAGGCCATTGTAGAGAGCCTGCGGGAGGATGACATGCACGAACAGCTCGCTCAGCCGGGCCGGATAGTGGAAGAGCTGGAGGAGACCGAAACGCACGAGTCCTTCCGCCACGGTGAGGAGGAGCAGTCCTGGAATCTGCACGAGGGGATGGCCGACCCAGAGCCGTCCCGGCAGGAGCCCCATGGCAAAACCGGCCAGCCCGCGCGACAGGGCCTGTACACCGAGCAGGCTGCCGCTCGCCGCGTCCTGGAAGAGACCCGACGCGAACCCGACCAGGCAGCCCGTCTCGGGTCCCCGGCGTAGCGCGACGAGCGCGGTCAGGATGAGCGGCAGGTCGGGCAGCACGCCGCCGATGCTCCACGACGGCACCACGCTCGATTGCGCGAGGCTGCCGCCGAAGGCCATGAGGAGGAGCGAGAAGCGCACGGCTCAGCCGCCGGGAATGAAGAGGCCGGCGACGTCCTGCGCCGACTGGCCGGTGAGGAGCAGGACTTCTTCGACCCGCGCGAAGTCCACGGCGGGTGCCACTACGGCGAAGTGAAAGAGGGCCGAGCCCTTGTCCTCGATGGCCGTCACGCGTCCGACCGGTATGCCCTTGGGGAAGAGCGTGCCCACTCCGGAGGTGACGATCAGATCGCCGGCGGTGACACCGGCTCCGTCGCGCGCCATAAACTTGAAGCGCAGCCCGCCGCTCGGCTCGCCCTCCACGAGACCGGCCGTCCGCGTGCGCTGGACCACCGCCCCCACCGTGGAGGTGGGATCGTTGAGAAGCTGAACGACGGAAGCACCCGACCGGACTTGGGCGACGCGACCGACGAGACCTTCGGGGACGATGGCCGGCATCTGCTGGGCGATGCCGTCGGCGCGGCCGCGATTGACGGTGAGGGACCGGGCCCAGCCGCCGCCTTCGCGGCCGATGATCTCTCCCGTAAGGGTGGTGAGGGGAAGACGGTCGCGAAGCGAGAGGAGGCGCCGCAGCCGGCGGTTCTCCTGATCCGTCTCGCGAACCTGCAGCGCCTGCACGTGCAGGCGCTCGTTGTCGGCCCGGAGGGCCGCGTTCTCGTTCCGGACCGCCTTCCAGTCCGTGAAGGTGTGCCAGGTGCCGAGGGCGCCCCGATGGACCTTGGCGAGCACGCTCTGGACGGGATTGAGGGCGAGGGCGAGTAGATCACCGGCGCGAGTCGGTCCGCCGCCTCGCGCCTGAACCGTGAGGAGGACGAGCGAGGTGAGCAACACCCCGAGGAGAAGCGCGTATCTCCGAAATCTCACCGACGACACCCCTGCCCGCGACTCCTACCTCGCGCCCGGCCGCCGGGGGCGGCGTCAGGCGGGAATCGCGACTTTCTTGAGGAGATTCAACTCGTCGAGGACCTTGCCGGTGCCGAGAGCGACGCATGACAGCGGGTCGTCTCCCACGGTAATGGGCAGATCCGTTTCCTGTCGAAGCAAGAGATCGAGGCCACGCAGCAGCGCGCCGCCCCCTGTGAGTACGATGCCTTTGTCCACGATGTCCGCGGCGAGCTCGGGCGGCGTCCGCTCGAGGCACGTGCGCACGGTATCCACGATCGACATGACGGGCTCGCGAAGCGCCTCCCGGATCTCTTCGTCAGTGACCACGATGGTCTTGGGGATACCGTCGATGAGATCGCGGCCTTTGACCTCCATGGTGGCGCGGTCACCGGCCATGGGATAGGCCGATCCCAGCTTGATCTTGATCTCTTCCGCCCGGCGCTCACCCACGAGCAGGTTGTAGTGCTTACGGATGTACTGGACGATGGCCTCGTCCATCTCGTCACCCGCGATGCGTACCGACTTCGAGTACACGATGCCCGACAGCGATATGACCGCGACCTCCGTGGTGCCGCCTCCCATGTCCACGATCATGTTGCCCCCGGGCTCCTGGATGGGCAGGCCGGCCCCAATGGCCGCGGCCATGGGCTCTTCGATCAGGTACACCTCGCGCGCTCCCGCCTGCATTGCCGAGTCACGAACCGCTCGCTTTTCTACCTGAGTGATGCCGGAGGGCACGCCGATGACGATGCGCGGATGCACCAGGGTGCGGCGGCGGTGCACCTTGCTGATGAAGTAGTGCAGCATCTTCTCCGTCACGTCGAAGTCCGCGATGACGCCGTCCTTGAGGGGGCGGATCGCCTGGATATTGCCGGGGGTGCGCCCCATCATTGCCTTCGCCTCGTGACCGACGGCCAGCACCGAATGATCGGCCTGATGGATGGCGACGATGGAAGGCTCGTTCATCACGATTCCTTCGCCGCGGACATAGACCAGGGTGTTGGCGGTGCCCAAATCGATGGCGAGGTCGTTCGAGAAGAGCCCGGCGAGGAAGCTCAGCAACATAGTGGTGCTCTCCCATTTGGCAGCGTCGACGGATGGACACTTACTACAGGTTTAGCCACTCTAGCACCTCGGTCTGTAGCCAAACAAGAAGACGTGCATTTCCGAAGATGGACGTCGGCGGTCTCCCCAGGCCCGCCTCCACCGAAGGTATTCATGGTGTGACGGTCCAATCTTTTCAACTATTTGAGCTTGGAGCCGGGCACAGAAACTACCCGCAATGTCTGCACCCGGCGTCTGCACAGGGAGTGTGGCAACATGGCTCGGCTCGAGGGGGCCCACATGGACGAATTCGATCTCTGGTTCGACAAGGGTGTGACCGATGGCCTGCCCGTGGTGCCGCCCACGCGAGAGCGCGTGGAGCGGATGCTCACAGGCACGCCTCGTGAACGCTCGGAGATGGTGGGCGAGGTCGCCCCGAACTACGGGCGAGCCACCGTGGAGAAGGTCGCCGTCAATGCGGTGATGGCGGGGTGCCGGCCCGACTACCTCCCGGTGGTGCTGGCGGCGGTCGAGGCGGCCTGCGACCCTGCGTTCAATCTCCACGGCATGTCGACGTCGACACACTTCTCGGCGCCCCTCATCGTGGTGAATGGCCCGATCCGGGAGCGCATTGGCCTCAACTGCTCGTTCGGGGTGTTCGGCCCGGGGTACCGGGCCAATGCCACGATCGGACGCGCCCTCCGACTCGTGATGATCAATGTCGGCGGGGCAAAGCCGGGCGAAACGTCGATGTCCACCTTCGGTCATCCCGGGCGGTATACCTACTGCATCGGAGAGTTCGAGGAAGCGAGCCCGTGGCCGCCCTACCACGTCGAGCGCGGATTCGGGCCGGAGCAGAGCGCGGTGACGGTCTTCGCGGGTGAGGCGCCGCACGGCATCTCGGATCACTCGAGTCGCACGGCGCGGAGCCTCGCCGGCTCCATCGGCTGGTCCATGTCGGGATTGTGGAACATCAAGCACTTCCCCCTCTACTCGCACACCATGATCGTGGTCGGTCCCGAGCATGCGCGCACGTTCGGCGACGAGGCCTGGAGCCGGGCCGATCTCACCCGGCATTTGTTCGAGACCGTGCGCGTTCCCTACGGCACGCTGCTCCCCGACGCCGACAATGGCGAGGGCACCAACCTGCGCTTCTCCAAAGGCAACGCGCCGGCGCTCGACGAGCTGATCCCCAAGTTTCCCTCGGTCGCGGACATGCACATCGTCGTGGCGGGGGGGACGGCCGGGCGCTTCTCCATGGCCGTCCCGGGTTGGCTGGGGACGCGGAATGGGTCGAGTCCCATCACGGTCGCCGTCCGAGAGATTCCTGTCGCTGCAAGATGAAAATGTCGCGGTAACTGCCACACGAAAATGTCACCCCTTCACAGGGTAGAGGAGTTGCGCATCGCGGGTCAGGGCGCGGCGCCAGGGGTGGCGCGCCGTGGGCCGTGCAGAGCCGCGTGTGGGGGGATAGGGAGACCTTGGCGGGGTGGGCGAACGTGGCGCTGGAAGCAAATGCGGGGCCGCGATCTCGGCGCCGGGGGCGCTGCGGGGCTTGAGCACGAAGGCGGGGGGCGCGGTCTGGGTCGCGAGGACGATCCCCTCGTGGAGGACCACGAGGCGGCCATCGAGGAGTTCGCGGAGTTCGACGCGGCCGCCGGCGTAGGAACGGTGCTGGGGACCGGGCGGGAGCTGCAGCCAGCGGGGCCCGAGGCGGACAGTGTTGTCGCGGGCGACCTGGCGGGTGTAGCGGCAGCTGAGCACGAGGGGCAGATCCCGGGGGGCGGGCCGCCACGCGGGCGCGGCGTCGGCGGGCTCGCGCGTGAAGCGCGGGTTCAGGTCGGCGAGGAACTCAGGGAGAAAGGCGTTGGCGCCCTCGGGGGTCGAGATGTGGCGCAGGCGCAGTTCGCTGGTGAGCCGATCCTGCAGGGTGCGCCAGAGGCGTTCGATACGGCCTTTGGCCTCGGGGGAGCCGGCCGCGAGGTACCCGATACCCAGGTCCGCGAGCACGCGGCCGAGGTGGGTGGGGGTTTGGGCGCCCTGGAGTTGTTCGGCGAGGCTCCAGTGGGCGTCATTGCGGACGAGGATGTTGATGCGATCGCCGTAGACGGCGAGGGGCAGGCCGTACTGGGTGAACAGCTGCTGAAAGACGACGGCGTAGCCGTGCAAGTCCTCGGTGGGTCGGAAGTGCAGGGCCAGCACCGTGCTGGTGGCGTCATCGATAGCGCCGAGCAGGGTCATCGCGGGCCCGCGCCCCTCGAGCCAGGCAAAGGGGCTGCCGTCGACCTGGACCAGCTGCCCCATGCGCGCCTCGGGCGTGCGGCGGTGGCGATGCTGCTTGGGGCGCCGGCGGTGCTTGGCGGGCAGGCCCAAGGCGCGCCGCCGTTGGCGGACCGATTCGCGGCTGACGCGCAGGCCCTCCACCTCGCGCAGCTTCTCGGTGGCGTGGCAGTCATTGAAGTCCTTGTAGCGGGTCTGGAGCAGGGCATCGATCTGCGCGCGGACGCCGCTGGGCAGGCGGGGCGTGGCGGGCCGGCCGCGACTGCGGTGCAGCAGGCCGTGGGCCCCGTCGGTCTGGAAGCGCACTTTCAGCCGCTGCACTTGCCGGATGCTCAGGCGCAGGGCGGCCGCCCCCTGCGCGTTCGTGGCCCGGCCCGCGAGCACCGCCTTCAGCAGTCCGGCCCGCGGCACTTCCTTTCGGCTCATCGTGAAGGTCTCCATGGGGTGACACTTTCACGGAGCAGTTAGGCATGACACTTTCATCTGGCAACAGCACCGTCCGAGAGATTCCTTGACAGCAGTAGGTGCATGGGTTAGGCTGCGTTCAGGTTGTGGGTTCACCCGGTTGTCGGATACGTAGCGAGCAAAGATTCGCTAGATTCGAGATCAACGCCGCGAGGACCTCAAGTCCAGCGGCGTTTTTGTTTGCCTTCCGATCCAGGAGGGCTTCCCCGCCATGGTGGTGGGGTATCACTGAGGCGAGAGCCTCAAAGAAAGAGGTAGATACAGATGGCTCAGGGCAGCGTGAAGTGGTTCAACGATGCGAAGGGGTTCGGTTTCATCTCCCAGGAGGACGGCGAGGACGTGTTTGTGCACTTCAGCGCCATTCAGGCTTCAGGTTTCAAGAGCCTGACCGAGGGCGACAAGGTCGAGTTCGAGGTGAGCCGGGGCCCCAAGGGTCTCCAGGCCGCCAACGTCCGCAAGGTCTAAGGACGACCCCAAAGGCCGGGCCCCGGAAATTCGGGGCCCGGTCCGCACCATCCCCCAATCGGCCACGACCTGGCCGGCAGATAATCGGTATTGACAGGTGTTATCCCCTCTGTTAGTTTTCGCCCGTCTGGTACTAAGTTTGACGTGTGCCTGATCCGTACGTGAACGAACAGGTCGACTTTTAGGGGTATAGGCGCCGCGAGGACTTCCCGTCCTCGACGGCGTTTTTTTGTTCCCCCCGATTCTGGGGGAGCCCCCGGCCATGGTGGTACGGGGATCACAGGGGCGGCGTCATAGTCGGCCCAAGGAGAGAGGAACCAGACGTATGGCACAAGGCACGGTCAAGTGGTTCAACGATGCGAAGGGTTACGGTTTTATTCAGGTTGAGGGTGGCGAGGATGTCTTTGTCCACTACAGCGCCATTCAGGCCCAGGGCTTCAAAAGCCTCGCCGAGGGCGACAAGGTCGAGTTCGAGGTCACCAAAGGTCCAAAGGGCCTGCAAGCCTCCAACGTCCGCAAGGCATAAAAACCCCGCGCTGAACACTCGACGGCCCGCCGGATCCTCCGGCGGGTCGTTTTATTTCGTCTGGGAAGGAGCCAGTGGGTCTTTCGAGAAAGGAAAAGCCCCGATCGAGAAAAGAAAAGCCCCGACGGAGTCTGCGGCGTCTCTGGCTACCTGCGCCGCCCCGCTGGTGAAAAAGCGGGACCGTCGGGGCCGGTGGTTCCTGGGTCCTCCAGGCCCACCTGCAATTGCTTACATCCGGGCCTTAGGAGGTGACCACCTCACAGATCACCGTAGGGGTACACATCGGCTGGATCACCTCCCTTTCTCGGCGCGGCCCAAAACGGGGCCCAGGACCACTACCTCGCACCGGACGCCGACTCCCGGCCCGAGGCTCGGTCACGCCGCCCACGGCGGAATTGCCACGGGGGGCGATCTAGAGAGCCTGTGTGCGCTCCGACCGATTTCCCACATCCTACCCAACTCGCTTCCGCGGCAAAAGTGTTTTTTTACTTCACGGCGAGGCGGCCGTGGTTCTTGCCGAACACCTCGCGACCGACACCCGGAACCTTTTCGAGGTCGTGCGCGTGCTTGAAGGGCCCATGCGCCTCGCGCCAGGCGATGATCTTCTTCGCGGTACCCGCCCCGACGCCCTCGAGCTTCATGAGCTCGGCCTGGCTCGCCTCGTTGATGTTGATCTTGCCCTCAACGGGGGCCGTCACTTTCGCCTCGCTCTTGGCCTGCTTGGTGTCGGACGCGAGCGCCCCGCCCGTCACTCCCGCGCACCACACCACGGCTGCCACTACGGCGATCCACCTGAACGTCGTCATACGCTCCTCCTCCTGGGAAGTGTGCGTTGCATGTCGTCGATTCGACTCCAGGAGGCGTGGGCTGACAATGCCCACAATTCAAGACAGCAGAGGGTATCTACTCGGAGTCAGACTGGCCGAGGCGGAGAAGATACGTGTCCCACTCCCACGGCAGCAGTGACTTCTTCGCCGTGTTGCAATCCTTGCAGGCGGGCACGACGTTGCCCCGCACCGACCTGCCTCCCCGGATGAGCGGCACCACGTGATCGAGGGTGAGATTGCGCGCGCCGACTTCGCGGCGGCAGTAGTGACAGTGACCGTCCGCGATGCGTCGCTTCCACCATCCGCTCTGGCGCAGCTCGCGCGCGACCGCCTTTTCGCGCCGCGCACCCGCCGCGTCGCCCTCCGGCACGAACCTTTCCGCAGCCGTCACGATCCTTCCGTGGCCGCCGCGAGCTGGAGCGACAGGTCTTCCCATTCCTTCATCAGCCAGGCGACCTTCTGCTCCGCGTCCCTGCGCGCCTGGGCGATCTCGCGCGCCCGCTCGCCGTCGCGGTAGAGATCGGGATCGGCGAGAGCGAGCCCGATCTCCTCCAGCCGCCGCTCCATGGCCGAGATCTGGGTTTCGATTCCCTGCAGGCGCTCCTTGATGGCCTTGATCTCTCGCTCGAGCCCCTTGCGCGATGGTCGGGGAGCGGACCGCTGGGGCGAGGGTTTCGATCCGGCGGTGCGTTCACTCGGGTTCGGGGGCGCAGGCACCATCTCGACTCCCGCTTTCCGCTCGAGGTACTCGTCGTAATTCCCCAAGTGCGTGGTCACCCGGCCCCTGGCGACTTCGACCACGTGGGTGGCGATCCGATTGATGAAGTAGCGGTCGTGAGAGATGAAGACGATGGTCCCGTTGAAGGTGGCGAGGGCCTCCTCCAGCACCTCTTTCGAGGCGAGGTCGAGGTGGTTGGTCGGCTCGTCCATGCACAGGAGGGCGGCCGGCCTCACCAGCATCTTGGCGAGGGCGACCCGAGCCTTCTCCCCACCCGAGAGGACGGCGATGCGCTTGTCCACCTGATCGCCGCTGAACAGGAAGGAGCCGAGGATGCTCCGCAGCCGTCCGATCGCCGATTGGGGATCGGCCAGCTCCAGCTCCTCGAGAACAGTGCGGGAAGGGTCGAGCGCGTCCAGCTGATGCTGAGCGTAGTAGTGCACCTCCACGTGCGGTCCGAGAGCCCGCTCGCCGCGGTCAGGAGCGAGCACCCCCGCCAGGATCTTGAGGAGGGTGGACTTGCCCGCCCCGTTGACGCCCACGAGGGCCACGCGCTGCCCACGCTCCACGGCAAAGTCCATCCCCGCGTAGACGGTGTTGGCGCCGTAGGCCTTGTGGACGTCATGCAGCCGAGCGACCAGCCGGCCCGACCTCGGCGGCTGGGGAAAGGCGAAGTGGATGCGCCGCGCGCCTTCGCCGACCTCGATCCGCTCCACCTTCGCCAGCATCTTCACGCGGCTCTGCACCTGTCGCGCCTTCGTCGCCTGATAACGGAATCGGTCGATGAAACGCTCGATCTCCGCCACCCGTTTGGCCTGATTGCGCTGGCGCGCCTCGAGCAGGGCGTGCCTCGCCTCCCGCTCGACGAGATAGTGGTCGTAGTCTCCCACGTACAGAGTGACCGCTCCCTGGGCCATCTCGGCGATGGAGGTGACCATGCGGTTGAGGAAGTACCGGTCGTGGGACACCACGACCACGCTGCCCGCATAGGAGGTGAGAAAGCTTTCGAGCCAGCCGAGCGACTCGAGGTCGAGGTGGTTGGTGGGCTCGTCGAGCAGGAGCAGATCTGGGCGCAGGAGGAGGAGCCGCGCAAGGGCAGCGCGCATACGCCAGCCGCCCGAGAACTCGCCGAGGGGCCGATGGGCGTCACCGGGCGCGAATCCGAGACCACCGAGGATGATCTTCGCCTCGGCTTCCAGGCGGTATCCGCCAAGAGCCTCGAAGCGATGCTGGACATCGCCGTAGCGCTCGGTCACGTCCTGCCCCGTGGCGGGATCGGCCATGAGAGAGGCGAGACGCTCGAGCTCGGCCTCGAGGCGCCACACCTCGTCGAAGCCGGACAGCGCTTCGGCCAGCACGGTGCCGGCCTCGCTCGCCCCGACCTCCTGGGGAAGATAGCCAACGGTGACGCCGCTGTCCCGATGCACGCGACCGGCGTCCGCATCCTCGACGCCGGCGAGGATACGGCAGAGGGTGGTCTTGCCCGCGCCGTTGGGACCGCACAGGCCGATCCGCTCGCCGCGGCCGATACGCCACGAGACGTCGCGGAGCAGGACTTGCCCGCCGTACCCCTTGGAGACAGCGTCGAGGGCGATCACGCGGTGCCGCTCCTATCCCATGGTCTGGATGCGGTCGGCCGCGATGGTGAAGGTCACCCGCACTTCCTCCGGCTTGCGGTACGGGTAACGGTCCTGGCCGAGATACTTCTTGGCGAGGGCGTCGATATGCGCGTCGGCGCCCGTCTCGGTGACGGAGGCGACCCGGCCCTTGATCTGCACGTACCGATACGGGTTGTCGGGATCCATGATGGCCAGGGCCACCGTCGGCGTGCGGCGGAGGTTCTTGTCCTTGACCCGCCCCTTGGCCGTATTGATGCGGACGTTGCGGCCGTCCCAATCGAACCATACCGGCGTCACCTGGGGCGAGCTGTCCGCGTTGATGGTGGCCAGGTTGGCGAAGGCCTTCTTGGTGGTGAGAAGATCTTTGAATGCCTCGGGAATAGCGTTCATGGGGCCTGTCCTTTCTTGATGTCGTCCATGATGGCAAAGGCGTGACGTACCGACTTCATGCTGATGGTGCCTCCCATGATCGCGCCGATGTCGAGCGTCTCGGCGATTTCGGCTTCGGACGCGCCCAAGTGGAGGACCTCCTCCACGCGGTGCTCGATTCAGTCGAAGCAGTTCTGCACCACGGCTACCGCGAGCGCCGTCAGCTCCTTGTGCCTCTTGCTGAGCGCACCGTCGGCGAACACGCGCTTGCCGACCTCTCCCACCGCGGCCGGTACCTTCATGGTGCTCTTGGCGATCAGACCATTCAACCGCTTCCGCTCCTGGCTCTTCTCGTGCAGATGGATCATGCATTCTCCTTCGGAGGCTCGTCGATGAGAATCCGGGCGCGGGCCTCGGCCAGCCCGCGCAGGGCCAGGAGCAGACGCACCATGCACTGCTGCACGAGCGCCGCGTCCTGTGCGGTGGGATCGGCCATCCACGCGCGCGCCCAGTCGCGGTTCTCGCCCTTGAGGCCCAGCGTCGGCGACAGCCGCTCCAGCCGAAGGAGGAGATCGTCGGCGGGCATGCCCGCGGCGCGCAGCCGCCCGACCACCGCGCCGCGCACGGCGGCATTCCACATGCCGGTGAGCGCCTCGATGAGGGCGGCGTAGCAGGTGGTGTCCGGCTTCTGCCTCAGGTGCTCGATCATCGCCGCGAGCAGGGGGTGAACTGCCGGCTCGCCCTCCTCATCCACTCCGGCGAGTCCGGCGAGCATCGGGTCCCGTCCCAGGTCGGGCAGTTCCTCGAGAACATCCAGCAAATCTGCCACGGACACTGGCGGCAATCCGGCGAGCCGGTCGAGCAGCGGCGTGTCCCCCGCCACGTCAGGTCCCCGAGGGAGTCGCGGGCTCCTGGGCGACGGCCAGATCGCGAGCCTGTCCCGGCGGAACGAGGAAGGCCGAGGCGAGGGCGGCCACCGCGACCACCAGCCCCACTTCGAACGCGCTGCCCACGGCGTGCGCCATGGCCGGCCGCAGCGTCGCGAGAACCTCCGCCCCCAAGCCCGCGCGGGTCAGCGGATTCACGATCAGATCGGGATGAGCCGCGACTTCGCGCACGCCGTCCTGTATCGCCGCGGGCGCGGTCGTGAGCAGAGCGGCCAGCTCGTGGTGGAGACGTTGGGTCATGACGGATCCCATGGCCGCCACCCCCACCGCCCCCCCGATGAAGCGGAAGAATCCCGTGACGGAGGTGGCGGAGCCGAGCACCGCGCGCGGCACGGCGCTCTGCACCGCGATGAGCATGGGCACGAAGACGAGTCCCATGCCGATGCCGGCGAGCGCCATGTCCCGCATGGCCGCCCCGCGGGTGAGCGATTCATTCCAGCCAGACAAGAAGACGAAGGCGAGGGTGAGAGCGAGCATGCCCGCGAGCACTACCGAGCGGTACCCGACGCGCAGCACCATGCGGGCACCCAGAATGGAGCAGGCGACCCAGCCGATCACGAACGGCATGAGCACGAAGCCCGCCTGCATCGCGTTACTCCCCGTCACCGCCTGCAGGAAAAGCGGCACATAGGAGACGGCCCCGAACATGGCCATGCCCGAGAGAAAGCCGGTGGCCGCGGCCGCGCGCACCATGGGAAGGGCGAAGAGGGTGAGCGGCAGCACGGGCTCGGCCGCGGCGCGCTCGATCCAGATGAAAGCGATCAAGAGCACCCCCGCGAGCGCGATGAGGCCAAGGACGGGGCCGCGCATCCAACTGTCGCCCCGCCCCGCCTCGACGAGACCGATGAGCAAGGTGGAGATGGCGGCGGTGAACACCGCCGTGCCCACGTAGTCGAACGTCGGCCGGCTCCGCGCGGCCTCCCCGCTCCCCAGCCCCACGCCGATGGCGGCCATGGCGAGGAGACCGAAGGGCAGGTTGATGAAGAACACCCAGCGCCACGAGATGGTGTCGGTGAGAAAGCCGCCCACGAGCGGCCCCGCCACGGACGCGATTCCGTAGACGCTCGAGAAATAGCCCTGCATCTTGGCGCGACGCTCGAGGCCCCACAGGTCGGCGATGATGGTCATGCCGATGGTGATGAGGGAGCCTGCACCCAGACCCTGGATGGTGCGGAACGAGATGAGCTGGCCCATGCTTTGCGAGAATCCGGACAGCACCGAGCCGAGGAGGAAAATGCTCAGGCCCGCGAGGTAGACGCCGCGACGGCCCAGCTGATCGGCGAGCCGGCCCCACAGCGGCATGGTCACCGTGGAGGCGAGGAGAAATGCCGAGAAGGTCCAGGAGTAGATCTCGATGCCGCCCAGGCTGGCAATGACCGTGGGCATGGCGGTCGCCACCACCGTGGACTCCATGGCCGCCAAGAAGACGGAGCCCATCACCCCGGCGAGGACTAGTCCACGGCGGGATTCCCTGCGCGCGGTCATCAGTGGCCGCCCGTGCACCCGGCGCACTTGCAGAGCCCGCGCAGCGCGGGAAAGGGGTACACGCTCACGTGATCGTCGGACCACGTGACGCGCAGGCCTTCGGCCTCCTTCTTGATGTCGCGAGGCCAGCCCATCGCCTCACTGAGCTTCCCCTCCGGGACATTGTCCTCCGCCGGGTCACCCTGCCCGCGCGCCGGG
>Ga0137403_10005102_pt1 | contig 15281 bp, 14 predicted proteins | sample CZOMad2_1_16fung_FD_122057 | JGI IMG/M metagenome (GOLD analysis project Ga0137403, IMG submission 122057) | Vadose zone soil fungal communities from Angelo Coast Range Reserve, California, USA - CZOMad2_1_16fungal (Hybrid Assembly) | ecosystem: Environmental > Terrestrial > Soil > Vadose zone... | reverse complement strand
CCGATTTTTCGCGGCGCGCACGCGGCATCGAAGTCTGGGCCGCCTTGCGCCAACTGGGCCGCTCAGGTCTCGCTGATCTGATCGAACGCACGTGCCGCTACGCCGGACGATTTGCCGAGGGCCTCCTTGGTGCAGGCTACCGCGTGCTAAACGACGTCGTGCTCAACCAGGTGTTGGTGTCGTTCGGGAGCTCAGAGCGCACGCTCGAGGTGATTGCACGTGTGCAGGACGAAGGTACCTGTTGGTGCGGCGGCACGGTCTGGCAGGGCCACACGGCAATGCGCATCAGTGTGTCGTCATGGGCAACGACCGACGCGGATGTGGAGCGCAGTCTTGCGGCGATCTTGCGCGCGGCTGCATCCTGACGCGCCTTGGTGGAGAGTGGGTATTGTGAAAGCGACGTCCAAAGTACAGGTCAAAAATGAGCGTGTAACGGTTACTGAGTGGTGCTTCGCGCCGGGTGCCGATACCGGACACCACGTCCACGCCTACGACTATGTCGTTGTGCCGGTGACCAGTGGCACATTGAGGCTCGAAGAACCGACGGGACCCAGGGAGGTGCATCTCGAGGCCGGCGCCTCATATGCGCGCCCGGCGGGCGTTGCGCACAACGTCATCAATGCCAACCCGTATGAGTTTCGCTTCGTCGAGATCGAACTGACTGGACCTGCCGGTTGACTTGCCGTAACTGAAGCCCCGGGGCGCCCGACTCGAATTGCTGCCGTTCGCGAGGAATCGACCAATCCAACCCCATCAATATCGCTAATCGGGTGGACCGTGTCCCAGTTAGCGATCGACTCGACATGTGTACAGGAGGTCAGACTGTGAGTCATCCAATTCGACGGATTAGCGCAGCGCCGCAGTGGCCAAGTTACACCGGCGTTTCACACTATATCGGTACGAGTCCAACGACACAGGTCGCTGTCTATGTGGATCCTACCCTCGGCGACCCCGCAATGCAGAACGGCAAGGATCTGGTCGCCGACGCGGATCGGGTTGTAAAAGCCAACAACGCGATATTCGCAACACCCAGCCAACCAGTTAATGTCATTGTTTTTGCTTTGGGCGGTAAGACCGACGGCACCGGCGGAGCGGACCACAATACGTGTGACTACACCAATGGTGCGGATATTGAGGTGTGTGCCTCATTCGGCAACTCCGGCAGAGTATCCGCGCTGTTTGAGGCCGAGTTGAGTGAATGTTCGATGGGCGCCAACCTCTGCGGTGTCAGCACCGGAGAAGCTCTTTCTCGCTGGTGTGCCGCCGTCGTGGGCACCAATGCGTTGGCGGACTTCGCAACCGCGCCGGCGTGGGCCCAGCGCGGAATGCCCGACTTCGTAAATAAAACCGACGGGACCGACCAAAACGAAATAAGCACTGGGTGCGGAATGGCTTTCTTGTCGTGGCTGCAGAAACTTGGCTACGCACTGAACGCAATCGCCCCAGCGATGGTACAGCTTGGGACAAACGGAACACTCGCCCAACTCTACGCCAAGCTCACGTCTGGACCCGAATCCGATGCGTGGTCGAAATTCCTTTCGGCCGCGAAGGCGCTGTCACAAATCACGAATGACGATCTCTTCTGGACATCGAGCACCGCGGGCCGTCAGCTTCTGTCCGTGAAAACGCCGGACCGCGCAAAGGCCGTTGCGAAGCCGAAGGCGCGACGCAAGGCGCTCCCTTTTCGCAAGCGATGACCCAATGCATCCGCCGACGTTACCTGAAATCGCGACTCAGCCTTCAGGCGATTTCGGCGGGTAGGGAAACAAAGCCGCGGAAGCGCGCCCGCGCGCCGCGCCGCGCCGCGCTCCGCAAGCGCAGCCCGGGCAGCTTTTGCAGCGTCCGGAGCAACGCCACCTGTGCCTCCAGGCGCGCCACTCCCATGCCGACGCACGCGTGCGCACCGGCGGCAAACGCGAGATGACGATTCGGCTTGCGGGTGATGTCGAAGTGATCCGGGCGCGCAAACTCCTGCGGATCGCGATTGGCTGCGCCGATGCACAGGGTGAGATAGGTACCCGCCTCCAGCGCCACGCCGCCGATGGTGACCGGTTCACTCACCAGCCGGTTTCCGAGTTGGTTGGGGCTCTCCAGCCGCAGGCACTCCTCGATCGCCGGAACGACCAATGCGGGATCGTCGCGCAAGAGTTGCGCCGCCGCGGGTGTGCGCAGGAACAGGTACAGGCCATTGGCGATGATGTTGGTGGTCGTCTCGTGCCCCGCATTCAACAGGAATACGCAGTTCTGCAACAGCTCGTCCTCCGACAATTCCCGCTCCCGCAGCAGGCGTGTGAGCAGGTCGGTGTCGGGCCCGGGTTGCTGTCGCCGCGCGCCGATCAGTTTGCGCAGGTAGCGCGTGAACTCGCTGACCGCTTCGTTGCCCTGCCGGCGCTGCACCGCCGTGGTGGTGGACTCGAGAGCGCCCAGGATGGCCAGGGACCAGCCGCGCAGCGGACCGCGGTCCTCGCGTGGTACGCACAGGAGGTTACCGATCACTTCGACGGGTATGTGAGCGGCGAAGTCCTCGACCAGATCGAACTGGCGCAGTTCCTGCAGGCGCCCGAGCAGCGAGTCGACCAGGCTCGTGATGCCGGCCTCGAGCCCGCGCACCACCGAGGTACTGAGCGCCTCGACGATGGGCCGCCGCACGCGCGTGTGGTAGGGCGCATCGTTGAAAACCAGGCTCGTGGTGTGATGCGCATAGAGCGGCGAGGTCACGCCGAACACCGGACCGAACACGGAGCGCTTGTCCGAGCTGAACCGCACCCGGTCACGGTAGATCTGATCGAGATCCGCGTAGCGCGTGAGGAAATAACCGCCATCGACGCAGCGGTGCACGGGGTCCCAGGCGCGCAGCGCGGCATACGTTTCGTAGGGGCTCTCGTAGAAAGCTGCGCTCAACCGCTGCGGGTCAAACCCTTGGGCCAGTGCGCGGGCGTCTTCGGCGTCCATCGTCGGGCTAGTCACGCTTCAGAAGCGGCTCGATGAGCCCGAGCACGGCACGTGGATCCTCGACGTGCACGTTGTGCCCCGCGCCGGGGATGTCATAGGCCTGCCGTGCATGAGTGCGCAGCTCCTCGAGCGACACCATCGGATCGCGTTCGCCCCGAGCCAGCACCACCGGCGCGTTGGCGGCCGCCGCGAGCGATGCAAACGGGGCGCCGGCCACGGCGAACGTGCCCGGATCCTGCGCCAGCCGCCAGCCGTCTGGCGTTTGCAGCACCCCGCGCGCAAGTGCCTTGCGCCCGGGCGCGAGCTCCTCGCTCAGTCCCGACACGCGTCGATAGCGGTCCACGGCCTCCTCCTCGGATGCATAGCAGCGCGCCGGGCGCGCGGCGAATTCCCGCGCCGCCTTGAGGTCGGCCTGAGGCCAGGCGATTTTCGGACCGATGCCGAGGAGGCCTTGAACACGCACGCCAAACCACCCGCTCGCCAGGGCGAGACCCACGTAGGTGCCGAGGGAGTGGCCCACGATCACGGGCGCAGGCTCCGGCGGGATCGTTTGCGCGAGCTGCGCAGCAAGCTGCCCCACACTATAGAACGGTTGCCAGTCCGAGCCGCCGTGGCCGCCGAGGTCGGCCGCCACCCAGCGCATCCCGCCCCGCTCCTGCAGGGCCTCCCGCACGCCCGTCCACACGGCCGCGGTCGCCCCGAGGCCGTGCAGGAAGAGGATAACGCGATCCCCGCCGCCACCGGATTCCTGCCAGATCACAAAGACCGCCGCTTCGTTTCGACCTGCGCCACTAGACCTCGCCGCGGCCTCACGCGGGCATTTTAGAACTTCGCCCGCACCTCGACTCCGAGGGTACGCGGAGCATTGACCACGAGGCGCGGGCGGCCCACCGTCTCGGCCGCCAGCGAGCGGTTGTCGCCGAGGTTCGCCTCGGTGCTCGTGAGGTTCTTGCCCACGAAGGCGAACTCGTAGTTGCGCAGCCGGTAAGCGAGCCGGGCGTCCAGCAGGCTGTAGCCCGGCCGCAGGCGCGGGTTTTTCGTATCGACGCTCGCACTCACGCTGTCGCCCGTGTACGAGTAGGTCACGGTGCCCACAAAACCGCTCTCGCTCGTGAGGGGGATCGTGTAGCTCGCCGCGGCATTGGCGGTCCAGTCCGGGACCTCATAGACGCGATCCCCCACCTGCAACGCCTGCAGGAGCGGGCTCGCCTCAGAGATACGCGCGTGCTGGAAGCCGACGCCAGCGCTGAGGTCGAGGTTGGCGGTCGGCCGCCCGTGGACTTCAAGATCGAAGCCCTTGATCTTTGCCTGGCCGGAGTTGGCGCGGAACTGGAAGCCGCACGTCAGCGCGACCAGCTGCTGGATCTGGTCCCACTTGGTGAAGAAGACCGCCCCGTCCACGGTCAGTCGGTTGTCGGCCCAGGCGGTCTTGGCGCCGAGCTCGTAGGTCCACAGGTGGTCGGCCTTGTAGCTCTTGGTCTGGTCCGCGCTGCTGTAGCCAAGCCCTACGAGCTCTTGAAAGCACAGCAGAGGATCGCTGTTCTTGTTACCCGGAATGGAGGGCACCAGACCCCCGGGCCTGAAGCCGCGCGCAATGTCCCCGTAGAGCAGCTTGTCGGGTGAGAGCTTGTATTCGAGTGCAACCTTGGGGTTGACCCCTGTCTCGGTCGTGGACGTGTTGGGATCGGTGATGCGCGGGCCCCCGAAGGCGATACCTTCGAGGTAGCCGCCGGTGTCCGTGCGCACGTGGTAGGCGCGCAGGCCGACCGTGGCCTTCCAGGCCTCGGTGAACGCGTAGGAGAGCTCGCTGTAGAGCGCCGGCTCGCTGACCTTGGTCTGGTAGTCCTGGGCGAAGATCTCATCAGGGCTCAGCGGGTTCACGGGGATCGGCAGCCCCATGATCCCCTGCACCACGAACCCGCCGGTCTGGCTGATCCCTGGGGCGAGCGCCGGCGGGTAGTAGCCCGCGTAGGGCACGCGGCCGCGCGTATCCGAGAAGAAGAAGCCGGCCACGTACTGCCAGGGGCCCGACAGGCGCGAGGTCACGCGCAGTTCCTGCACGAAGCGATGGATCTGCTTGAGCTCGCGGATGGTCGCCGAAGGCAGCGGCGCGGCGTGGTACAGCGGCGTGTTGGGATTATTGACATCGCCCAGCGGGAAGCCGTCGAACGGCGCCTCGAGGTTCTGCCACAGGAAGTCGGTCTCGTCCTCGGTCTCATCGACGGTGCGGTCGAAGTACGAGGTCGAGGAAACGAAGTTGAAGGAGCTTGCATCGTAGCTGGCGCCGAGGGAGGCCAGCACCCAGGAGTCCTTGCTGCCTTCCGGCAGGTCGAAGAAGCGCGCCTGCAGGAAGCCCTGCGGATGCATGTTCACCGGTCCGGCGACCTTCGGCACCGGATAGCTGCCGCCATCGGCATACAGCAGGCCGTTCGTGTCGGACTTCTGGAACATGACGCGCGGGGTGATCATGAGGCCCTCGCTCGCCTTGATGCCGAGCGAGACGGCCGCCCCGTAGCTGTTGTCCCGTCCGACGTCATCGATGGTCGTCGTCGGCAGGTTGCCGAGCGTCGTGGGATTGGCGGTGGCCCCCACGTTGACCGCGTCCGCCGGATTGGTCAGGAAGCGGCGCTTGAAGAAGCCCGCATCGTGCTGGTAGAAGGCCACCGCACGCAGGGCCATCGTGCCCTGGATCAGCGGGATGTTGACCGCGCCGTCGACGCCGTAATCGGCGTTGCTCGCTTCCTGAGTCTTGCCGCCGTTGGCACTGACTCGCCCGGAAAAGTTGTTCAGGTCCGGCTGGGTGGTGATCATGCGCACCGTGCCACCCATGGAGCGCGCGCCGTACAAGGTGCCCTGGGGCCCACGCAGCACCTCGATGCGCTCGACGTCGATGACACGCGGGTCGATCGAATCGGGTACCGGGGTTTCGTCGATGTAGAAGCCGGTCGTGTTGTCACCCGACACGCCGCGGATGGAGATGGTGCGGGCCGTGGCGCTGCCGTCCCCGGTGCTGCCAAAGGCGAGGCTCGGCACCTGGCTGGCGTAGTCGATGAAGGACTTGACCGCGCGCTGCTCCAAGGTCGCCGCGTTGAGCGCCGTAATGGACATCGGCACGTCCTGCAGGCTCTCGCTGCGGCGCGTTGCCGTGACGACGATTTCCTCGACCTGGCCGCTCGCGGGCGTTGCGGTCTGCGCGACGGCCGTGGTTGCGCCGAATAGGCTCGCCATTGCGAGCACCCAACGAATCGAACCCATGTTGCCCTCCCCTGCCGACCAGGCCGTTGTTATTTCGAAGGCCAGTCTGTCTGCTGCGCTAACAATGTCACCGCCGCGTGCCCGGATCAAACCCGCTTACGCCCGTCCCCGCCGCTTGAGGGCTTCAGCCCTTAGGTGCGGCCCGCGGGTGCGGACAGCAGCTGTGCGCGGGTACCGGGTACGTCGACGAGCGGAGTCTTGCGGTAGCGGGCGACTTCCCCGGCAGTGAAGTCCCGGAAATCGCTCGACACCGGCCGCGCACTGAGGTTACGGATCATCCAGCTGAGCACCTGCGCGAGTTCCAGATCTGACAGCGGCGACTGCGCCGCACCGGGAACCTGCACCAGGAAGCGCCGGCCGGCGGCGCTGGCGGACAGCGCCGGCAGCGAGTCACGGACCGAAGGAACCCTGCCCGGGGATCCGCTGCCGTCGGCCACGTGGCACCCCATGCAGTGGAGCATGTAGTCAGCCTGCGGATCGGCTCCGGCAAGGGCGCACGCGGGCGCGACGGCCGCGAGGGCGAGAAGCGCACGCCGCAGTCGCGGCCTCACTTCGCAAGCCCCACGATCCGGGCCGTCGAGCAATGGTAGGAAATGCCCACCTGACTGCCCGCGCACCAGTTGTAATCGTTGGAGGCAAACGGCATGTACAGCGGCTTGTCGTTCTCGTTTCGATTGCACAGGCAGCGTCCGCAACTCGCCTTACCGCAGCAGTCGTTATAGGAAACGATGTAATCGCGGCCGTCTCCCGGGTTGTGGCAGGTGCCGACCCAGGTGATTGCCGACGGCTCCGTCCCCGGCGGGCAGCTGTGGGTGGAGCCGCCGCAGCAGCTGCACAGGAAGCCGTCGATCGCGCAGTGGCGCCAGTACTCGCACGTCTTGGGGTCACCGGGGTCCCCAGGCGTACCACCGGCAGGCTTGGCCGGCGGCGCACCGCGCGCGACGGGCAGCAGCGGCAGGGTCGCGGCGCCAAAGAGCAGCGCGCCCAAGCTGCCGAGCAGGCCTCGGCGCGAGACGCGCCGCGCCATGTCCCGCGCCAGCGACTCAAGCATCGCGTCGACGCGGTTCACCGGGTCACCATGACCGTGGGGGTCTGGCCGAGACTGTCCACTGAGCGCAGGTAGCGCCCGGAAATCGCATCATAGATGTCGAGCACGTTACTCTCGATGAAACACGTGAACAGCAGCGGCTTGTCGTCCTGCGACACGGCGATCGCTCCGGCCTTGTGCTGCGTGCTGATCTGCTGCACGCGCTTCTTGGTTGCCAGCTCATAGACCCAGATATCCGTCCCCGGGTCCTTGTGCGTCTCCAGGCCCCCGCGGTGCATGATCGCGAACAGCCGCCCGCTCTGGCGATGCACGGCCAGGTGCTGCAGGCCGCCCGTGCGCCACCCCTGCGCCTGCTCGGCAGCCGTGACGAGCGGCCATTTGGCCGCCAGCTCCACGCCCCGGGGAGTGGCGTGAATCGGGTAAACCGTGCCCTGAAAGGAGGCGAAGTACCAGGTGTCCGCGACCCGCACCGCCTTTTCGGTCAGCGGATCCTTCATGGCATCAAACAGCACCGGGCTGCGGACGCGGTTGGCGAGCTTGCCGTCCTCGCCCAGCGTGACGAGCAGCACGGCCCCGTCACCGCAGACGGAAAAGAAGGTGCGCGGCCCGCTCGGGTACACCAGCGCGCAGCCGGCGGTGTCGATCTCGCCCACGAACTTGCGCGCGCGCACGTCGACGATGGACACCGACTGTGCGGGAGTGAAGTTGTAGACCACCAGGAATCGCTCGTCGTCGGTCAGCGCGGCGGCGGCGCTCATCGGCATGTTGGAAGAGCGCTTCGGCGGAATGACGATCTCACCGAGGGGCTGCAGGCGTTTGGTGTCGTACAGGGTGACGACATCGGTGCGCGTCCCGCGCGTGCCGCGCGAGAAGTAGCTCTCCGGGGAATAGATGACGTCGCCGGACTTCGGCAGGATCACCGAATTGAAGGACGATCCGGTGCTGAGCATGCCGAGCATCCGGCCGCTGTCGCCGTCGACCAGAAACGCCTGGCCATCCGGCATGCTGAAGAAGTTGATGTCGTTGACCCAGACCCAGTGCGGGCCCGCCTGCGGCGCGAGCTGCTCGGCACTCAACGGCTCAGCCGGCAGCTGCGCTCGCGCGGTGAGCGCCGCTGCCGCCGCGAGGCAAGCGCCCACGACCCGAAGCAAGCGGCCTGACGTGTTGATGGGACCCTCCCGTCGACTCTGGCTGCCCGCCGCACCGGGCGGCAACCCTGACGCTTCTTAGCGCGCACCTCACGGCCCGTCTTGCACAGCCGCCGGTCGCGCTTGTACCAAAGCGCGACACGCTCCCGCCTGATCAGGATTCCAGGTCGCTCCACATCTGCCGGTCACGCTCCGCCGTCCAGATGCGCGGGTCGCGAAAGCGGGTGGCTTCATCATACGCGCGCGAAACATCGAACGGCAGGCAGTGATCGAAGATCACCCAGTGGCCGTATTTCGGCCGCAGTCGCTCGCTGACATCCCGGTAGATGGCTTTCAGGTCGCAACCGGCCACCACACCTTCTTTCACGGCGGCGTAGAGCTCGGAGACGAAGTTGCGCGTCCCCGCAAGGCCGCGCGCCACGGCGTCCGCCGTCTGCAGCGCGGCTCCCCGACCGGGCACGAGTTTGGCGGGCTTCAGTGCCGCCACGGCATCGAGAGTCGCCGGCCAGTCCTCGAAGTAGCAGTCGCCCGCGTAGGGAGTGGCATCGAACTCGACCAGGTCGCCGCTGAAGAGGATCCGCTCGGCCGGCAGCCACACGACGGTGTCGCCCTTGGTATGGCCCCGGCCGAGCTGCATGATCTGCACCTCGAGCGAGCCGAGCCACAGCGTGAGCGCGCGCTCGAAGACCATGTTCGGCCAGGTAAGGCCCGGAACCGATTCCACCGCGCGGAACAGGCGCGGGAAGCGCTCGATTTCGCTCTTCATGTCCGCCTCGCCGCGCTCGGCGATCAGATCGTAGGTGTCGCGGCTCGCGATCACGTGCCGGGCGCCGTAGGCACTCGCCCCAAGCACGCGCACTGCGTGGTAGTGGGAGAGAACCACATAGTCGATCGGCTTGTCGGTCACCGAGCGGATGCGACGGATGACGTCCGCCGCCATCACGGGCGTCGCCTGCGTGTCGATCACCAGCACCGCCTCGTCGCCGATGACGACGCCGGTATTCGGATCCCCCTGGGCGGTATAGGCAAACGCGTGATCCGACAGGCGATCGAAGCTGATCACCTTCTCGGCAAGATCGGCCTGGGATGCGAACTTCTTATTCACGGGCGGTCTCCGGCGCCGGGCTGACGGACGCGCGTGCCGCGGCCAGGACCTGCGCGAGGATTGTGCGATCCCCGACCTGGTTCGCCAGGAGCAGGATAAGTCTGGCGTTCAGTCGGCCGCTCTGCCGCTCGCTCAGGCCCTGATGCGCCGCGACCAGGCGCTCGTAGAACTCATCGCCGTACCCGCCGAAACCATCCGCACCTCGCAACTCGCTCATGCTGTCTCCCTCCCCTCATCGTAACGGCGGTATGCGTCCCAGGCAGCGCGCAAGGCGTGCGGGTCGCAGTGCGGCCAGCGCGCCAGCACGTGCTGATCGGGCCGGATCAGGTACGTGACGCCGGCAGCGCCACCGTAGCGCGACCTGACGAGACCCTGCGGATCCCAGAGCCTCGTTCCGCGGGAGGACTGCGCGCCAACGGTGATCACCTTGAGGCCGCGGATGCCGCAGTCGGCGCCGTCTGCTTCAGCACGCGCGGCCTGGGCCTCACCCTCCACGAATACCAGTGCGCAAGGCGTCGCGCCCAGCTGCTCGAGCAGCCAGCCGGGCGTGCCGTCCGCGCGCATCACGGGCGCGTCGCTGCAGGGACCCCCGGCGCTCATGGCGCCGGCGACGGTGCCCGCCTCGAGCGCCATACCGGGCAAGCCCGCGTAGTCGCACGGCTGCGAGAGCCTGCCGGAGTTGACCAGAGCGCGCGCAAAGGGAAAGTCGGCAGCGAGTTCCAGGACCGCATCGCGAAATTGTCGCTCGACGGTTGAGCCGGGCGACATGAAGGCGGTGGTGCGCCGCGAGTTCAGTATGCTCTCGTCCGCCGCGCGGCCGCGCTCGATCTCGTAGCTCGCCAGCAGCCGCGCCGGCGCCTCGCTGCGTATCACGCGGGCGAGCTTCCAGCACAGGTTGTCCACGTCCTGGATCCCGCCGTTGCCGCCGCGGGCGCCGAAGGGGCTTACGACGTGCGCGGCATCTCCGACGAAGATGACGTGGCCATCGATGAAGCGGGCGATTCGTGCGCACCGGAAGGTGTACACGGAGCACCATTCAAACTCGCACGGCACATGCGGGCCCACCACCCGGTGTACCCGCTCCATGACGCGCGACGCGTCGCGTTCCACGTCCGGGTCGGCGTCGCGACCGAGCTGAAAGTCGATGCGGAACAGGTTATCGGGCTGGCGGTGGATCAGCACGCTTTCGCCCGGATCGAATGACGGCTGAAACCAGAAGCGCCGGTCGCTGGGATAAGTCGCCTCCATGCGCACGTCGACGATCAGGAACTTATCCTCGAAAGCTTGGCCCTCAAACTGATGTCCCCGCAGGGTGCGCACGCTGCTGCGGGCGCCGTCCGCGGCGATCAGCCAGTCGCACTCCAGATGGTATTCCCCGTCGGGCGTCCCCACGGTGATCCTGACGCCATCGTCGAGATCCTCGACCGCGGTCACGCGGTTCTTCCAGCGAAGCTCGATGAGTTCTGGAAGCTCGCAGACCCGTTCGACCAGGTACTGCTCGACGTGGTACTGCTGAAGGTTGATGAATGCGGGCATCTTGTGGCCACCTTCGGGCAGCAGGTCGAACTGGTAGAGCTCGCAGTCGCCGTGGTAGACGCGCCCCACCTTCCAGGTGACCCCCTTGGCGGTCATCCGCCCCGCCACGCCCAGACGGTCGAAGATCTCGAGCGTCCGTTTCGCCCAGCAGATCGCCCGGCTGCCGTCCGAAACCGAGTCGTTGTCATCGAGGACCACGCAGGGCACCCCCTGCTGCGCGAGGTCGATTGCAGCCGAAAGCCCCACGGGCCCGGCGCCGACGATGGCCACCGGGCGGCGTTTAGGGCGGCCACCGGCCAGTTCATCGGGCGTGCGATAGCGAAAGCGTTGGTACGTGTAGCTGCCCATCGGACTTCGCGGCGGCGCCCCGGATCCCGGGTCCACAATGTACCGCCAAAAACGCTCAGGCGCGGCGAACTCCCGACCGGGCCGTCCGTGCCGTGCGCTCAGGTTCAAGGATTCCCGCGAAGCCGTTGTGGCGCGACGCGACGAGACCGGTGAGTCGCGCGTGAATGATTCGGGTTCGGCCGGGCGCGGTGAAGCAACGGGTAACGTCGAGTAGGGCCCGGCAGCGCGCCGTTGCATCCCACCGCTCTAAACACTTGATCACCAAGGAATTTAGCGCAGAGGCGGTGACTCTTCTATTTATCAATTATCTGTTGAACTCCGGCTCCTGGGCGCCGGTACGCTCTATCCTCCTCCCGGGTGGCGGCGCTCACGTTCCATGTCGCCTGACTCTTTGAGGTGTTATGCGACACTTCGACATCATGCGCTCGTGGAGCAGTCCTGGATGAATGAGGAGCGCAACCCGGGCACTGCGGCGCTGACTGTAGGCCTTTGCTTTCTGGGCGCACTGTGTGAGGGATTTGACGTACAGGCCGCGGGCGTAGCTGCCGGCGGCTTGAGCCGGCAATTGCACCCTACGCCAATCAATCTTTCCGCCTTCTTTGCGGCGAGCGGCGCCGGCCTTCTGCTGGGTGCCATTGTCGGCGGGCGCCTGGCGGACCGGTTCGGGCGTAAGGTTGTGCTGGTCGTATCACTCATCGCCTTCGGCTGTCTTTCTCTCCTGACGTCTTTTGCACCCGCGATGCCTTCACTCACCGCTGCGCGGTTTCTCACAGGACTTGGATTGGGCGGAGCGATGCCCAATCTGATTGCGCTGGCGGCGGATTCAAGCAACGCGCGACGGCTTAACACCAGCATCGCGTCGGCATACGTGGGCATGCCGCTCGGGGGCTCCCTTGCCAGCCTGGTCGTTTTCTTCATCCCGCTTGAACAGTGGCGCGTGGTTTTTCAGGTTGGTGGCGTGGCGCCGCTTATGGTGGCGGCCCTTCTCAGCGCATACCTTCCCGCAGGCAAGGCGTCGATTCCGACAATGCCCGGCGGAAATTCAGAGGGGATGCTGCGTGAACTCTTTGGCGAAGGACGCGCGGCCAGAACATTGCTGCTTTGGGCAGCGTTCCTACTCAGTGTTCTTACTCTTCATCTGATGCTTAACTGGCTGCCGCTGCTGCTCTCAGGGCGCGGGCTCACGAAAGGCCCGGCAGCTCTCGCGCAGGCCGCATTTGGTGCCGGGGCAACTGCGGCCGCACTTTGGGTCGGCGTGTTACTCGACTCTCGCTGGCAACGCACGAGCATCATTCTCAGCATCGTCGTACTACCCGTCGTTCTCGTTCTGATTGCACAGGCACCGCCGCAGCCTGCATTGATGCTCTGCCTCGCGTTAGCACTTGGGAGCGCGATCCTCGCCGGGCAGGTAATCGTCTATGCGATCGCGAATGCGAGCTACGCCGCGCGGGTGAGAGGAACGGGAATCGGTGCTGCCGTGGCCGCGGGCAGATTCGGCTCCTTGGTCGGACCTCTGTTCGCCGGTGCACTATTGACGGTCGGGCGCACGCCCTCACAGGTGCTCATTGGCGTCGTGCCTATTGTGCTTGCCAGCGGCCTGTGCGTGGCGTTACTGACGCGGTACGGATTGGGTCCGTATGCCAGAAGTGAATCTGCTGCTTCACCGGTCTATCACCCCAGCAGACGATTAGAGGGGTAATGCTTCTACGAATTTGCGCTGATTAAGGCGAGCGTCCATCCAGGGCGGGAATCAGCACGGTGTACATGAACCGTGGTGCGGTTCTCAATGTCACTTTCGCGGGCCGGCAGGGAATGTCCGCCAAGCCAAATCGCACCGTCTTCTTATATGGGCGAAGGGCCTCGTCTTGCCATTGACTGTCCAGCACCTGGACGGCCACCTCGTGCAGGTTGCTGCCATTCACGTCCTGGCACTGCCCCCATTGCAAGGTAAACGTATGCTTTGGATTCGTGCCACTATAAATCATCGAGACCACGAGTTGGTCGACGCGAGAGTCGTAGTAGGCCTTCGAGAAATTGTCGGCATGCGCGCCGTGAGGCAGCATCAGCGTTACGAGCCCGCTCCCCAGAGCTGCCGCTGTCCATCGCGCACAATGACCGCCGCGTCCGCCGAGTGCCAACCCTCGCATGCCGTACTGTCGCATGAGTCGCGTGCTCCTGTTTGGCGAATGTCCACAGCCTGCAAGCGGTCCATTGCTTGCGGGTTACGATCTGGGCTCCTCCTGTTGCAGGTGAAACCGATTTTGATGTTGAATCCCAGACGCGCGGTAGTTGCACTGCTGTGCGCAAGCTTTCTCGCACCGGCGGTCGCCGCGGCCGGCACATGCAGCGGACGCGGCGTGGAAGTACAGGTTCTCGGTTCGGGCGGTCCCGAGCTCGAGGATAAGCGAGCGTCCAGCAGCTATCTCGTGTGGCAGGACGGCCGACCGCGCATCCTCGTCGACAGCGGTGGCGGCAGCGCGCTGCGCTTCGGACAGGCCGGGGCACACGTCGCGCAACTTGACGCCGTCTTGTTCACGCATCTGCACATCGATCACAGCGCAGATTTCCCCGCGCTCATCAAGTCTTCGTATTTTGAAGAGCGTAAGCTGCCCCTGCCGGTTTATGGACCGCCCGGCAGCGAAACCTTCCCTTCTACCACGGGGTTCGTGGCAGACCTGTTCGACCGCAAACACGGCGCTTACCGATATCTAGCGGACTTCCTGGCCGGGAATGATGGCGGCTACGCGCTGCAGGCACACGATGTCCACCTGACAGCTCGCGAGATCCGAACGGTCCCAAGCGCACGCGACCTCGCGCTGGCTGCCACGCAGGTTATTCACGGCGGCGTACCTGCCATTGCCTGGCGCGTCAGCATGGGCGGCAGGACCATCGTATTCTCCGGCGACACCAACGGTGACAACGGTAATCTCGAGCGACTGGCGACAGGGGCAGATCTCTTCGTAGCGCACAACGCGGTTCCCGAAGGTGAGACCGGCGCTGCGAGACAGCTCCACATGCCTCCGTCCGTAATCGGCCGCATCGCTAAGACCGCCGGCGTCGGGCGGGTCGTGCTGTCACATCGCATGCTGCGCACCCTAGGACGAGAGTCTGAAACGCGATCTGTGATCGCGCGGGTGTACCCGGGGCCGGTGACGTTCGCCGAAGACCTCGATTGCTTTCAATAGTCGTTCTAAGTCTTAGCGTACCCCACGCGATACCCCCTGGCAGACAGCGCTTGATCTACCTCGAAGACTAGTCGCGATCGCGCGCACGATGCCGAAACGCAGGCTCGAGACTTTGCTTTTCGGGCCGCTCAGGCGCCCTTCTCGTCGAACCTGGCCCGCGCCTTAATGATGTGCTTCACATGGCCGCGCGCCCACGCGCCCAGCGGTTCCACCGCTTGCCACAACGAGCGGCCGAGACTGGTCAGGTCGTAGTCCACGCGGGGCGGAATGGTTGGGAAGACGGTGCGGGTCACCAAGCCGTCGCGTTCCAATCCTCTGAGCGTGAGGGTGAGCATTCTCTGCGAAATGCCGCCGACCATTCGTTTGATCGCGTTGAAGCGCTTCGGCCCGTCGCCGAGCAACACGATGATCAGCACGCTCCATTTGTCGCCGACGCGGGCCAGCACCGAACTGACGGCGCGGCAGTCCTCGCTCGCGCGGTCGGGAAGCTCGGTAGTCACCTTTATGTGCTCCAGTACCAAATTTGTGCCTTCTTGCGCACCGTAGCTGCAGTATATACCTTAGCCCAGGTTACTGTTGTATACCAAATGGTTCGGCGGACCGCTAAGGAGCACGAGCATGACCGTCATTTCCGTCATCGTGGGAAGCACCCGCGCGGGGCGTTTCTCGGAAAAGCCCGCGAAGTGGATTTTGCAACACCTGAA
>Ga0137403_10005100_pt1 | contig 15287 bp, 9 predicted proteins | sample CZOMad2_1_16fung_FD_122057 | JGI IMG/M metagenome (GOLD analysis project Ga0137403, IMG submission 122057) | Vadose zone soil fungal communities from Angelo Coast Range Reserve, California, USA - CZOMad2_1_16fungal (Hybrid Assembly) | ecosystem: Environmental > Terrestrial > Soil > Vadose zone... | reverse complement strand
TAGGGCCGGTGGTGGTATTCGGTGGCGAAGCGATAGATGAAGCAGAGGGTGAGCAGCCCGCCGAGAGCGACCTGGACGACGCTGATGAGCGCGCCCGTCACCATGAGCATCAGGCTCGCGGAAAGCAGGATGGGCCAGTAGGATGGCGGGGGCATGTGGATAGGCTCGGAGGCGCCAGCGCCTGCTCCCACCGCCATCCGCCCTGCGCCATCGGCGTGTTTCTGGAGCCAAAACGCGTCGCGGTCGGTCACGGTCGGGATGCGGGCGAAGTTGTAGGCCGGAGGCGGCGAGGCGACGGACCATTCGAGCGTCCGGCCGTCCCACGGATCCGGGCCCGCCAGCATGCCCGCGCGGGTGGTCGTGATCACGTTGACGAGAAAGACTACGAAGGACGCCGCGATGAGCATGGCGCCTGCACTCGCCGCGAGATTCAGACCAGCCCAGCCGAGGTCAGGGGCGTAGGTATAAACGCGGCGCGGCATCCCGAGGAGCCCCAGGAAGTGCATCGGAAAGAACGTCAGGTTGAAGCCGATGAGCATGAGCCAGAAGTGCCACTTGCCGAGCCGCTCGTCGAGAAGCCGCCCGAAGACCTTCGGCCACCAGTAGTACATCCCCGCCACCAGGGCAAACATGGAGCCGCCGAAGAGGACGTAGTGGAGGTGGGCCACCACGAAGTAGCTGTCTGTCTGTTGCAGGTCCACCGGCGGAGAGGCATGCATGATGCCGGATAGCCCGCCCATCGTGAACATGGCGATGAAGCCCAGGGCGAAGTAGAGTGGTGACTTGAAGCGGATGGTCCCGCCCCACAGCGTGGCGATCCAGTTGAGGATCTTCACGCCGGTCGGAACTGCGATCAGCATGGTCACCGTCGAGTAGGCGGAGTCGGCCACTGGTCCGAGCCCAACTGCGAACATGTGATGGCTCCACACCCCGAAGGACAGGAAGCCGATGAGGATCCCCGCGTAGATCACCATGGGCGCCCCAAACAGTGGCTTGCACGCGAAGGTGGGAAGCACTTCGGAGATGATGCCCATGGGAGGGAGGATGAGGATATAGACCTCGGGGTGGCCGAAGATCCAGAAGAGGTGCTGCCAGAGCAAAGGGTCGCCACCCGCGGCCGGGGAGAAGAAGAGTGTGCCGAAGAAGCGGTCGAGCATGAGGAGGAAGAGCCCGACCGTCAGCGACGGGAAGGCAAGGATCACGAGAAACTGCGTGACCAGGACCTGCCATACAAAGACTGGCATCCGCATCAGCGTCATGCCGGGAGCGCGCATGTTGATGATGGTGACGATGAAGTTGATGGCGCCCAGAACGGACGAGACGCCCAGGATCTGGAGGCTCAGCAGCCAGAAGTCGGTGTTGAGCCCGGGCGAAAACCGCAACGACGTCAGATTGGCGTAGCCGAACCAGCCACGGTCGGGCGCTTCGCCGATGAGGTAGCTCGAGTTCAGGAAGAGACCACCCGACAGAAAGAGCCAGTACGACAGCGCGTTGAGCCGCGGGAATGCCACGTCGCGGGAACCGATGAGCAGGGGCACCATGAAGTTAATGAAGGCGATCGACAACGGCATCAAGGCCAGGAAGATCATGGTCGTGCCGTGCATGGTGAACAGCTCGTTGTAGGTCTGGGCTCCCACCAGGGTGCTGTCGGGCCGAGCCAGCTGCAGGCGCATGATGAGCGCCTCGATGCCACCGGTCAGGAAGAAGAGAAACGCTGAAGTCCCGTACAGGATCCCGATCCGCTTGTGGTCGACGGTCGTGACCCAGGACAAGGCTGTGGAGCGGGTCTGGGCGGCGCTGCCGAGTATGAAGGCTGCTTTAGTTGCCATCGAAACCCTCGGGAAGCGCAGGCCGCGTTACTGCGTTGCATCGAGCATGAGCGGCTTCGATGAGATCCGGATGAGAACGAAATGAGAATTGGGGTGGAGGAGACCCCGCCCCGGCTGGCCAGCCGCTCGACTTCAGAAGGCAGCACCTGGGCCGCTGGGCAGCCGGCGGCCGTAAGGATCATGCGAACCGTGACGGACCCGGATGGACCCACGACTACGCCGTAGATCTGTCCGAGCATCGTAGATGTTGACTGAGATCTCGGGATCGTTGATCCTCGGAAGGCGTCGACGACGAGGTTCCATTCGCCGGGGACGTAGAAGGGGCCTGTAACGCGGGACCGAATCGTGTTGGGGTCACCAAGGTGTTATTCGTGAGACCGCTTGAGCGCCGAGACATCCAATTCGGTTCCCATATTCCCAGGCCATTCCCGCGCCCATTCCCATCGAACTCTTAGAAGCCGAGCCCTACGAGATAGTGTCTGGGCGTGCGTGGACCGATCCCACAGCGTCCGCTACGGCCGCCCGGCCCCTGACGTCCATGCGCGCGAACGCGAGGCCAGCCCCCGCGCCGCCGGCACCCCGGGCGCGTGGACTTGGGCCGCCCTGATGCGCCGCGTGTTCGATCTCGATGTCCTCGCCTGCCCGCGCTGTGGCGGTCGGCTGCGGCTCATCGCCACGGTGGAGGACCCGGCCGTGGTGGGCAAGATCCTCGCGCGCCTGGGCCTGCTCCACCCGGCGGACGCTCCGGGGCCAGCCCCGCCTTCGGCCGACCTGCGCGTCAGCCGCCCCCTCCCATCAGTAATCCGTCCCAGTCTCGGCGTTGGGACTCTGCCCCGGCGGGACGCTGCAGGACGCGTCTTGACTGCCCCGCGGTCGCCGGTGCACGATCGCAGTTGATGACTGGCCCGGCTGGGGATCGGTGATGCAGGCCGCGTGGCTCTCTCGGAGCGCATGGGGCGCTCGGCCGATGCCCGCGAGGGTGTCACCGCGTTCCTCGAGAAGCGTTCGCCGCGCTTCGCGATGCGCCCGAGCGCGGACATGCCGCCGTTTTACCCGGTGGGGGATGAGCGGGCCGTTCTCGCCTTGAGCAGCACCGCGCTGCTCTGCTTCATCAGCCTCTGCAGCTGCTTCTCGATGGGCGCCTTCAGCCCGCTGCTGCCCGAGATCGGCCGCGCCGGCGCGCTGGCCGACTGGCAGCTCGGCGTCGTGGCCGGGGCGCTGGGCTTCGCCCGCATGGCCACCGCGATCCCCGCCGGCTGGTTGGCCGGCCGCTACCTCGGCACCACACTCTGCGCGTCGCCCGCGCTCATGCTCGCCGGCACCGTGTTGCTGGCTACATCCTCGTCGTTCTCCGTGCTGGTGCTCGGGCGGCTGATCCTGGGCTTCGCGTACACCCTCGGCACCGTGAGTGGGCTCATCGCGCTGCTGCTCGACGACCGAGGGCCCGGGGCCTCCGTGCGCCTGAACATCTTCGAGTTCTCCGCGATGATCGGCGTCCTCGGCGGGCTCGGCCTCGTCGGGCTGCTCCCCGGCCACTGGGGCTGGAGCCTCTCGCTGCTGATCGCCTCGTCGCCCCTGCTCCTGATCCTCGCCGCGGTGCCGAGCATCCGCCGGCGCTTCCCCGACGCCTCGAGGGCGCCGGAGACGCGCGCGTCGCGGACATCGGACGCGGGCCGCGGGGATCGGATGTCGGTCACGCTGTGGACGATGTTCGCGGTGGGCATCGTCCTCGCCCTGGCGTGGTCCGCGGTCAGCCAGTTCCTCCTGCCGCTCCGGGGGACGCGCGAGTTCGGCCTGGACCGGGGTGGCGTCTCGGGCCTGCTCATGCTCGCGCAGCTCGTGGACCTCGTCGCGCTGCTGCCCGTGGGGCGGCTCGCCGACGGCCTGGGGCGCACGCCCGTCCTCGGCTTCGTCATCGTGGTGCTCGGGCTGGGCACGGCCGCGGTCGGCCTGGGGTCGTTCCCGTGGTTCGTGGCGGGCTGCGCGTGCTTCGGGTTCGGCCTCGCGGGCTGGATGCTGCCGGTCGGCGTGATCCGCGAGCACACGCGCGCCGAGCACCTGGCGTGGCGGATGGGCCTGTACCGCGTCGGCGTCGACGCCGCGATGTTCTTCGGCCCGTTCGCGAGCGGCCTTCTGGGCGAGGAGAATGCGGGAATCTTCGTGACGGCGGTGGGTGGGCTGGCGCTCGTCGTCGGCGGGCGCCTGCTCCTCACCCCGAGCGGCCGCCGCGCCGCCCAGGTCTAGTCGATGATCTGGTCGGCGCGGCTCAGGACGGCCTTGGGGCACGCGCACGCCGAGCGCCCGCGCCGCCTTCAGGTTGACGACGAGCTGTGCCGTCGGCTCCTGAGGCGGCCGGCGTCCGGGTCCGGGAGGTTATGTCACGGGGACGGGGGCCACGAGTGGGGTGCCCGCTCATCGACGCACTGCCGAGCACGGAGAGGGCGGTCCCGCGGCGCTTGCTGAACCAGCGCGCGCCGCGGTGAAGTGCCTGTCGGAATCACGCGTTCGAGCCCGGGCCGTGCCCGCGCAATGTCCTGGGGGAGTTTCGAGGGGGGCCATCGAGGCCCCCCTCGAGTGACTTTAGCGGTTCGAGGCGCGGATCTGGCCGCGAATCTCACCGCCCGGTGAAAGGTTCGTGTGCACGTTCGCGTAGGCGGCGCCGGCCCGGATGGCGGCGATGACCTCGGCGAGGTCACCAGCCGTGAGCTGCTGGGGGGGCATGCTCCCAGCAATGACGCTTGCCGATGTAATCAACCCCGTCACGGTCCCCGATTGCGGGCACTGAGGGGCATGCCCGGTAGGATCAAGGAATGGAGCGGCCGTCTGGCACAGCCAGATGACGATGCTGCCGTTGACGCTCAGCTGAGCGACGTGGATATGGCCCTGCTGCACCGTGCCCTGCAGCCCGCTATACGTCAGCTCGTAGTCGATCGTCTGATCGTCCGGGCTGATCTTGGCGCGGAAATCGCCGCTGGCAACCGTGGACACCGCGGGCACTTCTTCGTAGCCGGTCAGGTCGGCCTGAATCCGCTCGGCGGTGACGACAGCAGGCACCGCCAGCAGCGGCACCATGAGCATGAAGGTGAGCAGGCTCTTCAGGGTGGGGTGTCGCATAGTGGTCTCCTTCCCAGCTCGGCGAGATAACTGCGCAACGGCCACGAGGAACCCAAGCGCCCGGCAGAACCGACGCCACGAGAATCGCGCAGCTTCCCCTTCGGTTCCATCGGAAAAGTTTTATCCAGCAGAAAATTTTATCCACCCGACTGGAACTGAGGACTTCGGCAAGGGCTTCGCATGTTTACGACCATTCACGAACGCGGATCTGCGACCGGGCACCTACGCCAAATGGGTGCCGGGTGACCCGCGGCAAAGCAGCGCGGCACGCAGCCCCGTTACTGGCCGGAGTCGACGTCGTGGAATTCGAGCGTGCCGTCGCGGACGGACATCTCAGAGCACTGATCCGAGCCGCGGTCAGACCTTCTTGCTGCGGCGAAAGGCCATCCCGAGCAGCCCGCCGCCCAACAGCAACAGGGAGGAGGGCTCCGGGACTGGGCTCGCGAGATCGAAGGTGACCCTGACGCGATCGCTGAGATAGGACACAGCCCAAGTGCCGGTCGAGAGGGTAGGCAGGTCGACCGTGTTGAACGTGCCGAAGACCGACCCCGGAGAAAAGAAGCCCGTGACCAGGATGTCGAAGAATGCGTCCGCGGTCGGAGCGAAACCATTGATGAGTTCGACGTCCAGCATTCCGCCCAGAAATGCATCGCCAAAGACGCGAAGCTGGTCGTATCCGCTCCCGGCGGTGAGCCCGGCGATTTCAATGTCCAGGATCCCTGCGGAGGTCTGCGTATAGTTCCCGGCAACGAACAGAATCCCGGGTGAGTTGCCGGGCGCGACGATGCCACCGTTCTTCACGTCGCCGATGACGAGCCCCGCTCCGGATAATGTGCCGCCGCGGATATCCACCATCCCCGGCGCGGCGGAGAGCAACCCGTTGACGTTCGTCACGCCCGCGGTTTGCACATAATTGGACCCTTGGATGTCCAACTGGCTGCCCGACGTGATGCTGACCGTGCCGGAGTTCGTGACCGTCCCGCCGTTGAACAGACGGAGCGTGCCGCCGCCGCTCGCCAGCAGAGTGCCGGTGTTGTTGAGAGTCCCGCTGCCCCCCATATTCACTTCGAGCGTGCCGCCACCGCTCGCCAGTAGGGTACCGGTGTTGTCGAGCGTCTGTCCGGGAGAGACCGCGATGACGCCTGTTCCAGGCGCGAAATTGCCCATGGTTCCGGTGTTGGTGCTGGTCCCGGCAATCTGGAGCGTTGCGGTGGCAGGGACCGCGAACGTGCCGGTGTTGGTCGCGCCGCTCAAACTGGCGACAAAGCCCGGGCCCGCCTCAACGACGCCGGTGCCGGCGGTGGCGAGCGTCCCGCCGTTGACCCTGATCCCGTTAAAGAGGTGGACGCTCGAACCGTCCAGCGCCGTGATGGCGCCGGAACTGTTGTTGATAGTCCCGCCGGTCCCTCCGCCCCCATTCACTTCGAGCGCGCCGCCACCGCTCGCCAGTAGGGTGCCGGTGTTGTTGAGCGTTACTCCGCTCGGGATGGCGATTGCACCTACTCCCGGCGCAAAGTTGCCCATGGTTCCCGTGTTGGTACTGGTCCCGGTAATATCGAGGGCTGCTTTGTCAGGGACCGAGAACGTACCGGTGTTGGTCACGCCGCTCAAATTGACGAGAAAGCCACTCATCCCGACGACGCCGGTGCCAGCGGTGGCGAGGTCCCGCCGCTGACCGTCTCGAATGGGTCCGCGCGCTGACCCGACGCTCAAGATCGGTTGCCGGCGGCAATGGAATTCGAACCAGTGTTTCAGTCACGATCACGTTTTCGCCAATTCTCACGTGATGTTACGCATCCTTCGTATCAACGTAGCGGACGCAACTAAAACACACAGGCGTGACAACTGGTCTCGTCGTGCGCCAACTCCATCGTCTGATGGAGAAGCTATGCTATCGTTGGCTCATGTTTCGAATTAGTCCGTCAGCAATAGGCAAGGAGAACTGTCTGAGCTGACGGTCGGTCCACCCACTTTCACGTATCCCACGGCCGTCAGAGTTCCTGGCGGCCGTTTCGTTTCTCCGCAACGGCGTGGAGTCTCGGAAGGCATCGCCAGAACCCGGGTCGTTCTACACCAGACAAGGGGAGGCGAGCATGTTTACCGCGCCGGGGCCGCTTGACTTCGTCGCCGTTGCCCGCACAACGCTGCAATTCTGGGAACGAGAGCATGTCTTTTCACGTCTCGTGGCCAAGAACCGTGGCGGGCCACGCTTCTCCTTCATGGACGGTCCGATCACCGCGAACAACCCGATGGGCATCCATCATGCGTGGGGGCGCACGTTCAAGGACGTCGTCCAGCGCTACCGAGCGCTGTGCGGCTACGAGCAACGATTCCAGAACGGTTTTGACTGCCAAGGCCTGTGGGTGGAAGTCGAAGTCGAGAAAACACTGGGATTCAACTCGAAGCGGGAGATCGAGTCGTTCGGTCTCGAGCGCTTCGCTCGCGCCTGCCGCGAACGAGTGATGCACTTCGCGGACATCCAGACGGAGCAGTCCAAGAAGCTGGGCCAGTGGATGGACTGGTCGAACTCCTACTTCACGATGTCCGATGCCAACATCGAGTACAACTGGAGCTTCCTGAAGCGGTGCCACGAGCGTGGCTGGCTCTATATGGGGCATCGCCCGATGCCGTGGTGTACGCGGTGCGGCACCTCGATCTCGCAGCACGAAATGCTGGACGCCTACGCGGAGCTCACGCACGAATCGGTCACCGTCGCCCTCCCGCTCTTGGACCGGCCCAACCGCCGGCTGCTCGTGTGGACGACGACGCCGTGGACGTTGCCCGCCAACGTGGCGGTGGCCGTTCACCCCCAGCTCGACTACGCCGAATGCGAGCTGGCAGGTACTCTCTACTACGTCGCCGCCGGCCTCGCCGGGCGTTACCCGGCGCTCGGTCGGCCGAGGCGAACCGCCAAGGGTACCGAGCTCGTGGGGCTGCGCTATGTCGGGCCGTTCGACGATCTACCCGTCCAGCGGGGCATCGAACACCGCGTGATTCCCTGGGAGGAGGTCTCCGCCGAGGAAGGCACGGGGCTTGTCCACATCGCGCCAGGTTGCGGACTTGAGGACTTCGATCTCAGCCGCCGGCACGGGCTTCCCGTCATCACGCCAGTGGATCCCGAAGGTCGCTACCTCGATAGCTTGGGCTCCCTCTCGGGGACGGTGGCCCTCGACTCTGCCGCCCCGATCACCCGCCTGCTGAAGGAGCGCCACCTGCTCTTCGCGAGGGCCTCGTACCGCCATCGCTATCCCACCTGCTGGCGGTGTGGCCAGGAGCTGATCTTCCGTGTTGCCGACGAGTGGTTCCTCAGCGCCGCCGACATCCGGCCGCTGGCCCGGGCCGCCAACGAGGGCGTCACGTGGCTCCCGGGCTACATGCAGCGGCGCATGGACGACTGGCTCGCCAACATGGGCGACTGGTGCATCTCGCGCAAGCGGTACTGGGGCCTGCCCTTGCCCTTCTACCTATGCGGGTGTGGGCGCCTCACCGTGGTCGGCTCGCGCCGGGAGCTCCGGGGGCTGGCCATGGATCCGAGGGCCGTGGACGCAGTGCCGGAGCTGCACCGCCCGTGGCTCGACGGCATCCTCATCCGCTGCCCCGACTGCGCGCAGCCCGTGCGGCGCATCCTCGAGGTCGGCGACTGCTGGCTTGACGCCGGCATCGTACCGTTCTCGACGCTGGGCTATCTCGAGGATCGCCGGCAGTGGGAACGCTGGTTCCCGGCCGACTTCATCGTCGAGGCCGTGGGGCAGCTCCGCGGGTGGTTCTACGCGCTGCTCTTCATGTCCACGGCACTGGAAGGCACGAGCCCCTATCGGACCGTGCTGGCGCATGAGCGGGTCCTGGCCGCCGACGGGCGGGAGATGCACAAGAGTTGGGGCAACGCCGTCTGGCTCGACGATGCGCTCGAGAAAATGGGCCCCGACGTGATCCGCCACATGTTCGCCTCCCAGGCCATCACCGAGCCGATCCGCTTCAGCTTCGAGGCGGCCCGGGACGTCAAGCGGCGGTTCCTGACGTTCTGGAATGTCTACAGCCTGTTCGTCACCTACGCGAACCTCGACCGGCCACCCCTCCAGGGACCGGATAGCGTTCCTTTACACGTGGCCCAGCTCGAACAATGGCTCCTGAGCCGGTTGCAGGCCACGATCGCCGAGGTCCGGCTGGCCTTCGACACGTATCAGATCCGCCGGGCCGTCACCGCGGTTGATTCGTTTATCCACGACGATCTGTCGAAGTGGTACGTGCGGCGGCGGCGGCGCGAGTTCTGGAAGGGCACTCTCGACCACGAGAAGCAGGCCGCGTTCCAGGTGCTCTACCACGTCCTGGTGCGGGTGTGCCAGCTGCTCGCTCCGGTCATGCCGTGCATCACCGAACACCTGTACCAGAACCTCGTGCCCGCCGTGTCGCCGGGTGCGCCCATCAGCGTCCATCTCACCAGTTTCCCGGAACCCGACTCCGCGCTCGCACAACCTGACCTGGAAACCGACGTGGCGGCGGCGCGGCGGGTGCTCAGGGTGGGGCTTGCGGCCCGCAATGCCGCCAGACTCAAGGTGCGGACGCCCCTCGGGCGGGCCCTGCTGGTGGCGCCCCCCGATGTGGAGCGCGCCGTGCGAGCCTTCGAGCTGGATATTCTCGACGAGCTGAACGTCGAGCGCCTCGAGACCGTGGCGAGCCTCGACAACCGCGTCGCCGTGTCGGCAGAACTCGACCTGCACGATACCTCCACGCTGCCGCCGAATGCCGTGCCCTCCCTCCGCGCAGCCCTGGCGGCGCGCACAGGCCGGATCGTTCGCGACGCCTTGCTCGCCACCGGCCATGTCACCCTCCCGGTGGGCGGCGGCGAGGTCAGCCTCGGGTGGGGAGATCTGAAGATCATCGCGGAGGGCCGAGACGGCTTCGCGGCCGCTGCCGACCGAGACGTGATCCTCGCGCTTGATACCACGATAACGCCCGACCTCCAACGGAAGGCCCTGGCGCGCCAGCTGGTCCACCAGGTGCAGATGATGCGCAAAGAAGCCCGCCTCAACGTCGAGGATCGCATCCGTATCTCAGTGGATGCTCACGGTGAGGCCGCTGAGACGATCGAGGAGCACTCGCTTTACATCTGTACGGAGACGCTCGCCGTGGAGCTGCGGTGCGGGGCCCCACCCAAGGACTGGATGGCCCGAGAGGTTGACCTCGAGGAGGCGCGTGTCAATCTTGCGGTAATTCGCGCCTGACACTGGGGCGGGTCGCTGGGCGAAGCGCCCCGCCGGAACCCGACGCGACTAAAACATGCAGCGAAGACTACGCCACGCAGGAGGGTGAGAAATGGCTTGACCGGCCCGTTTGGGGCGACCTAAAGTTGATCCCCCATTCGATTGTGTGTCTGAGTCTCAGGGGAGACAGCGATGCTCCCGGTTCTCGAGACAACTTCTCGACGCCTTCATTGACCATGCAAGTGGCCGGCGGGGGCGTTCGTGTTTCTCGACCCGACGGCATGGCGATGGCGCCGCGGCGTATCCTCGCGGTAGACGACGACGTGACCCTTCACGACGTGCTCACATTTTTCTTGGGCAAAGGGTACGACGTTAGGCCGGCCACGACCGGCGCAGACGCCCTTGCGAAGGTGCGCCATGAGACGGTCGACCTCGTCATCCTGGACCACCGGCTTCCGGACCGCACCGGGCTCGACGTATTGGCCGAACTGAAATCTATTCGGCCGAGCCTCCCGGTGGTCATGCTGACAGGTTACGGCTCGGAGTGGATCTGCGCTGCAGCCTTCAAACTGGGTGCCGCCGATTACCTTCAGAAGCCCGTGAACGCTGTCGATCTCGTCGGGGTCGTGCACCGGATCCTCTCACCAGGCCTAGAAACGAGTGATTCCGCGCGGGAGAATCCAATGCTCAGAGGCCTGCGCGCTCCCCTGTGTACTCCCATCCAGAGGGCTATGGGACTGATCCAGCAACGCTACTGGGACAAGTTCTCCCTGGGCGTGCTCGCGCGCCAGGTTGGAATGAGCAGATATCGCCTCTCCCACAGGTTCCGGGAGGTGTTGGGCGTTTCGTTTCGCGACTATCTCCTCCAGGTACGTCTGGAGCGAGCCAAGGCGCTCCTGACCGCCAATAACGTCTCGATCTCGGAGGTGGCCCAAATGGTCGGTTTTGGTGACCTTCCGCGTCTGGATAAGGTATTCAAGCGCTACACCGGTTTCAGCCCTTCAGGTTATCGATCGATGGCGCGACGCTCAGCAACAAGTAACCAGGATTCGGCAAGAAACTACTAGCCGCCGTTTGAGCTGGCGCCCTACTCTTCGCGGGAAGACAGTAGCTAGCCCTGCAGGATCCAGCCGAGTAAGAGGAGGCGACACCATGAAGAAGGCCTTGGCTCTCTTACCGTTCCTCGTCGCGCTGTTTCCGCTGGCCGCCGTAGCGGACGACACCCTGAAATTCCGAGGGGGAATCGGAGTCCTCCCCGTCGCCAGCGGCGTGGGTCTGGCGGCCACCGCCGACGTCGTGAACCGGAACATTGTCCGCGGGGTTCAACCCGCCGGCCAGATCTGGGTGATCTCCGCTCTCACGGCGGACGTGAAGAGCGACGGGCGTATCCGCGTCGACGGCCGAGGCCTGCTGCTGGGCGGAGGCAACGCCATTGGCTTCAACGCCAACGCCAGCGTCTTCGCGACGCTGATTTGTGAAGCCGCGGCCCCCTTTACCGAGCGCAGCACGAATGGTGCCGGCGTTGCACTCGAGCCAAATGGCGACTTCCGGATCGACGATGTGCTGTTCCCGGCGCCACCGGCCGTCTGCGCCAGCCCCGTGCTCCTCATCCGAAATTCGCAGCCCAACCCAGCCTGGTTCGCTGCGGGCATCCCGAAGCTGGACTAGCCTCGGGACCTTCGCCGGCCGCGCTCGTTCCGGCTCCGGAGAAATTAATGCCGGGGATGGCATGACTATGCCGTCCCCTGCCTCTCACCGTGGTCTTCCCATGGGGTCTCGCCCCGCGGCTGGCACGGCCCTAGGCGTTCCGACGCGTCGCGGCGTGGGCCGGAGCACCACGACCCCAGCTTTCCCCAAGAAACGTGCCCTCCCACGTCCTGCCGACGAAGAACAGGGCGACCGCGCCCGACGCTCCGACCAGCGCGAACGCCAGGAAACCGCCGCCGTAGCTCTGGGTCAACTGCCTCAGGCTGCCGAGGGCGTTCAGGCTCCTTCAAACGGCGGCGAGCGCTTCCTGCAGCTTCCGGGAGTCCATTGGTACGCAATACGCGGGCGTATCCTTCTGGAAGCGCCTTCCTTCCGCGAGCGGACCGGCATCTACGACATCGAACCCGAACTGGTCGAGGAGATCGGCGACCACCTTCTTTGCGGCAGCATCATCTCCGGCGATCGGATGCGCTCTCCGGTCAGGCGAGCCGGCCGGGCGGCCGTCGGTCTCGATGTGGGCCGCCTGGACCGCGTTGAAGACCTTGACGACCTTTGATTTGGGCAGGTGGCGGACGAGAAGTTCGCTCGTCGTGATCTCGTCCCGATCCAGTTCGCCGATATGGCCGTCCCGCTCCGGGTAATACTTGTTGGCGTCGAGGACGATCTTCCCTTTCAGCGGCGCCACGGGAATCGTCTGGTACGCCTTCAACGGTATGGCGACCAGCACGATCTCGCCGAATTCGGCGGCCTCTCGCGGCGAACCGGCCTTGCAGCCCAGGCTCCCCGTCAGGCTGAACAAGGTGTCGGGGGTGCGCGTATTTGACACCATAACTTCATGGCCGTGCTTGATCGCGACGGCGGCAACCGCGCGCGCAATCATTTCGGCCCCTATCATTCCTATTTTCATCTTACCATCAGCTTTATCAAGGCGAGTTCGGTGCACAGCCACGCGAGGTCGTCCGTAAAGACGGCCAAGACGACTGGTGCAATCTTTACAGCTTATACTCAGTCCGTAGGACCTCTGCGGCACGCTCGCCAATGATGACGCAGGGAGCCATGGTGTTGCCGGTGGTCACGCGCGGCATGATCGACCCATCCGCGATGCGAAGGTTGTCGATGCCATAGACCTTGAGTTTGCCATCAACCACTGCCATGGCGTCTGTGCCCATCTTGGCGGTACATGTCTCATGCCAATAGGTAAGGGCGGCATCGCGGATGAAGTGTTCGAGCTCCGCGCCTTTCAAGTTGCCCGGCATTACCTCGCGCTTGACGAAAGGTCGAAGTGCGGCGGAGTTGCCTATTTCGCGGCAGAGTTCCACGCAGGCTATCGCGGCTTTGACGTCGTCTGGGTGAGATAGCGTATTGTCCTCGATCTCGACGGGGTCGAGCGGCTTGGGTCCCGTCAGACGGATCTGCCCTCTGCTCTTCGGACGCACGACGCCTGCAAACAATGTCCAACCAGCCGCAGGCGGGTTGAATTTGGCTGTTGTCTCGGCGCTGCAGAACGGTACCTCAGCTTGGCAGGTCTGCAAATCTGGAGTGTCGAGACCAGGGTCGCTCTTCCAGACGAAGGTGGCCTCACACGCGCTGTTGCGTGGCGGCAATGATTGCGGATACTCCCAGATGCAGCCAACCCAAAAATGGTCCTCAAAGTTTCGCCCCACGCCCGGAAGATGATGGACGACAGGTATTCCGAGGCGCTGCAACTGCGCCTGGCTGCCAATGCCGGATTGCATCAGCACCTTCGGCGTATTAATCGCTCCAAGCGATAGCACTACCTCAAGTCCTGCGCCGATGCGATAGGTTTTGCCTTCGTAAATGCACTCCACCCCAGTGGCTCGTTTGCCCTCGAAGGTCACTCGCGTGACTAGCGCGTGAGGCAGCACCGTTAGGTTTGGCCGGTCCATGTAAGGGAAGACATAAGCGCGAAATATGGATTGGCGCTTTCCATCGCGGATTAGCACATCCATGATAGAAGCGCCGCCCTCCCCTTCCATCATGCGACCGTTATGACTCGCAAAAATTGGAATCCCGACCGAGCGTGCTCCCTCCAGCATGGCAGGAGCGACCGGATTGGGGTCCGGCGCCGGCTGGACAAAAACCGGTCCTCCCGTTCCGCGATATTTCGGGTCCGGCGCGCCATGCCAGTCTTCGATACGCTTGTATATCTCCAGCACCGACTCGTAGTTCCACGCCGGGTCGTCGGCCTCGGATGCGAAGTAATTCCAGTCGTTCTTGTGCCCGCGGGCCCAAGCCATCACGTTGATGCTGGATCCGCCACCCAGGACCTTACCCATATCTAATGGAATGGCGCGGCCGTTGAGGTGGGGATTGGGCTGGGCTCGGAAGTTCCAGTCCCGCTCGCTCCCGAGGTTCAGGAACCACTGGCCCGCTTCCATGACACTGGGCACGTCGTCGCTGCCGCCCGCCTCGAGCAGCAACACGCTGACGTGAGCGTTCTCGGCGAGGCGGCGCGCGACGACAGACCCGGACGAACCCGATCCGCAGACGATGAAGTCATACTGAAGCTTCAAGGCAGAAGTAAGCTTTGCCTGATTGCTTCGTACACGTTCTGCAAACTCTGCCGCGACGGCGTCTGATCCAGTATGTGTGCTCACTTTCTTCTCCTTCCATCGGCACCGATGTCATAATCCGGCGACATAGGCCCTAGGCGTTCCGACGCGCCCCGGCGTGGGCCGGAGCACCACGACCCCAGCTTTCCCCAAGAAACGTGTCCTCCCACGTCCTGCCGACGAAGAACAGGGCGACCGCGCCGGACGCTCCCACCAGCGCGAACGCCAGGAAGCCGCCGCCGTAGCTCTGGGTCAACTGCCTCAGGCTGCCGAGGGCGTTCGGCAGCACGAATCCCCCGAGCCCCCCCGCGGCCCCAACGAGCCCGGTGATCACGCCGATCTCCCCGGGGAACCTCCGGGGGACCAGCTGAAAAACGGCGCCGTTACCCATCCCTAGCAGCGTCATGCCCGTCACGAGCAGTAGAGCGCAGAGGCCCAGCGCGGGCAGGGCCGACACGCCCGCCATCGTCGCCGCGACGCCGAGATAGAGCCAGGTCAGCACCCGGATGCCGCCGAACCGATCCGACAGGTAGCCGCCCAGGGGGCGGATCATCGAGCCGGTGAAGGCGCAAAGCGTGGCGAAGGCCCCGGCCTGAACCTTCGTCAGCGCGTACTGGTCATGGAAGAAGATGCCCAGGAAACTCACCAGCCCCACGAAGCCGCCGAAGGTGATGGCATAGAAGAAGCAGAACCATCCGGTGTCGGCGATCTTCAACACCGCCGCGTAGTCGGCACGCGTCTTCGGCGCGGGCTGCGTCGGCCCGTCCTCGGCCAGGAACGCGACCAGGGCCAGGGTCGCGAGCACCGGGACCAGCGCGATGCCGAACGCCGCATGCCAGCCCCAGGACGACGCCACCCAGGGG
>Ga0137403_10005099_pt1 | contig 15288 bp, 9 predicted proteins | sample CZOMad2_1_16fung_FD_122057 | JGI IMG/M metagenome (GOLD analysis project Ga0137403, IMG submission 122057) | Vadose zone soil fungal communities from Angelo Coast Range Reserve, California, USA - CZOMad2_1_16fungal (Hybrid Assembly) | ecosystem: Environmental > Terrestrial > Soil > Vadose zone... | reverse complement strand
CAAGCAGGAATCTAACCGCCCGACGCAGTTGAAAGGAACGCAAGTTCGTAGAGCCTTGGTAACTGTCACACAAAAACCTAAGACTCGGGTCCTTCAGCGACAACAGCCGAAACCGAGCCTGATCCGCCGCATCTTCACCCCGTTGCGGCTCGCCATACTTGGAGTCATCCTCCTCATCTTCGTTTCCGTTTTCGCATTCTTCTACGCCAAATATGCGAGGATGATCGACGCGCGGCTGCGTGGTGACGTAATCGTCCGAACAACCGGGATCTACGCAGCGCCGCGCACGATCCGCGTCTCGCAAGGGATGACGCTCGCTTCATTGAAGAGCTACCTCGACGGCATCGGCTACGTCGAGTCATCCAAGGACGCCGATGCGAATCGCGGACGGTATCTGATCAAAGGGAACACCATTGAGATCCGCACAAGCGGGACCTCAGTCATCAACGGCTCGCGACAGTTTCCCAACCTCACTCTGGCGTTCGGCTCGGGCGGCAAGGGCATCAACAAAATCACCGACATCGACACCAAGCGCAATCTCGACAGCTCGCTTCTCGAGCCGGAGCTGGTGACCGCGATCTCGAATGAGAAACAGAGGCAGAAACAAAAACTCGTCTCGTTCAAAGATCTGCCCAAAGACTACGTGAACGCGGTGGTCGCGATCGAAGACCGGCAGTTCTTTGAACACTCGGGCATCAACTTCCGGGGAATCATGCGGGCGCTGTGGCGCGACGCGAGCGAGGGTCAGCTTCAAGAAGGCGGGTCGTCGATCACTCAGCAGTTGGTTAAGAACTTCTTCCTCACCCCCGAGCGCACCTGGAAGCGCAAGGCGCAGGAGATGATGATCGCGGTGGTGCTTGAAACCAAGCTGCATAAGGAAGGAATCTTCCAGCTCTACTCCAACGAAGTTTACATGGGTCAGTCAGGCAGCTATTCGATCAACGGGGTCGGCGAAGCCTCGTCGGCTTACTTCAACAAGGACGTGGTAAATCTTACGCTGCCGGAATGTGCATTCCTTGCCGGAATAATCAGAGGGCCTAGCCTCTATTCGCCGTACCGCGATCCGGAGCGCGCAAAGTCCCGGCGCAATCAGGTGCTCGACTCGATGGTCGAAGCCGGCTTGCTCCCACGTGACAAGGCCGAGCAGGCAAAAGCGACTGAGCTGAAGTTCGTGCCGAAACACAACGCGCTCAACAGCAACGCACCATACTTCGTGGATTACTTGCAGCAGCAATTGGTGAACGAACTTCCCACGCGGGACCTGGCGCGCCAGTCCTATCGCGTGTACACGACCATCGATATGGACCTGCAGCGAGCCGCCGACAAAGCCGTCAACGACACGCTAGCCTCGCTCGATCAGATCTTTGTCAAGCGCAAAAAGAATCCGGTTCCAGCGGGCACGCTGCAAGCCGCGCTGGTCGCGTTGAACTCGAAGACCGGCGAGATACTTGCAATGGTCGGTGGGCGCGATTACGGTCAGAGCCAGCTCAATCGCGCGGTTGATGCGAACCGCCAGCCCGGCTCGGTGTTCAAGCCGATCGTTTACGCCACCGCGCTCGACCCAGCTTCCGATGAAGATGCGGAGGAGAAGATCACCGCGGCGTCATTGTTCATGGACGCGCCGGAGACTTTCCTGTACGGTCGCGGTCAGACTTACTCGCCCGAGAACTTCGGCAAGACGTATTCAAACCGCGATGTCTCCTTGCGCGAAGGGCTGGTGCATTCGCTCAACGTGGTGACTGTGCGCATCGCCGAGAAGGTTGGTTATTCGAAGATCGCGCGCCAGGCTGAGAAGCTCGGTCTGCCACGGCCTCAGCCCTTCCCTGCCCTTGCGCTGGGAACGGCAGAGGCAACACCGCTGCAGATCGCATCGGCTTACACGGCGTTCGCAAACGGAGGGCTGCTTTCAGAATCACGACCGATCAAGCGCGTTACGAACTCCGACGGCGTCGGACTGACTGAAGCGAAATCGCAAACACGACAGGCTCTCAAACCAGAGGTCAGTTGGCTGATGACCAACATCATGCAGGACGTGCTCAACAGAGGCACGGCTTCTCGAGCGCGAGCGATGGGGTTCACTGGGACCGCTGCCGGCAAGACCGGTACATCCCGCGACGGCTGGTTTGCCGGGTATACCCCAAACATGGTCTGCGTTGTGTGGGTCGGCTTCGACGACAACTCCGAGCTTGGCCTCGAAGGCGCGAAGTCGGCGCTGCCGATTTGGGCTTCGTTCATGAAAGGGGCCCTGGCGCTGAGGCCAGAGCTTGGGGGCGAGAGCTTCCCGCCCCCGCCAGACGGGATCGTAACGGATGAGATTGACCCTACGACGGGGCTTATTGCGACGGACCAGTGCCCTGCTCGCCGAACCGAGTACTTCATCGAAGGTACGCAACCGCAGCGGCTATGCGAAGCTCATTCGGGCGAACACCCGGAACAACCACCGATCCCGGGCTTCACATGGCCCGAGGGTCAGGACATTGAAGACAAGGCAAAGAAGCTGTTGCGCGATGCAGAGAAAGGGATCGACGACGCCCAGCGCGAGATGAAGAAGCAGATTAAGAAAGCAACGGGAAAACCTTAACGACCCCTGAAGGCCAAGCCATCAACCTCTTCGCGAGAACCCGCGGACCCACCTCGTCAGAGACTGCCTGAAAATGCCAGAGCAAGCGGACGTTGTCGAACCTCTGCACAACAACAGGTAGGGAATGTGGGCTTGCCCCCGCTGCTTGTGATTCTCACTTGACGCGCACCCTCGCAGACTCTCCGCATTGACAGAGCCTCCGGAATACATATAACTTAGCGCGTGTCACTGGGGTCACAATCACGCGTCTGATCTTAAGTGACCTCAGAGTTTGGCGAGCCGCACCGACAACGTTTTCTTCACCCTTACAGACAAGTCCCGGATTGGTGAGCCGGCTTCTGATTATTGTTTGCTCAACGCCCTCTTATGAAGGCGATATGGAACAGACCACTCTCACAGTGATCACGTCAATCAGCCCGGGCAAGGTAGAACCTCTTAGATATTTATTGAACATTATTGGCGATGACATCGACGGAGTTAAGCATAATAACTACATCCGGTTCTCTGATCTTTCCACAACCCACTTCGCGCGCTGGGTGATCATTCCCGAAGATAAAACGAAAGGATATAAACCCCATCTTGCCTTCGAAATTAATTTCGACGGTGGACTGGATGAATACCTCAAAGACCTAACCTGGAAGGCGGGGGACGGATTGGACCAGATCTATGCCAATTGCGAAGGCTATCCTGCCCGCGGAACCGAAGACCTGAAAGCATTCGGAAAGTACATCAGAGATCATTCGGTGAAATACTCTGCGCGCTACATCGCGTATCGCGGCAGAAAGGTAAAGGACATTCACAATAACACTCGATTGCGCCTCAAGATCGAGGAGTTTCTGGATGAGGAGGTTAGCAGCCACGCTCCTGATGGAATAGCGACTGCCGCGATCAAAAGAAAAATACAGGAGTTTTTGCTACAAGAGAAAACGAAGGACCCTGACCTGGCGACAATGCCTCTCAGAATCTCTTCGCTATGGAGACAGGTGACCCTGGTTCTCTTGGTTGCGTCGGCGGTTTTGGTTCTCTTTCCATTTCCGGTATTTTTCGCTCCGCTTCCACTCGTCGTCAGACTGCTCATCTTTTTTGCCCCGTTGCTTCTGTTGGGGATTTTTCTGTTTGTGCTGAGAAGACACGAAAGAGCAGACGCGCAGAGCAAAGTGGAGTTTGTGGCTGTTGAGGAGGCAATATTTAGCATGGAGAATCACCAGGTACAAAATCAGTTAACGCATCTTGTTGAGATCAAGCCAGGTCGGTTTAGGCTGTTCACCCTAAAAGCAGTTCTCGGGATAGTCAACCTCGCGGCCAAGTTCTACTGGTACAAAGGCAATCTTGGGAGTATCCCGACAATACACTTTGCTCGATGGGTCATAATAGATGACAACAAACGCCTGCTCTTCCTCAGCAACTTCGACGGTAGCTGGGAGAATTATCTGGGTGACTTCATTGACAAAGCGGCGGTTGGATTGACCGGTGTTTGGAGCAATGCAGTTGAGTTCCCGAAAACTGAGTTCCTATTCCTGAAGGGAGCCAAAGACGAAGAACGGTTCAAAGAATGGGCGCGAGCGAAGCAGATCCCCACACAGGTTTGGTACAGCGCCCATCCCGACGAAACAGTCCAGAATATTCTGAATAACTTTGAAATACGCAACAACATTGAGGCGACTCTGAATGACGAGCAGACCGAACAATGGCTGCGACGATTGTAGTTATACACGACTTATGGTTTTCCTGCCCAGCAGAGATCGAGCCTGCCCCGTTCATCTGATTTGAATGGCAGGCGTCATTGGCCTGGAAGCTGGCTTTCGAAAGGAGGTTCACATGGCAGACCTAAATCTCAGCGAGATTCAAGGCATCATCCTGCGCGGCTATAATCACCATCGATATTCAAGGTATTTGTTTTTTCACATCGTGGATTCCGACAAGGCCAAACATTGGCTCGCCGCCGCAGTCCCCGAAATAACAACTTCCGCACTTTGGCCCCAGGGCGCGACGAAGCCCGATACGAGCCTCAACATCGCATTCAGTTATGCCGGGCTTGAACGCCTCGGATACAAGGACACAACCAAAACGTTTTCCCGGGAATTCCGGACAGGTATGCCGGAAGAGGATCGCGCACGAACGCTGGGAGACACTGGCGAAAGCGAGCCTGGCAAATGGGAACTGGGCGGCCCAACCGGCCCGCTCAGTAAGGATAAGCTTCACGTATTGCTGATGCTTTACGGCAAAGACTGGGCTTCGCTTGAGGAGTACGCCAGGAATCAGAAAGGCTGTATAAGTAAGACAGGTGGTTTGGAGCTTGTGTATGAGCAGGATTCCTACATGAATCCTCAGCAAAAGGAACCGTTCGGATTCCGTGATGGATTATCTCAGCCTCCTGTTGAAGGGTTCGCTACACTTTCTGGTGTCGGTCAGGTTAAGGATGGAAACGCTTCGGCGGAGGATCCAATCAAAGCGGGTGAGTTCATACTCGGCTATCCAAACGAATATAACCAGTTGCCCTTTACACCGACCGTGCCCATTGAGTTGGATAAGAAAATGATTCTGCCGGCTCTGCCCTCTGACCCTGACAAACCGAATCAACCAACCGAAGATACGATACGAGATTTTGGGCAAAACGGCTCGTACCTGGTGTACAGAAAGCTGCAGCAGGATGTCAAAGGTTTTCGTGATTTCATGCTTAAGACTGCTGGCAATCATGCCGGGGCCCTCCAACTGGCAGCTAAGTTCATGGGCCGCTGGCAAAGCGGAACTCCGTTGGTGTTGGCTCCGGAGAAAGATGACGCCGAGATAGCCGCGGCCCCGGAAAAGTTTAACAACTTCGGATACCACGACACGGACCCGCACGGCTACAGGTGCCCGATCGGGTCTCATGTTCGCCGGTCTAATCCACGCGATTCCCTCGAGCCTGGCCCTGAAGAATCTAAAACGATGGTTAACCGCCATAGAATCATCAGGCGCGGCAGACCCTATGGGATTCCGGCCCCGGACGATCGATCTACAGATAAGAAGAGCGAAGGCGTAGGAATCATATTCATCGCAATCAATGCGAGTATCAAACGCCAATTTGAGTTCGTTCAACAGATGTGGGTTAACGATGAGAAATTCGACGAGATGTACGACAACAAGGATGCCGTCACCGGCGATAGTGATAGAGCGACCATCATGACGATCCAGGCCAAACCCGTCCGCAAGCGCATTCGAAACGTTCCGCGGTTTGTTCAGGTAAAGGGAGGAGGCTACTTTTTTCTGCCGAGCATATCAGCATTGAAGTACCTCGCAAGTGAGGCGTGACGCCTGGGTTTCTTCTGCGTAAGGAGGCGAAATGCTAGCCAGGATCAAGACATTTCTCTATAACCTCTTCTCAGGAGAGCAGCGACGCTTGAGACGCTTGTGGGCTTCTGCTCTGGATGAAGAGGTAAAACTAAATCGTGATCTAAGCAATCTAAAGGAGCACGCTCAAGCAAGTCTGCAACACTGGTTGTCAAACCCTGAAGTAATAAGGAAAGTTCTTGAAGAGTTGCGCGAGCACAAACCGATCCTGGTCACGCGCAATTTCGCAGTTGTGACGAAGTATTCGGATGTAATCGAGGTCCTCTCACACGACGAAGACTTCACGGTTAAACAGATCTATGCGGCTAAGATGGAGCGCACCAGCGGCTCCTTTTTTCTCGGGATGGATAGAGGGGCACAGTACGAAGGCGAACATGCGAAACTACAGATGGCGATTCATCCGAAGGAGGATGTTCCAAGGATCAGGAAGTTTGTCAGCGAGAACGCAGATATGCTCATCGCCGAAGCGAAGCGCAACGGGCGAATCGATGTGGTCAATGGTCTATTTCGTCTCATTGCTACTCGACTGGTTGAGCATTACTTCGGTGTGCCGGGCCCCGACGAAGCGACGATGATGAAATGGCATCGGACGATTTTTCGAGACATCTTTCTAAACCTCAACAATGATCCCGAAGTCATGAAAAAGGCCACAGCATCCGCTGAAGAAATGAATAAATACATGGACGAATTGATCGCGCGGCGGAAAGCTGAACTGGCTGGCGGCGACGATGGTCGCGATGATGTGCTCACTCGACTCTTAAAGATGCAGAGCGATCCCGAAACCGGCTTTGATGACGCGGGAATTCGCCGCAACGTGGGAGGAACTATACTCGGCGCGATAGAAACTACCTCAAAAGCAGCCACACAGGCTTTCGATCAATTGCTAAATCGCCCGGAACTACTACGCGTGGCTCAAGAGGCCGCTCTGGCTGATGACGATCAACTGGTTTTCTCATGTGTTTTTGAAGCCCTTCGATTCAACCCGCACAATCCAATAATCATCCGTCACTGCGATAGATCGTACACACTGGCCAAAGGCACCACACGCGAGAAGGAGATTCCTCAAGGAAGTATGGTTTTTGCGGCCACTCTTGCGGCGATGTTCGATCCGGAACAATTCCCTTCCCCCAACGAATTTCGTACCGATAGACCCGCCGGGAAATACATCCATTTTGGGTACGGACTGCACACTTGCTTTGGAGAATACCTCAATGTTGCGCAGGTACCCGGGGTAATAAAGAGGTTACTGCGTCAACAAGGGCTCAGGCGAGCTGCCGGCGAAGAGGGTCAAATGCGCTTCGATGGTCCTTTCCCCGACAGCTTGATTGTTACTTTCGATGCTTAATATTTCGACACTCCCGGACGACTATGCCTGACTCCAACACTCATCACATGTATTTTTCTGAAGCGTGGAAGCTCTGCTGGATCGAGTAACATCTCAGGTCCTCCTTAGCGCGCGGGCTAGACACGCGCCCATTTTTTCCAATCTGTTTTTCTATCCTGTTTGACCTCGGAATCGGCGCCGCTTAGAATGTTGAGGCCGGAAACCCGGCGAACTCATTCCTCGCTACATTTCCGCGCGTGGCGACAACCGGAGGGCGACATGATCAAAGACATCGAGCAAATCCTCGGCAACGAAGCCGAATCTCTGTTGACTTATCAGTGCAGAACCCTGCCCAAAGAGATGCTGCACCTGCCAGGGCCCGACTTTATAGACCGGGTGATGGTAGCCACCGATCGCCGGCCTCAGGTGTTGCGCAACCTCTCTGCTATGTTCAACCACGGGCGGCTCTCGGGTACGGGCTACCTGTCCATCCTGCCTGTCGACCAGGGCATCGAGCACTCAGCCGGCGCTTCGTTCGCACCCAACCCTGAGTATTTCGATCCTGAGAATATCGTGAGACTCGCGATCGAAGGAGGGTGCAACGCGGTTGCAACAACCCTCGGCGTGCTCGGGTCGGTCTCGCGCAAGTACGCCCACAAGATCCCGTTCATTCTCAAGTTCAATCACAACGAGTTTCTCTCTTACCCAAACACCTACGATCAGATAATCTTCGGGTCGATCGATCAAGCGTATGAACAGGGCTGCGCCGGGGTCGGGGCGACGATCTATTTCGGGTCCGAGGAATCGAAGCGGCAGCTTCAAGAGGTCACCAAAGCGTTTGCGCGCGCACACGAGCTTGGGATGTTCACCGTCTTGTGGTGCTACCTGCGAAATGCTGCGTTCAAGACCAAGGAAGTCGACTATCATGGGGCCGCCGATTTGACGGGACAAGCTAATCACCTCGGCGTCACCATTCAAGCCGACATCATCAAGCAGAAGCTGCCCGAGAACAACGGCGGCTATAACGCGCTCAAGTTCGGCAAGACCGATAAGAGGGTCTACTCGGAATTGACCACGGATCATCCGATTGATCTCACGCGCTACCAGCTCTTGAACTGTTACATGGGCCGCGCGGGTCTGATCAACTCGGGCGGGGCGTCGGGTGAAAACGACATTCAGCAAGCAGTGAAGACCGCGGTCATCAATAAACGCGCCGGCGGAACGGGGTTGATCTCAGGCCGCAAAGCCTTCCAGAAGCCCATGCCGGAAGGAATCAAGATTCTCAACGCGATTCAGGATGTGTATCTCGCAAAAGAGATCACGGTGGCTTGAAATAAGGATCTCAATATGTCCCAACAGCCAGAAAGAAAGCCGGTCGATGTTGAAGAGCTCAAGGAGTCGCTCGCCAACCTTCGCTTCAGCGTCTCGGAGTTTCAGGACAGCATCGGCGAATACCTCGTCGCGGTGGAGGAATTGTGGAGCGAGGTCAAGTCACACCTTGCTTCAGTCGAGGCGCGCCTTGCGGGATTGGAGGTGCAGCTCTCGGCAATGCCTGGAGATGCAGAATGGAAGGTCGAGAAGCTTGACCAGATGCTGCAAGACTTGCGGGAGATTGGCGAGGGAATCAGCAGGATGCGCCAGCGGTTCCGCTCGTTTACTCAAGGATATAAGGAGAGGATCAACTGAGATTGGTCACTTCACTTCTTTGATGTTGGACGGTTTCGCGAACAGTTTGTCAGGTAAGCTCACGTTAAAGCTCACGGTATCGAAACTCACACGCGCGCTCTGTTTGCCGTTGCGATAGGAATCCTGGATGGTAGGAAACTTTATCCCGGCGAAGTCGACCCACCGGTAGTAACGCACCTCGTTGTTGACTGTTCCCTCTTCACCCACGGTCTTGTATTCAGTCATTAGCGGAAGCTTGGACCGCGGATCGAAGTGCAACGTCGCGCTGCCTCCATCGGTGAAGTCTACGCGCAAGGCTTCGGAGAACGTGTTACGCCAGACCTCGCGTCGTCCCAAATAAATGAGCTTCACGCCTGACTGGCGCGCCGCCGTTCTCAACAGGTTTTCGAGGTCGTAGCGCGCGCCCTGCTGAAACTGCTTGACCTGTTCTTCCTTCTGGTCCCGTATCATCCTTTGGGTGGCGTCGTACACCCAGTTGGCTGTTTCAGAATTGCTCTGGATTGTTTTGCTGTCGCCTTTACCAAACTCGGTGCGCTCTCGTGCCGGATAAACGATATAGTCGACGAAGGGCATCGGATCGCCGGACACCGCTTTCTCGAACGGGGTGAACTGGCCGCGGCTCTCGACGGTGGTTATCTTCAAGAAGGCCTCGCCGCCTCGCGCGGCAACCGCATCGCGGACCAGCGCGAGGGCTTTCGCCGGGTCGTTTTCGTCTGATTCCTGAGCGGTGACGACCGCCTGAAGAGTTACGACTGCTATGAGCAGAGTGCCGGCAAGCGATATTGCGAATCTTAACAAGTCACCCTCCGAACGCTTCTTCTGGATTGGACTAGATCCAATTGTATCGCAGACGGAAGTTGCGGCGCATGAAGAAAGCGGCGCAAACTCCCGGCTGCGCCGCTTCTTCGCCAACTCGATCGACCTCGATCCTGATCAAGGCTGGGACGCACTGATCTTCAACTCGCCGTCCTGGAAGTCTACCTGGAATCGCTCCGCTTCCTTCCATCGGGTAGTCATTGGCAGCTTCACGATCTCATCGATCGTGCGCTTGAGAAAGCGCGCTCCGTAGGTAGGGCTGAAGCCCTTCTCAACCAGGTGCACAACCGCGCTCTCGCTCACCTCGAGCTCCTTACCCTGTCGCTTCATCTGGCGCTTGATGATGCCAATGTACAGCTCGGCGATTTGCTTTACCTCATCTTCAGTGAGCGGCGAGAACACCACAATCTCGTCGATGCGGTTGCGGAACTCAGGCGAGAACCTCTCTTCTGCCGCTTTGATTACCTCTCGCTTGATCTGCTTGACGTCCGCGAGTGTCTTGGTCCCGAACCCGAGCGGCTTCATGTATTTCTTAAAACTGTCCGAACCGAGATTCGAAGTCATGATGACGATCGCATCCGACAGATAGACCTTCTTACCGCGGCCATCGGTGATCCATCCTTCGTCGAACGCTTGCAAGAACAAGTTGAGCAAGTAGGAAGACGCCTTCTCAATTTCGTCGAGCAACAGGACGGTGTACGGATTGTCGCGAAGCCGTTCGGTCAGGATGCCGCCTCGCTCGCTGCCAACTATGCCGCGGGGCATTCCGATCAGCTTCTCGATGGCGATGGTCCCGTCCTGATACTCGGACATGTCTATGCGAACCATCTTGTCGTCGTCGCCGAACATGAACTCGGCTACCGCTTTCGCCAGTTCGGTCTTGCCGACCCCGGTCGGACCAAGGAACAACAGCACGCCATCCGGCTTGTAGAAGTTTTCCTTGAGCGGTCCCTTGTTGAGCCGCAGCCGCTGAGCCACGGCCTTGATCGCTTCCTTCTGCCCGATTACTCGAGCCCCGAGGGCGCTCTCCATATGCGCAAAGCGGTCGTTAGTGTCGCGGAAAATCATATCCCGCGGTATGCGCGATTCCTGGCTTATCACGTCGATGATGTGTTCGGATCGAACCTCGGATAACTCGGGCTGGCTGATCTCAACCTTCACCGAAGCGGTGTCGAGCCAGCCGATCACCTTGTCGGGCAAGTGCAAGTTGCGAACATAGCGCGGCGCCATTTCAAGCGCCGTCTCAATGGCTTCATCGGAAATGGTAACCGAATAGTTGCGTTCCAGTCTCGGGCGCACGCCCGCGATGATCTTGCGCGTGTCTTCAACCGATGGCTCGTCGACCTTGACAAGGCGAAACCTTCGAGCAAGCGCTTCATCTTCGGAGATGTACTCCTTGTATTCGGTCATCGTGGTCGCGCCGATGATTCGAATCTCGCCCCGCGCAAGGGCGGATTTGAACATGTTGGCCGCGTCGGAACTGGCTCCCAGAGCCGATCCCGCGCCTATGATGGTGTGAGCCTCGTCGATGAACAGGATCAGGTTGTCGCGTTCCTTTACTTCACTGATGATCCCCTGGATGCGTTCTTCGAACATGCCCCGCAGCATTGTACCGGCGACGATGCCGGACATCTGAAGCTGAACGATGTGGGAGTTGCGCAATCGTTGGGGCAGAATCTCAGGTTCGAGCTCGATCTTGCGAGCCAGCCCTTCAACTACGGCGGTCTTGCCGACGCCGGCTTCACCCACGAGCATTGGCGAGTTCGCACGCTCGCGATGGCAAAGTATCTCGACGATTTGTCTGATTTCTTCGTTGCGTCCGATGACCGGCGGCAGCTTGTCCTGACGAGCCAGCTTGTTCAAGCTGACGCCGAAGTGCTTGAGGTAAGGCGGAAGCTCATAACGGCGGCGGTATTTTTCTTCCTTTTCTTCGTGGCTTCGCACCCGCGTAGCTATCTTCTGCATCACCATCTCACGATCCGCCCCCAGCCGCCTGAGGAGCTCAACCGGGTAGCTGTGCGTATCCGTGAACAGCGCATAAAAGAGATCGGTCGACTCGATGAGTCGGCGTCCCTGCTCGCGAGAGTGTTTCAGCGCGTTTGACAGCAGAGTCCTGAGCGGCTCGGAAATCTTCATCCCTCTGCCGAGGTAGTCTCGCTGATCCAGTTTTGTTTCGAGTGCCTGTATGACGACCTGGGGGTCCAGGTTGAGGCTCTGCATCACTTCGTTGAAGAACGGACGTTCTACTTCGGCGATGGAAACGAAAAGGTGCTCCGGCGCCAGCTGATTGTGATCGCGACCCCGGGCTTCTTCATACGCTTTACGAATCAACCGGCGGCCGCTCTCGGCAATCTTGTCTGTGTAGATTTCCAAGTCGATCATTTTTTTGTGACTTCCCGCGTCCACCGGCAGCACTCGAGTCGAGACATTCACTCTACCGGCCTACGAATACACGAGTGCAGTATATCAGAGGCGAAAAGTGTACTCAAGAATAGGCTTTTTTCGGAGGTGTTCTTGTCCGACAAAACTTCAGTTTGTGGTAGCATCCGGGCCTATGACGACAAACTGAAGTTTGTCGACCAGGAGGCCGTGGTGAAGACCTGAGATCACAGGCTGGGTCTTTCGAACGAAACCCTTCTCCGCTGCTCGTTCGGCGACCTCACCTTCCACTGACGCACCTCGACTAGCCTCTCGCTTCGCGATGACGCTCGCGTAAATGCCGCGCCGCGAGCGCACCTGTAGCCCCGGTATCGTCGCGTATACGCTAATCGCGTGAAATCTCGTATCGTCGGGCTGGCGTTCTGTTGAATAGGCAAAGAGATACTCGGCGCCGATCTCCGTGGTTATCTGCGGGCTGAGCTTTCCAAACTCTTCGCGAGTACCCGGAATCCAAATCGCGCCGCCGGTTTCTTCGGCAAGCCCTTTGAGCGTAATCTCAGCGGCCTCCAGTTGCTTATAGTAGACGCGCAGCTTTTCGATTCGCTTGCGAGCCTGAGGATCCAGCATCTCGTACCACGAGAGCGCGTTGAAGGCGCGCGGCTTGATCTCGCGCAGCAACATCGCGTTCTGGCTGACAACGTAGACAGTCGCGCGCGCGCGATGAAGCGCGTTCAGCACTTTTTCAAAATCCAGTTCATCGAACGAGTCTACGCCGTCTGTCATGATCACGACGCTGCGACGTCCGCTGACCTTGGGCAGCACCTCCTCGGCGGCGTAGAGCAGGGCTCGATAAAAGTCCGACCTGAGGCCGGGTTTGAACTTCCATTCGAGCGCACGCCTCAAGGCATCCTTATCACCTGTCCACTGCGAAAGCAGATTCGTCTTATCGGCATAAGTGATCACTGCCGCCTTGTCTTGCTCTCCCAGCGAGTCGACCATCCTCAACGCGAGGTCGCGGTTTATGTTCAAGTTCTTGAGCGTGCTGTCACCGCCCGCGTCAAGGATGAACAGCACGTTCGCGGGCGTGTGCATTACCGAGTTGATAACCTGGCGTTTCCCGTCTTCGGTCAGTATGAAATCAGTTCGCTGAAGATTGGGTGGGAGCTTTCCAAGGTCGCTGTGAACGCTGACCGGAAGCAAGACTTCCTCGACACGCAGGCGAATGGGTTCCTTGTCGTCGCGATGTTGAGGAGCTTTTGGTTGACCGCGCATCCTCCCGCTTTGGGCTTGTGTCTGCGCCGCTGAAGCGATGATCACCCAGAGAACCGTTGCTGCTTGTGCCTTCAACTTGAGCGACATGTCAAATCCCCCAAGAGATTCACTGACGTTGATGAGAAGGTCCCCGCCTGGTTCGCGTCGCGCGCCTTTGAGTTTACTAGAAGTCTCAGACAAATGATACGAAGACTTCGTTGGAAAGCAAGCGGCCGGCGGCCGTCAGCGTCAATCGCCCGCCGCCTATCTCGATCAACCCGGCGTCGGCGAGCCGGGGCAGTTCATCGCCGTAGCGCTCGATTACGTCGACACCATACTCGGAGCGGAACGCAGCCAGGCTGACGCCCTCCTTCAATCGCAGCCCCATGAACAGGGCTTCGGCCGCGCGGTCCGCTTCAGTAAGCTCGTTGCGTTCGGCGATAGCGTTTCCAGTTTGAGCGACTCTCTCGATGTACGTATCGGTTTTCAATATGTTGACCCATCGGGCGCTCCCGTCGTACGAATGAGCGCCGCATCCTATGCCATAGAACGGCGCTCCGGTCCAGTATTTCAAATTGTGTTTCGACCTGAAGGGGCTAATCGGTTCGGCCACGCCGCATTCGACAATCCGAGCGAAATTGGAAATCTCGTAGTGTTCGTAGCCAGCTACCTGGGTCGCGCTGGAGATCATTCGATACATCTCAGCAGCGAGATCATCATCAGGCTGCGGCCGTAGTCCACGGTCTACTTGCGCGTAGAGCTGCGTGCCCTCTTTGAGATCCAGCATGTATAGCGACAAATGCTCGGCCTGGATCGCCAGAGCTTCACGCAGGTTGAACTCCCAATCCGCCAGGTCTTGTTCGGGAAGTCCCGCGATCAAATCGAGACTGATGTTTTCGAACCCTGCTTCCTTCAGCACCTCGATCGTGCGGCGCACGTCATCGGCGGTGTGCGTGCGGCTAAGCGAGACAAGCTCCGCATCGATGAACGACTGCGCGCCGACGCTTGCGCGATTTATGCCGGCTCTCAGCCACTGTGCGACCTTCGATTTAGAAAACGTCGCGGGATTGATTTCGATTGTGACTTCGGAGTCCGGCGCAACCTCGAACGCCGCGCGGCAAGACACGATCAGCTGTGCCAGGTGCGCTGCATCGACTATCGAAGGAGTACCGCCACCAAAATAGATCGTGTCCACCTGGGCAGGATCACCTGACACCTGCGTCAGATTCTCTCCCCAGTAAGCTATCTCGCGGCTCACGGCGTCAATGTAGCGTTCGGCGAGGCCCTCAAAAAAATCGGTCGTGTTGAAATTGCAATAAGTGCACTTGCGTTCGCAGAAGGGGATGTGAATGTAGACGCCAATTGGCTTTTGCACTCAGCGATTATATCACGCAACCACGACCGTACCCGTATTGGCATACAAATCAATCAGAAGTATAGTTGTCATGAACTCGTCCCGGTAATGAACACAGGGCCTCATCAATGACAGTGGATTTAAGAGTCCGACGTATTGATCTCGAAACGGGTCACGCGCTTGTTGAGTCGCCCGACGGTTTTGTTGTGCAACTTGAACGGGTGCCAGAAGGTGTAACTGTCGGCGAAACGATAGGTGTGGATGACGCATTGTGGCAGAAGTGGCGAAAATATCGATCGCTGACGAATCCGGAATGGTTTGAGATGAAAGATCTGAAAAGGCATGCATATAACAACAAGGTATGGATACCACTGTATGCTCAACACAAGATTTCAGAAACGGGAGACATAGGGCACGAGGGTTTTCGTGAAGAGTATTTCGGCGCCCATAGCGTGCTCGTTCCCACAGACCAAAAGGATACAGCATTGGAGCTAGAATGGATGGATGTTAGCGGATCTAGCGATAAACCTTGGGTGGATGACCAGAGCATCTTACATTCTGCCGCAG
>Ga0137403_10005098_pt1 | contig 15289 bp, 17 predicted proteins | sample CZOMad2_1_16fung_FD_122057 | JGI IMG/M metagenome (GOLD analysis project Ga0137403, IMG submission 122057) | Vadose zone soil fungal communities from Angelo Coast Range Reserve, California, USA - CZOMad2_1_16fungal (Hybrid Assembly) | ecosystem: Environmental > Terrestrial > Soil > Vadose zone... | reverse complement strand
AAGGTGCGCGTCATGACCATGCGGTTGGCCAGCATGTAGCTGACCCCGCTCGGCGTGCGGAGGTTGTCCTCGAGCACCATGTAGCGGCCGTCGTCCCCACGGATGATGTCGATGCCGCTGATGTGCGTGTACACGTCGTGGGGCAGCTTGATGCCGTGGACCTGGCGGCGGAAGTTGGAATTGCCCAGCACGAGTCCTCGCGGTATGACGCCGTCGTCGAGGATCCGCGCCTCGTGGTAGATGTCGCGCAGGAAGAGATTGAGGGCGCGCACCCGCTGGATCAATCCCGCCTCGAGCCGGGCCCACTCGTCGGCGGGGATCACCCGCGGGCAGAGATCGAAGGGAAAGGTCCGCTCCGTGCCCGACTCGTCGCCGTAGACGGTGAAGGTGATGCCCTGGTTGCGAAAGGTCAGGTCGGCGAGGGCGCGGCGGCGGCCGAACTCGACGGGCGAGAGCGACCCGATGCGCTGGACGATGTCGGCATAGTGCAGGCGGGGGGAGCCATCGGGCTCGAAGACCTCGTCGAAGAAGCTCTTGGCGTCGTAGTCGCCGAACACCGCCCGTCCTCCGCCGGGCTGGCCCCTCTCCGCCGCCATCGATGTCAGCGGGTGCGCGCCAGCCGCCTGAGCGGCGCGCCGGTGAGCCGCGTGTGGATCCATTCCTTGTGGAGCCGCGCGCCGATCCGCCGGTAGAAGCGGATGGCCGGGGCATTCCAATCGAGCACCGTCCACTCCATCCTGCCACAACCGCGGGCCAGGGCGATCTTGCCGAGAGCCCGCAGAAGGGCCCGCCCCGTCCCCCGCCCCCGCTCCTCGGGCAGGACGAAGAGATCCTCCAGGTACAGGCTGGGGCGCCCGAGAAACGTCGAGTACGTGAAGAAATAGAGGGCAAAGCCCACGGGCCGCCGCGCGCGCCGGCAAATGAGCGTCTCGAAGTACGGCCGCCGGCCGAAGCCGTGCCGGCGCGCCTGGGCGGGGGTGATCTCGACCTCGTGCACGAGCCGCTCGTACTCGGCGAGGCCCCGGATGAGCGCGACGATGGTGGGAGCGTCTCGCCGCGTGCCGCGCCGGATGGAGAGCGCGGCCCGGGCCATCAGGCCGCGGCCATCTGCAGGAGCAGCTCGGCATAGCAGCGCACGCCCGCCGTCAGGTTCTCCACGGAGATGCGCTCGTCATTGCCGTGGATGCGCCGCCATTCGTCCTCGTCGAGGACGAAGGGCCCGAAGCCGTAGCCGTGCAGCCCCATGCCGCGGAACACCCAGTTGTCCGTGAAGCCGACCATGATCTCGGGAGCCACGACGACCCCGGGCGCGCGCCGTCCGAGGGCCGTAGAGAGCGCCTTGTAGAGCTCGGTGTCGGGGGGCGAGAGATTCGGGACCTTCGGGTCACGGGCGAACTGCACCTGGACGTTCGGGTCGGCCACCGCGCGCCGCACCCACTCGGCGATCTCCTCCGGGTCGTCCCCCGCCAGCATCCGGCAATCGATCTGCGCGGTCGCTTCGGGCGGGATGACGTTGCTCTTCGCGCTGCCGCGTAGCATCGTCACCGCAAAGGTCGTCCGGACCATCGCCGCGTACTGCCGGTTCGCGTAGAAACGCTCGCGGAAGGCCGGATCTCGAAGACTGCCGGCGAGGTCGTCGTAGCCGACCGCGTGCTCCGCCGGCAGCACCGCGGCCATGCGGGAGAAGAACTCCTGCACTTCCGGGAGCACGCGCGGCGGCCGCTCCGCCGCGAGCAGCCGGTCGAGCGCGCGGACGAGCCGGTTGGGCGCGGTGTCCGGCCACGGCATCGAGCCGTGCCCGGGCTCGCCGCGGGCGGTGAGCGTGATCGGCAGGCCCGTCTTCTCGGAGATGACGATCGCGGCCAGCGGCGCGGTGAGGCCCGAATGCATCTGGATCAGTCCGATCTCGGAGATCGCGTACTCGGCGCCGGCGAGCCAGTCCGGACGCCGATCGGCGATGAACTGCGCGCCGAACTCGCTACCGGCCTCCTCGTCGGCCGTCGCCAGGAACACGAGGTCGCGCTTGAGCGGCACCCGCGCGCGCTTGAGGGCGAGCAAAGCCGCCAGGTGCAGGATGCCCGTCGACTTCATGTCGATCGCGCCGCGCCCGTAGAGGTAGCCGTCGGCGATGACGCCTCCGAACGGGTCGACCGTCCAGTAGCGCCGGTCGGCGTATACGACGTCGATGTGATGGTGCAGGACGATTCCGCCGAGGGAGCCGTCGCCTTGCAGGCGCGCGCGCAGACTGGCGCGCCCGGGGCCCGCCTCGATCGTCTCGCTCTCGATGCCCTCGCGCGTCAGGACCTCGGCCAGAAACCGCGCGCCGGCGACCTCGTTGCCGGGGGGATTGGTGGTGTCGATCTGCAGATAGCGGCGCAGGAGCTCGACCGTCTCGTCGCCCAGCGCCCCCCAGTCGATCATCGGCCTTCCGCCTCGGGCGTCATCGCCTCGACGTCCCCGAGCTCCCATCGTGCCATGTGGCAGTAGAGGTCGAGAAGCTGCATGGTGCGCTCGATGGCCGGGTTGTCGCTCGCCTGGCGCAGCTCCCGGACCCGCGCCTGCAGATCGCGAATACGCTCGAGCGTCTCCGCGTGGGTCATGCGCCCGGCCTCTCCGCCAGCTGCCAGCGATGCGCGGCCGGGCGATGGTCGAAGAAGCGCTTGGCCTTCAGCTCGTAGCGCGGCAGGCTCCCCGGCTTCTGCACGGCGACGCCGATGCTGACGCCGATGACGGATCTGATCACCGCCTCCGCGTCGCGGTGAAGATCGCCGTAGCGGCTCTCGTCGACGTCCGGCCGCGCTTCGGCCTTCACCGTGACGAAATCGTTGGTCGCGTCCCGATCGACGTGCAGCTCGTAGTGCTCGGAGAGCCCGCCGACCCGGTGCAGCAGCGACTCGAGGGCGGATGGATAGACGTTGACGCCCTTGACGATGATCATGTGGTCGGTGCGGCCGAGCACGCCCCCCGGATAGTAGAGCCAGGTGGTCTCGCAGCCGCAGGGCTCATCCGTCCAGCGCACGAGGTCGTGCGTACGGTACTTGATGAGCGGCTGGCCGTCCTGGATGTAGCTCGTCACGATGTGCTCGCCCACCTCGCCGTACGGCACCGGGTTGCCCGCCTCGTCCACCACGAGCGCGTGATACCACTCCTCGCAGAGGTGGACGCCTTCCCGCAAGGGACAGCCAGGGTTCGTCGGCCCGAGCTCGGCGATGCCGTAGAGCTCGTAGCACCTGGCACCCCACAGATCCTCGATCGCCTGGCGCGTCGCCGGGATGCTGCCGCCGGGCTCGCCGGCGACAATCACGTGCGAGATCGACGTCCTGGCAAGGTCCATGCCGAGCTCGCGGGCCGTCTCGCCGAGGTACAGGGCGTAGGTCGGCGTCGCCAGCATGACGTCCGGCCGATACTGCTCGATCTGGCGTAGCCGCGCCTTGCTGTCGAGCCCGCCGCCGGAGATGACGGTGGCGCCCAGGCGGCGCACGCCCATGTACGCCGACCAGAAGGCCGCGAAGATTCCGAAGTTGAACGGGAAGTAAAAGCTGTGGCGCGCGCGCAGGCCGGCGGCCCAGTAGACGTAGACCCACGACTCGCCCCAGAGCTCGGCCGAGTGATACGTGAGCGGGATGTGCAGCGGCGCGCCGGTCGAGCCCGACGTGGCGAAGCGCTGGTGGAAGAAGTCCTCGGAAGTGGCGAGCGCCTCGCCGAACGGCGGGTTGACGGCCTGCGCGTCGAGAATCTCCTTCTTGTCGATGAACGGCAGCCGCTTCACGAAGTCGTCCAGCGTGCGGATCTGCTCGGGCCGGACACGGTTCCGGTCGAGGAGGTTCCGGTACATCGGGCTCCGCGCGTACGCATAGGCGATCACGGTCTGGAGCTTCCGGAGATGCAGGCGGTCGAGATCGGCGCGCGGCATGGTCTGCGTGTACGGGTTCCAGAACCGCTGGGCCTCGACCTCGGGCTTGTAGAGACGCATGGCGCTAGAGGGTCTCGCGGACCTGGCGCGTGCCGGCCACGAGCGCCTGGAGCTTGGCGAACGCGAGGTGGCGCGGGAGCCGCGCGAGCCCGCAATCCGGGTTGACCCAGAGACGCTCCGCCGGCACGCTCTCGAGAACCCGGCGGATCCGCCGCGCCACCAGCTCGGCGCTCTCGACGTAGAAGTTCTTGAGGTCGAGGACGCCGGCGCCCAGCTCCTTCGGGCAATCGAATTCGCGCCACAGCTCGGTCTCGGCCATCTCGCGATTGGCGAACTCGAACACGACCTGGTCGGCGCTCGAGCCGCAGATTGCCGGGAACAGCGGCCGGTAGGAGCGCTCGCCGAAGCCGAACCCTTCCAGGGTCCCGAAGCAGATGTGCCAGAACCGCCGCTCGACGAGGACGCCCTCGAAGCAGCGATCGTAGAGCTCGACCATCCGCTTCGGCTCCATGATGAAGCTCTGGTAGACGTCGTCGATCTGAAGGTTGCGGGCGCCACCGGCCGCGAGGGCGCGCAGCTCTCCATTGATGATCGGCGCCAGGTCGGCGGCGACCTCGAGCCGGTCGCGGTAAGGCCCGCCCTTCGTGACCTGGGTGGCGAGCGTGAGTGGCCCTGGCAGCGTGATCTTGAACGGCCGCGCCGTCACGCGGCGGAGGTAGTCGAGCTCCCTGAGCGTGCCGAGTCCCTCGGGCGCCGTGATGCGCTCGACCGGCTCGTAGAGCACGTGGCCGTCGTAGGAGAGGATACCCACCTTCCGCCGCGGCTCGAGCGGCCGGAGCCCGTGAAAGTACTTGAAGAGCGAGACGATGAACCCCTGGCGGCGCATCTCGCCGTCGGAGATCAGATCGACGCCGGCCCGCTCCTGATCCCGGACGGCGGTGGCGACGGCGTCGTTCTCCGTCTCCGCGACGTCCATGACGCCGAAGCCGCCGGCGTCGATCTTCTCGTACGCCGCCCAGAGCCAGGCCGGAATCGCGTAGCTGCCGACGACGGTCGTGGGAAGGATCGGCAGCGCGGAGGCGGTCACGCGTCGCTACTCGGCGAGCGTGAAAACGCCCTTCTTGACCGTGAGCGCCCAGATCTGCCCGACGTTGACGCCGAGCTCGTTCATGGTGACCGCGCCGATGGCGCCGTCGTAGGCCTTGAGCCCGGCCCAGCACTTCGCGAGCTTCTCGCGGTCGCTGTCGAGGTCGTCGGCCTTGTTGGTGACGCCGCTGGTCTCGACGCACATCTTGGCGATGAAGAGCTGGTCGTACATCGCGAGGGCGGACGAGTTCGGCCGCTTGCCGCCCGAGCGCTCGAGGAACTTCTTCACGAAGGTCTGCACGCGGGGGATCGGCCGCTCGTTCCACGCGTAGGTCGTGGTGTACCAGCCGTCGACGGCCTCGCCGCCGAGCGCGATGAGGTCGGGCGTGGCCGTCGCGACGCCGCCGTGGAACGGGCCCTTGTATCCCTGCCGCCGCGCCTCCTTGGCGATCAAGGCGGCCTCGCGCGAGGCGGAGCCGAGGAAGAGCATGTCCGGCTGCTTGCCGAGAGCGCGGGTAACCTGCGCGCTGAAGTCAAGGTCGCCGGTCTGGAAGGCGATCGAGTCGACGAGCTCGACGTTCGCCTGCTTCAGGGTGCCCGGCATCACGCCTTCGCCCTCCGCCTTCGAGATGGCGTCGGCGCTGTTGTAGAGGATGACCGCCTTCTTGACGCCGGGGTTCTGCTTGCGCAGGGCCGCGAGGCCCGTGCCGAGCGCGCGGGCCGCGCCGGGGTTCATCGTGTAGGCCCACGGGCGAAACTTGTCGGTAAGCCCGGGCGCGGCGGCGGTCGGCGTGATGATCGGCACCTTCAGGCTCTGGGAGAGCGGGAACATGACGCCCGCGCTCGAGCTCGAGATCGACCCGTGGATCATGAGGACGCGGTCGGTCTGAGCGAGGCGGCGCGTCAGCGTGACGGATTCCTTCGGATCGCCGCGGTCGTCGGCCACGACAAGCTCGACCGGCAAGCCGCCGATTCCCCCGGCGGCGTTGATCTCGTCGCGGGCGAACTCGGCGCCGATGAGCCCGTGCTGCCCCCAGTCCACGAAGATGCCGGCCATCGGCATGATCACGCCCAGGCGCACCTTGTCTCCCGCCAGCCTGGCGCCGATCGCCGGAGCCGCCGTCAGCCCCGCGAACAGGGCGATGACGAGGCCGATCGCGAGCGCGCGCCGTCGAGATACGAGCATATCGATTCCTCCGCTCACGCGAGTGACAGCGCGAGCCGGTCGAATTCCGTGATCTGCATCTCGCGTCCGATGCCCCAGCGCTTGATCGCCGCCATGATCTCGGCGAGCTGCTCGGCCGGATAGCGCGCGAAGACGAAGCGCTCGCCGGGGCCCCATTGCTCGACGTGCCATGGCCGGTCGGCGAACTCCGGCGGAACGCACTTCATCCAGAGCGGCAGGTACCGGACGAGGTCCCGATCGATCGCCGCGTCGGCGCGGGCGAGCGCCGCGAAGTAGCGGCGCAGCACGTCGCGCTCGCTCGACTCGTCCACCCACCAGAGCGTGTTGAACTCGCCGCCCAGGATCTTACGCAGCCCGAGCTCCTCGGCCATGTAGATCTGCGGGTCGAGGAGGCTCGCCGCCTCCACCTCACCCCTCAGCAGCGCGTCGAGCCGGCGCCCGAAGCCGCCGACCGGCTCGATCTTGATATCGGTCAGGGGCAGATACGACTCGAGGCGATAGGGGACGTTGTAGTGGCTGCCCGCCATCAGGCCGACCGCGATGGGCACGCCGCGCAGATCCTCCGGCCGGCGGACGCGCGAGTCCGGGCGCACGTAGATCGCGTGGCGCGCCACGCCGTAGGCGTCGGGTACGAACTTCCCCATGACGTCCCACATCACCTCGGGATCGAGGCCTTCGGCGCGGAAGTAGCCCTCCTCGAAGGCGATCCATTCGTGGAGCCGCATGCCGGTGGGAAAGATGCGGATCTTCGTGAGGGCGCTCATCGGTTCGGCGACGGTAATACGGCGGGCCGAGGCCTGTCAATCCAGGTGTATCATCGCGCGCACGATGCTCGCTCAGCAGCTCGTCAACGGGCTGATGCTCGGCGGCGCCTACGCCCTCGTCGCGATCGGATACACGCTCATCTTCGGCGTGCTGAACTTGCTCCACCTGGCCCACGGGGAGGTCTTCATGGTCGGCGCCTACGTGGGCCTGACGCTGGCGCTCGCCGGCTTCCCGCCGTGGGCGACGCTCGGGGGCGCCATGCTCGCGGCGGCGGTCCTCGGCGTTCTCGTCGAGCGCGTGGCGTTCCGTCCGGTTCGCGAGCGCGGAAGCCACGTCACCCCGTTGATGACGACGATCGCCGTCGGTCTGATCCTCCAGCACACCGTGGTGAAGATATTCGGCGCCGAGCCGGTGGCGTTCCCGGCGCCCTTCGCGTCGGCGGCGCTCGCGCTGGGGCCGGTGACCATCTCGACACTGCAGCTTCTCATCCTCGCCACGTCGGTGGCTCTGATGGGCGCCCTCGAGCTATTCCTGCGCTCGACGCCGCTCGGCATGACGATCCGCGCGACCGCGGAGAACCCGACGGTGGCCGGCCTCCTGGGCATCAACGTGTCGCTGGCGATCGTGGCGACGTTCGCGATCGCCTCGGCGCTCGCCGGCGCCGCCGGCGTGCTCCTCGCCTGGAACTTCACCGGCCTGAGCCCGTTCTTCGGCGTCAAGGTCGGGCTCAAGGGGCTCGCCATCATGCTGCTCGGCGGCCTCGGTAACGTCACCGGCGCGATGGTCGGCGGGCTCGTCGTCGGTGTCGTCGAGGTGCTGAGCGTCGCGTATCTTGCGTCGTCCTACCGGGACGCGTTCGCGTTCGCGGTGATGATCGTGATCCTCCTGGTGCGCCCGACGGGTCTTCTCGGCGCCCGGCTCCAGACCGGCTGAGGCCCGCGTGCTGTCGGACCACGCGGTCTCGATCCTGATCTTCGCCGGCATCGACGTCATCATGGCGCTCTCGTTCTATCTGCCGGCGTCCGCGGGCCAGCTCTCCGCCGGCCAGGGCGGCTTCATGGCGCTCGGCGCGTACACGGCCGCCTATCTCACGGTGAACCACCAGACGCCGTTCCCGCTCGCGCTGGCCGCCGGCGGGCTCGTCGGCGGCCTGGTCGGGCTCGCCGTGGGCTTTCCGGCCCTTCGGCTCCGCGGTCTCTATCTCGTGCTCGTGACCTTCGGCTTCGGCGAGATGGTGCGCGTCCTGTTCCTGAACCTTCCGGCCTTCGGCGGGCCCGCCGGGTTCGCCGGCATTCCGCCGGCGACAACCCTGTGGCACGTGCTCGGGCTCCTCGCCCTCCTCGCCTATTTCTTCACCCGGCTCGCCGGCTCGCGGATGGGGCGCGCGTTCGCCGCGCTCCGCGACGACGAGGCGGCCGCCGAGGCGATGGGCGTGAACTCGACCTACGTGAAGCTCGCGGCTTTTTCGGCGGGCGGCGTGATCGCCGGGCTCGGCGGCGCCCTCTACGCGCACTACACGCTGTTCATCGATCCCGAGGCGTTCGGCGTCGGACGATCGCTCTTCGTCATGCTGTACGCGGTCTTCGGCGGGCTCGCGAGCTTCTGGGGCGCCGTCCTGGGCGCGACGATCCTCTCGATTCTTCCGGAGCTTCTGCGCTGGGTGAAGGACTGGCGGGAGATTCTCTACGGACTCCTGGTCCTCGTCATGATGCTCGTCCGGCCACAGGGTCTGCTCGACGCGGCCCTGCTGGCCCGGCTCTCGCCGCGCGGTGAGCGGGCCGCTGCTCACGGTTGAGGGGCTCTCCCGGAGCTTCGGGAGCCTCGTCGTCCTGGCGGGCCTCGACCTCGCCGTCGAGGCCGGCGGGATTCACGCGATCATCGGGCCGAACGGCGCCGGCAAGACGACGTTCTTCAACCTCGTGACCGGCGCCCTCGGCGCCGGGAGCGGACGCATCCGCTTCGACGGCCACGACATCGGCCATCTGCCGGCGTACCGGCGCACGGCGCTCGGGATGTGTCGCACCTTCCAGAACATCCGGCTCTTCGGGTCGATGACCGCGCTGGAGAACGTGCTGCTCGGGCTCCACTGCCGAACGCGGGGCGGGCTCCTGGCGCCGCTGCTCGAGCTTCCGTTTCGCCGCTCGCGCGGTGAAGCCGCCACGCGCTCGCGGGCGGCGGAAGTCCTCGAGCTGGTCGGGCTCGCGGCGCGGGCCGGCCAGGCCGCCGTGGAGCTACCCTACGGCGAGCAGCGCCGGCTCGAGATCGCCCGCGCCCTCGCCAGCAACCCGCGCCTGCTCCTGCTCGACGAGCCGTCCGCCGGGATGAATCCCCAGGAGACGCTCGAGCTGGAGACGTTGATCGAGGCGGTCAACCAGCGGGGCGTCACGATCTTGCTGATCGAGCACAAGATGTCGCTCGTCATGAAGCTCTCGCGCGTCGTGACGGTACTCAACTTCGGCCAGAAGATCGCCGAGGGGCCGCCGGCCCAGGTTCAGCGCGATCCACGGGTCATCGAGGCCTACCTTGGTTGAAATGGGGGGCCTCGACGGGCCCCCCAAGCCCCCCGCGCTCGGAGACGCCCCGGCGCAGCCGGGGCGCCCCTCGGGAAGGCTCCGCGTATCCGGGGGCCTCGAAGGCCTGCCGGCGCTGCTCGAGGTCCGCGACCTGCATGTGAGCTACGGAAGAATTCGCGCCCTTCAGGGCGTGAGCCTGACCGTGCCGGACGCCGGCATCGTCGCGCTGATCGGCGCCAACGGCGCCGGGAAGTCGACGCTTCTCCGCGCCATCTCGGGCGTCGTGCGCGCGCGTCAGGGCTCGGTCAGTCTCCTCGGCGAGGAGCTCGTCGGACTGCCGGTCCATCAGATCGCCCGCCGACGCGTGATTCACGTTCCGGAGGGACGCGGAATGCTGGCGCGCATGACCGTCCTCGAGAACCTCCGTCTCGGTGGCCTCGCGGCGCGGGACCGGCGAGACCCCGCGGCCGACCTGGAGCGTGCGTTCGCCCTGTTCCCGGCGCTCCACTCGCGCCGGCGTCAGCTCGCCGGAAGCCTGAGCGGGGGCGAGCAGCAGATGCTCGCCATCGGGCGGGCGATGATGGCGCGCCCCCGACTCCTGATGCTCGACGAGCCGTCGCTCGGCCTGGCGCCGCTCCTGGTGCGCGAGATCTTCCGGATCATCCCGCAGCTCGCCGGCGAGGGAACGGCCGTCTTGCTCGTGGAGCAGAACGCGCGCATGGCGCTCCAGTGCGCGGCCCATGCCTACGTGCTCCAGACCGGGCGAGTCGTGCTCGCCGGCCCCGCTGCCGATCTGCTCGCCGCGCCCGAGGTGCAGCGCGCGTACCTCGGCGCCGGCTGAGACGGCAGGATCGAGGCCGCCATGCCGGATCCGACGTTCTTCGCCTTTCTCGTCGTCGATGGGGCGCTGGCCGGCGCCATCTACGCGCTGGTCGCGCTCGCGTTCGTGGTGGTCTACAAGGCCTCCCGCGTGATCAACTTCGCCGTCGGCGAATGGACCATGGTGGGCTCGCGAATGGCCGCCGCGGCCGGCCACACGCTTGGAATCGGGCTCGGCGGAGCGCTCGGCGCCGCCTGTGTGGCCATGATCGGGCTGGCGCTCTTCTTCAACCGGGTCGTCCTGCGTCCGCTGTTCCACCGGTCGCTGCTCTCGCTGATCATGGTCACCATCGGCGTCGGCATCTTCATGCGGGGCGCTGCGACGGTCGTCTTCGCGGGGCTCCCCCTGCGGATCGTGTCGCCTTTTCCAGTCGACCCGCTGATCGTCAGCGGTCTACCGGTGGCGGTCGACAAGATCGCCGCTGCCGCGATCGCCGCCGCCGCGATCGCGGCGCTGAGCTGGTTCTTCAACGGCAGCCGCACGGGCCTCGCGCTGCGCGCGGTGGCGAGCGATCAGCAGGTCGCCATGGCGGTCGGGATCGATCTTCATCGCCACTTCGCGCTCACGTGGGGTCTGGTGGGGGTGCTCTCGGTTCTGGCGGGGACGTTGTGGAGCTTCGCCTCGGGCGGCGGATTCGGGATCGAGCTCCTCGGACTCAAGGTGTTTCCGATCGTGATTCTCGGCGGCCTCGACAGCCTGCCGGGAACGATCATCGCGGCCTTCGTCGTGGGAATCCTCGAATCGCTCGTGACCGGGTACCTCGATCCCCTCGTCGGCGGAGGATTCAGTCACGTCGCGTCCTACCTGGTCCTGATCGCCACCCTCCTCATACGGCCGTACGGCTTCCTGGGGCGGCCGGACGTCGAGCGAGTGTGACCCCGCCGCGATGATCGCGGCGGAAGCCTTCCGTCAGCTGGAGGCGCGGCTACCCGGTCTGAAGCGCAGAAGGTTCTACGGAACGTTCGAGCCCCCGGGCGGCCCGTATCGCGCGTGCGTCGCGATCGAGCCCGATGACGACCCGCGGGCCATGGGGCTCGCGGAGTGGACCATACCAGGCGGGAAATATGGTCGCGGCAAGCTCGAGAACTGGGAGGACCACATCCCGGAGATCGGGTGGACCTTCGAGCGCATGGCGCGAGAATGTGAGCGCGATCCGAGCCGGCCGAGCGTCGAGTTCTACAGGAGCCAGAAGGAGCTGGTGCTCCTGTTCCCGGTCAAAGAGAGCGGCCGCGCGCCTCAGGACTCGTAGATTCGGTAGCCGCGCGCGTCGTTCTTCGCGCCGTCCTTGTAGCTGACGATCCGCTTCGGCGAGGTGTGGGTACCCAGCAGGCGAAGCACCTCGTCGCCCACGACCCGGAAGCTGTGCGGCACTCCGGCCGGGATGGCGACCGTGTCGCCCCGGCGGAGCGTCACCTTCCGATCCTCCTGGCCATCGACCCACGCCTCGGCCACGCCGTCGAGGATGTGAAGCACTTCCATGTAGGGATGAGAATGGACGGGAGCCGCATAGCCGGGCTGCGATGTCTGGATGCCCGTGCGGATCGGCGTGGTCCCCTCGTCGTCGCCGAGGATCAGCTGGTAGACCGCGTCGGGTCCGAACTTGACCACTTCCGTCTCGTCGAGGCGCACGACCTTCAGCTCGTCCATGGCTCTCTCCTCTCCCAGCAACGGATCCGGGGGAGCGGGCGCGGCAGGGGTCGACGGACCACGCGGCACGCGTCCGCTGCTCGTCGGCGGCTGGGCTCCATCCCGGCGCTCGGCTCCCGTCGTCGCGGGTCGGGAACGGGTCCTTTCGACCCCTGCCGCGCCCGCTCCCCCGGATCCTCTCCTGGGAGTCTCCACCATCGACAGAGGGGAGCGCAAGATATGACATCATGTGGGCGGCATGGAGCTGACGGCTGCGGTCGTCAAGGCGAAGGCGCGCGAGCTCGGGGCGGACGGCGTCGGGATCGCTGACGCTGCCGTTCTGAACGCCTTCCCGCCGGACCCGGCGCACCCGCAGACTCCCGCGAGGATCTCTCCGGAGATCAGGAGCTGTGTCGCGTTCTTCAAGCGCATTCCGGCGGGCGCGTTCCGCGCGCGCGACAACGCCTGCATTCACCACGTGGACCAGCTCGTGCTGCGCGAGATGGATCGCGTCGGCTACCGGATCGCGCGCTTCCTCGAGGACCACGGCCACTGGGCGTTCCAGACCGCGGCACAGGAGACGGTCTGGGAGATGAAGACCGCGAGCTACGGCTCGCTCTCGACGCGCCACGTCGCCATCGAGGCCGGGCTCGGCACGATCGGGCTCGAGCTGAATCTCCTGACGAAAGAGGCGGGGCCGCGCTGCTACACGACGGTCGTCCTCACCGACGCGGTACTCGAGCCCGACGGCAAGCTCACCGAGCAGCTCTGCATCGGCGAGCCCTGCTCGCGCTGCCTCTATTCCTGCCCGCCCGACGCGGTCCAGCACTGGGGGCTCGACAAGCGCCTCTGTGCGACCTTTGCGCAGGAGTTCGGCTTCTCCACGATCGTCCGCGTCTTCAGCGCCTTCGTGCGCGGCGAGGAGGACGAAGCGAAACGACGGGCGCTGGGCGGCCACGAGTGGTTCGGCATCTGGCAAGGGCTCTTGCGCGTCGTCGGCGCCTTCGGAGATTGTCCGCGCTGCCTCGCCGTCTGCCCGGTGGGCGAGGACTACAACCGCTTCCTCAAGGACGCCCAGCGCGAGATTCCTGAGAAGACCGACGCGAAGGTCGCGCGGGCGCGCGAGCTGCTCGGCATCAGGAAGCGGGGCGAGCCGATCCGCGGCATGGCCGACGGGCGAGTCCGCTGGATCGGTGAGGCCGGCTACCGTCCGCCCACACAGCGCGCCGGGACTTCCGCGTGAGCCTCACCACCGCCGAGGTCAAGGCAAAGGCGAAGGCGCTCGGCGCCGACCTGGTCGGCATCGCCCGCGGCGCCGTCCTCGATCGCCACCCGCCCGATCCGGCGAGGCCGCAGACCCCCGCCCGCATCACGCCTGAGGACTCGAAGTCCGTCATCGTGCTGGGCCGCCGGCTCCTCACCGGGATCAACCGCCTGAAGGGCCACGACGACCGGCACAAGCAGTACTCGACCGAGCTGGTGTTGACCGACCTCGAGGAAATCGAGCTGAAGCTCGTTTATTTCCTGGAGGACGCGGGCTTTCCGTCGATCACGGTGCCCCCGGTCCACTTCGATCCTCGGCACTACGACCCGAAGGGCGACACGCGAGGCCCGCTCTCGCTCGCCCACGCCGCCGTCGAGGCCGGGCTCGGCACGCTCGGGCTCAATCTGATGTTGCTGACGCCCGAGTACGGTCCGCGGGTTCTGCTCGGCGCGGTGCTCACGAGCGCCGAGCTGCAGCCCGATAGCCCGCTCGCCGAGCCCCTCTGCGCCGGGGAATCGTGCGGCCGCTGCCTTCTCGCCTGCCCGGCCGACGCGATCGGCCAGTGGACGCTCGACAAGGAGCGCTGCGCGCCGCTCGCGTCGCCTTATGGCTTCAGCTATCTGATGGGCCACATCGAGCGCATGGTGCAGGCCCCGCGCGACGAGCAGCTCGCGCTCCTGAAGTCCAAGGAGTCGTTCATGAGCTGGCAGTCGATCCTGCGCGGCGTCGGCGTCTATTCGGGCTGCACCCGCTGCGTGGACGTCTGCCCGGTCGGCCGCGACTACGAGACGCAGCTCAAGGACGTTCAGGACACGATCGCCGAGCGGACGCCGGAGAAGGAAGCGCGGCTGGCGGAGATGGCGCGCCGGCGCGCGTCGGGGGATTGCGGTCCCCACCACGCGCGCTCGGCGCGCTGGATCGACGGGCAGCGGCTCACAGGGGCGTAGCCGCGCTTTGCCCTGCTGACCTGAAGTAGACCTCCCTGCCTCCCTGCCGTGCTGTTGCGACCGTGCTCCAGCTCGGCGCAGGCGACCTCACGCCCAGAGCGTGGCGACCGCGATCGGCAAGCCCGGGAAGGGTGGAAGCGAGCCGCGATCAGCTCCAGCAAGGCGCCCGGCGACCCCGAGAACGCCCTCGCTCAGGACGTAGGCTTCGATGCTCCGCGCTTCCGGGTCAACGATCCAGTAATACGGCACGCCGTGGCGCGCGTAGAGCTGGAGCTTCGCGCCTCGATCGATCCGGGCCGTCGAGGGTGACACGATTTCGATGGCGAGAGTCGGCGGCCCCTCGATGCCTCGTACGGTCGCGAGCGGTGCTTGCCGTGCGAGTACCCCGCCGTACATCGGGAACGACGCCGGCAAGAAGACGCCGAGCTCGTTCGCGAACGCGCGCGTCGCCGAAGCGGGCGCGGTGTGCAGGGGGATCGCGCGCCCGAGCAGGGCGCGCAAGAAAATCCCGGCTGAACGTGGAGCCCCGGCCACCCTAGAACACCGCGTCGACGAGTGCTTCGAGCGCCTCGCGCGTGTCGGGATCGTCGGTCGCCGGCAGTACGACGGCGACGCGGCACGCAACGGGCGGCGTCACACCGCGTGCGACGAGGCGCCCGGCGTGGATCAGCATGCGGGTGGAGGCGCCTTCCGGCAGGCCGTGGCCGCGGAGCGCGCGCGTCTTCGCGCCGAGGACGATCAGGCGTTCCGCGGTACCCGGGTCGACGCCCGATTCGTGCGCGACGATCTCCGCCTCGAGCTCCGGACGCGGGTAGTCGAGCTCCAGGGCGCCGAAGCGTTGCCGGGTCGAGGGCTTCAGGTCCCTGGCGCGCTCCCCGTATCCGGGGTTGTACGACACGACCAGCAGGAAATCTGGATGCGCATGCACGATCTCGTTTTTCTTGTCGAGCGGCAAGCAACGTCGGGAGTCGGTGAGCGGATGCAGCACGACGACCGTGTCTTCGCGAGCCTCGACGAGCTCGTCCAGGTAGCAGATGGCCCCGTTACGAGCGGCGAGGGTGAGAGGACCGTCTTGCCAGTGCGTGCCTTCTCCATCGAGCAAGTAGCGG
>Ga0137403_10003884_pt2 | contig 15291 bp, 13 predicted proteins | sample CZOMad2_1_16fung_FD_122057 | JGI IMG/M metagenome (GOLD analysis project Ga0137403, IMG submission 122057) | Vadose zone soil fungal communities from Angelo Coast Range Reserve, California, USA - CZOMad2_1_16fungal (Hybrid Assembly) | ecosystem: Environmental > Terrestrial > Soil > Vadose zone... | reverse complement strand
GTGTCCCGGGTCAGCCCGAACAGCGCCCCGCGCGCCGCCGGGTCCCAATAGGGCGCCCCCAGCCCGGTGAAGGCCGGCACCAGATAGACGCCGTGGTTGCCCTCGATGCTGGCCGCCAGCGCCTGGCTGTCGCCGGCCGCGTGGATCAGCTTCAGCCCGTCGCGCAGCCACTGCACCGCCGCCCCCGCCACGAAGATGCTGCCCTCGATCGCATAGGTCGGCTTGCCCCCCAGCCGATAGGCCAGCGTCGTCAGCAGCCGGTTCTTCGACGTCACCGCCCGCTCCCCGGTGTTGAGCACCACGAAGCACCCGGTCCCGTAGGTGCTCTTGATCATCCCCGGCCCGAACCCGGCCTGCCCGACCAGCGCCGCCTGCTGATCCCCCGCCATCCCGGCGATCGGCAGCGCCGCCCCGAACAGCTTCTTCTCCGTCGCCCCAAAGTGCGCCGCGCTGTCCTTCACCGCCGGCAGCAGCGACGCCGGCACGTTCAGAATCCCCAGCAGCTCCTCGTCCCAACCCTGCGTATGGATATTGAACAGCATGGTCCGCGAGGCATTGGTCGCATCGGTCGCATGCACGTTCCCGCCCGTCAGCCGCCACAGCAGGAAGCAGTCGATCGTCCCGAACGCCAGCCTGCCTTCCTCCGCCGCATCCCGCGCCCCCGCCACGTTGTCCAGCAGCCACGCCACCTTGGCCCCGGAGAAATAAGGATCGATCAGCAGCCCCGTCTTCTTCTGCACCGCCTCCCCATGCCCCGCCGCCGCCAGCTCCCGGCAGAACGCCGTCGTCCGTCGGTCCTGCCAGACGATGGCGTTATGGACCGGCTTCCCGCTCTGCCGGTCCCACACCACCGTGGTCTCCCGCTGGTTGGTGATGCCGACCGCCACGATGTCCGCCGCCGTGGCGCGCGCCTTGTCCAGCGCCGCCTTCACCACCGCGACAGTGGCGCGCCAGATCTCCTCGGCGTCATGCTCCACCCAGCCGTCGGCCGGGTAGATCTGCGGCAGCTCCTGCTGCGCCGTCGCCTGCGGCTCGCCGCCGGCGTCGAACAGGATGGCGCGCGTGCTGGTGGTGCCCTGGTCGATCGCCAGGATGAAGCGCGGCTTCGCCATGATCCTCCCCTATATTCTTCGTTTCCGAATGATCGGCGTGGCCTATCCGCGTTGTCAATCGACCGATTATGTTCTATTCCGAATGCGAGAGGTCGCCCCCATGGCCCAGAACTCCCGCCAGCAACAGATCCTCGATCTCGTCCGCCAGCGCGGCTTCATGTCGATCGAGGCGCTGGCCGACCATTTCTCGGTGACGCCGCAGACCATCCGCCGCGACATCAACCAGCTCACCGACCGCGAATTGCTGCAGCGCTACCACGGCGGCGCCGGCCTGCCCTCGAGCGTCGAGAACATCGCCTACCAGACCCGCCAGGTCCAATACCTCGAGGACAAGCGCCGCATCGCCCAGCTCGTCGCCCGCCACATTCCCAACGACGCTTCGCTCTTCATCAACATCGGCACCACCACCGAGGAGGTGGCGCGCGCGCTCCTCAGCCACCGCGGCCTGCGCATCATCACCAACAACCTGCACGTCGCCAGCATCATGAGCCAGAACCCCGGCTTCGAGGTGATCGTCGCCGGCGGGGTCGTGCGCAGCCGCGACCGCGGCATCGTCGGCGAGACCACCATCGATTTCCTCGGCCAGTTCAAGGCCGATTTCGGCATCATCGGCATCAGCGGCATCGATGCCGACGGCTCGCTGCTCGATTTCGATCACCGGGAGGTGCGGGCTTCGAAATGCATCATCGCCAATTCGAGCCAGATCTTTCTCGTCAGCGACCACAGCAAGTTCGGGCGCAATCCCATGGTGCGCCTCGGCAATCTGCGCGATCTCGACGCCTTCTTCACCGACCGCACGCCGCCGGCTGCGATCTCCGAACTGCTGGAGAAAAGCGACGTACGGCTGCATGTCGCCGACGCCGCCACGATCGCAGAAGGATCGGAGACCCCACAACCAGCGCCGGCCGTCGGTCGCCGCTGATGTTCAATATCGCACCCCAACAGGCTCAAAATTTCGTTTGTGAAAATAATCTTTCAGTTCTAGTCTCCCTGAACGCGAATACGCGGGCGTCCGAGGTCCGGGGCAACGCCGCCATTTGAGCGGTGAGTTGGCCCTCGAGCGCCACAGGGAGGGTCGGTTTTTGCCGGTCAGCGAGTCGGGCGACGACATCGTCGATCTCTTGATCGTCGGCGGCGGCATCAACGGTGCCGGCATCGCCCGCGATGCCGCCGGCCGCGGCCTCAAGGTGCTGCTGGTCGAACGGGCCGATCTGGCGAGCGCGACTTCGTCCGCCAGCACCAAGCTCATCCATGGCGGTCTGCGCTACCTCGAGTACTACGAGTTCCGCCTGGTGCGCGAGGCGCTCATCGAGCGCGAGGTGCTCCTGCGCAACGCCCCTCACATCATCCGCCCCCTGACCTTCGTGCTGCCGCACGAGAATGCCCTGCGGCCGGCCTGGATGATCCGCATCGGTCTCTTCCTCTACGACCATCTCGGCGGCCGCGAGCGCCTGCCGAGCTCGCGCGGGCTCGATCTGCGCCGGGAGGCCGCGGGCAAGCCACTGAACCCTGTCCTCGCCAAGGGCTTCAGCTATGCCGATTGCTGGGTCGATGATGCCCGCCTCGTCGTGCTCAACGCGCTCGACGCCCGCGAGCGCGGCGCCCGCATCCTCACGCGCACCAGCTGTATCGGCGCCCGGCGGTCGGGAAAATTGTGGGAGGCGACGATCGAAGATCAGTTCAGCCACGAGCGTCGCAATGTGCGAGCCCGCGGCCTGGTCAACGCCGCCGGCCCCTGGGTTGCCAGCTTCATCGACAGCGCCCTCGGTTTGAAGCGCCGGCAGGGTCTGCGCCTGATCAAGGGCAGCCATATCGTGGTGCGCCGGCTGTTCGATGGGCCGCAGGCCTACATCCTGCAGAACGCCGATCGCCGCATCGTCTTCGCCATTCCCTACGAGCGCGACTTCACGCTCATCGGCACCACCGACCTGCCCTATGACGGCGACCCCGCCAACGTGCAGATCTCGACGGACGAAATCGACTATCTCTGCCAGGTCATTAACAGCCACTTCGTGCCGCAGATCAGACCCGCCGATGTGGTCTGGACCTATGCCGGCGTGCGCCCGCTCTATGACGACGAGTCGGTGAATGCCTCGGCCGTGACCCGCGACTACGTCTTGGAGCTCGACGAGGCCGACGGCGGCGCGCCGCTGCTCTCCGTCTTCGGCGGTAAGATCACGACCTATCGCAAGCTCGCCGAACACGCGCTGGAGAAACTCAAGCCGCATTTTACCCGCAGCGGCCCGGCCTGGACTCACGCCGCGCCGCTCCCGGGAGGCGACATGCCGGATGCGGATTTCGACGCTTTTCTGGCAGGATTGCGCAGTCGTTGGTCGTGGTTGCCGGCCGACCTGGCGCGCCGCTATGCGGGCGCCTACGGCGCGCGCGCCGACCGCCTGTTGGGCGGCGCCAACGGCATCAACGACCTCGGCCAGCATTTCGGCGACGACCTCTACAGCCGCGAGGTCGAATATCTCGTCGACCAGGAATGGGCCATGACCGCCGCCGACGTCTTGTGGCGGCGCTCCAAGCTCGGACTGCACCTGGGGCCGGCCACTGTGGCCGCGCTCGAAGCGTGGTTCGGCAATTTGCCGGCCCGCCTGCGCGTGGGGGCGACATGATGCCCGTTCTCGAATACGTCGGTCGCCGCGCTGGCGGCGCCATCGAATCCAATTCTCGCTCGGCCGCGGCGGTCGAGCGTGAGTCGTGGCCTGGCCGGGCGTGCGTGCGCTCCGGCGGGCTTTGCGATCAAGCCGCACGCAATGAGGGAGGTCAAAGCGATGTCGCTTAGGAAGATAATTCCGGCGGTGGCTGTGCTGTTGGCGTTCGGGGCGGGTCCGGTCTTCGCAGACGAAGCTGCCGCGAAGAAGTGGATCAACGACGAATTCCAGCCTTCAACGCTCTCGAAAGAGGATCAGTTGAAGGAACTGCAGTGGTTCATAAAGGCAGCCAAGCCCTTCAAGGGCATGGAGATCAATGTGCTGTCGGAAGATATCCCGACGCACGAATACGAATCCAAGGTGCTGGCGAAGGCTTTCACTGAAATCACCGGCATCAAGGTGAACCACCAGTATCTCGGCGAGGGCGACGTCGTTCAGGCGGTCCAGACCCAGATGCAGACCAACCGAAACCTGTACGACGGCTATATCAACGACTCCGATCTGATCGGCACCCACTCGCGCCTGCAAAGCGCGGTGAACCTCACCGATTGGATGGCCGGCGAGGGCAAGGACGTCACCGATCCGATGCTGGATGTTGACGACTTCATGGGCAAGTCGTTCACCACCGGCCCGGATGGCAAGCTCTGGCAGCTTCCGGATCAGCAGTTCGCCAACCTCTACTGGTTCCGCAAGGACTGGTTCGACCGTCCCGAGATCAAGGACAAGTTCAAGGCCAAGTACGGCTACGAACTGGGCGTGCCGGTCAACTGGTCGGCGTACGAGGATATCGCCGACTTCTTCACCAACGACGTGAAGGAGATCGACGGCGTCAAGGTCTATGGCCACATGGACTACGGCAAGCGCGCACCCGATCTCGGTTGGCGCATGACCGACGCCTGGCTGTCCATGGCCGGTGAGGCCGATGTCGGCATTCCCAACGGTCGCCCGGTCGATGAATGGGGCATCCGGATGGAGAAGGGCTCCTGCAACCCGGTCGGCGCTTCGGTGTCGCGCGGCGGCGGCGCCAACAGTCCGGCGGCTGTGTATGCGGTTGCGAAATGGGACGAATGGCTCCGCAAATACGCGCCTCCGGGGGCCGCCGACCTCGACTTCTACCAGTCGCTGCCGGCACTCTCGCAGGGCAACGTGGCCCAGCAGATCTTCTGGTACTCCGCCTTCACCTCGGCGATGGTGGCGCCGAAGAGCGAGGGCAACAACACCGTCGACGACAAGGGCATGCCGCTCTGGCGGATGGCTCCGTCGCCGCACGGCCCGTACTGGAAGGAAGGCTCGCAGCGCGGCTATCAGGATGCCGGCTCGTGGACGCTGTTCAACTCCACGCCCGTCGATCACCGCAAGGCGGCTTGGCTCTATGCCCAGTTCGTCGTCTCCAAGACGGTTGACGTGCGGAAGAGCCAAGTCGGGTTGACCTTCATCCGCGACAGCACCGTTCGCCACAAGTCGTTCACGGAGCGCGCGCCCAAGCTCGGCGGTCTCATCGAGTTCTACCGCTCGCCAGACCGCGTCGCCTGGACGCCGACCGGCATCAACGTGCCCGACTATCCGAAGCTCGCCCAGCTCTTCTGGGAGAACATCGGCGACGTGAACTCGGGTACCTTCACGCCTCAGCAGGCGCTCGATCGCTTGGCCCAGCAGATGGACCAGGTGATGGGCCGCATGCAGGCGGTGGACGAAAAGAGCCAAGTCTACCACGGCTGCGGACCGCGGCTTAATCCGGAGAGCGATCCGTCGAAGTGGCTCAGCACCGAGCACGCCCCGTGGGCCAAGCTTGACAACGAGAAACCCAAGGGCGAGACGATCGCGTATGATGAACTGATCAAGCGCTGGACGGAGCACCAATAGCTCTCATCCGTCGCATCAAGGCTTCCGGGGCGCGCGGCAAGCGCGCCCCGGAAGAACTGTGAGAGAATGAACCCGGCAAGCATGGACTGGGCGCCTAGCCGATGTCACTTGAACTGAAGAAAATCACCAAGCGCGTCGGAGCGGATGTGACGATCTACGAGACCAGTCTCGTCCTCGAAGAGGGATCGTTCAACACGCTGCTTGGCCCGACGCTCGCCGGAAAGACCACCCTCATGCAGCTCATGGCCGGCCTGGACCGGCCGACCTCGGGTGAAATCTGGTTCCGCGGCACGAACGTTACCGGCGTTCCCGTTCAAAAGCGGAACGTCTCGATGGTCTACCAGCAGTTCATCAACTATCCGAACTTCACCGTATTCGAAAACATCGCGTCGCCCCTGCGCGTCGCGGGGCTCGATGCGGGCGAGATCACGCGCCGCGTCGGGCAGGCAGCCGAGTTGCTGCGCCTCTCGCCGATGCTGCAGCGACGGCCGAACGAACTCTCCGGCGGACAGCAGCAGCGCACCGCGATCGCGCGGGCCATCGTCAAAGACTCCGACATCATTCTCCTCGACGAACCCCTGGCTAATCTCGACTACAAGCTCCGCGAGGAACTCCGCGACGAGCTGCCGAAGTTCTTCGCCGATCGGAATTGCATCGTCGTCTATGCGACGACCGAGCCGACCGAGGCGCTTCTCTTCAGCGGGAACACGGCGACGCTCAGCGCCGGGCGCGTGACCCAGTTCGGACCGACTGCGGACATCTACCGGCGGCCGGTCGACCTCGTCAGCGCGCGCGTCTTCTCCGATCCTCCGATCAACACCGCCGCCGTGACCAAGCGCGGCGGCGAAGTCATCATCGGCGATGCCATCAGGTTACCGGTCGGCGCGGCCGCAACAGGGATCCCCGACGGCGACTACATCATCGGCATCAGGCCCCATCACATCCGGCCGCAGGCGCGGAACGGCGTCGCCGCGTCGATCGAGGGCACCGTGCTGATCGCTGAGTTAAGCGGTTCGGAAAGTGCGCTCCATGTCGAGCTCAATGGGCAAACCTGGGTGTCCCAGTCGCATGGCATCCACCCGTTCAAGGTGGGTTCCCGGGCCAAGCTCTACGTGGACATGGACCACGCCTTCTTCTTCGACGCCGATGGGCGTCTCGTCGTAGGAGGCGGTTGATGGCGAAGATCATCCTGCGCGACCTCCGTCATACCTACGTGGCTTCGCCTCGAATCGATGCCGACTGGGCGCTGAAGAAGTTCACGCTCGAATGGGCCGATGGCGGCGCCTACGCGCTGCTCGGTCCTTCCGGCTGCGGCAAGACCACGCTTCTCAACCTGATATCGGGCCTGCTCACGCCGACCGAGGGCCGCATCCTCTTCGACGGTCGCGACGTCACCGGCGCCTCGCCGGAAGAGCGCAACATCGCGCAGGTGTTCCAGTTCCCGGTGATCTACGACACGATGACCGTCTACGACAATCTTGCGTTCCCGCTGAGAAACCGGCGCGTCAGTGCGCGAGAGGTCGATGATCGAGTGCGCGAAGTCGCGACCATGCTCGAGCTCGACTCGATGCTGAAGCACCGCGCCGCCGGACTGACCGCCGACGGCAAGCAGAAGATATCGCTCGGCCGCGGCTTGGTCCGTTCCGACGTCAACGTGATCATGTTCGACGAGCCGCTGACCGTCATTGATCCCCACCTCAAGTGGGTGCTTCGCTCCAAGCTGAAGGAGCTGCACCAGCGCATCCGGCGCACGATGATCTATGTCACCCACGATCAGACCGAGGCGCTCACCTTCGCCGATCAGGTGGTGGTGATGAAGGACGGCGAGATCGTCCAGATCGGCACGCCGGTCGAGCTGTTCGAGCGGCCGAGCCACACGTTCGTCGGCCACTTCATCGGTTCGCCCGGAATGAACGTGCTGCCCTGCGAGGTGCGAGGCGGCAGGGCGATGTTCGCCGGCGAGACGATCGAGACCGCCAACGGCGTGAGCTACCGCGGCGAAGGCAAGGGGGTCGAGATTGGCGTGCGGCCCGAATTCATCACCTTCGCCGCCGAGGGCGTGCCGGTCGACGTAACCAAGGTGCTCGATGCGGGCCGCTACCGCATCGTCGAGACGATGACCCAGGCGGGTCACACGATCAAATTGCTCGTCCCGGAAGACGAACGCATCCCCGAGGGTGGCGCGCGGCTGCGCTTCGCGCCGGAGCGGACGCAGATCTACGAGAACGGCTGGATGGTGACGTGAGGCAGTGCCGATGAACAAGACCGTCAATCAGAGAGCCTGGCTCTTCGTCTTGCCGGTGGTCATCCTGGTGGCGTTCAGCGCCATCATTCCGTTGATGACCGTCGTCAACTATTCCGTTCAGGAGTCCTTCGGCGAGAACACCTTCTTCTGGTCGGGCGTGCAGTGGTTCGAGGAAGTGCTCCATTCCGACCGCTTCCACTCCTCGCTTCTTCGCCAGATCCTCTTCACGGCGGTCATCCTGGCTATCGAGGTGCCGCTCGGCCTCGCTATCGCGCTTGCCATGCCGCGGAAGGGCCCGTGGGTTTCTGTTTGTCTCGTGCTCATGGCGTTGCCGCTCCTCATCCCGTGGAACGTGGTCGGCGCCATGTGGAACATCCTGGCGCTCCCCGATATCGGGTTGCTCGGGCGCGGCCTGAACGCGATGGGCGTCGAGTACAACTATACCCGCCAACCGTTTGCCGCGTGGTTCACCATCGTCCTCATGGACGTGTGGCATTGGACGTCGCTCGTCGTGCTTCTCTCCTACGCCGGTCTCGTTTCGATTCCCGAGGCCTACTATCAGGCCGCCAAGATCGACGGTGCGCGGCCGTGGGCTGTGTTCCGCTACATCCAGTTGCCGAAGCTCAAATACGTGCTGACCATCGCCATCCTGCTCCGATTTATGGATTCGTTCATGGTCTACACGGAGGTCGTGGTGCTGACGGGGGGCGGGCCCGGGAACTCGACGACATTTCTGTCCATCGATCTCGTCAAGACGGCGCTCGGCCAGTTCGATCTCGGGCCGGCGGCGGCGATGTCGTTGATCTACTTCCTGATCGTCCTGCTTTTTAGTTGGCTCTTCTACACACTGATGATGCGGAATGAGTCGAGGTGACGATGCGCGCGCGCTCCCTGGTCCCTGCGGTCTACATCGTCTTCCTGCTGTTGCCGATCTATTGGCTCCTGAACATGTCGTTCAAGACGACCAACGAGATCCTCGGCGGACTCACCCTGTGGCCGCACAACTTCACGCTCGACAACTACAGGATCATCTTTACCGATCCGACCTGGTACAACGGCTACATCGCGTCGATCGAATACGTCGTCATCAACACGTTGCTGTCGGTGGCGGCTGCGCTGCCCGCCGCCTACGCCTTCTCTCGCTACCACTTCCTTGGCGACAAGCATCTTTTCTTTTGGCTGCTCACCAACCGCATGGCGCCGCCGGCCGTCTTCGCGTTGCCCTTCTATCAGCTCTATTCCGCCGTAGGCCTGTTCGACACGCCCTGGGCGGTTGCGCTCGCCCACACGCTCTTCAACATTCCGCTCGCGGTCTGGATTCTCGAAGGCTTTATGTCGGGCGTCCCGAAGGAGCTGGACGAGACCGCTTACGTGGACGGCTACTCTTTCTGGCGGTTCTTCTTCCGCATCTTCATGCCGACCATCGCCGCAGGAATTGGGGTCGCCTGCTTCTTCTGCTTCATGTTCTCGTGGGTCGAGCTGCTCCTGGCGAAGACGCTGACTGCAGTCGCCGCGAAGCCGATCGCGGCGCTGATGACGAAGACGGCGAGTACCTCGGGTTATCAGCTTGGCCTGCTTGCCGCCGCCGGGTCGCTCACTCTGATCCCCGGCGCGGTCGTGATCTACTTCGTCCGCAACTACATCGCCAAGGGTTTCGCGCTCGGGCGCGTCTGAGGGGCGAGGAATGGAAGACACATCGCTATTCGACTGGATGGCCTGGACATGGCCGACGGCGGCATTCTTCGTCTTCATCTTCCTATGTCTCGTCGGCATGTCCGTGTGGGAGTACTACGCGCCGGGCGGCGCTCCGCGCCGCGGAATCCTGGGCCTCGATACGACTCGCGGCGACCGGCTGTTCATCTCGCTATTGGGCAGCGCCTTCATCTTTCTCGGCTGGCTCGGCCTCATGGGAACCCCGCTGTGGGGAGGCCTCGTCATCGCGATCCTCTATGCCATCGCGGTCTTCCGCTGGGTTTGACCTTCCGAATTCCCTGAGCCTGCGATTGGGGGTGGCGGTTGCGCCGCCCCCACTTTTTCGCACACAATGCCTCAAAGTAGGGCAAGAGCTGTCAAGGGGCCGGGGGATCATGGATTTCATCTTCATGCTGACGCGGGACGACCAGACCATCGAGGACTGCCTCGAGGTCTACGAGTCCGTGCGCGACGTGCCGCTCGGGCATATCGGCTTCAAGGACGTCGGGGTCGCTCCCGACACCCTGAAGCGCCTGCGCGACCGCATCAAGGAGGATGGCCGCACCAGCTACATGGAAGTGGTCAGCACCAGCCGCGAGAGCTGCCTGCGCTCGGCCGAGGTCGGCGCCACGCTCGGCATCGACTGCCTGCTGGGCGGCACCCAGGTGGACGATATCCTCGGCCTGCTGCGGGGATCGTCGACCGGCTACTTCCCGTTTCCCGGCATTCCCGTCGGCCACCCGACCAAGCTCGGCGGCACGGCGCAGCGCATCGCCGACGACACGCGCGCGATGGTGACGGCGGGGTGCGCCGGCATCGATCTGCTGGCCTATCGCGCCACCGACGCCAACCCGCTCGACCTCGTGCGCGCCGCCCGGCAGGCGACCGAGAAGACCATCATCGTCGCCGGCAGCATCAATTCGCCGGCCCGCATCCGCGACATCGCCGGCGCCGGCGCCGACCTCTTCACCATCGGCACCGCCGCGCTCGATGGCAGCTTCAGCCCACGCTACGGTCTGCTGGCCAACCAGCTGCGACGCATCCTCGCAGCCTGCGCGAGCAACGATCTGCGCACCCACGACACCTGAGTCGGCGAGGCGCGACGACCCTTCATGTTCCTCGGCATCGATGTCGGCAGTCAGAGTCTGAAGGCCGTGCTGCTGGACAGCGCGTTGCGGCTGGTCGGCCGCGGCGCCCGCAGTTATCCCATCGCCTTTCCGCAGCCCGGATGGGCGGAGCAGCAGCCGGGATTGTGGGAGGCCGCGCTCGCGCCGGCCGTCGCGGAGGCGCTGGCGGCGGCGGGCCGTGGCCCACCCGACGTCGCCGCCATCGGCATTGCCGGCCAGCTCGATGGGTCGGTGCCGGTCGACGCGGCCGGTCGCGCGGTCGGGCCCTGCCTCATCTGGATGGACCGGCGGGCCGATGCCGGCCTGGCGGCGCTGCGCGAGCGCGTGCGGCCGGAGGACTTCCGCCGCCGCACCGGCGCCAATCTCGACGGCAGCCACATGGCGCCGAAGATGCGCTGGCAGCTCGATCACGGGGCGCAAGCGGGCGTCGCCGCGCGGTTCCATCAGCCCGTCACCTATCTCGTGGAGCGGCTCACCGGGGAGGCGGTGATGGATCACGGTCTGGCGTCGACGACGCTGGCCTATGATCTCAACGCCGCCGACTTTGCCGATGACCTGCTCGGCCTGTTCGGGCTCGAGCGCCGGCTGCTGCCGCGCCTGGCCTCGAGCGAGGCCGTCGCCGGCCGATTGACGGCCGCGGGCGCCGCCCTGATCGGGCTGCCCGCCGGACTGCCGGTGGCGGTCGGCACCGGCGATGATTTCTCGACGCCGCTCGGGGGCGGTGTCGCCGAGCCCGGTATCGTGGCCAATGTGCTGGGCACGGCCGAGGTCGTGGGCGCCCTCGATCCGCGGCCGCTCATCGACGAGGCCGGGCTGGTCGAGACCCACCGCTATGTCGGCTCGCGGCTCCACTACATCGAGAATCCCGGCTGGGTCAGCGGCGGCGCGCTCGAATGGCTGCGCGCCCTGCTGCCGATCGCGGATTTCAGAGCCTTCGATGCGCTGGCGGCGGATGCGGCGGCGGGCAGCGATGGGCTTCTGTTCCTGCCGGCGCTGACGGGGGCCATGACGCCCGAATGGATCGCCGGCGCCCGCGGCTGCTTCTACGGCCTGACCCCGTCCCATGGCGCCGGCCATCTCGCGCGCGCCGCGTTGGAGGGGACGGCGTTCGGGCTGCGGGACGTGGCCGAACGGCTGCGCGCGATGGGTGTGGCCGCGGGCCGCGTGCGCGTCCTGGGCGGCGGCGCCAAGAGCCGGCTGTGGGCGCAGATCCGCGCCGATGTCACGGGCCTGCCGGTGGAGCGCTCGGCGGTGGCCGACAGCTCCGCGGTCGGCGCCGCCATCCTGGCGGCGGTGGCGGCGGGGCGCGTGCGCGACGTGGCGGCGGGCGCCGCCGCCGCCGGTGCGGTCGCCGACGTGATGGAGCCGCGGGCGGCGCTGCGCGGCGTCTACGACGACATGTACGGCCGCTACCGCCTGCTGTTCGAGTCGCTGAAGCCCATGTTCGCAGACTGACCCATGAGCGGCGATCCGATCCTGCAGCTGCTGACGGGACAGTGGCCCGACCCCGAGAGCGGCGAACGGCTCGGCGTGCCCGTGCGCTCGATCGTCGTCGCCGACAGCTTGAATGGCATCGAGGGCGATCTGGTGGCGCGTCTCGACCTCGGCCGGCGGCTGGCGGTGGTCAGCGATCCCATCACGCAGGCGGTGCTGGGCGTCCGGGTCGAACAAGCCCTGGCCGCGGCGGGGCAGGTGATCCCGATCCGCTTGCGCGATCATCCCCATGCCGATGACGACACCGCGGCCCGCATCCGCACGGCGACCGCCGATGCGGACGCGCTCATCGCCGTCGGCTCCGGCACCATCAACGACCTCTGCAAATACGCGGCGTTTCAGGACGACAAGCCCTACGCCGTGTTCGGCACCGCGCCCTCCATGAACGGCTACACCTCGGCCAACGCCGCCATCACCGTGGGCGGGCTGAAGAAGTCGCTGGCGGCGCGCACGCCGGCCGGCGTGTTCCTCGATCTCGCCGTGCTGGCGGCGGCCCCGCCGCGCATGATCCGCAGCGGCCTCGGCGACAGCCTGTGCCGGTCGACGGCGCAGGCCGACTGGCTGCTGTCGCACCTGCTGCGCGATACGCCCTACCGGGAAGCGCCGTTCGCGCTGCTGGCCGCCGACGAGGGCGCGCTGCTCGCGAATGCCGGCGCGCTCATGGCCGGCGACCTCGAGGCGATGCGGCGGCTGGCGCGCACGCTCGTGCTGTCCGGCCTCGGCATGTGCCTCAGCGGCGGCAGCTATCCGGCCAGCCAGGGCGAGCATCTCATCGGCCACTATATCGAGATGATGAGCGGGCCCGACCTGCCCGCGAGCTTTCACGGCGAGCAGATCGGCGTGACCACGCTGACCATGGCGCGCCTGCAGGAGCGGCTGCTCGACGCCGCGCCTGTCGTGCGGCCGACCGTCGTCGACGGTGCCGACCTTGCCGCCCATTTCGGCGTCGAGACCGGCGCCGCCTGTGCCCGGGAGTGGTCTGCCAAGGCGCTCTCGCCCGCGGCCGCCGACGCGCTCAACGACCGGCTGGCGCGCTCCTGGCCGGCGATCCGCGACCGCATCGCCGCCGTGCGCCGCGCCGCCACCGATCTGCAGCACGCGCTGGCGGCCGCCGGCGCACCGACACGTCCATCGGATCTGGGCTGGCCGGCGCCGTTCTACCGGACGGCGGTGACGCGGGCCCGCCAGATCCGCCGCCGCTACGGCTTCCTCGACCTTGCCGGCGACGCCGGGCTCCTCGAAGGCTTCGCCGCCGGAGAAGGCTAGGCCGCCGTCTCATGCGACCCGCTGCCGGCGCCAGATGGGTCAGCAACTATGACTTTGTTTTTTGAATCTGAACAACGAGCCCATGTAAAGGAAGTTAACGGGCTTCCCCCTGGGCTGGGCGACCGCCGCCGGGCATTGGAGCGCAGCGGAGCGCACGCGCCGTTCACCGAAACTTCTCCACGATGTCAAATATCGAGCCGGCAAGAGTGCCGGGAACGATTCGAACAATACAAGAACATAACTGATCCTGTCAAGCTCCGGCGATGCCACCGCGCATACAATCGCCCATAGGAGCCAGAGCGACGCGCCGCCGGTTTCGGCGGGCAAATTTGTGTTGCGAGGTTTCGCTCGCCCGGCCTATCTTGATTCATTCGGGGGAATCAAAGATTCCGCTGGGTTAACAACCGCCGGGCTTCGACTCGGGCGGCTACAGGTGCGGCTGTAGGAAAAACAATCCGCTCATTTGAGGTCCGGCACCTCCGGGTGCCCTCGTTTGGGAAGAGGTCAGTACATGACATCAGAAACTTCGGCTCGAAGTGCGTCAGCCGCCGACCTGTCCAGCCGCATCGACGCGATGTATGCGCGCGACCGGCTGTGGGCCTGGGGCTTCGTCGTGGCTCTTTGGCTCGTGGTCGCCTTCGTCCTGTTGTCGTCCATCCCGTACGCCAGCGGGAGCGTGACCGTGGTCTGCTGGATCGCCGCCATCGTGCTGCTGATCTTCAACACCGGCTCGATCGCCAACATGGTGCGCCACTACGGGCACGACAAAGAGCGCATCTACGGCACCGACATCAAGCACCTCGACGCCGGACGATAGGCGGAGACGCAGCCATGGCAAAAGCAATCTACCAGCCGCCCCAGCAAAGCGTCCCCGGGCAGTGGATCGACGTGATCGTGCTGCTCCTGTTGATCTTCGCGGCCTTGTTTGCGCCGGTGATATTTCACGTTGCCGTTCCCGCGCGCGTTGAGAAGCTGCCGGCCGGCGTTACCTATGAAATGAAGACGGCCACCGACGCCGACGGCAACGAGACCCAGACCAAGCAATGGACCGGCCTGACCTGGGAAGCGCTCGGGCAGAATCCGACCATGCAGCAGCAGTGGGAGAAGCTCGGCTACACCGTCGAGAGCGCCGCCGACATCATCACCCAGCCATTCGACTATACCATCCAGTGGGGTGGACTGATCGGCATGATCGTGCTGATCGGCGGCTACTACTTCTTCATGCTCTGGCACTCCGAGAAGGAGTATCGCCAGATCATCGCGGAAAAATTCGATTGATCTCGGCGTCGGCGAAGAACCGGGACAATATCGGACAGAGGGGCAAGACAAGAAATGTGGAACGCTCTTGAATGGATCGCCTGGGCCGTCTCGGCGGGCATCGTCGTCTGGATGGTGTTCGATGGCTGGCGCGTGGGCCAGAGCCACAGCGAAGACGTGCTCTTGAGTTCGCGCGAAGGCGTGGACGAACTGGTTCCCGAGAAGAAGGAGGCCTGAGCCATGACAGATCAAGCGATCGGCCAGGCAAAGCCCCAAGCGATCAACCTCCTGAAGGTCCTGGGGCCTGTCCATGTCTGGGCCCTCGGCGTCGGCATCGTGCTGGTCGGCGAGTTCATGGGCTGGAACTATGCCGTCGGCAAGGGCGGACAGCTCGGCTGCCTGATCGCCATGTGGGTGATCGGGCTGCTCTATACCTGCGTCGCGATGATCGATTCGGAGATCACGTCGACCGTGGCGGCGGCCGGCGGCCAATATGCCCAGGCCAAGCATACCATCGGGCCGCTCATGGCCTTCAACGTCGGACTCTATCTGGTGTTCGCCTATACGATGCTGGA
>Ga0137403_10005096_pt1 | contig 15293 bp, 14 predicted proteins | sample CZOMad2_1_16fung_FD_122057 | JGI IMG/M metagenome (GOLD analysis project Ga0137403, IMG submission 122057) | Vadose zone soil fungal communities from Angelo Coast Range Reserve, California, USA - CZOMad2_1_16fungal (Hybrid Assembly) | ecosystem: Environmental > Terrestrial > Soil > Vadose zone... | reverse complement strand
GGGGATCGCGCCGAGCAGATCGACGAGCCGTTCCTTGAGCTCCGGCTCCTCGACCTCGAGCGCGATCACGATCGTGTCCGGCGGCTCGGTCAATGGCGCGGCCTCTCGCCGATGGTGATAGTCGCCTGCGTGGACGCACCGGCACGCTTGAGCGAGAGCACCGCCTTGCTGCCGACGCTCTCCGGGCCGAGCGCGCGCCGCAGCGCCGACACGCTCTCGATCGGGCGGCCGTCCCAGGCGGCGATGACGTCGCCTTGCGCCAGGCCCGCCGCTGCGCCCGGCCCGTCGCGATCGACATTCATGATGATCGCGCCGACGCCGCCGTCATCGAGTCGCACCGGCTGCAGCCCAAGGCCGAGATAGCCGCGCGCCACATGGCCGTGGGTCTCGAGCCGCGGCGCGACGCGCTCGATCGTCGCCGACGGAATGACCAGCACGCGCCGGCGCGGCCCGAACACCGCCATGCCGATGGCGTGGCCCGCGGCATCGACCACGAGGCCGCCTTCGGCCGCGCGGCCGAGCGACAGGCCAAGCTCGATGCGGGCGTCGATCTCGCCGCCGCGCAGCGAGCGCCACTTCGGCCCCGCGAGCGACACGATGCCGAGCGACGCCAGCGTCTCGCCGTCGCGCGCGCCGATGGCGAGTGCTAGCGCGCCGGGCTTCACCGTGCCGGTGTCGAGCCGGGCGGGCGCAACGTCGGCGCCCTCGACCCGTAGCAGCGCCACGTTAGTCGACGGATCGCGGCCAGCTAGCGTTGCTTTTTTCGCAGCACCGCCGGGGAGCACCACCGCGATCTCGCCCTCCTCGGCCAGCGCCTCGTCGGCGGTGATGACGAGACCCTTGCGCCAGAGAAAGCCGCTCGCGCGCGAGCGATGCGAATGCACGGCGACGATTGCGGGCGCCGTGGTGGCAACGAGCCGCTCGAGCTCGGCGGAGAAGGATGACAGCGAAAGATCAGCCATGGGGACCTCCAGGATCGCTGAGTGGAACGTTTCAGTCCCCGCTCATGTGCGCGCGCGGCGCCGCCATGCCTACCGCCCGGGTGGGTAGGCGTGTTGCGGCTGACACCAGCCGGATCATCTCGAAGAGATGTGGGCACATGCCTTGGCCGGCGAAAGGTCGAGCCGACGGCGCGAGGAGCACGCCCCAATCAAAAAGCCCGGCATCGCTGCCGGGCTTTTCTACGTTGTGCAGGTAAAACTTGTTGGCTCGCCGCTTACGCGGCCTCGTCCTCGACGGCCTCTTCCTCCTCGGAAGGCTTGGCGGGGCCGCGGCGCGGGCCCTTGGCGAGCGCCGCCTCGATCTCCTTGACCGCCTCGGTCTCGGTGACGCGCTGGACGGCTGCGATCTCGCGCGAGAGCCGGTCGAGCGCGGCTTCGTAGAGCTGACGCTCGGAGTAGGACTGCTCCGGCTGCGACTCCGAGCGATAGAGGTCACGCACGACCTCGGCGATCGCCACGATGTCGCCGGAATTGATCTTGGCTTCGTATTCCTGGGCCCGGCGCGACCACATGGTGCGCTTGACGCGGGCACGACCCTTGAGCGTCTCGAGCGCACGGCGCACGAGCGGCGGCTCGGCCAGCTTACGCATGCCGACCGAAGCGATCTTCGCAGTCGGGACCCGCAGTGTCATCTTGTCCTTGACGAACGTGATGACGAAAAGTTCCAGCTTGGCTCCCGCGATCTCCTGCTCCTCGATCGAGACAATCTGCCCGACGCCATGCGCCGGGTAGACAATGAACTCGTTGGTCTTGAAGCCCTGTCGTTGAGTGGCCTTCTTGCTGGTCATTCCAGGAACTGCTCCTTCCGCGTCCGGCTTGCGGCGAACGCTGGTTACGGGAGCCCGGCCGCGGACAGCACCGCGCACAGGCTGCGACGCCCTCCGCCGAGGGCCGCTTTTCTTCGCCCGCCGGGTCAGAGCGGCGGTTTTCTTAGATGACCTATGACGCGTTCTTCCTGCCACGACACGCAGCGCAATTACTCACGCCCCTACCTGACGATTTTGCCTGGAATGACCCCAAAAAGAAGGCTCCCCGGGAGGGAGCGTCCGGATTCGCGGGGCTTCCGTCATTTTTTTGTTTATATAGCACATTTTCCGCAGAAATCAAAGCTTTACGGCGAAATAAATTGGTATATCAGGCATTCGAACTCATTAATTTTGGGTCAGGTGGTTAACGGCCAGGGACCCCGCCAATGGTAGACGGAGGACCCGACCAAAAAGGCCAGAAAAATCAGTCGCCGGTCCCAGGATTGGGGGAGAAATACTGCTCCTTGCCGGCCACCCCCTCCCAGGCCTTGGAGTCGGCCGGGGGGGTCTTCTTGGTGGTGATATTCGGCCAGGTCTTGGAATACTCGGCGTTGAGCGACAGCCATTTCTCGAGCCCGGGCTCGGTGTCCGGCTTGATCGCTTCGACCGGGCATTCCGGCTCGCACACACCACAATCGATGCATTCGTCGGGATGGATGACGAGCATGTTCTCGCCTTCATAGAAGCAGTCGACCGGACATACCTCTACACAGTCCATCAGCTTGCACTTGATGCAACGTTCATCGACGATGTAGGTCATCTGCAACTCCAATCCGCCTAGTGCCGCCGATTTGACGTTCCTACAACAGTTTGAGGCAAGCTCGGTTAGGAACTTCAATCGAAAGCGGCACCAGGATCATAAACTTGCCAAGTGCCCCTTTGCTTCCGAAGTTCGCGTGCAACGTTGCCGCGATGAATGGCGAACTTCGGAACGGGGCGCTGGGCCGGTGACTAGCGCAAGGCCTCCCGCCGGGCAAGAGATTGCGGCCATTCGCGGCCATTGATTGCTTCTTCTTTCTTCGCGCTCCTTGGCGCCCGGAACTCTCAGCCCTCTTGCTCGCCGGTGAAGCGATCGATGGCGCGGCGCTCGCGCTTGGTCGGGCGGCCCATCCCAACGGCGCGGGCGGCAGGCTCCGGTTCGCGCTCGGCTGCACGCACCGGCGGTGGCGACAGGTCCTCGTAGAGCAGCCGCCCAGCCTGCGCGTCGCCGCGGCGTTCGGCGAACGCCGCCACCTTGAGAACACGGACCGCACGGTCGAGCGCGACCGTGAGGACGTCGCCCGGTTTCACGGCGTGGCTCGCGGCAGCAATCCGCGCACCGTTCACCCGCACATGCCCGGAACCCGCCAGCGCAGCCGCCGCCGAGCGCGTGCGCACGACGCGGGCGTGCCACAACCACTTATCTATGCGCTGACGGTCCAACGTCGAGTCTGTGCGTTGACGGCCCAAACTTGCGGGGGGATGATCATCGCCCCTCCTTGGCCTCGAGCTGTGCCTTGAGCGCCGCGAGCTTGGCAAACGGCGAATTGGGATCAGGCTCGCGCTCGCGCCGATCGCGTCCGTCGCGGCCCTTGATGTACTTGGCGCGCAGCTCCGGATCGCGATCCGGACGGTCGCCACGATCGCGCTGCGGACGGTCGCCGCGCGGCCGGCGCTGGTCGCGCTCGGGGCGGTCCGGCCGCTGCTCGGGCCGCGGCGAACGATCGGAGCGCTCGGCACCCTGCTCGGGCCGCGGCTCGGTACGCTCGCCGCCCGCAGGGCGGTCGGCACGATCGGGGCGGCGACGATGCCGGCGGGGATGCTCGCTGCCGCCTTCGCGCGCCTCGGCGCCGCCTTCCGGCGCGGCGGCAGCCGGAGCGCCCGGTGCGCCCTCCGCCGGCGCTGGAGCCTCGCGGCGGCGATGCGCATGCTGCTGGCGGTGCGGCCGGCGCTGCTGCCCCTCAAAACGTCCACCAGGGCGCCAGACCTCCACGAGATCGGGCTCCGCCGGCTTGTCCACGAGATCCGGCTCCGCCAGCTTGTCGACGAGATCCGGCTCCGCCGGCTTGGCCTCAGCCGCAGCGCTCTCGGCCGCCGGCGCCTCCACCGGAGCCGATGTCGCTTCCAGGCTGGCGGCAGGGGGCTCAGCGACCGTTTCAGCGCCGGCCTCGCCCGCTGGCGCTGCTTCGACTGGCTCATCGGGCTCAGCGGACGGAAGCACTTCGGCGATGGGTGTTTCGGCTGACCCTTCGGCCGGTGCGGCAGAGGGATCGGTTGTCGCGGCCAGATCTGCCATCTTCATGGCGATATCGGCCATGGCGGCTTCGACAGGCGTGGCCGCAGCCTCGGCAGCAGTCGCCTCGGCAGGCGCCTCAACCACTATCGCTTCAGATATCGGCTCGGCCGTCGCCTCGGCGGACGGCGTCTCCGCCGTTGCAGCTGCCTCGGCGACCGCAGCGCCGTCGGAGGCCGGTGCCACTGCGGGCGGCGGCGCCGCCGGCCGTGGGCGCTTGTCCATGCGATAGCCGAGCGAGCGCAGGATCGAAGCGAACTCCTCGCCCGCGCAGCCGGTGAGCGAGGTCATCGCGATCGTGACCGTAAATCCGCGGCCATCGAAGGCAGCCGCCGGCTTCGGCCCGGGTGCAGCTTCGCGCCAGGCGAGCGCCGGGCGGACGATGTCGGCGAGGCGCTCGAGAATGTCGACGCGCACGGCGCGCTCGCCGCACACGCGATAGCCAGCGATGCGGTAGAGCCCGCGGTCGATCTCCTTGTCGAGCGCAATCGAGGTGCGGCCGCTCGCGGCGAGCCGCTCGACCGCCTCGAGGCCCTTCGTCTCCTGGCCCTCGTGCTTGAGCGAGTAGAGCTGCACCGCAAGCACGCGCGGCGCCGGCTTGATCAGCAACGGCAGGTAGATGTGATAGGCGCCGAAGCGCACGCCGTATTTGCGCAGGCTCGCGCGCGCCGGCTGATCGAGGCCCTTCACGTCCTCGGCGACCTTCTGGCGCTCCAGCACGCCAAGCCCTTCGGATAGCTGGAACGCGATGCCACGCGCGATGCCGGTGATGTCCTCGGCGGCGGCAAGCTGAAACAGAGGACCTAAAAACTTCTCGATGTGGGCCTTGAGCCAGAGGTCGAGCCGCGCCTGCACGGCGTCGCGCGAGGCGCCGGTGAGCTGCTCGTCCGCGACGATGCGCACGCGCGGCTTGAGCACCTCCTCCGCCGCCATGATCCTGCCGACCGGCTGGCCCTGCCAGCGGATCACGCCGTCGGTCGCCAGCACGAACTGCTCGTCGGGCGCCTGCCCGAGCCGGCTCGCGCGCGCGTCGATCTCGACCGCCAGCACCTTCTGGGCGGCGCCGGCAAGCGCCTTCGCTTCGGTGCCGGCGGAGGACGCTTCGGGCGTGAAGGTGAAGCCGTCGAGCCGTCCGATCACGTGGCCTTCAACCACGACCTCGCCGGTCTTGCGAATGTCGGTTTCGAGCGCGGTATTCTCGCGCATGCGCCGCATCAGCACGCTGGTGCGGCGATCGACAAAGCGCTCGGTGAGCCGCTCGTGCAGCGCGTCGGAGAGCTTGTCCTCGACCGCGCGTGCGACGCCCTGCCAATGGTCGGGATCGGCGAGCCAGTCGGGCCGGTTGGCGGCGAATGTCCAGGTGCGGATATGCGCGATGCGGTTGGACAGCGTGTCGATGTCGCCTTCGATGTTGTCGGCGAGATCGACCTGGCGCGCGAACCAGTCAACCGGAAGCTTGCCTTCCCGCATCAGGAAGCCGAAGAGCGTCATCGCCAGCTCGGCATGCGCGGCCGGCGAGACCTTGCGATAGTCCGGGACCTGGCACACCTCCCACAGCCGCGCGATCGCCTCCGGCGTGGTCGCCATGTTGCGCACATCGTCGTCGCGCGCCGCATGGTCGAGTACCAGGATGTCCTCGGCGACCGGCGCGCGCGTGAGCCCGCCCTCCTTCGGCGTCTCGGCAAGCGAGGCCTGCAGCGCGCCGAGCGAAAAGAAATCGAGCGCAGTGTTGCGCCACTGCAGCACCTGGATCGGCTCGAACGAATGGCTTTCCAGCGCCTGCGCCAGCTCGGTCTCGAATGGCGGGCACCGGCCGGTGGTACCGAAGGTGCCGTCGCGGCTTGCGCGCCCGGCACGGCCGGCGATCTGCGCCAGCTCGGCCGGATTGAGACGACGGAACTGATAGCCGTCGAACTTGCGGTCGGAGGCGAATGCGACGTGATCGACGTCGAGATTGAGCCCCATGCCGATGGCGTCGGTCGCGACCAGATATTCGACGTCGCCGGACTGATAGAGCGCGACCTGGGCGTTGCGGGTGCGCGGCGAGAGCGCGCCCATCACCACCGCGGCGCCGCCGCGCTGGCGGCGGATCAGCTCGGCAATCGCATAGACCTCGTCCGCCGAGAACGCCACGATCGCCGAGCGGCGCGGCAGCCGCGTGATCTTCTTCTCGCCCGCGAAGCTGAGCTGCGACAGGCGCGGACGCGTCAACACATGCGCGCCGGGCAGCAGCCTCTCCACCATCGGCCGCACCGTAGCGGCGCCGAGCACGAGCGTCTCCTCGCGGCCGCGGCGGTTGAGCATGCGATCAGTGAAGACATGGCCGCGCTCGAGATCGGAGCCGAGCTGCACTTCGTCGATGGCGAGGAACGCAACGTCAAGCTCGCGCGGCATCGCCTCGACGGTGGCGACCCAGAAGCGCGGGTTCGCGGGCTTGATCTTCTCCTCGCCGGTGATGAGCGCCACCGCATCGGCGCCGACCCGCTCCACGCACTTGTTGTAGACCTCGCGCGCCAACAGCCGCAGCGGCAAGCCGATGATCCCGCTCGAATGCCCGAGCATGCGCTCGATCGCGAGATGGGTCTTGCCGGTATTGGTCGGTCCAAGCACGGCGGTGACGCCAGCGCCGCGAGCGCGGGCGTCGCGATTGATCGGAGAAGAGAAGGAGATGGGCATTGATGATCGAACTCGATCTTAATAGGCGCCGGCTGGCCTGGCCGGGCGCTAGCTGCGGTGGCTTGCCATCTTCAATGGCTGAGCATCCGTCGCGGATCTGGTTTCACGTCGCGTGTCTCCAGCGATCGCGTAAAGGTATGTCGCGTGAAGGCATCTCGTGTCGAGCCGTGCGGTTGATGTGCGGCATCTTAGCGGTCTCATCTACGATGGGGTGGACGACTTTGTAAGGGGACCAAATGTAACGGGACCAACGAAGCGCAACCACTCCTCCAGATGCGAATGCGCTGCAAACCCGAGGCGCCGTCGCTGGACCGTTCTTTCAGTCAATTTTCTCGCCAAGTTTTCTACCAAGTCCGAAAGCGCCCTCACTGTAGACGATCTTTGTCGCCAGCGGAATTTGGCAAATGCGGCATCGACGCATTCATCAGTCGCGACCCGCGTGGGGCAGCGATCCGTCCCATTTATGGTGGCAGAGTGTGTCGCTCTTTATCTGCAACTGCAACCTTCCATGCTCCACCGCACGAGCATCCGATCCCTCCATCGTGTCCCCTCCATCGTGGGCCAGCTTGCCCATGGTTGGGAGCTTGCAAGCGCGATATTTTTGCCGCCCGTGACGCCATTGAACTGACAACCAAAATCACATCAGAATCATGATGTTGCAGCTGCCGCGAACGCATCGCGGCGCTAGCTGCTTGTGTCACTTTGGAACAGCGCACCGGCTGTGGAGAAGCGGTCGGCATAAGTGTGCGTAAGCTGTGGAACGAGTCTCGAACAAATCGCGGCCGAATCGCTGACTCGCCAATGGTGCGAGTTCGTTCACGGCCACATGTCGCGGCATACTATTAAAGCAATACAAGATCGGGTAGCCGCATTAAAATCAGCCTTTTCGCGCGGAGCCGGAACAAGGCTCAGTCGCGCCCGCACCCCAAATTACTGCGAGTGGACACTGTTTACTGCGAGCGGACACTGTTCGCTGAGGCACGATGGGGGTAAGGCACCGACACAAACTGGGTGGCCTGCAGAACACCCGTGCCAAACGGCGTGGGGACTGAAGCGCGGTAGGGTACCATCAGGCGTGTGCCAGCAATCGGGGCAAGCCAGATCTCGGCATCGCGTAGATCGGTGAGGTACTTGATCACGGGGCGATCGGGGACGTGACCCGCAACGGGCGTGAAATAGACGGCACACACAACCACGGTGCCTTGGTAGCCCTTTTCCGATTTGACCTTGTCAAGCCGCTTGAACGAAAGGCTGAGGTCGTAGCGCATGCGACCATCAAACACCCCGACCTTGCTCTTGCAGGCCTCGGGCGTGAAAGTATCGCCGGTGCCAGGGACCCGCATAATGGCTGCCGTCATCGGGTCGGTCACGCCCTTGCGATGCGCGTCGGTGACCGGGATACGTTCCGGGATCGGCGTTGACGGCGGGTCGGCGATGGATTCCTTCACGGCGCCGCTGTTCAGCAGCATCCGAACCTCGTCATATTTCTTGTCGGTCTGGATGCTTGACGCGTAGGAATTCGCCAGCAGCTGACCGTTGGACACGGTCCCACGCGCCGCGCTGGAACCCTGGCCACTCGTGAAAATCCGCATCAGGCCGACAGTCGAACCACTCACGGCCGCGGTATATTGGTCGTCGTGAACGTCGATGGTCCAGTTCCCCTGGCCAAACGACACCCCTCCAAGCGTCACCGAATAGCGGGCTTCGAGCTTGCCTTGAGCCTGGGCGGGGCCGCTCCCATCAACCAAGGCCATGCCGCCAAGCACGAGCCCCACCGCAATGGCGTGTCGGACAGAGGCGTGTCTTAGAGCGGCATGTCTTAGAGCGGCATGTCTTGCAATGGCGTGTTGTGCAGCCAGACGTGTCGTCACGTGGCTAGGTCCTTCTGCTCACGGGTAACCACTGAAAGACCACCAATGCCCGCCGGCAAGGGTGCTTCGGGCCAAGCGTCCTTCGGGCCAAGGGTCCTCCGAGCAAGGACTGGTGGCCTCCCCCGCCGCCCCCGCACGAATCCACTCAACATCTGCCCTGCCATCTTGGCTCGATCAAGGCAATTCAGCGTGGAATACCATGCCTTGGGATGACATGACGGCGGGCCAGGCATGCCCCTCTTGGCGACCTCCTGGCGTCCCACTTGGCACGCCCTGGCATCCCCCTGAGCGAGCTGCGACTTCCCTTGACGCTACAGCCCCCCGCCACTATACGTCCCCGGTCTCCAGCCAGCAGCATCGCCGGAGCCGTGTCGCCGTGGTGGCGACCTGACCCGGTGTGTCTCTGCGAGATTCCTGATTTCAAACGAGACTCTTGATCGCAAAGAAGGATTTCGCCATGTCACGGCGATGCGAACTGACCGGCAAAGGCCCGCAGGTCGGACACAAGGTGAGCCACTCGAACCGCAAGACCAAGCGGCGGTTCCTGCCCAACCTGCTCAACGTCACCGTGATGTCGGATGCGCTCGGCCGCTCGGTGAAGCTGCGGGTGTCGGCGAACGCCCTCAAGACGATCGATCATCGCGGCGGCCTTGATGCCTTCTTGCTGAAGGCCAAGGACTTGGAGCTGTCGCCGCGGGTGCTCGAGCTCAAGCGCCAGATCAAGAAGAAGGCCGCACCTGCCGAAGCGAAATAGCGAATAGGGAAGAACGACCTATCGCTCGCTGTCTGTTGCTCCTACTTGCTATTCGCTTTTCTCACGGCTCCGCCAGCGTGAACTGCAAGAGCAGCGTCCGCTGCAGCGCCGAAAAATTATCGTCTGAAACGAGCGTCAGCACGGTCTCGCCATTGGGGCCGCGATGGACGCTCAGACCTTCCAGATTGTCGATGGCATAGCCGAGGTCGGCTTCGAACAGCACTCTGCCGTCGACCAGCGCGCCGGGCTGGATGTCGGTGAGCGCGATCCGCCTGATGCGGATGAACAAGCCGGTGGTCCAGCTGAATTTGCGCTCCAGCACCAGGAGATCGCCGGAAGGCAGCAGCGCAGCGTCGCTCACATCGTAATCGGCCGTGCGCCTGAGCGCGAACGTGCCGGGCCGCGGCCCGCCAATCAGGAAGGCTGTGAGATTGCCGTCGCGCGTGAGCCCGCGCTCCGAGATCGCAATCAGCGTGCCGGCAAGCGGCAGGCCGCGCGGCACAAACACGAGCGACTCGAGCCCCTTGTTGTTGGGCAGGCCGCGCACGCCGGGCGGCACATCGATTGGCTGACCGCGCGCCAGGACGCCGTCCTTGCCGAAATCGAAGCGGACGATGCGGTTGACGCGCTCGATGCCGACATAGAGCGTGCCGCCATCCTGCGCGATCGACTCGGTGTCGTACCAGCCACGTGACGACAGCGCGAGCCCATCCGGCCCCAGGATCGGCGCCATCTGGGCGTCCGCAATGGCGCTCGGGCGGTTGCCATCGTAGACGATCCGCCCCTTGAGCCACCAGCCCTTGTCGGTGAGCGCGATGAAGTTGGCGCCGTCCGGCTGCACCCGAATGGCCGAGAGGCCGCCGAAATGCTTGAACGAGGCGGTGAGAACAAGCCCACCGCGAAACTCCAGCAGCCCGAACTGACGGCGCGTGGAATCCGTATGGTCAAAGCCAGGCAGGCGCTCGGCCACGATATCGATCGACGTCGGCGGATCCGGAGCGCGCTGTGCCTGCGCGGCATCCGGCTGCGCATTGAGCGCAAGCGCGAGGAGAAGCGCAGCAACCGACCGGCGGCTGAGCCCGGAGGCTTTCGGCCGTGGCGCCGCCCCTGAACGAGCGGTGCCGACCTCCGCCGGCCGCCTCAGCGAACGATGTGGCAGCATGCTCCGCCCCCCAATCACCTCATCAATCGAGGCTCAGCGCCCCGGCGCACGAGCCGGACTTCTGCCTTTCCGAGACGACCAGTTCCAGGTTTAGATTTTGATCCGATGCCATCGGATCAAGATCCAACTTTTCTGTTTAAGCATGATCTCTTCCGAAAACCGGTTTCCACTTTTCGGGATCATGCTCTATGCGCGGCGCGGTTCGGACGGATCCAGGAAGGTGGCAGAGGCGCGCGACCAGCGGTTTGGCTTGCGCACCGGTACGCGCTGATCGTCAGCCGCGGCCGCCTGCTCGTCGAACAACTCGGCGAGCTTCTCGGTCATGGCGCCGCCCAGCTCCTCGGCATCCACAATGGTCACGGCCCGGCGGTAATACCGCGTGACGTCGTGACCGATGCCAATCGCAATCAGCTCTATTGGCGAGCGAGTCTCGATCTCCTCGATCACCCAGCGCAGATGGCGCTCCAGATAGTTGCCGGGATTGACCGAGAGGGTCGAGTCATCGACCGGCGCGCCATCGGAAATCATCATCAGAATGCGGCGTTGCTCGCTGCGAGCCAGCAAACGCTTATGCGCCCAGTCAAGCGCCTCGCCGTCGATGTTCTCCTTGAGCAGGCCCTCGCGCATCATCAGGCCGAGGTTCTTGCGCGCGCGCCGCCACGGCGCGTCGGCCGACTTGTAGATGATGTGGCGCAGGTCGTTGAGGCGGCCCGGATTGGGCGGCTTGCCGGCGGCGAGCCAGGCCTCGCGCGACTGCCCGCCCTTCCAGGCGCGGGTCGTGAAGCCGAGGATCTCGACCTTGACCCCGCAGCGCTCCAGCGTGCGGGCGAGGATGTCGCCGCTCATCGCCGCCACGGTGATCGGCCGGCCGCGCATCGACCCCGAATTGTCGATCAGCAACGTCACGACGGTGTCGCGGAACTCGGTCTCACGCTCGCGCTTGTAGGCCAAGGGCAGGATCGGGTTGGTGACGACCCGCGACAGGCGGCCCGCATCGAGCAGGCCCTCGTCGAGATCGAACTCCCAGGCGCGGGTTTGCTTGGCCATCAGCCGGCGCTGCAGCCGGTTGGCGAGCCGCGCCACCACGCCCTGCAAATGCGAGAGCTGCTTGTCGAGGTAGCCGCGCAGTCGCTCGAGCTCCTCCGGCTCGCACAAGTCCTCGGCCGGCACCATCTCGTCGAACTTGCCGATGAACGGGCGATACTCGGGGCCGCGCGGCTCGTTGGCACCATGCCGGCGCGGGCGCCGCGGCTCGGCGGGCGCCTCAGAATCGCCCATCTCGGCATCGTCCGACATCTCGGCCGAGAGCGCCTCGGAGGATTCGGCCGTGGTGTCGGACATCTCCTCGCCCGAGACCTCGGCATCGTCGACACGCGCCTCGGCGTCCTCGGATTGCTCGCCTTCGCCATCCTCGCCGGATTTGTCCTTGCGCTTGTCCTGCTCACCCTCGGCGCCCTCCTCCTCGTCGGCTTCCGACGAGCGGTCCTCGCCCATGTCGAGATCATCAAGCAGATCGTGCACCACGTCGCCGAAGCGCGACTGGTTATCGATCAACTTTTCCAACCGGTTGAGATTCTTGCCGGCGCGATCCTCGAGCAGCGGGCGCCAGAGCTCGACCAGGCGCCGCGCCGCTGGCGGCGGCGTCATGCCGGTCAAACGCTCGCGCACCAGCATGGCGAGCGCCTCCTCGATCGGCGCATCAGCGCGGTCGGAGACCTCGTCAAACTTGCCGCGGTGAAAGCGGTCGTCGATCATGGCGGAGAGGTTCTTGGCCACGCCCGACATGCGCCGCGCCCCGATCGCTTCGACGCGGGCCTGTTCGACCGCCTCGAACACCGCGCGCGCGGTCTGACCGCCGGGCACGAGCTTGCGGTGCACGTTGGGATCATGACAGGCCAGCTTGAGGGCAATCGAATCGGCATGCCCGCGCACGATTGCAGCCTCAGTGGCGTTGAGCTTGCGCGCCGGCTCCGGCAGCCGCACCTTGCCGCCCACGATGCCTGGACGCTCGGCGGCGAAGCCGACTTCAAGATCCGGCTTCTTCGCGATCGCTCGCATGCAGCCCGTCACCGCGCGCTTGAACGGCTCGGTTGGGCTTTCCTTGGCGGTCGACTTCGGCTTGATGTTGGAGGACATGACGGCTCTGTAGTTTTAGCCCTTAACTTTTAGGACATAGAGTTATATGTTTACACCTATAGAGTGCGAGACGGCTCATGAGCGAACCTGAGAATCACACCCTGCATCTGCTGCGAGAGCTGCGAGAAGACGTACAGAAGGTCGATCGCAAGATTGATGCCCTCGATCGCAAGGTTGATGCGTACCACGGCGTAATGCGGGAGCGTGTTGACAGCATCACGCAGGCATTGGCTGGAGAAATAGCGGCCAATCGATATATCAATGGCGGCGTCGAGCGGCGACTGGCCGAGATTGAGAGACATCTCTCGGCAGACGAAACGTCTTGATAGGCTGCCATCGTATCCTCAGCTCAACGCCACGTTCACCGAGCTCTCCGGCAGCTCCACGCCGAAACAGCGCTGATAGAACTCGGCTACGATCGGGCGCTCGAGCTCATCGCACTTGTTGAGAAAGGTGAGCCGGAAGGCGAAGCCGACATCCTTGAAGATATCAGCGTTCTCCGACCAGGTAATTACCGTACGCGGGCTCATGACGGTCGAGATGTCGCCATTGATGAAGGCGTTGCGGGTGAGATCGGCGACGCGCACCATCTTGTTGACGATGTCGCGGCCGGCATCGGTGCGGTAGTGCTTCGCCTTGGCGAGCACGATCTCGACCTCGTTGTCGTGCGGCAGGTAGTTGAGCGTGGTGACGATCGACCAGCGGTCCATCTGGGCCTGGTTGATCTGCTGGGTGCCATGATAGAGGCCCGAGGTGTCGCCGAGCCCGACCGTGTTGGCGGTCGCAAACAAGCGGAACGCCGGATGCGGCTTGATCACGCGGCTCTGGTCGAGCAGCGTCAGGCGGCCGGAAGATTCAAGCACACGCTGGATCACGAACATCACGTCCGGGCGGCCGGCGTCGTATTCGTCAAAGCAGAGCGCGACGTTGTGCTGATAGGCCCAGGGCAGGATGCCGTCGCGGAATTCGGTCACCTGCATGCTGTCACGGATCACGATCGCGTCCTTGCCGATCAGGTCGATACGGCTGATGTGGCTGTCGAGGTTGACGCGCACGCACGGCCAGTTGAGGCGCGCCGCCACCTGCTCGACGTGGGTCGACTTGCCGGTACCGTGATAGCCCGAGATGATGACGCGGCGGTTGTGGGCAAAACCGGCGAGGATCGCGAGCGTCGTGGGTCGGTCGAAACGATAGTCAGGATCGACATCCGGCACATGCGGATCGGGCCCCGAATAGGCCGGCACTTCCATGTCACTGTCGATGCCGAAAACCTGCCTGACCGACACCTTCATGTCGGGCAGGCCGGTCATTTCTTCTGTAGCGACGGTCATTGATCCTCCGTGGTCTCGGAACGCGCGAGACCCGAAATTCGGTTCGAGTAATGCGGCTCGGAAAGCGGGGGCGACCTTATCAGAAACCGCACAGGCCGCGAAACCCCTGTGCCACGACGGGATTTATATGAAATAACAGGAGCTTGATTGCAATTGGGCGGCCCACAAGGTAGCCATGACAACACCGGCCCCGCGCGCCATCGCCTCTAGCGAAAGCCCACCGATTTGAGATACTTGTAGGCCTGAATGATCTCCCGCAGCCGATCCTCGGTCGAGCGGTCGCCGCCGTTCGAATCCGGGTGGTGGCGCTTCACCAGCATCTTGAAACGCAGCTTGATATCGGCCGTGGTCGCGCCCGGCTCGAGGCCGAGGGCATCGAGCGCCCGGCGTTCGGCATTGTGGATCACGCGGGTTTCGCGCCGGCGCAGGCGTTCGCCATCGACGCCGGCCGCCCCGAAATGACGAGACAGGTCGAGCGGGTCATCGGCGCCATCGAGATTGGGCTGAAACCGCGCCGAATAGGAGCGTGTGGACGGACGACCGCCATTCATGCCCATTTTCCAGGTCGGGCGGTGGCCGACAACGGCATCCTTCTGGTAGCGGGCGATGTCGTCGTTGCTCATCCCGGCGAAGAAATTGTACGAATGATTGTACTCGCGCACATGGCCGAGACAGAAGCGCCAATACTCCTTCTCGCGGTCGCGGCCCTTGGGGGCGCGATGGGTTGCAGCCCCGTTGCAGCCCGGCCATTCGCAGCACGGGTGCTCGGCGCGCAGCCGACGATCCTGGTCGGGCTTGACCCTTATGCGGTCGAACAGAGGTGAGTCGTTGGACATGACCGAACATTATGCAGACGTGGAGCAGGAACCTTCAAGTCTTGACAAAGTCGAATATCTCCCAGGGACCCGATTTGAACAGCCGCATTGACCTTTCGGTCCCTCGGGCGGCTAATCGGCTCCCATGGGCACCCGCGACGCCATCCTGGAGAAACTGGCTAGGGCCTTCGCGCCTTCAAGGCTCGACGTGGTCGATGAGTCCCACCAGCACGCCGGACACGCCGGTCATCGGGAAGGCGGCGAGACTCATTTCAGGGTGTATATTGTGTCGGACGCCTTCCATGGGAAGAGCCGGATCGAGCGCCACCGCATGGTGAACGAAACGCTCGCGGCGGAGCTCAAGGGAGGCGTGCATGCGCTTGCCATTCACGCCTCAGCACCGGGAGAGAACGGGGCCTAAGCCGCGAATGCGGCGATTCATGCACTGTTCGTGGCCCCGTCCCGATCA
>Ga0137403_10005095_pt1 | contig 15293 bp, 15 predicted proteins | sample CZOMad2_1_16fung_FD_122057 | JGI IMG/M metagenome (GOLD analysis project Ga0137403, IMG submission 122057) | Vadose zone soil fungal communities from Angelo Coast Range Reserve, California, USA - CZOMad2_1_16fungal (Hybrid Assembly) | ecosystem: Environmental > Terrestrial > Soil > Vadose zone... | reverse complement strand
GGCAATCGCGGAGAAGACACCAGCTTGGCCGGGTTTTGGGCAACAATGCCCTCTCGCCCCAGCCATTTGTACATTGAACGCAACGCCGCCAGTGCCCGCGCCACTGAAACCTTGCTCAGGCCGCAGCCATGCAGGTGCGAGAGAAATCCACGAATCGTGATGTGATCGATCTCTTTCCATCGCCCTTCCGGCCCCATGTATTCGGCAAAGCGGCCCAGTTCGTTGCTGTACGCGCGCAGCGTGTGTGCCGACGCATTGCGCTCGCCACGCAGCGAATCCAGAAATTTGCGGATGCCCTTCTGAATCTCCGTGCTCACCTGGGTTTTCGCTTTGTTCATGGCCTTCCCGCCGTATTGCTTCGTTTGCCCCGCGGATGAAATTTGCGATAAACAGTCTTCAACCGGTCCAGGGCTACATGCGTATAAATCTGGCTGGTCGAAATATCGGCATGGCCCAGGATCGTCTGCACCGTTCGCAGATCTGCGCCGTTTTCCACCATGTGGGTGGCGCAACTGTGCCGCAGCATATGCGGGCTGGCGTGCCGTCCGGAGGCGGAAGATTCTTTCACCATCTGCCACACCCGCTGCCGCGTCAGCTTCCCGCCGCCGCGCTGCACAAACAACATGGATGAAATCTTGCCATTCAGCAGCGCTTCCCGCCCGTCGCCTATATATCTGCGGATCTCATCCTGCGCCGCGCGACCCATTGGGACAATCCGTTCCTTGTCCCCCTTGCCCCTGACCAGCACATGCCCCACTTCCAGCTTCAGGTCTTCCAGCTTCACATTCACGATCTCCGTAACCCGTAGCCCTCCGGCATAGAGCATCTCCACCATCGCCCGGTCGCGCTGCGCCAGCGCCGCGGAAAGTTTGGAATCGCCCGGCTTCCCTGCCTCGTCAAGCATCGAATCAATCTCCGATGCTGCCAGCGACTTCGGCAGCACCTTCCATTGCTTGGGCGAATCGATCTCCAGCGTTGGGTCTTGTTTGATCATCCGGTCCAGCAGCAGGTATTTGTAAAAGTGCCGCAAAGCGGAAAGCTTGCGCGCCACTGACCGGTCCTTTACGCCGTTCGCAAATAGCTGGCTCAGGAAGCCGCGCACATCTTCCCGCCGCGCCTGCGCTAACTCCCTGCGCTGCGCTTCCAGAAATTCCGCGAACTGGATCAGGTCAGACTTGTAAGCATCCACGGTTAACGGCGCCAGACCCTTTTCGACCTTCAAATAATCAAGAAAGCTCTTCACCATCGGATCAGGACGGCTTGCCGTCGCTCGCTTGTTATCAGACCCCATAATTCTCAGTATCCTGCCTGCTGGCTCTCCGGCAAATAGCTCCGCTGGTTCCGATTAGAAACTTGCTCTGACGCGCTTCTGTTTACGGGTAACGCGCAACATGGTTCGACCAATGTGCATCTCGTTTTCCCGATCACCCGATCGTCCCATTCCTCACCCCACCTGGCCTTTTCCTGGCTTTCACTGCAAACAAAGCACTTCTTCAATTCGACCCTTGCGTGGCCCTTGCGCCACGCTTGGGTGACCCATGGGTGACCCGTGGGTGACGCTTGGGTGACCCAATCCCAATCCCAAGCCCGACCCCAATCGGCAGAGGGTCGCAAACTTCCCCAAAACACAAATCGCAACGGTTTCCCGTTGCGCAGCTTTGACAGAATGCCCCTGCCAATTTCCACTATAGCGAATATTCAGCGAATAAATCAACCAAAATCGTAAGGACGAACGTCAGAAAATTCTTTCACGATCTCCTCCGCTCTCCGCGCCTCGCGGTGAAATCAGGCATAAAATGCTTCAGTCAGAATAGTGCATGCCAAACGCCAACCGTCGTCCGTTCCAGACTTCCTCTATGGCACCGCCTGGAAAGAAGACCGCACGTCGGCCCTCACCGAGCTCGCCATCCGCTCCGGCTTTCGCGGCATCGACACGGCGAACCAGCGCCGCCATTATTTTGAAGCCGGGGTTGGCCAGGGACTTGCTTCTGCCGATCGCGCCGGCCTGGTCACCCGCGCCGATCTTTTCCTACAGACGAAATTCACCTATCAGGCCGGTCAGGACCATCGCTTGCCGTACGATCCCGCCGCCACGCTTGCCGTCCAGGTGGCCCAATCGATGGCCAGTTCGCTTGAGCATCTCGGCACTGATTACGTGGACAGCTTTGTCCTGCATGGCCCTTCTTCCCGCTCCCATTGGACCACCGATGACTTCGAAACCTGGCAAGCTATGATGAAAGAGCGCGACGCCGGCCGCACGCGTCTTCTCGGCGTCAGCAACATTTCATTGAGTCAACTGCGGCAGATGTCCCGGGCACATGCGGAACCACCAGCGTTCGTCCAGAACCGCTGCTATGCCCGCCTCGCCTGGGACCGCGAAGTTCGGCACTTCTGCAGCGAACACAACATCATCTACCAGGGATTCTCGTTGCTCACGGCCAACGTTGAAGTGTTGCGTCATCCGGCCATCGCCGCCCTCGCCACCAAAGCAAACGCCACGCCGGCCCAGATAATTTTTGCCTTCGCCCGTGCCGTCGGCATGCTGCCGCTGACCGGCACCTCCAGCGCCGACCACATGAAACAGGACCTGGCCAGCCGTTCCCTGGAATTGCCGATGGAGGCTGTGAATGCGATTGAGGCAATCGCTGGGTAGTACCTCGTCATGCCGTTAATACTCATTCGTTGCCCTCCTGAGCGACTCCGAAGAAGCGCTGCGACTGAGGAGGAGCGAAGGAGGGCAACTCCTATTTTGCCGTGTTCTTCTTCCTCGCCTTCTTCTCTGGCATCACGAACGGCTTCTCTTCGATCCCGTTCAATCTCGCCACCGTTACTGCATTCAACGCGCTTTCCGGCCGCTCCTCGTGCTTGAAAAACGCAAACACCTCGCGATCCTTACTCTGCGTCTTCAATTCTTCCGCAACTTTTTGTAAATCGGGCGTGCTGTATTCTGGCTCGCGGAAGCGATAGTACGAGAATTCCGCCGTCGCTACCTTCGGCACAACAATCTTCTCGCTCTCCGCCCAGCACAGCGCCGCGTTTTTCGTTCTCAAAATCTCGTACACCGCTTCGTTGAACCAGCTCTCGTGCCTGAACTCGAAAGCAAACCTGTACGCCTGCGGCAGCAACTGCGCAAAAGTCCGCAGCAGGTCGATGTCCGCTTTCAAATTCGGCGGCGTCTGGATCAATATCGGCCCCAGCTTGCCTGACTGCCGCATAGGTTCCATGCTTTGCAGAAAAAACCGGAACGCATCGCCGCAATCCTTGAGCCGCTTAAAATGCGTGATTGACTGGTGAACCTTGGCGGCAAAGCGGAAGTCCGGCGGCGTAGCGCCCACCCACCCGGCGATCGCACTGGGCGTGGGCATGCGCCGGAACGTGGCATTCAGTTCAACCGCATTCAGCCGCGTGGCATAGAACTCAAGAAATCTTTTTGATGGCAGCTTCTCCGGAAAGAACGCCGGTTTCCAGCTCGTGTATGACCATCCCGAAGTGCCGATGTGAAGATCCATTCTCGGAAGATAAGACGTTTGAGCCGCGAATGCACGCGAAAAACGCCAATCAGAACTGCGAAAATCTATCTAATCCAAGAAGCAAAATCAAGAAAAATGACACGGTTCAATCGTTCAGAGCCAAGGGACTTCAATCTTTCGAATTCATTCGCGTATATTCGCGTTGATTCGCGGCTAACACTGCTCTTCTCCATACTTCCGCGGTGAGTACCTACTTGTATATCAGATACTTCTGCCGCAGCTCTTTGAACTTATTTAAATCGTCCTGCCATCCCTGCGCGATGCTTCGTGGATCTTCCCCAGCAGCCAGCGCGTCAAACACCTGCTGATTGGAGAGCGCGGTGATCATATGCTCCATCTTCCAGTTGTCGGGATAAAGTTTCTTCAGCGCCGCCGCCAGCTCAATTCCCATTTCCGGCGCATCCAGCACGGTACGGTCGGTAACGATAATGTTCACGCCTCTGCACAGCTGATTCTGGTATGGACCGCTTACTGGTGTGAACGTTACCGGCACAAAGCGCACTCCCGGAATCAAACGCGCATTCATGTAATCGGAATACGCGCGCGGATCGATCCACGGAGCTCCCATCACCTCAAACGGCGTGTCGGTGCCGCGTCCGACGGAAACATTCGTACCTTCCACCAGCGCGACGCCTGTATACAATTCCGCTTCATTCACAGACCGTAGATTAGGAGACGTGTTAATCCAGACAATCCCGGTGGAATCGAACCAGTCGCCGCGCAGCCAGCCTTGCATCGGGATCACCCGCAGCCGCGCGCCGATCTTCCGCTCCACGTTGTACATCTGCGCCAGTTCACCCAGCGTCATGCCGAACCGTATCGGAGTGGGATGATAACTGGTAAAGCTCTCAAACTCCGCTTGGGACATGTTGCCCTGAACAAATGATCCATTCACCGGGTCCGGCCGGTCCAGCACGATGACCTCGGTATTGGTTTGCGCCGCGGCTTCCAGCAAGTAACCCAGCGTCGCAGGATAGGTGTAAAACCTTGCACCCGCATCCTGAATATCAAAGACCACCGCATCCAGCGTCTTGAGTACGTCCAGCGGCGGACGCTTCTTTGCGTCAGTGCCGCCATACATCGAATAAACGGGAACGCCGGTCACCGTGTCAGTCGTATTCCCCACTTTCAAGTCGTCCTGCGCGCCAAAGATCCCGTGTTCCGGAGCAAAAACTGCCGCCAGCTTGATGCCTGGCGCGTTGGCCAGCACGTCGATCGTCCGTTTGCCCTGCCCATCTACGCCAGTATTGTTCGTAAGCAGTCCAATCGTCATTTGCGTTTTGTCCTGCTTGAGCGACGCGAAATTATCCTGCTCCAGCACGTCAATGCCAGTGAGCACGTGCCCGTTGCGCGCGGCCAGCCGGCGTGACGCCGTGGCCGCTTCGTTATATCCGGTGATCGACAACTGCCTTTCCCGATCAGGAGAAGTCACATCCAGCTTCAGCAGAGCCGCTACTGCCGTCGCAACACGGGACCGGAGAGAGATGATCGCCGGCCCCTGCCGGGGCAGCACAGAATTCGTCAGCAGGATCACGTAAGTATTGGTGTAGGGATCAACCCACATCGACGTTCCTGTATATCCGGTGTGTCCAAACGACCCCACGGGCAGCAGCGATCCACGATTTGAAGAAAACGAAGAATCAATGTCCCAGCCCAGCCCACGGACCTCCGTGGCGTTCGGCGGCTGTTGCGGCGTCGTCATCTTGTCGATGATGTCGCCGTCCAGAATCGACTTCCGGCTGATGAGTGCCTGCGCGTATAGCGCCAGATCGCCTGCAGTCCCAAACAATCCGGCGTGTCCTGCTACGCCGCCCATTCTGTCCGCACGCGGATCATGCACCACGCCCCGCAAAATCTGTTTCCTGTCCGGAGCAAAAGTTTCCGCAATCTTGCTTTTCCATTCCGGTGGTGGCAAAAAGCGCGTGTGCTTCATGTTCAAAGGTTGGAAGATGTGGACGTTGGCATATTGGTCCAAGGGCATGCCTGAAAGCCGCTGCACCAGTTCGCCCAGGACAATGAAATTGGTGTCGCTATAAATAAAGATCGAGCCTTGTGGCGCCTGCAATTTTTCTTCATGCGCCAGCCGGAAACCCGTATCGCGGCCCACCCAGGGCGGATTCAAGTCCACGTCCGGCCGCAGCCCGGAATAATGCGTCAATAGCTGCCGGACCGTCACCGCGTCTTTCCCGTTCATGCCGAAATCAGGGATGTAATGCACTACCGGCTCGTCCAGCCGAATCTGGCCATACTGAATCAACCGCATCACGCTCGGCGTTGTCGCCACAACCTTGGTAAGCGACGCGAGATCAAAGATCGTGTCCACCGTCATGGCTTCCGGGCGCGGTGAAGTGGCGCGCAGCCCAAATGCCTTCTGGTGCACGATGCGTCCGTCGTGCCCAACCAGCAGGACTGCTCCCGTAATCGCCTGGTCATTCACCTGCTCCTGCACCAGCAGATCGACGGCGGAAAAGTTTACGGTTTCCTTGGTTTCACGCGCAGGTTTCTTCTGCTTCTTCGGAGCAGGCGCGGCCCCAGACAAGAGGCTTTGGACAGACAATATGAGTATGGAAATGAAGCCTATGGCTTTGCGCGGGAATGTCATCTGTAAACTGAGTGTGTTATAAACCGAAAACAAAAGCAACACGAGGGAATTTTCTGCACCAAAGTACCAACAGCACGCTGGCCCCATCGTTCATCCATCAGAACGACCAATTTCAGCGCGCCTTTGACGTCCTGCGTTCCGGGATCGACCAAAGCGCCTTCCCCGGTGCGTCTGTCGCCATCGCTCACCAGGGCAAACTCATCGCGCACAAAGGCCTCGGGCATTTCACTTACGAAACAACATCCCCGGACGTAAAGGCTGAGACCGTTTACGATCTGGCATCGGTCACCAAGGTTGTTGCCACCACCACGGTCTGCATGGTTTTGTACGATCGCGGCCTGTTCAAGCCAGATCAGCCGTTGGTCGAACTTCTGCCTGAATTCGCCAACGACAGCTCAGAGCAAAAAGACTCCCGCCGCCAGGTCACGTTCCGCATGCTTTTGGCCCACTCTTCCGGGCTGCCTGCCTATATCAAGCTGTTCCAGACCGCCCATAGTAAAGACGATCTGCTGCGTCAGGCACTTCAAGTCCCGCTCACCGCCGCCCCAGGCACACGCGCCGAATACAGCGACATCGGCTTCATTCTGCTGGGTGAAGCACTGCAAAAGCTTGCAGACGAGCCACTGGACAAGTTCTGCCAGCGCGAGATCTTCTCCAAACTCAACCTCGCCCAAACCACCTTTACTCCTCCTCAAGATCAAAAACTACTAATTCCGCCCACGGAAGATGACCGCACGTACCGCCATCGCCTCATCCAGGGTGAAGTCAACGACGAAAACGCCTTCGTCATGGGCGGAGTAGCTGGCCATGCCGGCTGTTTTTCCACAGCTTTTGACATGTCGGCTTTCGCACAGTACATGTTGCAGGACGGCTCGCCCCTGGTAAAAAAGGAAATTTTGGAAATTTTTACCCGCCGCCAGGACCTGCCAGCCGGTACCTCACGCGCTCTTGGCTGGGATACTCCAACCCAACCGTCTCAGTCCGGAAGATATTTTTCCTCGCGCTCCTATGGCCATTTGGGCTATACAGGTACTTCACTCTGGATTGATCCTGATCGCCAGCTTTCCGTCACACTGCTAACCAATCGCACATGGCCGAACCGTGGTTCGCAGTCCATCAAACAAGTCCGGCCCGCTTTCCACGATGCAGTCATCGAGGCGCTTCACTGAGGTATTTGACGGCGTGAGTCCCCGCAAAGCCACCCTCCGCACTCTCAGAACTGAGCAGCAAAACCTTGCCTCCTCCGGGCTGGACACGCTTTCCGCCCTGGAGATTGCCCACGTCATCAACCAGGAAGATAAGAAGGTGGCCGCCGCCGTGGAGCGTGCATTGCCGCAAATCGCGCATGCGATTGACGCCATTGCCGACGCGATTCGAGGCGGCGGAAGTCTGATTTACGTAGGCGCCGGCACCAGCGGACGCCTGGCCGCCCTCGACGCCGCCGAATGCCCTCCCACCTTTAATACCGATCCCCGAACAGTGCAGTACGTGATTGCCGGAGGTGATAAAGCCCTGGGCCATGCCGCCGAATACAGCGAAGATTCAATCTCCAGCGGGCGCAAAGATATGGCCAAACGCAAGCCCGGCAAGAAAGATGTGGTGGTGGGAGTTGCGGCCAGCGGCCGGACGCCTTACACCATCGGCGCACTTGAACGGGCACGCAAGAATGGGGCCAAAACCGTGGCCGTGGTGTGCAATCGTGGCTCTGAGATGGGCACGCTGGTTGATATTGAGATCGTGATTGACGTTGGCCCGGAAGCCGTGTCGGGCTCCACCCGAATGAAGGCCGGTTCTGCACAGAAGATGGCCCTGAACCTGCTCACTACAGGAGCGATGGCCCGCCTTGGATACATCTATGGCAATCTCATGGTGAATGTCCACACTCGCAACCATAAATTAATGGAGCGGGGCTTGAATGTTTTGGAAAAAGCTGCCGGCGTTGACCGTCCAACTGCATCCAAAACTCTGAGGTCGGCGGGTAATCAGGTAGCAATAGCTCTCATTATGTTGAAGACCGGTTTGGGACGGGCGCAAGCCGGCAAAAGACTCAAAAGCGTTAAGGGCAATGTCCGTCAGGCGATCGCGCAGGGTCGTTTAAAATGAAGCTAGTTCCCAAGTCACCGAATGGCGGTTCCCGCAAGGCAGAGCCGCTGCTGTCCGGAGGAGTTCCCGGTTTCAAAAAACCGGTCTCGCGCAGTCGAACCATCCGGATTGACTTCAGGAATGTGGCCATTGCGCCCGAGAGCCTTATGGATAAATTTGTAATTCGTGGTGGCAATCCCCTGGTGGGAAGCGTTCGCATCAGCGGAGCCAAGAATGCCGCTCTGCCGGCGATGGCTGCCGCCATCCTGACCGACGAGCCCGTCATTCTGGAAAATATCCCCGATGTCCGCGACATTCACACCGAGCGCAATCTTCTAGTCTCGATGGGCGCTGAAGTGGAGTTGGGTTACGGCCGGGCTTCCCATCGCACCACGATTTCCTGCAACAATCTTGTCAACCCTGAAGCCGCTTATGAGTTGGTAAAAACGATGCGTGCCTCCACCCTGGTGTTGGGACCGCTGCTCGCGCGTATGGGGCGCGCCCGCGTTTCGCAACCCGGCGGTTGCGCCATTGGCGCCCGCCCCATCGATCTCCATATCAAAGGCCTGGAACGCCTTGGCGCTACTATCAAGCAGGAACATGGCTACATTGAAGCGAGTGCGGAGCGGCTGCACGGCGGTCATATTATTTTTGACAAGATCACCGTCACCGGCACTGAAGACCTGATGATGGCCGCTACTTTGGCCCAGGGCGAGACCATCATGGAAAACTGTGCCCGCGAACCCGAGGTTACGGACCTGGCTGCGCTGCTCACCAAAATGGGTGCAAAAATCGAAGGCGCAGGCACACATACCATCCGAATCCACGGAGTGAAGAAGCTTCACGGCGCGCGGCACCGCATCATTCCAGATCGCATTGAAGCGGGCACTTTTGTAATTGCCGCCGTCCTGACTGGCGGCGATCTCCACCTTACTAATTGCGATCCATCGCATCTGGGTTCATTGATTCAAAAGCTGGAAGAATGCGGCGTAAGCATCAAGGCCGGAACCGATTCCATGCGTGTGACCAACGGTCACCAGCTTGTCGCGGCCGATATCAGTACAGAAGAATTTCCCGGCTTCCCTACCGACATGCAGGCGCAATATATGACCCTGGCCACGCAGTCCCAGGGGACTTCCATCATTACGGAAAACATCTTTGAGAACCGCTTCATGCACGCGCATGAGCTGGGCCGCATGGGCGCCAACATCAAGGTAGAGGGCCGCCGCGCCATCGTTCGCGGTAAGACCCCCCTAAGTTCCGCCGCAGTTCAGTGTTCTGACCTTCGAGCTTCCGCATCTCTGGTCATCGCCGCCCTGGTCGCCGACGGTGAAACCATTATCGACCGCGTCTATCACGTTGATCGCGGCTATGAACGCATTGAAGAAAAGTTGAAAGGCGTTGGCGCACAGATCCGGCGCATTGGTGAAATCCTGCCCAAACGCGCCGCTGCTCCCAGCGTTGTGGCTTAAAGACGGATATTGAAAAAGGATTTCCTCGTGCGAGACAAGTGTCAGGGCACGACTGAAATCGTGCCGTCAAGATCCCATCAAGCTGTCATCTTGAGCGACTCTGAAGGAGAGTAGCGACTGAGGAGAAGTCGAAAGATCCCCGACGCTGCATATCACGCCATGCCGCATCAAGGCGTTCTCACGACGATCGATTTTCGCGGCTCCTTCCAGTTGTACTGTAACTGCTAAAAACCGCCCACCAGCCTGCTGGTTCAACTTTGCTGCGAAATAAGTTCGTATGCCTCAGGCGGAAGTTCTTACCACGCTCCCTGATGTGATTGTCCGCAAATAAAAACGCAGCAACTCAGAGCTCCCCACTTCCCATTTTGGAACAGCTCTGTTTTTTTCTAAACGATTTTTCATCTTTTGCCGTGGTTCGGGCCGTACCATTTACTTCTTCGTTTTAGTACGGAGCGAACAAGCGCATGCCAATCCACGGCAAGACTCTCAGTTCGGTGGAAAGCCACAACAACGGAAATCCCTTGCCGCTGTTCCGTCCAGAAGCGGTTGCCGCTCTACAGCAGAAATTTTATGGCGAAATCATTCTCGTTCGTCCTTTTCCCCTGATGTTGTTGTGTTGGTTCGCCCTGGGAATTACGGCCGCCGTTCTGGGATTTCTCTTCCTCGGCCAATACACTGAGAGAACTCGCGTCCCTGGCCTAATGACCATCACCAGCCCTGCTATTCCAAACGGTGCCGCAGCAAAATTGGAAGCCGCAGTTTATGTACCCGTCCGATTGCTCGGACGGCTGCATCACGGCACGCAACTTTCTTTGCGCTGCGATTCCTGTGCGGCGCAGTTTGGCCAACCGGTAGGCACGGTTATGGAAGTCCCGCAAACGCCTGTGGAACCCGCGGAGCTTTCTCAGAACAATTTGAGCTTTGCTGGGCCGGTATACAAGATTGCTGTGTCGCTCCCGCCACAAGCGGCACAGACCATGCAACTCAACCCTACACCGCAAACGGGAGTGAGAGTGGAGGCGGAAATCCCGCTTGGGCATAAACCTCTAATCAAGTGGTTCTTCGAACGGTCAGGGAGTTAAGGACCGCGCAGCACTTGAGGAAAATGAAATTTTCCTGGGAACAAAGACTGCCGATAGTCTTTCAGACTGAGGCGGCGGAGTGTGGCCTGGCTTGCCTCGCCATGATCGCCGGCTACCATGGTCTGCGGGTTGACCTGCCTGCGCTGCGGCAGCGCTTTTCTGTTTCGCTGCGCGGCGCCACGCTGAACCACGTCATCAAGTTTGCGGCTGCTCTTGATCTCACCGGACGCCCGCTCCGCGTGGAACTGGAAGACCTGGCCTATCTGAAAACTCCCTGCATCCTCCACTGGAAGATGGACCACTTTGTTGTGCTGAAGAAGGTCACACGAAAATATATCTATCTGCATGATCCGTCCATGGGGCCACGCAGGGTCAGCTTTGCCGAAGCTGGACGTTACTTCACCGGCGTCGCCCTGGAGCTTACCCCCACGGCCAGCTTCGCGCCGCGCGACGAGCGCAAACCGCTCCGCCTGCGCGATCTCATCGGCAAGGTTGTAGGTCTCAAGCGCGCGCTGGCGCAGATTTTTGTACTCGCTGCTGCTCTGGAATTGTTTTCCATCGTGAGCCCTCTGTTCCTGCAACTCACGGTGGACAAGGTTCTCGCCGCCTTCGACCGCGATCTTCTCTTTACTCTGGGCATCGGCTTCATGCTGCTGATCGGCCTGCAATCTTTCCTGGGCGCGTTGCGCAGCTGGACTACGCTTTATTTCGGTACTTCGCTCAAGTTGCAGTGGTATGCCAACCTGTTCTCCCACCTTGTCCGCCTGCCAGTCTCATTCTTTGAGAAGCGGTATTTTGGTGATATCCTCTCCCGCTTTGACGGCGCTGAAGCTATCCAACGCACACTAACCAATAACTTTATTGAAGCTCTCCTCGACGGGCTGATATCCATCTTTGTGCTGGCCGTGATGTTCGTCTATAGCCGGCAGCTTGCCCTGATCGTTATTGGCAGCGTGTTGATCTATGTTTCACTACGCAATTTTGCCTACCTTCCGTTACGCAGATCGATGGAAGAACAAATCATGCGTCTCTCCAAACAGCAGACATACCTGATTGAGACGCTCCGTGGCATCCGCACCATCAAGGTCCTGGGCCGCGAGGACGGACGTAAGACGCGGTGGATGAACCTGCTTGCCGACACAACCAACGCCCAGGTTGCTTCGGAAAAGCTTACGTTGCTTTTCAAGGCTGCGAACGGGCTGATTTTTGGCCTGCAATCGGTAGCGGTGGTTTGGTTTGGCGCAACTCTGGTTCTGGGCGGGAAGTTTAGCGTCGGCATGCTATTTGCCTTTGTCGCTTATCAGGAACAGTTCAAGGCACGGATCACCAATCTGGTTGACCGCCTCTATGAATTCCGCATGCTCTCGCTCCAGGTACAGCGGTTGGCGGATGTTGTGCTGGCAAAGCCGGAATCCACTTTCATTGAACGAGTAAGCGCTGAAGCAGAAGACGCTTCGATTGATGTGAAGCATCTTTTCTTTCGCTACTCAGATACAGAGCCGTGGTTGTTGCAGGACGTTACCTTCAGGATCGAACCCGGCGAGTGCGTGGCAATTGTGGGCGTGTCGGGAGCTGGGAAATCGACGCTGCTCAAGCTGATGGCCGGTCTGCTGAAGCCGCAATCGGGAGATGTCATCGTAAACGGGCATTCTGTTTGCGAAAGCCGCGCCGCAGTCCTCGGCAATGTTGGATTTGTTTTGCAGGATGATTCCCTTTTTGCCGGGACGATCGCGGACAACATCGCTTTTGCCTCTGACGCTGCCGATATGTCGCGCGTGGAAGAATGCGCCCGGCTCGCCTGCCTGGACGACGAGATTAATGAGATGCACATGGGTTACAACACCCTGATTGGCGACATGGGCTCAGCACTTTCCGGAGGCCAGCAACAGCGTCTTCTATTGGCGCGTGCGCTCTATCAGCGGCCCTCTATTCTCATCCTGGATGAGGCCACCAGCCATCTTGATGTTCCCACCGAGCAGCGTATCGCCGCCATGCTGGCTGAATTGCGCATGACGCGCATCTTCGCCGCGCACCGTCCGGACACCATCCGCATTGCCGACCGGATCATTACCTTGTCACGTTCCGGAAAACTTTCCGCGGAGCCGGCTCCGCCGCGCGTTGTTCCCACAAGCGGCACAAGATTTTATCGAGGAGAAAGCTATGTCCAACCAAAATGACGCCAATCGAGTGCTCAACCGCATGGGTGCTCGCGAGTTAACCCAGGAAGAAATCGAAAGCGTAAGCGCCAACGGGCCTCCATGCCGGCTGACGTTCACGCACCTGCCCAAAGGCGGCTCTGACGAAGACACTGTGTGTCCTTAAATCGGAGATGCGGGCAGGCGAGCGGAGTAACAAAAACTAAAAGGAGAAAAAAGTATGTCGAGACAAGAAGACAACAGAGTACTCGCGCGCACAGGCGCTCGCGAGCTGACGATCGATGAAGTCGATCAGGTGAGTGCGGCCATGCAGGCCCACACCAATGTATGCACAGCCATCATGGCCACCGCCACTGCGACCGGCCCTGGCGACGGCGATGGATGCAGCGATACCGACAGAGATGCTCATTTTATTTAAAGAAGAACCGGCCGCCCCGATGCTCCTGCTGACGGGCGGCCAGGCAAAACTCTTTTGAAGAGCTTGGGCCCGTTCAGCGGACTCAAAATGACGAAAGGAGAAAAGCATGAAGGATCAGGACAGAGTATTAATTCGCCGGGGTGCTCGTGATCTCACGCCGGAAGAGGTCAACCTCATCAGCGGAGGCTTGCGTACTCTCACCGCCTGCACGATCGGTTCTGCAGGCCAAAAAGACGGAGATGCTTCCATAGGTGAGTGCTAGTTCTTATCGGGTCGCTCTTTCTCGGGCGGCCCGGCAAGACTCTTTTGAAAGGTTGGGCCCGTTCACGGACCCAAAATGACGAAAGGAGAAAAATATGAATAACCAGGACAGGGTGTTGATTCGCCAGGGTGCTCGTGAGTTGAGTGCAGAGGAAGTCGAGCGCGTTGGCGGAGGACTGCATACAGAAACAGTTTGCACCGTCCCCACTTCCATTTGCCCCAACAAGGACGGAGACGCCTCCATTGGCGAGTGCGGGCATTGCTGAACAGAGTGGCGCCTTGAATGGCGCCACCGTTCTCTTCATCCCCTCGCCTGGCGGGCCGAGAAATTTTTTGTTGAAAAGCTTGGGCCCGCTTCAACGGACCCAAAATGACGAAAGGAGAAAAATATGAATGATCAGAACAGAATATTGATTCGCCAGGGTGCTCGCGAGTTGACGCCGACAGAAGCCGACCTCGTCAATGGAGGGTTTCGTACTCTTTCACTCTGCACCTCCTCTCCTTCTCCAGATGGAGATCAGCACGTCGGTGAGGTTGGCTGTTAGACGGATCGCCCGCCGGGTGGCCGGGCCTCTCCGTTCGGAGGTCTGCAATGACACGTCTGTAAGACCAACCAAGAAAAAGGAGAACAAATATGGATCAGGATAATAGGGTGCTTAGTCGTTTGGGCGCTCGTGAACTGACGGAACAGGAAATAGACGCCGTGAATGGCGCCCTTAAGATACGCCACACATTAACCCCGTGCTTTATTGATAAACAACAGCAGTTGCTCAATGGCGATCAGGCCATTGGTGAGTGCGGATGAATCAATTCACAGGTGGCTGCCATTGGTGGCCACCCTTTCATTCCATACAACGAGACAAACCCAAGCGGAGGCGATTGCCATGAAACTGATAGTTTTAGCGCCTGAAGACGATAACCACACAGCCCCCATCAAGTGGGCGCTGGAAAAGGCGGGCCACAACGTTGTGTGCTGGGCCGGTCTCTTCTGGACTGACGAAGGTCAGTCTTCCCTCCTGATGAATGGCGACGACACACTCATTCTGGGAGGCCATTCTGTTGACGCGGGTGATGTGGTATGGATTCGTCGCCCGGAACCGCCTCTTCCCAACCCCAGGACTTCCGAATCCGACAAGAAATTCGCCTCTCTCGAATACCGCTCTTTTTACCATTCGATCGCCTATTTCCTGGAAACCTTGCCGGTGTGGTGCATTAACAGGTATTCGGTTGCCCGCGTGATGATCCAGAAGTCCGTGCAGATGCGCCTGGCTCGCAAATGTGGCCTCAAAACGCCAGCTACCCTCATGTCCAACCATCCGGCAACAGTCAGGGAGTTTTTTGCCCGCGAGAATTCCCGAAACATCTGCAAGGGCTTCACTCCGCATGTGTGGCAAAAGGAAGGCAAGATGTCTGTGGCCATTACGGAAACTTTTGAGCTGACAGGCGACCAGTTGCCGAACGATGATGTTCTGACCTATGCCCCGGCCATCTATCAGGAACGCGTGCCCAAGGAATTTGATATCCGTATGGTGATGATGGGCAATCACATTTATTCCTACGCGCTCAAGAACAAAAAGCAGGCGCTGGATTGGCGGCAGGATGCAGGATTAGGCCACGTTACAGCCGAACTGGTTCCTACTCCGCCCGATGTTGAAAAAGGCGTGCTGGAGTTCGCGCGGCAGTCCGGGCT
>Ga0137403_10005093_pt1 | contig 15295 bp, 11 predicted proteins | sample CZOMad2_1_16fung_FD_122057 | JGI IMG/M metagenome (GOLD analysis project Ga0137403, IMG submission 122057) | Vadose zone soil fungal communities from Angelo Coast Range Reserve, California, USA - CZOMad2_1_16fungal (Hybrid Assembly) | ecosystem: Environmental > Terrestrial > Soil > Vadose zone... | reverse complement strand
CGCGCTTCCGGCAGGGCTCGGAGTTGGTAACAAAATTTCAAGCGGGAGCCGCACAAGCGGAAAAGCACGCGTCTCCTAACCGCTAAACAAGCCCCAGTTGCAGAACGACCTGCGGTATACAACCTGGCAGAACGACCCAGCAAGACCGACATCAAACGAAAGGTTCCCCAAGTGAAAGACCAACTCGAAACCCTCGTCCTGCAAATGCACAACAGCAAGATTCTCTACTCCGAGGCCGTGCGCGAATTTAAGAAGCGCTTCATTTTGACCGTGCTGGAAGAGAACAAGGGCAACCAATGCCGCGCCGCGCGCGAGCTGGGTATGCACCGCAACACCCTGAGCCGTACGCTGGCTGAACTCGACATTGACATGAAACCGCTGCGGGAGGGCGTGAAACGGCCTTCTCGCAGCGCCCGTCCCATGGTCCAAGAGCGCAAGCTGGCACGGTGAGCAGCGCCACGGTGCTTTGACCATTTATTTGACTATGGTATACTTTTTGGACCATGGCAAGTCCTCTGGAAGAAGTATCCATCTCTCAATTCAAGGCAAAATGCCTGGGCCTGCTTGAGCAGGTGCGCAAGACGCGTAAACCCCTGCGCGTCACCAAGTTCGGCAAGCCTGTTGCAGATATCGTTCCCGCCGCGGCTACGGTCGACCGAGCGTCCTGGTTCGGATCCATGAAGGACTCGGGAAAAATCCTTGGAGATATCGTCTCCCCTGCCAACGACCCTGAGGAGTGGGAGTCTCTGCGCGATTGAAGCTGCTGCTAGACACTCACATCTGGCTGTGGTCAGTGCTCGACCCGAAAAAACTAGGCAAACGCCTCACGGCGGAACTGAAGAAAGAAGACAATGAGCTCTGGCTCTCCCCAATCAGCACATGGGAAGCCCTTACGCTGAACTACAAAGGTAGAATCCATCTCGCGGGCGACCTGGCTCAGTGGCTGGCGCGAGCAACCGCTGGAATCAGAGAAGCCCCGTTCACACATGAGATCGCCTTGCTCGCCCGCCGATTGCCGCTGCACCAAGATCCGGCCGACCGAATTCTCGCCGCCACCGCCGGTGTCCTCGATCTGACGCTGGTGACTGCGGACAAGCGGTTGCTTGAATTGAACGACATCCGGACCATGGCAAACCGCTAAGCCGGCATCCAAAATAAAAAGAGGGCAGCTCGCGCTGCCCTCTTACCTATCACTCTTGCACATCACTGAAGATAAATAGCTAACGCGTCGCCGCCTTATGGTGCACAGGTGAAGGCTTTTTCGGCGGAGCCTTTTCCACCAAGAGCTTACCGTCGATCATCATCATCACGAATGGCTTGGGTGTGTAGCCGTCGGGAGTGCCACCAAACTTCAATTCCTGCCCCTCTTTGGGCATTTCCTTCGCTGGAATCGGCCCGCTCATTGTCAACTCAATGTCGAACCGCTTGGCCTCGATGTCATCTACGCTGGCTGCAAGCTGAATCTTCGGCGCCGCCTTGGCATCGGCACCCGGAATCATGGTGATCACGTTCCCGACCATCTGCAAAGGCTGTCCTTTGATGGCGTTCCAAACCTTGTCCTTATCTTCCTGCTTGCCTTCGGAGAGGACGAGTTCCCACTCGGCAAAGTCCATTTCCTTAGGCTGCTTCTTCTGGACGATATCGGCAGCCTGCTGCTCTGGCGTCGGCGGAGTGTACTTGGTGATCGTCGTGGCCAAATCAGGTGGTGGTGCGGTCGCGGTCTTGGCCGTCTCCAGCAGCTGTGCCCAGCCCTCATCCGATCCGTGGTACTTCACGTACTTGCTGTGGCCGAACTTGGTGATCTGGTCCTTCCCTTTGGGATCGGTGGACAGATCCGCGGCGCGGGCAATCCAGAACAAACCGTTGGGCATGTCTTCCGGAGTTGCGGGCGGCAAAGTCGAAACGGCTAGAGCGTAGACGTCCTCCAGGCTCGTCGGATTTCCTGCGACGGAAAGCTTGAGATACTTCTGGGCGTTGGCATAGTCCTTCGTCTGCCACGCACTATAGCCAGCCACATTGTTGAAGAGCTCTGTAAAGCTGGTTTTCTGCTTATCGTAGTCTTCCTGGGAAACGCCTTCCGGCTTGGCGTATGCAGCCAGGGCCGTAGCACCACGTTCCGCGAACGAGCGCGCATTCGCCCAATCTCCACCGGCCTTCTTCAAATACGACAGGATGGCCAGCGCCTTGATGTTGTTCGGATTGACGACGAGCAACCGTTGCGCCACATCTTCCACCTTGGCCGCGTTGTTGGTCTGCTGATACGCTTGCAGCAGAGCTTCCATCCCATCTTCCCGCACCACGCTGTTCGGATACGCCTGCGAAAACGCCTCCAATGCGCTGATCTTAGCGTTCACGTCGGTTGCCTGGATGGCCGCGACGTAGGCGTTATATTCGGCTTGGTCTTTGATCTCTTTCTTTTGAGTGGCTTGGGCCAACGCGGTGGGTGCCGTGAGCGCCAGTGCTCCCAGTGTCAGCAGCATCAACGCCAGTATCTTCTTCATCAAAATGACTCCTCCGTGAGTCTTGGGAAATTAAGAACGGCATTCCGCTTCGCAAACAGGCATCGGCAACGCCCGAGCAAGTGGCTCCGAAACGCGTCCGACTGCGGCCTACCGCCTGATTGCCGCCGGTGAACGTTTTCCGGTGCCCGGATTATATTGATGGCACAAGCTTTAAGGCAAGCCGCCAATTTTAAGGTCCGTCGCTAATTTTCCGCATTCCCATATCTGCTAGGATGCCCTTTCTCCGGTCTTGGATACTTGCAGCTACTTGGACACCAGTGGCACCAAGGAGGGATACCCTTATGACTATCGACCGAGATCCGTCCGGCATAACGACAGGCGCGAACACGAAAGACCTGCCCGTGACCCGGCCGCTGCTCGCTGGTCCTCGGCTGGCTCGTCCCCTCAACGACCAGATCGCCATCGTGACAGGGGGCGGGCGGGGCATAGGTGCTGCGATCGCATCCAAGCTCGCCGAACTCGGCGCTCACGTTTTCGTCTGCGGACGTACTCAGTCTCATCTCGATCAAACTGTACAATCCATTGGCGCCGCGGCGGGCTCCGCCGAGGCCTTGCTCTGCGACGTCACAACTCTCGCCTCCGTGCAGGAGGTTGCTCGCATCGTAGAAGACCAACGCCAGCGCTGTGACATCCTCATCAACAACGCCGGGATCGGCGGCTTCGGAGGCCCTCTCCACAAACTCGATCCCGGCGAGTGGGACAGCATCGTTTCAACAAACTTACGAGGCGTTTACTACTGCATGCACACGTTCGCGCCGATGATGATCCGCGCGAAGACCGGCCATATCGTCAACATCTCTTCGTTAGCGGGAAAGAACGCGCTGCCGAACGGTGCTGCCTATGCGGCTTCGAAGTGGGGACTCAACGGACTCAGCTATTCCGCCGCCGAAGAACTGCGCGAGCACGGGATTCGTGTCTCGGTGGTTTGCCCCGGCTCCACGAATACCGAGCTCTCTCCGCATGTCGGCAAAGACCCCAAGCGCATGCTCCAACCCGAGGATGTCGCCCATGCGGTTGGGATGCTCGTCACCCAGTCTCCACAATCTTTCTGCAGCGAAATCCTCCTGCGCCCAACTACCCGGCCCTGACAAACCGGCCTGATGGCCGCGAGGTCGAGAAGCCCCGTGTGTTGTTTCCAGATCTCGTTTCGCAGGCCCTCGAACGTTGGGTGCCCTTGGGTGTCGGTATAAAAACCCCGGACAACTCGGTAACCATGCAGATAGCACCATTAACCTACTGATAATCGTTGAGAGCGGGGGTAGCCGCAATTGTGAAAACAGTTGCACATCAAATTTCCACAATCTCCTCGGAAGTCTGTGATAATGAAGAGAAATCGCCTCGTACCTGAAGCGTGGCGGCGGCACTCGGCTTGCCACAGCTCATGGTATCCCTCGTAGGAGCTCGGACCCAGTCATGATCAACATTTCTGCTTTATTTGCAGTCAAGCTTCTTCGTGAAGTAAGCCGTCGCACAGCCGCCCTGCTCGTCCTGGCGTTTTCGTGTGTCACTGTCACGCTTCCGGTCTTCGCGCAAGTGAGTGTGCTAACCCAGCACAACGACAATTTCCGTTCTGGCTTGAATCCTTACGAGACCATCCTGACACCTGCCAACGTAAATGCGGCAACGTTTGGCACCATTGGCTCGCTTCCCGTCGATGGCTTAGTCGCCGCTGAACCACTCCTTGTCTCCAACGTTAATATTCCTGGAAAAGGTATACGAAATGTCGTGTATGTCGTCACGCTGCACGACAGCGTGTATGCGTTCGACGCCGACAATCCGACGAACACAAACCCGCTTTGGCAGGTAAGCTTCCTCAACGCCGCTGCCGGCGTCACCAGCGAACCGGCAGCTGAATTGTCCTGCACAAGTACTACGATGTTCAGCGAAATGGGGATCCTGGGCACGCCGGTCATCGATTCGGCCTCACAGACCATGTACGTGTTGGCCAAGACCAAGGAAAATACCTCTTACCATTTCCGGGTTCATGCCCTGGACATCACCTCGGGCATGGAAAAATTCGGCGGCCCCGTGGATGTCAACGCCACGGTCACCGGCCAGTTGGGTACCTTGACGCTGAGCGATGCCAGCAAAAGCATGTTGGCGCGACCCGGCCTGCTGCTCTCGCACGGGGTCGTCTATCTGGCCTTCGGTTCGAACGGCTGCGATGGACAAAATACCCGTGGTTGGGTGGTTGCTTACGACGCCACAACGCTCTTACAGCTGGGAGTCTTGAACGACACTCCCAACAGCAAAGCGGCTAAAGGAAACATTTGGCAGTCAGGTAGCGGTTTGGCCACCGATGATAACGGGAACATTTTCTTCTCGACCGCCAACGGCGCTTTCGACGCGAACCTCGGACAAAATGACTTCGGGTCCAGCATCGTCAAAACTCAGTGGGTCAACAACGGCTTGGCCGTGACAGACTATTTCACGCCTTACAACGTTGCATATCTCAACTCCACGGACTTGGATATTGGCTCCGCCGGCGTGCTCATGTTGCCTGATCAGCCGGGGCCGCATCCTCATCTGATCGTAGGCTCGGGCAAAGAAGGTTCGGTCTACCTCCTCAATCGAGATAACATGGGGCAATTCAACTCGGTAGACAACAGTCAGATCGTGCAGTTCATTCCCTTTGATGGGACCGATGTACCTCCTCAGTCGCATACACCACCAGGCAGTCAGGTTGGCCGCATGTTCAGCACGCCGGCCTATTGGAATGGCTACGTCTACCTCACCGGGCAAAACCAGGGCGTGACGCAGTTCTCCATGCAGAACGGCCAAATGGTACTACTGAACCGGAACGCGAACGCTCTGTGCTGCGCGCATACGCCTTCCATCTCAGCCAATGGCACGAACAATGGGATCCTCTGGATTCCTAACGGAAACGGCTTCGTTGCCTACAACGCGTCGGATGTGACATTGCCGGCACTTTACACCAATTCGAAAATGGGTACGCTGGCACACTTCAACACGCCGATGATCGCGAACGGAAAGGTCTTTGTCGGAGCTAAGGGTACGTTGCAGGTTCTAGGCCTCCTTGGCAAGCTTCAGGCATCGTCCGGCAGTGGCCAAACGGTCCCGTCGCTAGGAACTGCGCCGTCACCGCTGACCGTGACCGCCACCAGCCCGTATACGGGTGCGGCTGTCTCCGGTGTCACCGTCACGTTTAGTGACAACAATAAGGGCGGGGTTTTTAACCCGGCAACAGCCCTGACGAATTCCTCCGGGAAAGCCAGCACCTCCTACACCGTGCCGAAACTCGCCGGCACCTACACCCTAACGGCGACGTATCCCGGTTCCACCGTGGCCCAGTTTACGGTGACGGTGGTGGGTGGAACTGCCACGCATATCGCGGTAGTCAGCGGCAGCAAGCAAGTAGGTCCGCTACAAACGGCATTTCCCCTTCCACTCGTAGTCCAACTGGACGATGTTTCGAACAACGGCGTCCCGGGCGGCGCCATTACATTCTCGGTCCCGGCCAGTAGCGGCACGTTCTCCCCGGCTTCCGTGGTAACAGATTCCAAGGGCCGCGCGCAGACGTTCTACACCAGCGGAACCAAGAGCGGCGCGATTTCCGTCACCGTAACCTCCGGCAGCCTGCACCAGGGTATGTCGGAGACGGTCCAGCCTGGGCCAGCCACCGGTTTAACCGTGGTTTCCGGTAACAGCCAGAAAGCCGCGGCTTCGACAACACTGCCGGCAAAGCTCGTAGCGAAAGTCGTGGATCAATATGGCAATGGTATCCCCGGGATAGCGGTCACATTTACCGATGGCGGCGTAGGGGGTTCGTTCGCGACTTCTCCGGCGACGACAGACGCCCTCGGCAAAGCAACGGTCGGCTACACCCTGCCACCGACGCCGCAGGTGGTCCATATCACCGCTTCGGTATCCGGAGTGGGTTCGGTGGCCTTCACCGAAACCGCTCAATAGTTGCGGGAAACAATACTTGGAGCCGGACGCAAATGCGTCCGGCTCTTTTTTTGTATTTTTTTTAACGCATTTCGGCAAAATTAAAACTAGAAGCTGGTTTGCAGACGGATTGCGTAGCTGCGAGGCGGAGCGATCGCATTGCCGGAAAACAGACCGGCGAAATCGATCAGATTCAGGCGGTTGTTGAGGTTTTGAACATCGCCTTGCAGCCGCAACGCGAAGTCGTCTTTTTTCCAAACCTCGACCCCGACGGTTGCGTCGAGTGAGAACGATGGCCGAACCCGGCCCGCATCAAAGTTCACCCGATTCACAATCGCTTGGCCAAACTGCGCGACGGCGTCGGCCTGACTGCCGGTAAACTCAAACGGCAAGCCGCTGCCGTACTGCGCTCCCAGCGCCATCCACATGCGAGGAACAACCTGATAGCGGAAGCGGGCACGCAGCGTATTGCGCTGGTCTTGCGACACCCAGAAGCGTCCGCTCAGGTCATTGAGTGCGTGGCCGGCATCGTCTCCCAGAAACAGGCCGCCGGTCACGGGAAGAGATGCGGACGCCACCATGTAGGAATAGCTGACGTAGCCAGAAACGCGCCCCCAGTGTGGGATCGAGAGTTTGGCCTCGCTGCCGTAGATCCTGGCGTTCCGGAAGGCTATGGGAAAGGTGACGGCAGTGTCTAGCAACTGATCGTCGTCGGCAAAGTTATCCATGTTGCGCACGAAATAGTTGGCGTCGAGACTTACTCTCTTGAAAAAACCCTTCGTAAGTCCAGCCTCAAAAAAGTTGCCGTGCGAGGGCAGCACCGGCAGCCGCAACAGATCAGGATTCAACGAAGTCACCGCCGCGGAACTGGACAGCAGGATATTCTCGAAGTCCGGAGTCTGGAATGCTCGGTCGTACGAAGCATGCAAAACCAGGTCCATCGAGGGCACATAGCGCGCAATCCCCAGGCGCGGACTCACCGCATTCTGGTTCCGTAGCAGTTGATAGTGATCCCATCGAACACCCGCGCTGACACTCCACTTTCCCAAGCGAATCAAGTCCTGGACAAAAGCTGACTGCTCCAAATCAAGTCCGCGCACAAATCCGGGTTCCACCTCGGGAAACTGGAAGGCTAACGGCGTGCCGGAATCGAACCACGAGGCATCCGTGATCTGGTAACGGAAGCGCTCGTGCAGAAAGGTCGCGTCGGACTCCAAGCCGGCCTTCCATTCCTGGCGGCCACGATGTACTGCAATCGTGCCTTTGAAATAGCCCTCCCGAAAGCCATTGTTTTGCCAGGCGGCGATCGGCGTGGAGGCGGCGTTCGACGACAACCCCTCGTCGTCGTCCCGCACCATGCCGCGAAAATCCGCCAGAACATTCGGCGAGAAAATGTGCTGATAGGAAACGATTCCCATCGTTTCAAAATTATTGCGATCCTGTCTCTGCCCCGCCACTTCCTGCAACTGCTCATTGGGCACAAGGAAGTGGGAAAACTCGCGCCGCACGGCAACGCTAAGCCGGTCACTTTCTGTAATGTCGCGTTCGTAGTTGGCCGCAAAGTCGCCTGTGGTCCCGCGGTTGGTGTAGTTCTGCAAGACGGGTGCATTCAGATAACGATCCGTTCGGCTCCCCCCGCCGCTTACTCCTAGGGTGTTCTTGCCCCAACCATACTGAAGAGCTGCCGAGCCATCTGCCGTAGCGAAGCTTGCCCCAGAAAGATCGGCGTCCCCGTGCAGGCCTTGCCGCGTATCGCGGGTCGTGTTCACCTCTACCACGCCGCCCAGCTTGCGGCCGTACTCCGCGGGAATTCCGGCTGTATAGACGCTCATCGACTGCACGTCGTTGGCTTCAATCTCGGGCCCAAAGCTCGGCGAACGATTGTCGGTCAGCGGAACTCCGTCTACCACAAATTGCGTTTGATATTCCGACCCTCTCGGATGCAAGACCGCATTGCCCTCGTAGAGCCAGCCTGGCTGGGAGTTCACCAGATCCTGCAGGGAGCGACCCGGCGACGAGGAGGTTCGGGCATCGATTTCGTCCGACCCAAGGCGGCTGACGGCGCCGGCCCTGTGTGGATCAATCAAGGTAGCGCCCACATCCGTCACCATCACCGATGTAGTCAGCGACGCAATACTCAGATTTACATGGAACTCAGCTGGGACGACCGACCGGACCTCCACCGACTCAGAAAAGGGCGCAAATCCATCCTGCTGAACTTCGATCCGGTAAAGCCCGAATGGAAGCAGTTTCGCAGTTAGGGAGCCTTGTGCGTCGGTTGACAAAGACTTGTGGAAGCGATTGGCTTCGCTAACCAACTGAACGGTGCTCTTAACGCCCAGCCCGTCCGGGTCGGTAACTTTCAGGCGCAATTCCCCGCTGTTGCTTTGTGCAGAGACTACCGCGGACAGACTGAATAGCCAGAGCAAGACACTGAGCCGCCATTTGACCCCTGCTTTGCCCTCTTGTCGCATTGACTCAAATTTAACGCAGCCACTTTGGACGGGCAATTAACGTTCGTACCGGAGCCGCCAGCCTGTTGAATCTAAAGGATCGTGCACCATTGCCCGCAACAAATGTCTTGGACCCGGGTTTACTCTTAGCAGTACGTTCAATCTAGAAACGAGGCCTTTTCATGAACCGCCCCAAGGTTTGGAGCTGGTTAGTCTGCGCAAGTTTCTTGGTGTTTTCTGTGGTGCCCGTCCTCGCTCAGGACGATGATTCTCGCAACGACGACCAGCGAAACGATCCTCCCGGACGGGTGGCGAGGATGAACCTGGCTCAGGGGTCGGTCTCGTTTCAGCCAGGCGGCGAGGGCGACTGGGTGGATGCGGTACCGAATCGGCCCATGACCACGGGTGACAATCTCTGGACGGATCGCAACTCCCGCGCCGAGCTGCACGTCGGTTCGACGGCAATCCGGCTGAGCAGCGAGACCAGCCTTACATTTCTTGATCTCGACGACCACGCCATGCAACTACGGCTGGCGCAGGGCTCCGTGGTATTAAACGTTCGGCATCTCGATGATGACGATACGGTCGAGGTCGACACACCTAACCTGTCGTTCCAAGTTCAGCACAACGGAGAATACCGGATTGATGTGGACCCCGACGGACGCGCAACTGTCGTGGATGTATTTCACGGCCGCGGCGAAGCGCTTGGCGGCGGCCACAACTACACCATCGTCGCCAATCAGCATGCCACATTCCGCGGCGGCGCTACCGGGGACCAGAACGACGGACCGCTCGACTACGAGATCGATCGGCTCCCCTCCAACGATGAATTCGATAATTGGTGTCTTGACCGGGATCGCCGCGAAGACCGCTCGGAATCCGCGAGCTACGTCTCTCGCGAAATGACCGGCTACGAAGACCTGGATGACTACGGACGCTGGGATTACGACGCGACCTATGGCCATGTCTGGGTTCCAACCCGAGTTGACGCCGGCTGGGCGCCCTATCGTGAAGGCCACTGGGCGTTCGTCGCCCCTTGGGGATGGACCTGGGTGGATGACGCGTCCTGGGGCTTTGCGCCGTTCCACTATGGACGCTGGTGCCGCGTCCGCGAATCCTGGGCCTGGATTCCCGGACCGGTGGTCGTGCGGCCCGTGTACGCTCCGGCACTGGTCGCGTTTGTGGGCGGCGGTGGATTCCATCTCTCCGTCGGATTTGGCGGCGGCGGTGGAGTAGCTTGGTTCCCGCTGGGGCCGGGCGAAGTCTTCGTTCCTGCGTACCACGTGAGCCGCACCTACGTGAATCAGGTGAACGTGACGAATACGGTGGTGAATGTCACGAAGGTGACGAATGTCTACAACACCACGGTGATCAACAACAACACGACCGTCGTCAACAATGTAAACAAGATCGTCTACGTGAACCAGCGTGCGCCCAATGGAGTCACCGCTGTGTCGCACGATACCTTTGTAAATGCGCGGCCTGTCGCGCGAAATGTTGTGCAGGTTTCGCAGCGTGATATTGAGCAGGCGCCGGTCACGCATATGACAGGCGTGGACCCCGTGAAAACGAGCGTGATGGGTTCGGGCAGGGTGGCCCGGTTCGCGCCACCAGCAGCTGTGGCGACTCGCCAGGTGGTCGCCCAAAGGCCTCCGGCACCTCCTACGGTACCCTTCGCGCAACGTCAGGATCCGCTGGTTGCCCGCGGGCCGAGGCCGGTTGCTCCGATGCAGCCGCACCAACTATCGCCAAACCCAGGGCGGCCGGACCCGGTGGTTCCAAGGCCGAACCAGCCAGGAATGAGTGCAAATCAGCCCATGCCGGTGCGTCCAATGCCTCCGAATCCGGTGCGGGGCCAGGCGGAACTCTCACAGCCCGCGCAGCCGGGGCGGCCAGCGATTTCTCGGCCGGACGTGGCTCGGCCGGGCGCACCAGTTGCGGCGGCAACGCGGCCAGAAACACCTCGCACGCCAGCTCCCAACGAGGAGGCTCGTCCACAGCAGGGTTGGTCGCACCCTCTGGCTCGACCCGTGGCCCCGCCGCAACCCAAAAGCCCGCAACAGGGGCAAGACGAGGAGAGGAAATTCAACCAGTGGCAGCAGAGGCAGGCAAGCGCTCCGGCGCAACGGCCGCCTGCACGAAAGCAAGAACCGCGCGAGGAGAAACCCCGAGAGCCGAAGCACAAGTAATTCGGCTTTGCGTACTCCGCGTGATAAAAACTCTTTGCGTACTCCGCGCTATAAAAACTTAGGAGCAGAAAGGGAGGGGCCGACGGCCTCCTCCCTTTCTGCTTTTTCTGTTTGAACACCCCTTTCGATCCGGCTGCAACTTCCTCCCCAATAGGCCACACCAGTCAAGACCACGCGGCCGAGGGCGGCCGCGACTACACGAGCTTAGGCCACACGAGTTCGGACCCGCGCGGCCGAGGGCGGCCGTGACCACGCGAGCTAGGCCACACGAGTTCAGACCCGCGCGGCCGAGGGCGGCCGCGACCACGCGAGCTTAGGCCACACCAGTTCAGACCCGCGCGGCCGAGGGCGGCCGCGACCACGCGAGCTTAGGCCACACCAGTTCAGACCGGGGCGGCCGAGGGCGGCCGCGGCTACACGAGCTTATAGAAATTGAGCTACCCTGTATCGGACCGGGGGTTATGAGGGACCCGGACGTTCGGGCGGTTCGCGACTTGGCTCGATTCAGACGCAACGGCCCATACGAAAAACGGAATCTCAAGAAACCATGGAATTCCTCCGACGAACCTCTGGCCGACTGTTGGGGCATCGTTTCCTCACTTGGCTGCTCATCCTCTTCCTCTTCCTCTTCCCAGGCAGCCACAACCTGTTCGGCTACTCCGTGCTCACCCACGAGGAAATCGTCGACCTGCTATGGCTGGATGAAATTCGTCCTCTGCTGCTCAAGAAATATCCCGGGCTGACGGAAGAACAGATCAAGCAAGCTCACGCCTATGCCTACGGTGGCGCCGTCATCCAGGATCTCGGCTACTATCCGTTTGGGAGTGTGGAGTTCAGCGATCTGGTTCACTACGTCCGAAGCGGCGACTTTGTGCTGGCGATGCTCAAAGAGAGCCAAGACCAGAACGAGTATGCCTTTGCTCTCGGCGCCTTAGCGCACTATGCCTCGGATATCACTGGCCATCCAGCGGTGAACCATGCGGTCGCGATCGAGTATCCTAAGCTGCGGGCAAAGTTTGGCGACTCTGTTCGGTACGCGCAAGACAAGCCCGCGCATCTGAAGACCGAGTTTGGCTTCGACACCGTACAGGTGGCGAAAAAGCGATACGCTCCCGAGAGCTATCACGATTTCATCGGATTCCAGGTTTCGAAGCCGCTTTTGGAAAGAACCTTTCTAGTCGTCTACGGCGTTGAGTTAAAGGACATTCTCACGCATGAGGATCTGGCGGTTGGCACTTATCGCTGGGCGGTCAGCCAGCTCATTCCGAAGATGACGCAGGTGGCGTTGCAGGCACACAAGAAACAGTGGATCCGGGAGCATCCGAATTTCGCCAAGAAACAGTTTCTGTATCACCTGTCCCGTTCCAGTTACGAAAAGGAGTGGGGAAAGGACTACACGAAGCCCGGCTGCGGCACACGAATCCTGGCTGCGGTGTTGCGTTTCATGCCGAAAATCGGACCCTTCAAAGGACTGGCATTCATAAACCCGACCGCGCAGACCGAAGATCTCTACATCAAGAGCATCGACGCCACCGTGGTGCAGTATCGGACCTATCTCAAAGGCGAGCGGAGCGGGAAGCTGGCGTTGCCCAACGCGGACTTCGACACGGGCCAGCCCACCAAACCCGCCGAATACTCGCTCACGGATGACACCTACGCCAAACTGCTGTCGCAACTGGCGAAGCGAAACTTTGCGGGAACATCCGCGGAGCTGCGCGCCAATATTCTCGACTTCTATTCCGACCCCTCGCCTCCTATCCACACGAAACTAGATAAAAGGGCTTGGAGCGAAGTCCTGGAGGCGTTGGACAAGTTGAAGGCGTATAAACCATCGACGGCAATCGAGATTGTTCCTACGCAATGAGCAGGAATCGTGGTTGGGGGTGGGTGGTGCCCCGCAAATTCGCAAGGCTGGCGGTCGGCATGAAATCTGAGGTACAGGATTTACCTGAGCCGCGGTGAACCCCTTCTCAGCATCCAACCTGTGCTCAGACACGTGCGGGGTGACGCTTGTATCCACGTTGGAACGTCATTTATACAATTCTGCTGCTGCTGTTCGCGGGCGCTCTATTTTCAGATAGCGCCCTTTGCCAAATCGAGTCATTCGAAGCCTTGCCATCTTTGCCGTCTCCGGCAGATGGCTCACTTCGGATTTCTGCGGCCGGAAATTTTAACTTCTCTGTTCTGCCTCCACTGACGTTGGAACGAGACGCAAGGGACGAGGACTCGGCTGAGCAAGACGCGACGGGAGGCTCGCCGCAGATCCAAACGCAGGAGTCGGGTCGTCAGTCCGATCATCCGTCGGATCATCAGTCGGATCATGAAGGACTGGTAAAGCGCTCTGTGAAGCGAACCTGGGAGGACCAGAAGGAGCTTTATCGAGCTCCGTTCAAGCCTTCCAATTTTAAGTGGGACGCGCTGGTGCTGGGAGGAACGGCGGCGCTTTTGGCTTCGGACCGCCACATTGAGAAACATATCGGCCATGCACATTTCACGTTTTATCAAAGAACTTCCGACGTTGCGATCGCCGGGTTGGCAGGGACGCTGGGTGGAGTGTGGATGTGGGGTATCAAGGGCGATCATCCGCACGCCAAGGAAACGGGAGTACTGGAATTGGAAACACTCGTTAACACGTTCCTGATCTACACACCGATGCAGTTACTGGCGGCACGGCAACGCCCCGACGAAGGAACCAGGAATGGAGACTTTTGGAAGCACCACAACATCGACACTTCATTTCCCGGTGGACATGCTATGTTCACCTTCGCGATGGCGACGGTCGTATCCCACGAATATCCTCAAAAGTGGGTGCAGGCGCTGGCCTACTCGGCAGCAACCATCATAACCGTCACCAGGTTCATGGCCCGGGATCACTGGTCGTCGGACATGTTCATCGGGCCGGCGCTGGGAATCGGAATCGGGGCTCATGTCTTTCATGCGCACTGTAATCCGGATTTAAGCGATTCGTGCAAACACCACGTGCGGTGGATCTTCTGACGTAGAAAAAAGTTCTTGGTTCATGAGCTCATGAATGCAGTCTCCAAGGTGGAATCAGGGAGTCGTAGCGAAGCAACGCGCTGAGAAATATGTGGATAACGATGTAGATTGCCCAGATCGACACGTAAGCTAACGCCATTTTTCGTGGCTTTCTTAAGACATACCAGAGAAGCAGCAGATCCAACGGAACCGGGGCTGCGACCACTGCCCAGAGGGGCGCACCCAGACTCTCGACACTGTACCCGAACAGGCACACAAAACAACCAACGGCCAGCGAAGCAAAGATATACACCCGTTTGTCAGCCACGTAAAACCCGAGTCCCCACGATAGCGCGGTAAAGATTATCGCGATGTCCAGCAGAATGGGTGCGGGTAGCGCGTTGAGCATAGTGTTTCCCCCTGCAAGCGTCATTGTCGCTGGACGATCCCTTTGAAAACAAGACATCGCTGTCGAAGAGATAGGTTTCGAGGAAGCTGCCCGGTACCCAGCTCGACCATCAATGGCGGACGGATGGCGGGCTACTCGGAAACTTACCGACTGTCGAGGATTGGGTAGTGGCTGAATTTGCGGAAATCTAGCGTTGACAATAGCGAATACAATTGCGTGCATGAAGGAGTTAGGTACAGCAATTTACACCGCTGTTCGTTCGGGAAAACTGTCGGAACCGTTTGATTCGGCAACCGTAAAAAAGTCGTGTCCGGGATGGGCTGAGGGAACATACGCACATTTTTGAGTAAGCATTCGATAGGGAACGGTAATACGACGGAATTATTTGTGCGCGTAGGGCGCGGATTGTACCGTCTTAATTATCACTCAACCAAATAGAAAGCCCCCGATGCCAGTCGGAGCTTCTCAGCCACTACCGAGGAGTGGGTAGGTTTGACCGGCCTAACCCCCTCTGGTAGCCTCAAAATGTTTGCTCTGCTGCACTTCTGCCAGCCTGTGCCCCGTTTGCTGACGGAGCTGTTTCCACGACCCTGAGCCAAGCGATCGGCATCCGGGCCGCTGAACACCCTGCAACAAAAGCATGGGTTTGACTTAGTGGATTTGACAGCCGGAGGTGTCTTGGATTGTGAACGCACTCCCACGACGCGTTCGCGTCTCCGCAATGGCCCCCTTCAATTCCGAGCTCGCCCGATGGTTTGCCGACAGTCCCGTGCGCATTGAAGCTTGGACCCAGGTCTTCGTTCTCCCCCACCTCGTCAATTGGCTCGGGAGGCGCTG
>Ga0137403_10005091_pt1 | contig 15297 bp, 17 predicted proteins | sample CZOMad2_1_16fung_FD_122057 | JGI IMG/M metagenome (GOLD analysis project Ga0137403, IMG submission 122057) | Vadose zone soil fungal communities from Angelo Coast Range Reserve, California, USA - CZOMad2_1_16fungal (Hybrid Assembly) | ecosystem: Environmental > Terrestrial > Soil > Vadose zone... | reverse complement strand
TTCCTCGTATGCGCGCTCGAGATAGCGAAGTTCCTGATCGCGGTCCCCGAGACCGGCGTGCACCAGCGCGAAGTAGTAGGATGGCACGTAGCTTCTGGCCGTCGCTGCGCGAAGGGCGGCGAGGACGCTCCGCGCCCGGGCGGTTCTCCCGGCGACCGCATAGGCATGGCCGAGCGACGACTTGCGGTTGAGACTGCTGCCGCTGATCGGCTCCAGGATCGCGATCGCGTCGTCAAGTCGCCCCTGTTGTTCGGCCACCAGCGCGAGCCCCCACTTCGCCAATACGTCGGTGGAGTCGCTCTTGAGGACCTCGCGGAGTAGGCTGTCCGCCTGGTTGTACCGGCCAGCGAAGTAGTCGAGCAGGGCTCGGTTCGCCTGCAGCGAGAGCGATAGCGGGTCCAGCTCCACGGCTCGCCCGAGCTGCGCGATGGCTTCGTCGAGCCGGCGACGTGACGCAAGAAAACGGCTGTAGGAGAAGTACGCGTCGGCGTAATTGGGCTGCAGCTCCAGGGCGCGCCTGAACTCCTGCTCGGCGGTGCGCCAGTCCCATTCGTAGTAGGCCCGAATGTAGGCGTTGGCCGCGTGCGCTTCCGCCAGCGTCTCGTCGAGCTCGAGGGCGTGGACCAGCGCCGCCCGGGCCTTGGGCAGCACCTCCGCCGGCGGAACGTCGGTGTAGAAAGGGAGCGCCGTGTAGTAGTTGGCCAGGCCGACGTGGGGCGGCGCCCAGTCGGGAGCGATTCGGCCCGCCTGCTCGAAGAGTGACCGCGCTTGCTCGAGCTCCTCGCGCTCCAGGTGAAAGCGCCCGCGAAGGTAGGCCTCATACGCCCGCTGATCCACCTCACGGCGCGCGTCGAGACGGCTTCGCTCGGTGCCCTTGAGCTTGGCACTGATCGAGCCGGTGACGGCCATGGTGATCTGTCGCTGCAGGTTTGGCAGCTCGCCGAGACGGCTCTGGTAGTCTCTCACCAAGAGGATGGTGCTGTCCGGGGCGTGGAGTAATCGCACCCTCACCCATACGGTATCGCCGGCCCGGCGAATCGAGCCCTTCACGACGGCCTCGACGCCAAGCTTGCTTGCCAGCTCGGCCAGCGAGCGGGCCGTCCCCTGGGCCACGGTCCCCGAAGAGCGCGAGATGACCTTCAGCGAGCCGATCTGGGCCAGGTCGGCGATGAGCCCATCCGTCATTCCCTGACCGAGATACGAGCTGTCCGGCCCGCTCGCGAGGTCCTGGAACGGGAGCACGGCGACCGCGGTGACCGCGCTCGAGGCGGGGTGGGCACGGCTCGCCCGATGCCCTGTCACGAACCACCACGTGGCCACGGTCACGATCACGCCGGCCCCGAGCGCGCTCATCAGCCGCCGGCCCACGCGCGGCTCAGGCCGGCTTCGAGACGGCGCGGTCAGAGTCGGAACCGACGCGATGTCCGGCGACTCCAGCGCGTCCAGGAACTTCTCCATCGAGGCGAAGCGGTCGGCGGGCAGCTTTGCCATCGCCTGCATGATTGCCCCCTCAACTGCCGGGGGCACCGTCTGGCGAATCCCCCGTAAGCTGGGCACGGGCTCGAGCGAGTGCCGAGCGATGACTGCGTTGGGCGATGGCCCGGTAAAGGGAGGCTGACCGATCAGCATCTCGTACAGGGTGCACGCCAGGCTGTACTGATCGCTGCGACCATCCAGCACCCCACCGGCGGCCTGCTCCGGGCTCATGTACTGCGGTGTGCCGACCACCATTCCGGTCAGCGTGAGCTGATTCGCGTTGGCGGCATCCAGGGCCCGGGCGATGCCAAAGTCGGCGACCACGGCCTGGCCGCCGGACAGCATGATATTCTCCGGCTTGATATCCCGATGGACGACCCCATGCTCGTGGGCGTACTGCAAGGCGCTGGCGACTTCGCGGGTGATCCGCAGCGCCGCGTCGAGCGGAAGCTGCGGCTCCCGGGCGAGCCGCTGCCGGAGGGACTCGCCCTCGGCGAACGGCATCACGTAGTACAGCAGGCCGCCGGCCTGTCCCGAGTCAAAGAGCGGGAGAATGTGGGGGTGCTGGAGTGTCGCGGCGATTTCGATCTCGCGGAGGAACCGCTCGCTGCCGAGGAGGGCCGACAGCTCGGGTTTGAGCAGCTTGATGGCGACGCGCCGGCGGTGCTTCAGGTCCTCGGCGAGAAAGACGACCGCCATCCCACCGTGGCCAAGCTCCCGCTCGACCCGGTATCGATCGCCGAGCGCCGTCGCGAGCTGCTTGAGAGACTCCATGGCCGCCCTCCTCGGCTCGGACAGAATGTGTCCTGCGCAAGCGGGGTGGGCAAGGAAGCCGGCGTTGGGGGTCCGAGGCCTAGCCTACCGGGGTTAGGGCTTCGGCTCCGGAACCAACTTTGGCGCCTGCTCGACCAGGCGATACGGGTGACCGGTGCACTTCACGTCGGGGTTGGTCGGTGCGAAGGTTCCTAAGGGATTCGGTTTGTAGAGCCACACGTGAAGGTCGTAGTGGGTCAGTTCCATCGGGGTCAGCGGGGGATGTCCCATCATCGGACCGTCGAAAGCCCGGCGCCAGAGGGTGGGGCGTTGCTTGACACCAGTAGACAACGGGACGAACCACTCGGCCGCGACCAGCCGCAGCTTGTCGCCGTCAGGTTCGTAAATGAGCACCTGGGGTTTGGCGGGATCGGGAACGGGGCCGATGAGGCCGACATTGAGGAAATGAACCCCCATGCCACCCGGCATGTAAGGAACCTGCCCGGCAGCGCCAGGACGGTCAAATTCGACGCAGCCGAGCGTTGAGAAGTATCCATCATGGATGGCAACGTACGGGTCCTTGTACTTCGCGAGCGCCGATCGAACCAGCGACAGGTCTGGGTCTGGCTTGGCCTGACCCACGACGGGCCGCGCGGCGACCGGGATTAATAGAACCAGTATCCAATGGACCGCCGTCCATGTGAGGCGCCGGTTGCTGCGGCGGCGCCTGATCTCATGCATTGGACCTCCGAAGGGAGCGCGTCGAGGGGTTCCGTGCCGGTCTACTTCGTCATGCTGCTGTTCCACGTATCCCGGTAAATCCTCCATGCACCGTCCACCTTCTTGTAGAACGTCGTGAACGTCCCATGGTCCAGATGCTTGCCGTCGGCCGCCTTCGCCACCCAGCCGCCGGTCTCGAGGGCGAAATCACCGAAACCGGTGACGTCTCCGAGGGTCAATGTGTTCTTGGCGCCCTTGGCTAGATCCGCTGCAAAGAGAGCCTGGATGGCCGCGCGACCGGAGACTGGTTCCGCTCCCGGTGCCATGACCTTGGCGTCCGGCGTGTAGAGTGCCGTCAGAGCAGCCGCGTCTCCCGCGTTGTAGGCTGTCTGCCAGGCCTGATCGATCTTCTGGATTTGGGGACGAAGGTCGCCGGCCTGCGCCAACGCCGGGAGCGGCAACGCCAGGGCGAGGGCGACAAGGCCCACTGCGATACGATGGGTCATAAGGTCTCCAGCCTCGGGTGGGTGGTCATGTGCTAAGGTGGATAACCTACCGCCCATCGAGCGCTGCACAAGGAAAAGGTCTGCAGGCGATGGGGATACCGGCACGGGCCCAGTTGATCATCGCCGTGAAGCCTCCCACCAGAGCCAGAACCACAGGGTGAGGGCCACCACCAGGAACATTGCATTCAGCCCCAGTGCTGCCACCGCCAGCCGCGGCGTTCGAGCAGCCTGGCGCCGGTCTCGCCAAACGCTGACCAGGGCCGCTCCCGCCCCGATCGGCGCCATCACGAACGAGAGAAGGACAACAGCGCTTCCGATATAGTATGCCCACGGCGGGTGCCCGCCGGGGAGCGCGACCGCAACTCCGGCTGTAGTGAGCCACCCGAGAGCCAGAGCCCCCGCGATCCAGGCTGCCGCCTTCATGAGACTGAGCTCACCGGGCTCGTCGTTCCCGCGTTCATCCGTCCTTGTCCAGCCGGAAGGTGCTCCTGAGTCCCAGCTCGAAGAGCCCCTCGGGTAGGAACCGCCGCAGCCGCGTGACGACCTTCGCCTGTTGCCCAACGATGTAGCGCAATCGTGGTCTCTTGCTGCCTATGATCTTGAGGACCGCGTCCGCCACTAGCTCCGGGCCGGGACCCTGCTCTTCAAGGGCTCGAATAGCATCGTACGCTCGTCGTCGCCACGGGCCGTACTCCACGACCTGTCGCGCCGCCACCTGTCGGTGGTTCATCATGGGCGTTCTGAGAAAGCCGGGTTCGATGTGCGACACGTGAATGTTGAAGGACTTGACTTCGAGGCGTAGCGCTTCGGTATACCCGTCCAGGGCAAACTTGCTGGCGGAGTAGATCCCCATAAACGGAATAGGCGAGAGGCCGGACAAGGAGCTGACATTAATGATCTGCCCGGACATCTGCCGCCGCATGAGCGGCAGAACTGCTTTCACCATTCTGACGACGCCGAAGAAATTGGTCTCGCAGGAGGAGCACTAGATAGTAAGTCCCCAGCACGAGGGGCCCGATCAATAGCCCGAGCCAGACCGCCCAGGTCAACGGACCGTAGCTGTGTCCGCCGCCCGCCATGGTCCCGAGCCAGCGGCCCGCTGCCAGTAACCCGAGGAAGAGCCCGACGACCAGCCACCAGCGCAGCCGGGCCTGGTTGCGGACAGTATGTGGTTCCGTCAGTACCACCACCCAGAGCGCCACCACCCCGAGGCCGGCCGCTGCCAGCCACCCGAGGACCATCCCTGTCGCGGTCACGGCCGCCCAACGCTCCGCGGGGGAACGACCGGGCTCTACGAGGCCGGTCACCAGGGCGATGGCTGCGCCCAATCCTCCCGCGAAGAGGAGGGGGAGGAGAAGGACCGTGGCCGGAAGTGGCCCGAGCAGCACTCGTACCCAGCGTCCCACCTGTTTCTCTCCTGGTCTCGCAGGTTAGGCGGGCGGCGCTCCGAGCTCCAACTCCAGAAAAACGGTTCCCGGGACCGGACTGTACCGGTAGGCGGGAATGTCACGGAAACCCAGAAGGCGATACAGCCCTTGGGCCTCAGGCATGGTCGGAAGCGTGTCAAGTCGCATACACGTGTACCCCAGCTGCCGCGCTTCAGCGACCACGGCTTTCGCCAGCGCCTGGCCCAGCCGGTGCCCGCGGAACGCGGGACGGACATACAGCCGCTTCATCTCGCAGAGGCCGGGCGCCAGCATCCGCAGCCCCACGCAGCCCGCCACCTCCTGGCCCACCTGTGCCAGCAGGAGACGTCCCGTGGGGGGAGCATACGCGCCGGGCAGAGTACGCACCTCGGTTGCGAAGTCTTGGAATCCGAGATCGATGCCCAAGCTGGCGGCATATTCGGCGAACAGCTCGCGTATTGCTTCCAGGTCATCCGGAGTGTCGGCCTGTCGGATCGTAGCCATCGGCAAGTACCCGTGCTCCGCCTAACAGTCCCGCTTCGGCTGCGGGCGATCACTTTCGCGGTTTCGAATTCTACGTTCCACTGAAACGTGAGCGCCCGGCAGCTGCAAGCGTGGGTTAGGCGGCACCTAGCAGTGCGAGCGGGGGAGGTGGTGCGAGAAACGACAGGGCGCGGCCTCGAGTGCCGCGCCCCGTCACTTCGCTAGAACCTCGACGCCGTCAGCGTCACGTCCGCGTCCACCCACGCTCGGCGGAAACGCGCGTCCACTGCGGCCGCTTCGGCGTTCTTCCCCTGCGCCCGGAGGGCCTGCGCCAGCCCGAACAGGGACCAGCCGTTCTCAGGGAATCGTCGGAGGTCCTCGCGATACACCTGCTCGGCGTCGGGGTTTCGCCCCGCCTTCAACAGGGCAGCGCCGAGCGAGTGCCGAATCGGATAGTACCACTTCGGCGGCTCGAAGTAGAGTCCCGCGTCCTCAATCGCGAGCGCCTCCCGGAAATGGTTGATCCCCGCGCTGAGGTCGCCGCGGCGGCTGACGATCTCGCCGGACAGCGCGTGCACGGCGATGGAGAGAGCAGTCTTCGAGGCCGCGTCCGCCGGCGTAGCAGCGTTGATCGCCGTCACCGTGTCGAGTGCGGCTTGCGCGTCCGCCCACTGTGCCTTCGCGGCGTGCGCCACGCCGCGGGCGTAGTACGCCATCGCGTAGGAGAAGCGGATGTCCGACGGCGGAAGCGGCTCGGCGAGCACGTCGTCCCATCTTCCGAACGTCGTGAGCGTGAGCGCGTGGTACGGCAGCATCTCCTGGAGCATCCCGACCTGGCGTGCGGCGTCGATGTTCACCTTGGAGGTGAGTATGTGCGACGCTTCGATCGCCTGCGTGCTGCGACCTGCCATGGTGGAGGCGAAGGCGAGGAAGTGGATGTTGTGCGGGTAGTACGCGAGCGGATAAACGCCCATCGGGTGCTGGCCTTCGATGAACACCTCGTCCGTATGGATAGCGTGTTGGTTGGCCTGCACGGCGTCGTTCCAGCGTCCGACGCGGATGTAGATGTGCGCGGGCATGTGGACCATGTGCCCTTCGCCCGGCATGAGCCGAGCGAGCCGCTCGGCGCACGGCACCGCGGCCCGCGGGTCTACCGCTTCGACGGCGTGGATGTAGTAGTGGCACGCGCCTGGGTGGTTCGGGTTGCGTGAGATCACTCTCCGGAGCTGGCGAACGATCTCATTGGTGCCGGGGTAGGGGGTGCCGTCCGGTTGCCAGTAGTTCCACGGGCGGAGGTCCATCAGGGATTCGGCGTACAGGGTGGCGGCATCGAGGTCGTCCGGGTAGGTCCCGGCGACCTTTTCCATCGCGCGCGAGTAGGCCGTATCGAGCCGCGCCCGATTGGCCGGCGGGGCCGCCGCGTAGCGCTGCGCGACCGCTTCTATGTATGCGCGCTCGGGCACCGTCGCGTGGGACACGAGCGCGAGCGCTCTCTCCGCGGCGGCGTACGCGGCGACTCCGCTCGCCGAGTCCATGGGAGCGTTGACGTGCGGCCCGTAGGCGAGCGCGATCCCCCAGTAGCACATGGCGCAGGTGGAATCGAGCTCTGCGGCGCGCGTGAACGAGCGGATCGCTTCCCCGTGATTGAATCCGTAGACGAGTCGCAGGCCCTGGTCGAAGTACTGCTGTGTGGCCGGGACTCGAGTGGAAATGCGTTTGTGGTGGGTGCCGAGGTTGGTGTAGAGGGGGACCGTGTCAGAAAGGTTCCTCGGCGGCGCGGGCGCCACCGTGGACCCCATACCCGGGCTGGGAGCCGCACCGGCGAGCAGCGCAGCGGCGGCGAACACGATGATCGGTGGGAACGTCATGGCGTGCCTCCTTCTTCTCTCGGGCGCGGAATCCAATTATGCGACCGTCGATGAGAACGATCCAAGGAGCGGAGTGAGCATCATGGCCTGTTGAGTTGCCGCGGGAAGGCATAGGGCTCTCCTACGATGCTGCGGTGCCCCAACAGGGACAAGAACACTCGCCAATCCGGCGCCGTCAAGGGGACGCCTGCCCAGCCTGCGCCGGGCTAGCGAATTCCGGTGTCGAAGAGGAGATCTACGTGGGTGAGCCCGTCTCCCCCCACCGTGACCTCCGGAGTCTGGGCGCCAATGCCGATCGCCGCATCCGGCATCACCAGGTAGCTGCCGGGTGGAGCGTAGACCAGAAAGTGCCCAGCGCTATCACTCGCAAAGTGCGCCACGACGCGGCTGTCCTGCCGGAGTGTAAATCCGGCTTGGAGGGGCGCGTCGCACGACTCAGCCTGCCGGCAGACCGGCTGAATCGGGCCACGGCGGGCGGTCCCTTCCAACCCGGTTTTGTCGAGGCCGCCGGCGCCTGCCTGGAGGGGGGTTGGGCTGCCACCGGAGCAAGCACTGGTCGCGATGAGGCTAGCTGCCACAGCGCGGGTCATTATCCACATGGGGAGCTGGATGTCCAGCCGGGCGGAGCGTCGAGTACGGCGAGTTCTTGGCCAGAGGCAACCCAGTATCGACGTGCTAGGGGCTCGGGAACATCTTCCAAGCTTAACCAAACGCACGCGAGCGAGAACCGAAAGCCATCGTCAGCCTTGGCAAGCTCCTCGCTGCGCTCAACGAAGTCGCTCGGGTGCTTGCGGAGAAGGTCCTCCAGTGGCCCGCAGCCGATGTTCACCAGGGCTTTCTCTGTCGTGGCCTGCCGGAGAAGGGCTCCGATCGCGTCCCACCCGTCCTCGGGTGCCTCGCGGACGAGTCGATCCACCTCCACCCAGGCCCAGAAAGACTCCTGAGATACGAACCAGTGGTCGAGCAACTCGTCGTACTCTGGGCCAAGCGAGAGTCTCCTTCCCGGCGGCGGCGAGCTGTTATAGAGCGTTGTTGCCCCAGCCGCTTGCATCAGACGACTCCACAGGTCAGAGGGGATCGAGTGCGCGTTGCGGTTGATTCGCCGCGCTTCCCAAATCAGCCGTCGTAGGCCCTCGTCCCCTGCCGCTGCGGCTTCAACTCGGGCGATGACGTCCGAGCCGTGAAAATGGACCAGTTCGAGCAGCGGCGAATTGAGGTCCCAGCTCTGGAAGCCATGCAGAGGACCCCGGCCAATGATTTCCAGCGCGAGCGTTGTCGCCAGCGATGCGTCGGAGCGCATGATGTCGGTGATGCGATGGCTGGCGTGGGCGTGTGCGTCGTGCCGCAACCAGACACTCGCGAGTTCATCCACGGTGCGATACCGAGGTCCGTAGCGGCCCGCGGCGAACACTTCGGGTCCGACCCTGCGATCGAGTAGCTGGGTCGAGCGGGCCAGCCGAAGCGCACGATCACGGAACTCTGCCCAGTGACGCGATAGCAGCAACTCCAGGCGCTGGGCAACCCGCTCCAGCACCTCGATGTCCTCGGGCGCTTGGCGAACCAGCTGCTCAAACACGATCCACGCCCGTTCCGGATCATCGATGATCCAACGTTCCCAGCGCCAGACCGGGTGCTCGCCCTCGTCTGGATACAGTTCATCCCGTGACCAGGCGAGCAATGCCGTTGTGAGTTCGGACGTTGAAAGCTCAGCCATTCCAGGCGGCACGGAGGGCCTCAATCGCTCTCCCAAACTGCCTCTGCATCGATGGTGATCGACACTGTCTCACCAACAACTACTCCCCCTTTGTCCATGGTGTCGTTCCACCTCACGCCGAAGTCGTGACGATTGATCTCCGTCGTCGCTACAAAGCCCGCGCGCAACCTCGGTCCTTTGTCGATCCATTCTCCGGCCTGCTCTTCCCACCAGGGGGTTTGCCACTGACCAAGGTAGATCACTCTGAGGCGGACTGGCCGGGTGACGCCCCGGATCGTAAGCTCGCCGGTGACGATGTAATCGTGATCACCGATCAGCTCCACGTGCACGCCTCGGTAGGTGATCTGCGAATGGTGCTCCACGTCGAGAAAGTCGGCGCTGCGCAGATGGGCGTCGCGTTGGGGCTGACCCGTCCAAATCCCACTCGCGTCGATCGTCGCCTCGACCGAGGACAGGCGTGGATCCTCAGGATCGAAATCCAGCGTGCCGTGCACGTTCTTGAAGGCACCACGAACGTACGTCACCATCATGTGGCGCGCACGGAACTCTGCGGCGGTATGGCCTGGCTCGAGTGTCCATCTCGCCATTGGTACCCTCCGTCGTCAGCGGCAAGCGTGGGTGAGGCAGCAACCTACACGGAAGCCTCGCCTGGCTCCGGCTGTGGCTCATCCATCATGTAGAACCACAGCGAGGGAAGCGCGAGCAGAACTTCGCCCTCCGCGCACGCGCGCCATTCGCCCCCAACCCGACGGAACACCATGTGCGTCGCTGCGAAGTCCTCGTCGGGCTCCCCGCGGATCCGGAGGCGCACGACGGCCCGATCCCCCTCAGTCTGCTCCGCGAGCATCTCGAACTCGGGCACTGCCTCCAACTCCACGCCGCCTTCCGCAGATGCGAGCGAGGCAGCAGTGCGGAATCGCTCGACGAATGCGCGGGGCGAGTCCGCGGCCAATTCTGCCAGCGTCGGCTGACCGGGAAGGCCACGAATGCGCTGCTGGCCAAACCGATGAAGCAACTCAGGCCGCAGAACGACGTCGCAGATGACCCCCTGGGGTGGGATACCAACTGCGGCCGCGTGCTCGCGCGCTTCGAACCAGTGGCAGGCGGCCGCGAGCTCTTGACGCTGGTGGATGCCCAGGGCGTCGGGTTCGAGCAGCCCGAGGAATGCGGTCCAGTCGCGTTGTGCGACGGCGCTCAGCAGCTCTCTACATGCAGCGCTTGGGTCCATGGTACTCCTTTCCCATGTCGACCATTGCTGCCTAGCAGTCCCGCTTCAGCGGCGGGCGATGCGCCCCGCGGTTTCGAATTCTACGTTCCACTCGCGGCGCAGCCGAGCGCCCGTCAGCTGCAGCGTGGGTTAGGCGGCCAGCACCGAGACAACTTCGCGCTGGGGGGCCGTCAGGACGCCCGTCGCGGCGCGTCGTCCACCATGCCAGCAAGGTCGTGCGCCGCGGCGCCCAGTTCTGGTAGGTCGGGATGACGGGCGCTCAGTTTCCCCGCCTGCAGGTCACCGCAAAGGGCACGGCACATGTCTTTCCCGCGACGAATGCGGAACCGTTCCTGGAACCCCTGGGGCTCATCCGCATTGGTCGCCATGAGCAGACCCCAGGCCCGGAGCCGCAGCTCGTCCAAGGCACTCTTGAGCGCTTCCAAGCTGGGCGTGGCCAGGTCGCCTTGGGCAACCTGGTTCTCCAGAGTTTGTAGCGCTGCGTCCATGGCCGCCACCGGGTCCTTCCACGCGAAGAGGTCCGCGGTTGCCTTCTTCGCTATTCGTCTCGTCGCCGCCTTCTTTGCCGCCTTCTTCCGGGCCATCGGAGCCCCCATGGTTGGATTGTGAGGCCTCGCTTTTCGCTCGCGCGTAACAGTCTCGCTTCAGCTGCGGGCGACAAACCCCGTGGTTTCTCATTCTATGGTCCGCTGATCGCCATCGGAGATCAGCACCCGAGCGGAGCACGGCCCGCGAACGCCCGTCCGCGGGAAGCGTGGGTCAGGCGCCACTCATGCCCGCCCCGCAAAGGCTAGGGCGCGGGTTGCCGCTCGCAGTACGCCTTGACCGCATCCATGTCGCCGTCGAGCGCCTGCTGCACCATCCCGGCGATGAGTCGGGTCATCAGCCACGCGAGGAGCCGCTCGGTCTGCGCATCCATGGTCAGAGTCAACACCGTCGCCCCGCCGTCCGATTGCAGCCTGAAGGTGCTGTCCCACACCGTCCCGTGCGTCACGTTGACCAGGCGCACCTGCTCGGGCGGGGCAAACTCCGTGACTTCCTGCTCAAACGTGCTCGGCTTCCCCTTCATCAGCCGGGTCGCGCGAAACCGCACGCCCACGCCGGTCCGGTTGGGGGTCAGGTACTCGACGCTCGAGCCGCCGGGGATCGCTCGCTGAAACTCGTCGGGATCGGCGACGGTCCGGAACACGCGCTCCACTGGTGCGTTGATGGTGCGACTGGAAGTCCAGCGCATCCTGATGCCTCCGAAAGCATGGCTTGCGCTCGCGGCTGATGCGCGACGCGCGTGGTGCTCGAACGAGGAGTGGCGCCTAACGGTCCCGGTTCAGCTGCGGGCCGGAGCCCGCACATTGACAATCGAATGCCCTCCACAGCGGCCGAGCCGAACCCGAGGGCGCATCGGCGGCCGAGCCTCCGCACGCCCCGTCAGCTGCAAGGGTGAGTTGGGCCGCTGCCGCGCGCCCTACCGCGGGGCAGGGTAGGGTGTGACATGCTCGAAGGCAAACACCGTCGCGATCCGGACTAGATCCCGCGTGTTCCGGGACACGAGGATCGCGCCCGCCTCGCGGCAGGAGTGCGCCAGAAGGATGTCGAACACGAAGCTGCGAGGGACTTGTGCCAGGCGGAGCCCCTCGCGTTCCTGGAGCAGACTGAGTGCTGTCCCCAGCATATCCCACGAACCGGCCGAGGGCGTCAGAATCCCACCCCGACGCAGGAAGGGGCCGATGACCCGCTCCTCGAGAGCCCGCCGGCTGCGGGCGTCGGCTGCGCCGGCGCGGAGTTCCGCGGCAACCACGGAACTGAGGAACAGCGCCGGCGCCGCCTGGTCGCAGAACGCGGCGAATGCCGGGTGAGCCGCCGGGTCGCCGGCGGCGTCGATGTAGCAGTTCGTGTCGAGGACATATTTGCGAGCCACGAACGCTCAGTCGAGCCGGGCCAACCGGAGCCCGCGCAGCGCCTGAGCTCCTGCCCGCAACTCTCGCCGGAAGGCGACGAGATCGAGGGCGAGCTCGACGGTTTCGCGCTCGGTCGCCGTGCCGAGGTACTCCTGGGCTTCGCGGAGGAGCTTGGGATCGAGCCAGAACTCCTTGCGGACTTTGCCCTTGCGGGTGATCGGGCGGCCGGGACGGGGGCGGGTCTTGGGCATCGGGAGCTCCGAGCAATGTACGGACGAAACTAGCGTGGTGTCCGTACGTCGGCAAGGGTTCGGGTTCGGGGATGGGAGCGGCCTCACAGTCCCGCTGCAGCTGCGGGCGATCAGCCCTGTGGTTTCGAATTCTACGTTCCACTGAAACGGACGCGCCCGTCAGCTGCAAGCGTGGGTCAGGCCGCGAGATTCGGAAACCTGCTGGTCGCGCTCTTGGAAGCGATTCGCGGCCCTCTAATTTGACGCGATCAGGGGCCGCGGTCTGCCGGCCCATTCGCGACCGGGCTTAAGGGGTGATAACGAGGGACACGTTGCCCGCCGCCGCCGTGAGCGTATTGGCGCCGGGCCCCAGGGTCCACGTTGTAACGGCAGCGATGGTTGACGTGCTCGGGATGGTGTGCGTCTGATCCGACGAGTTCGACACCGAGCCACCGGATGACGGCGTAAAGGTCACGGTGACGCCGTTAATCTGGTTATCAAATTGGTCCTCGGCCTGCACCGTGACGTCAAGCATGGAACTGTTGCAACAGATTGGGCTGGGGCGGCCCAGCAAGACGAGCTTAGCGACTGGGCCAGGCAGGGCCTCAGCACATACGACAAGAATACCGGTGTCCGTTTCGCTCCTTGGGGGGGCCGTACCGGGATAGAAGCCTAAACATTTGGTTCCCGCGACGTTGCTGAACGTCCACCCCGAGAAGGCGGCCGTGCCATCGGCCCCCGTAGTTAGGGTCGCATTGGTGAGCTGATCATCACCAGCGGTCGAGAAGCAGTCGAGTCCGTTCTGCAGACTGCAATGAAGGGAGCGGAGCGTAAAGGTAAAGCCCCGAAGCGGCTGGCCGTTCTGGTTCAGTACCAACAGCACCACTGGATCGGGTAAATGAGTGCCCACCATCGCGCTCTGATGATCGCCACTGATGGCGCGGACTGAGCCGAAGACCGGTGGAGGAGGTGGTGGCGGTGTCGTCGTGTCCACTGCCGTCGCGGTAAATGTGGCGAAGACAATCGGGGCCCCCGTGGCATTGTCCACGGCGCGGGCCTCGGCCCTCTGCTCGCCTGCGGCGGAGCCAAGGGTCCACCGGTCCTGCACTATACCGTCGCCGTTGGTCGCACCGGCACCGGCGAACATCGAGCCCCCGCCGGCCGTGACGCGAAAGTTTACGATCTGACCTTGCACCGGGTGGCCATCGGCATCGACCACACGCACGACTAGCGGGCTCGGCAATTCACTATTGGGCGGGGCGGTCTGCTTGTCTCCGGATACCACAGCAAGCGAGACGCTGTGGCCGGGGGCTGTGGCGCCATCACCACCACAGGCGAGGGCGATGACGATAGGCACCACGGCACAGGCAGGTCTGATGCAGCGGGGCATTGCACACTCCGATGAGTCCCACTTCGAATCGGGGAGATCTCAAGCAGCGCTCGCGCCCGGCAGCAACCTTGATTCGTGGATCAGAACTGATTCAAGCTATCTCGCGGCTAACCGATTGCCATTGTGGCGGACTCGCCACGGGCCGCGTGCAATTAGCTGCACGAACTCGCAAGCTGACAGCGTCAATCGCTCGCGAGAAAATGCCTTCACGGTCGGGCGCAGTTCGTACCGCATGGCTATCTGTGGGCTGGAGCACCCAAATGCGCTCCCGAGTCCAGCTGCGCACGCAGCGGCGGATTGGTCATGATCGATTGCTCGTAGCGGCCTAACAGGCCCGCTTCAGCTGCGGGCGACAAGCCCCGTGGTTCCGAACTCTACGGTCCGCTGAAAAGCAAGCGACCGCCAGCTGCAAGCGTGGGTTAGGCCGCAGCGGGGCGCCAGTGCGCCGCCTGAGTGCGCCGGACCCTGCCGTTAATAACGGGCTCTGCCACCCGACATGTCGAAAACCGCTCCAGTATTGAAGCAGCTGGCTTCGGAACACGGCCACCCACCAAATGCGCGACCTCGTCGGGGCTACCGAGGCGGTTCATAGGACTGTCCGCTATCATGGCGGTGACCGCCTCGGGGCCAAGGCCACGGATCATATCCGTGTCGATCGGACCCGGCGCCACGCAATTCACCACGATGTTGCTGCCGACCACCTCCCGGCTGAGTGCCTTGGTGAAGGCGATCACGCCGGCGCTGGCGGCGGAATAGGCAGCCAGATGGGCTAGCCCCTCTTTGCCAGCGAGCGAGCCCATGTTGACGATTCGGCCACCGCCGGCCCGCCGCATGTGGGGCAGCACTAGGTGGGTGACCCGCAGCATGCCGATCAAATTGATCTCAATGATCCGAAGCCAGTCCGCTGGGTCGTGGTCATCGAACGCGTGCAAGGTGCCGAGGTAACCTGCGTTGTTGACGAGAATATCGATTCGTGATCCGCTGGAGAGGACCTGGTTGATGGCTTGGATAATCTGTTCCGAGTTGGTGACATCCACCACGACCCCGGCGGTGCCGGGGAGGTTGGTGGGGTTGGTGTCCCAGGCCCAAACTCGGGCGCCGGAGGCAAGGAGGCGGGCGGCGATAGCGCGTCCGATTCCTCTGGCGCCGCCGGTGACTACCGCGGTCTTGCTTGCGAGGTCGTAGGTGTTTGGCACGTGCGCCTTGTCTTGGCGAGATGCACAGCAGACTGCGGCCTAACGGGCCGCGCCTAAGCTGCGGCGCCTAGTTCGAGTCTGCACAAGTGAATGGCTCCTTCGCGGCGCCGGCAGCTTCAGGCGCTGGTTAGCCAGCGGCGTCACGAGCCGATTCTAGCGCGACTGACAGTCGCTAGCAAAGCGACCAAGAGCGGCAGAAAGACGAGACCGAGCCCGACGGCGGCGCGCGCCCGATGGCTACCTTCTCGGCTCATACCGCATCGCCACCGCCCCCGAGCCGAACTCCAGCCGGCTCACGAGCTTCAAGTCGACACGCTTCGATAGCCCCGCGAACAACGTCGGCCCATGGCCCGCTAGCCTGGGCTGCACCACGAACTCGTACTCATCGATCAATCCCAGCTCCGCCAACGCCAGCGGGAGCTTCACGCCTCC
>Ga0137403_10005089_pt1 | contig 15301 bp, 12 predicted proteins | sample CZOMad2_1_16fung_FD_122057 | JGI IMG/M metagenome (GOLD analysis project Ga0137403, IMG submission 122057) | Vadose zone soil fungal communities from Angelo Coast Range Reserve, California, USA - CZOMad2_1_16fungal (Hybrid Assembly) | ecosystem: Environmental > Terrestrial > Soil > Vadose zone... | reverse complement strand
GACTACTACCGCGACGGCACGGTGGCGCTGGAGGCGTTCAAGGGGGGCGCCTACGACTTCCGTTCGGAGAACTCGTCGAAGAACTGGGCGAAGGCCTATGACGTCCGCGCCGTGCGGGACGGGCGCATCCGGAAGGAGCAGATCCCCAACGAGATTCCCACCGGCATGCAGGGCTTCGTGTACAACACGCGCCGGGCGGTGTTCCGCGACGCCCGTGTGCGCGAGGCCCTGGCCAGCGCGTTCGACTTCGAGTGGAGCAACGCCCACCTCTTCTACGGCGCCTACACCCGCACCCGCAGCTACTTCTCCAACTCCGAGCTGGCCTCGCGCGGGCTGCCCGGCGAGGCGGAGCTGTCGGTGCTGACGCCGTTCCGCGGCCGCGTCCCTGACGAGGCGTTCACGCGCGAGTACCGGCCTCCGTCGACGGGCCCGGACGGCATCCGGCCGAATCTCGTCCGGGCCCTCGAGCTCTTGAAGCAGGCGGGCTGGGTCGTGCGCGACATGCGGCTGGTGAACGTCGAGACGGGACGGCCACTGACGTTCGAGGTCCTGCTCGACGACCCGACCTGGGAGCGCATCACGCTGCCCTTCGTGAAGAACCTCGAGCGCCTCGGGGTCACGGCGCGCGTGCGCACGGTGGACTCGGCTCAGTACGAGTACCGCATGAAGCACTTCGACTTCGACATGACGGTGGCGGTCTTCGCGCAGTCGCTCTCGCCGGGCAACGAGCAGGTCGACTTCTGGGCCTCGGTGTCCGCCGACACGCCGGGCAGCCGCAACCTCGCCGGCGTGCACGATCCCGTGGTGGATCGGCTGGTCGAGCTGGTCATCGCCGCGCCGGACCGCGCGGCGCTGGTCGCGCGCACGCGCGCGCTCGATCGGATCTTGTTGTCGGGCCACTACGTCATCCCCCACTGGCACATCACCGCCTTCCGCACGGCCTACTGGGATCGCTTCGGCCGACCGGCCGTCTCGCCGAAGTACGACCTCGGCTTCGACACCTGGTGGATCGACCCTCGCCGCGGCGGGAGCCGCTCGTAATGCTCGCCTACATCGCCCGCCGCCTGCTGCTCGTGGTGCCGACGCTGTTCGGGATCATGCTCGCCAACTTCCTCATCGTGCAGGCGGCGCCGGGCGGCCCGGTCGACCTCATGATCGCCCGCCTGCGCGGGCACGTGAGCCAGGCGACGGCGCGCGTGGCCGCCACCGGAGCCAGCGAGACGGGCGGCGGCCGCGTGGCGCGCCCGGGAGCGGGTGGCAACGAGGACGGCGGCACGCGAGCCTCGCAGGGCATCGACCCCGACCTGGTGCGCCAGCTCGAGAAACAGTTCGGCTTCGACAAGCCGGCGTGGCAGCGCTTCGTGCACATGATGCGCAGCTACCTGGTGTTCGACCTCGGCACGAGCTTCTACCGTGATCGTCCCGTGCTCGGCCTCATGCTCGAGAAGCTGCCGGTATCGATCACGCTCGGCCTGTGGACGACCCTGCTCGTCTACCTGATCTCGATTCCGCTCGGCGTCGCCAAGGCCGTGCGCGACGGCAGCCCGTTCGACGTGTGGACCAGCGCGGTGGTGATCGTCGGCTACGCCATCCCGGGCTTCCTCTTCGCGATCCTCCTCGTCGTGCTCCTGGCCGGCGGCTCGTTCGCGCACTGGTTCCCGCTGCGCGGTCTCACCTCGGACACCTGGGCGCTGCTGTCCTGGCCCCAGCGCATCGCCGATTACCTGTGGCACATCGCGCTGCCCGTGATCGCCCTCGTCGTGGGCGGCTTCGCCAGCCTGGCCATGCTGACGAAGAACTCCTTCCTGGACGAGATCAACAAGCAGTACGTGGCCACCGCGCGGGCCAAGGGACTCTCGCGGCGCCGCGTGCTCTACGGCCACGTGTTTCGCAACGCCATGCTGATCGTGATCGCCGGCTTCCCCGGCGCGTTCATCGGCATCCTCTTCGCCGGCGAGCTGCTGATCGAGGTAATCTTCTCGCTCAACGGCCTGGGTCTGCTGGGCTTCGAGGCCGCCGTCAACCGCGACTACCCGGTGATGTTCGGCACCCTCTATGTCTACACGCTGATCGGGCTCTTGCTGAACATCGTGACCGACCTCACCTACATGGCCGTCGATCCGCGCATCGACTTCGAGCGGCGGGACGCGTGAGTCTCTCGCCCCTGACACGCCGCCGGCTGGCCAGCTTCCGCGCGAGCGGACGCGGCTACTGGTCGCTCTGGATCTTCCTCGCGCTGTTCGTGCTCTCGCTCGGCGCCGACCTCCTCGCCAACGACCGGCCGCTGCTCGTGCGTCACGACGGCCGCTTCTACGTCCCGGTGGTGCGCGCGTACCCCGAGACGGCGTTCGGGGGGCAGCTGCCGACGGAGGCGGCGTACCGCGATCCCTCCGTGCGGCGTCTCATCGAGGCGCGCGGATGGATCCTGTGGGCGCCGGTCCCCTACCGCTACGACACGATCGACTGGGAGCTGCCGGGGACGGCGCCCGCCGCCCCCTCGACGCGTCACTGGCTCGGCACCGACGACCAGGGGCGTGATCTGCTGGCGCGGCTCGTCTACGGCTTCCGCATCTCCGTCCTCTTCGGCCTCGTGCTGACGCTGGCCAGCTCGCTGATCGGCGTGGCGGCGGGCGCGGTGCAAGGCTACTTCGGCGGCTGGACGGACCTGCTCTTCCAGCGCTTCATCGAGGTCTGGTCGGGCCTGCCCGTCCTCTACCTGCTCATCATCCTCGCCAGCATCGTGCAGCCGAGCTTCTGGTGGCTGCTCGGCCTCATGCTGCTCTTCTCGTGGATGTCGCTGGTGGCCGTGGTGCGCGCCGAGTTTCTGCGCGCCCGCAACCTGGACTACGTGCGCGCGGCCCGCGCCCTGGGCGTGCGCAACACGGTCATCATGGCCCGCCACCTGTTGCCCAACGCCATGGTGGCGACGCTGACGTTCCTGCCCTTCATCCTCAACGGCGCCATCACCACGCTGACGTCGCTCGACTTCCTCGGCTTCGGCCTGCCGCCCGGCTCCGCCTCGCTGGGCGAGATCCTCGCCCAGGGCAAGGCGAATCTCCAGGCGCCCTGGCTCGGCCTCACCGGCTTCGTCGTGCTCGCCGTCATGCTCTCGCTCCTCATCTTCATCGGCGAGGCGGTGCGCGACGCCTTCGATCCCCGGAAGGTGCGGTGACGCCGCTGCTCGCCGTGCGCGACCTCTCGGTCTCGTTCGCCGTGCAGGGCGGCGAGACCGAGGCGGTCCGTCACATCTCCTTCGACGTCGAGCGCGGGGAGTCGGTGGCGCTGGTGGGCGAGAGCGGCTCCGGCAAATCGGTCACGGCGCTGTCGATCATGCAGCTCCTGCCCTATCCGACGGCGCGGCATCCGAGCGGCAGCATCCGCTTGTCGGACGAGGAGCTCGTGGGCGCGCCCGAGGCCATGATGCAGCGGGTGCGCGGTGATCGCATCGCGATGATCTTCCAGGAGCCGATGACGTCGCTGAACCCGCTGCACACCATCGAGAAGCAGGTGAACGAGGTCTTGCGCGTGCACAAGCGGCTGTCCCGGTCGGCCGCGCGCGCGCGGACGCTGGAGCTCCTGCGGCTGGTGGGTCTGCCGGAGGCCGAGCGCCGCCTGGACGCCTATCCCCACCAGCTCTCGGGCGGGCAGCGCCAGCGCGTGATGATCGCGATGGCGCTGGCCAACGAGCCCGATCTGCTGATCGCCGACGAGCCCACGACCGCGCTCGACGTCACCATCCAGGCCCAGATCCTCACGCTGCTCGGCGACCTGCAGGCGAAATTCGGCATGGCCCTGCTGCTCATCACCCACGACCTCGGGATCGTCCGCAAGATGACCGAGCGCGTGTGCGTGATGAGCGCGGGCGAGATCGTCGAGACGGGCGCGACCCGCGCAATCTTCGAGTCGCCCCGTCACCCCTACACCCGGCGCCTGCTCGCCGCCGAGCCGCGCCCGATGGCGCGCGCCCCGCGGGCGGACGCCCCGGTCGTGATGGAGGCGCAGGACGTTCGCGTGTGGTTTCCGATCCGGCGCGGGCTGCTGCGGCGCACGGTCGGCCACGTCAAGGCCGTCGACGGCGTGAGTCTCGCCGTGCGCGAGGGCCAGACGGTCGGCGTGGTGGGCGAGAGCGGCTCGGGCAAGACGACGCTGGGCCTGGCCCTGCTCCGCCTGCAGTCGTGCCAGGGCCGGATCCGCTTCGGCGGGCTCGAGCTGCACCGCATGCCCGCGAAGACGCTGAGGCCGCTGCGCCGCGAGATGCAGGTCGTCTTCCAGGATCCGTTCGGAGCGCTGTCGCCGCGCATGTCCGTCGCGCAGATCGTCGGCGAAGGCCTCGGCGTCCACGGCATCGGCGCCACGTCGGCCGCGCGTCACGGTCTCATCGACGAGGCGCTGCGCGAGGTCGGAATGGATCCCGCGCTCCGCGATCGCTACCCACACGAATTCTCCGGGGGCCAGCGCCAGCGCATCGCCATCGCCCGCGCCATGGTCCTCAAGCCGCGCTTCCTCGTCCTCGACGAGCCCACCTCCGCGCTCGACATGTCGGTGCAGGCACAGGTCGTCGACCTCCTGCGCGAGCTGCAGGCGCGCCACCGGCTGGCCTACCTCTTCATCAGTCACGACCTGAAGGTCATCCGCGCCGTCAGCGACGAGATCCTCGTCATGCATGACGGCCGCGTGGTCGAGCAGGGGCCGACCGAGCGGATCTTCGAGCAGCCCCAGCAGGCTTACACGCGGGCCCTGATGGCGGCGGCGCTCGACCTCGAGCCGCTCGAGGAGGGCGAGGTCCGGACCTAGCCGAGCAGGTCGCGAACCGTGAGAGGCAGATCGACGAACGCGCCGGGCGAGAACGTCTCGTCGATGCGAGGGATGCGCACGTCGCGATACCCGGCGCCGCGATGGATCTCGAGCCGGCCGGCGTCGAGATCGACCAGCCACGCCTCCGTCACGCCCGATCGCGCGTACAGCGGGAATTTCGTCCGGCGGTCGTAGGGGAGCGAGCTGTCCGCGACCTCGATCAGCAGTTGCACATCCGGCGGCTCCGGCAGGCGGGCGACATAAAAGTCGGGCCGCGGTGCCAGCAGCATGATGTCCGGTTCGGGCTCCGACTGGTGATAGACGAGCAGCAGCGGATTCTGACTCCACACAACTGCTCGGTCACCGAGGCGGGTCGAGAACACATGCTGGATCCTCGCCACGGTACCGGCGTGGCGGCTGCCGATCGGCGACATCTCGATGATCTCACCTTCGATGAGCTCGACACGGTCCTGGGGTCCCAGGATCCCGGTCTCGCCCATCCGGTGATACTCATCGAGCGTGAAACGCCGGCGCCTGAGCGCGACCGCCATGCTGTCCTCGCCGTCCGCCATTGCGCCGTACCTCCAGGTGGCCGTCAATGCCGAGCATTGGATACGGCAGCGATTATAGACTCGAGACTTCTTGACTCCGGGCTGCACCTGACGCAGCCTCGGGGCCCTGGAGGTTCCCAGCATGGCGACGACTGAGACGGCGGTGCGCGAGCTGACGTACGGCGAGGCGGTGCGCGAGGCGATCGCCGAGGAGATGCGGCGCGATCCGCGCGTGTTCCTCATCGGCGAGGACGTGGCGGAGGCCGGCCATCCGTTCAAGACGCTGGTCGGGCTGGTGCAGGAGTTCGGCACCGATCGCATCGTGGACACGCCGATCTCGGAGCCCGGCTACGCGGGCATCGGCGTCGGCGCGGCCATGACGGGCATGCGGCCCATCGTCGACGTGATGTTCGGCGACTTCATCACGCTGACCATGGACCAGATGGTCAACCAGGCCGCCAAGGCCCACTACATGTCGGGCGGCAAGATCAAGGTGCCGATCGTGTTCCGCACCACGCTGGGCGCCACGCGCCGCTCCGCCGCGCAGCACTCGCAGTCGCTGCACGCGTGGGTGAGCCACGTGCCGGGGCTGAAGGTGGCCCTGCCGTCGGGCCCGTACGAGGCCAAGGGGTTGATGAAGACGGCCATCCGCGACGACAGCCCGGTCGTCATCTTCGAGGACAAGATGATGTACCGCGTGAAGGGGCCGGTGCCGGCCGAGGACTACACGATTCCGTTCGGCGTGGCCGCCATCAAGCGCGCGGGCACCGACGTCACCATCGTGGCCACCAGCAGCATGGTGACGGTGGCGCTCGGGGCCGCCAGGATGCTCGAGGAGATCGGCATCAGCGCCGAGGTGATCGATCCGCGCACCACCTGGCCGCTCGACAAGCAGGCGCTCATCGATTCCGCCAAGAAGACGTCGCGCGCGATCGTCGTCGACGAGGGCTACGAGCGCTACGGCGTCACCGCCGAGATGGCGTCGGTGATCGCCGAGGGGGCGTTCTATTTCCTGGACGCGCCGGTCAGGCGCATCGGCGCCATGGATGTGCCGGTGCCGTTCTCGCCGGTGCTCGAGGACCTCACGGTGCCGACGGAGCAGTCGGTCTTCGACGCCGCGAAGACCATGTGCCGGAAGAGCTAGCGCGGCGCGGCGGCGGTCGTCACGCGCCCGAACGCGGTCACCAGCGCCGGATCGGTCGCGAGGTCGCGGATGCTGCGGGCCAGCGCCGCGTCCATCACCTCGCGGGCCGCGTCGTCGGAGACCGTGTCGACTTGCCGTCGCCTGACGCCGACATAGCGGCGGGTGAGGATCCCGTCGCCGGTGCGCCCATCGAGCACGGCCACCGCGATCACGACCTTGCCGACATACTGCGTGGTCGCGTAGCCACGAACCATGTCGAGCCAGAACTCTTCGACGTCAGCCGCCAGGATGACATCGCTGCGCTCGGCGACGACCGCGTGGCCGTTCTTGCCGATTTCCACCGCGAGCGCCTCGTGCACGATGTCGGCCACGGGACGCGACGTGACGAGGTCTCCGCCCTTGTCGGGCTTCGATCCGATACGGGTGGTGTCGACGCGGCCGTCGGTGACCGGCTTGATCTCGACGCGCCGGCGCTCGACGGAGGCGAGCATTGCGCGATTCGCGCCGGCCTCGGGATAGCGCACGTCGAGGCCTGAGGGACGCGCGCACCCGGAGCTCACGAGCGCCGCGAGCGACAGGAGCACGACGAGCGCGCCGGCGCGTCGCCGGCTCATCGGCCGGCGCTCCGCGCGTACAGGAGCTCGTTGGCCAGCCGCTGACCCGCTCGGGTGAGAACGTCGAGCATGTGGTGCCGCGTGAACTCCGGGTCCTTCTTGAACGATGTCAGGGGGAGCCGCTCGGGATCGGTGACGTCCTCGCTGTTCTTCCACACGACGACCCCGGTGCCGCGGCTCACCATCTCCGCGCGCACGTCCGCGAAGCCCGAGAGGAGATCGGGATCTCCTTCGCGGACGCGCACGATGCCCCACGTCGGCACCGTGAGGCGCACGATCGCATCGAGGCGCCGGCGCTCCTCGCCCACGGGCTCGCGCTCGAGCATCTGAATCTCCTGGAACTGCTCGCTCGCGGCGAGCGTTTGCGCGAACGCGATACTGACGGCCGCCGTGGGGGAGATGCCGGCGACGTCGCGGCCGGCGGCGGCCGCGCGATCGGACTCGACCAGCCAGTTGATCCCGCGATGCGCCAGCATGGCGAACGGCTGGAGCAGCGACTTGAAGGGCGTCCAGCCGAGCACCTCGTCGAACGTCTTCCCCGGCTCGGCGCGGTGCTCGAGGACCGTGAACCGACTGTCGCCGGTGACGACCACGGCGACCCGGCGGACGTTGTCGAACGGTCGAGCCGCGGGGCGGGAAGGCGGAGCCGACGAGGCGCACCCCCAGAGCGAGCCGAGTACGAGAACCAGCAGCGCTATCCTCATGAGCCGCATACTATACTCTCCTCGCCATGGCCCAGAGTAGCCGGATCGACGTCGACCTCTACAGCGACACCGTCACGCGGCCCACCCCCGACATGCGCCGCTTCATGAGCGAGGCCGAGGTGGGCGACGAGCAGAAGCTGGAGGACCCGACCGTCAACCTGCTCTGCGAGATGGTGGCCGAGCTGCTCGGCAAGGACGCCGCGGTGTTCCTGCCGTCCGGCACCATGTGCAACGAGATCGCGCTGCGCGTGCACGCGCGCCCCGGCGACGAGGTCATCGCCCACCACTCCGCGCACCCGATCAATTTCGAGGCGGGCGGACCGGGCGCGCTGGCCGGAGTGAACATGCGAACGGTCGACGGGGCGCGCGGCCAATTCGACGCCGCCGCGGTGGAGGCGGCGGTGCGTCATACGTCGCGGTACGCGCCCCGCACGCGGCTCGTCTGGGTGGAGCAGACCAGCAATCTCGGCGGCGGGTCGGTGTGGCCGCTCGAGCGCCTCGAGGCGGTGGCGGCCGTCGCGCGGCGCCACGGCCTGGCGACGCACATGGACGGCGCGCGTCTCATGAACGCGGTGGTGGCCAGCGGTGTCTCCGCGCGAGACTACGCGGCTTCGTTCGACTCGGCGTGGGTCGACTTCACCAAGGGCCTCGGCGCCCCGGTCGGGGCCGCGCTGGCGGGCACCCGCGCGTTCATCGACGAGGCCTGGCGATGCAAGCAGCAGATGGGCGGCGCGATGCGCCAGGCCGGAATCATCGCCGCCGGCGGCGTGTACGCGCTGCGCCACCACGTGAAGCGTCTGGCCGAGGATCACGCGAACGCGCGGCGTCTGGCCGAGGGCCTGGCCGGGCTACCCGGCGTGCGGCTCGACCCGAGGACGATCGAGACCAACCTCGTCTTCTTCGAGTTGACGGGTTCGGTGACCGCCGCGGTCGCCGTGGAGCGCATGCTCGCCCGCGGGGTGCGCATGGGTGCGCTCGGAGCGCGCACGATTCGCGCCGTCACCCACCTCGACGTCGAGACCGCCGCGATCGAGCGGGCGCTGGCCGTCGCCCGCGCCGTCTTCACCGGCTGAGCGGACCTCCCATGCCGACCAACATCATCATGCCCGCTCTCGAGCTGGCCCAGGAGACCGGCAAGGTCGTGCATTGGCTCAAGCACGAGGGCGATACCGTGCGCAAGGGCGAGCCGATCGTCGAGATCGAGACCGACAAGGTGACCGTCGAGATCGAGGCGCCGGCGTCCGGCGTCTTGCGCGACGTGACCGCGCAGGAAGGTGCCGTCGTGCCGGTCGGGCGAACGATCGCGGTCGTCGTCACGGCCGGAGAGGTCAGCGCCGCTGCGGCGGCGACCGTCATGCCCCCGGCCAGCGCGGCCGCGACGGGCGCCATCCCGGTGCCGCCGACAGCAGCCGGGGGTTCCGCCGGCGCGGTGAAGGCATCGCCGCTCGCGCGAAAGATCGCCGAGCAGCACGGCGTCGATCTGGCGCGGATCCGAACACTGAGCGGACGGATCGAGAAGGCCGACGTCCTGGCCTACGTCGAGAGCCAGAAGGCGTCCGTCGCCGGCAACGGAAGGGAAGGGCGACTGATCGCGGCCTCGCCGAAGGCGCGCCGGCTCGCCGTCGAGCGTGGACTCGACCTCGGCGCGCTTCGCGGCTCGGGACCGGGTGGTGCCGTCCTGGCGGTGGACGTGGCGGCCGCGGCACGCGCGGTCACGCCGTCTCCCGCGCCCCCGAGCGCGGCACGCGACGGCGCCCCGGGCGTCAGCACCGTCTGGCGAATCATGGCCGAGCGCATGACGACGAGCTGGACGACGGCGCCCCATTTCTATCTGGTGCGCGAGGTCAACGTGAGCCGCCTGGTCTCCTGGCTCGACCGGGCGCGCAAGCAGACGGGCGCCCACATCACGTACACGGATCTTCTGGTCAAGCTCGTCGCGGCGGCGTTGTCGCGTCATCCGCGCGTGAACGCGTCGTGGAGAGACGGCTCGATCACGCAGAACGGCGACATCAACATCGGGCTCGCGGTCGCCATCGACGACGGGCTCGTCGTGCCCGTCATCCACCGCGCCGACACGCTGGGCCTCGCGGAGATCGCTGCCCGACGAGACGATGCGGTGGGCCGCGCTCAGGCCGGCAAGCTGCGCCCGGCCGACATCCAGGGCGGCGGGTTCACGATCAGCAATCTCGGGATGTACGGCGTGGACGCGTTCAACGCCATCGTCAACCCGCCGCAGGCGGCCATCCTCGCCGTCGGCCGCATCGCCGACCGGGTGGTCGCGCTCAACGGTCAGCCCGTCGTTCAGCCGACGATGGTGCTGACCCTCTCATGCGACCACCGCGCGCTCGACGGCGCGCGGGGTGCCCAGTTCCTCGGGGCGCTCGCCGATCTGGTCGAGGAGCCGCTGGCGCTGCTCGTCTGACGTCTCCGGCTCGGCTATACTTCGAATGAGCCCATGCGCACCGCCCGATTCGTCGCCATCGCCCTGGTCCTCGGTATCGCCGCATCGATGCTCGCCGCCGGCCCCGTCGTCGGCGCCGACGAGCCGAAGCTCACGCAGCAGGAGATCGAGAAGATCGTGCACGACTACCTTCTGCGCGAGCCCGAGGTGCTCGCCGAGGCGCTGCGGCGCCTGCAGCAGCGGCAGTCGGCGGCGGCGGCGCAGAAGGCCAAGCAGGCTGTCCGTGACCACCAGCAGGCGCTCCTGTCCGATCAGACCTCACCGGTCGAGGGAAACGCGCAGGGCAAGGTCACCATCGTCGAGTTCTTCGACTACCGATGCGTGCATTGCCGCCGCGTCGCCTCCACGCTCGACCAGCTCGTGCGCTCGAACGCGTCGGTCCGCGTCGTCTACAAGAACTTCCCGGTTCTCGGTGAGCCCTCGGTGCTCGCGGCCCGAGCGGCGGTCGCCGCCCAGCAGCAGGGCGGGTGGCCGAAGCTCCATCGGGCCATGCTCGCCTACGAAGGGGACTTCACGACGGACAGCATTCTGGCGCTCGGCGCGTCGGTCGGCCTCGACTCCGCAAAACTGAAAACGGACATGATGTCGCCGGCGACCGACAAGGCCCTGCAGGCCAACCTGGCCCTCGCGGCCGCCCTCGGAGTGGACGTCACGCCGGCCTTCGTGATCGGTGAGCGTGTCATCAGGGGCGCGCTCTCCGCCGAAGCCTTCCAGGCGCTCGTCGACGAAGAAGCGGGCAAGCGCTAAGCGCCGCGTCGACCTCACCTTTAGCCCGCTGCGGCCGGTCTCGAGACCGGCCGGAATAGCGCTTGACTGTGCGTCTCATAAACGCCTAGAATTATGCTCGAAATAGCATATGGTGCTTACGCCGTAGGCTATTCCGAGCAATCGAATTCGAAAAGATAGACTCTGGTTCTACAGGAGAGCCGATGAGTCTAGATCCTGATCTGGAAGTCCCGCGAGGCGTCCCCGCCGTTCTTCATCGTGTTGTCAAAGTCCGGGATCACGGCGCCTCGGAATGTCAGGACCACCTCGCCGTCGAAGAGCCCCTCGAGATTCGTCTCGGCGGCACCAGCCTGAGCGTCACCATGCGCACGCCCGGCGACGACGAGGAGCTCGTCGCGGGCTTCCTCTTCTCGGAAGGCATCATCGCGGGCGCCGACGATCTCGATGTCATCGCAAGGTACCGCGCCCCCGACGGAGATCCCGACGACGGCAACGTGATGAACGTGCTGCTGAAGGGCGACTCGCGGGTCGCGAAGGACCGCCTGCGTCGTAACTTCGTGGCGTCCTCGTCCTGCGGCCTCTGCGGAAAAGCGACCATCGACGCGATTCGCGCGGCGCTCCCTCCGGTGCAGTCCGACCTCGTGATCTCCGTCGACCGCCTCAACCACCTGGCGGCGGCGATGCACGGCGCCCAGCCGACGTTCGAGAAGACGGGCGGGTTGCACGCCGCCGGGCTCTTCGACGCCGACGGCCGGTTGATCGTGCTGCGCGAAGACATCGGCCGTCACAACGCCGTGGACAAGGTGATCGGCCACATGGTGCTGGCCCGCGGCGTGCCGCTCGACCGGCACGTGCTGATGGTCAGCGGGCGCGTGAGCTTCGAGATCATGCAGAAGGCCTTGACCGCCCGGATCCCGGTGATCGCCGCGGTCTCGGCGCCGTCCAGCATGGCGGTCCAGATGGCGCTCGCCGCCGACATGACCCTCGTCGGGTTCGTGCGGAACGGTGGGTTCAATCTCTACGCGGGCGCCCATCGTCTGGCGCCGAGCGTCGCGGCGCTGGCGTGAGGGCCAGCCGCGAAGCTCGGCATCGAGTCCTGGATTCGAACGTGATTCGGCGATACCAACGCCGCTCTCGATTCGCAGGAGGAACGTGACCATGCCCCAGATAACACGACGGGATTTCGTCAAGCTCGGCGCCGTCGGTGCCGGCGCGCTGGGCACCACGCCCTTGGGGTTCGACCTCGCGGAGGCGGTCCAGGTCCAGCAGAACCTCCGGATCGACGGGGCGAAGGAAGTGCACTCGCTGTGCCCGTACTGCGCGGTCGGGTGCTCGCTCATCGCGTTCACCAAGGAGGACGGCAAGGGGCACACGAAGCTCCTCCAGATCGAGGGCGATCCCGACAGCCCGGTCAACGAGGGGCGCCTCTGCCCGAAGGGCGCGACCGCGATGCAATTGGCGATCAGCAGCCGGCGCGTGACGAAGCCGCTGTACCGCGCGCCCGGCAGCGACAAGTGGCAGGAGATCTCCTGGGACGAGATGCTCGACAAGCTCGCTCAGCGCATCAAGGAATCGCGTGACGCCACCTTCGTCGCTCAGGACGCCAAGGGCAACACCGTCAATCGCTGCGAAGGGGTCGCGTTCGCCGGCGGCGCGACCTTCAGCAGTGAGGAAGGATATTTCGCCGCCAAGCTGATGCGCTCGCTTGGCGTGGTGCACATAGAACAGCAGGCCCGAGTCTGACACGGCCCCACGGTCGTCAGTCTGGCGGCCACATTCGGTAGGGGCGCGATGACGAATCACTGGCGTGACATCCAGAACGCCGACGTCATCATCATCAACGGTGCCAATCCGGCCGAGGCTCATCCGGTCGGCTTCCAATGGTTCTTGAAGGCGAAGCTCGATCCGCGGCGCGGGATCGGCCGCGGCGGCGGCGCCAAGATGATCCACATCGATCCGCGATTCACGCGGACCTCGGCCGTGTCCGACGTGTATGCCCGGCTCCGCACCGGCACGGACACCGCCTTCTTCGGCGGCCTGATCCATTACGTCATCGAGAAGAACCTGATTCACCACGAATACGTCAAGAACTACACGAACGCGTCCTTCCTCGTGAAGCAGGGCTTCGGCTTCAGCGAGGGCTTGTTCAGCGGCTACGACCCGGTCAAGCGCACGTACGACACCGCGACGTGGACCTACGAGGGCGACGCCCCCGCTCAGGCCGCGTTCGAGCGGACGCAGAAAGAGATCGTCGCCCACGGCCAGGGACCGGCCGCCGCCGGCGCCGGGGTGGCGCTCGCCAAGCGCGACATGCACCTCGAGCACCCGCGCTCGGTATTCCAGCTCCTGCGCAAGCACTATTCGCGCTACACGCCCGACATGGTCGCCTCGATCACCGGCATTCCCGCGGATCAATTCCTGGAGATCGCCAAGATCGTCGGCGAGACCGGCCGCCCCGACAAGGTGATGACGGTCGTCTACGCGGTCGGGCTCACGCATCACACCACCGGTGGCCAGCTCATCCGCACGGCCGCCATCCTGCAGCTCTTGCTCGGGAACATGGGGCGTCCGGGCGGCGGCATGAACGCCGAGCGAGGGCACGCCAACATCCAGGGCAACACCGACAACGCGATCTCGTGGGAGATTCTGCCCGGCTACCTGCGCATCCCGGCGCCGGGCCAGAAGAACCTCGACGACTACGTCACCCAGAACGCGCCCAAGAAATTCGACGCGAACTCCTGGAACTTCTTCGGCACGAACTATCGGAAGTTCATGGTCAGCCTGCTCAAGGCCTGGTACGGCGACAAGGCGACGGACAAGAACGAGTACGCCTTCGACTTTATCCCCAAGCCCGCGACGAACTCGTCGTGGATCTCGATCTACGACCAGGCGCTCAAGAAGAAGATGGAAGGCGTCATCCTGTCGGGCATGACCGCGACCAGCATCGGCCCCGACGCCAACCAGGTGATGCAAGCCCTCGCCAACCTGAAGTGGCTGGCGGTCATGGACCCGCTGCCGACGACCAGCTCGGAGTTCTGGCGGCGGCCGGGCGCCGACCCCAAGGCGATCCAGACCGAAGTGTTCATGATTCCGACGTCGCACTGGATCGAGAAGGACGGCTCGTTCGTGAACAGCGGTCGCTGGATGCAGTGGAAGGAGGCGGCCATCACACCCGAGGGCGCGCGCCACGACCACTGGATCCTGGCCGACGTGTTCCAGCGGGTGAAGAAGCTCTACGCGCAGCAGGGCGGCAAGTTCCCGGAACCGCTGATGGCGGTGACGCTGAACCACAAGGACCCGGTGAAGCCGGAGCTGGACGAGATCGGCCAGGAGATCAACGGCTTCGATCTGGCGACCGGCAAGCGGCTCGATTCGTTCGGCAAGCTCAAGGACGACGGCACGACCACCGCCGGCAACTGGATCTACACCGGCTCGTATCCCGAGGCCGGGAACCTCTCGAAGCGTCGCGCTGGCGTCCAGGATCCCAAGAAGAACGATCCCACCGGCATGGGCTTCTATCACGGCTGGGCGTGGAGCTGGCCGCTCAACCGCCGGGTCCTGTACAACCGCGCCTCGGCAAACCTCGACGGCAAGGCGTGGGATCCATCTCGCCCGGGCATCCAGTGGGACGAGGCGGAGAAGAAGTGGAAGGGCGACGTGCCCGACTATCCGCCCACGATGGAGCCGAAGAACCCGAAGGCGTGGGGACCGTTCATCATGAACGGCGAGGGCGTCGGACGGCTCTTCTCCAGCTCGATGCTCGACGGGCCGTTCCCCGAGCACTACGAGCCGGTCGAGTCGCCGGTCGAGAACCCGCTGCACCCCAAGCAGTCGGAGTCACCGGTCGTGTTCCTGTACGACAAGCAGGGCGGTCGTGAAAACCGCTTCGGCACGGCCAAGGACTATCCGTACATCGCGACCAGCTACCGGCTGACCGAGCACGAGCACTACGTCACGCAGCACGTGCCGGCGCTGGTCGGGCTCCAGCCGAGCCCCTTCGTCGAGGTGCCCGAAGAGGTGGCCAAGGAAAAGGGCATCAAGACCGGCGATCGCGTCCGCGTCAGCTCCAAGCGCGGCAAGCTCGAGGTGCTCGCGGTCGTCACCAAGCGTCTGGGTGGTCTCGAGGTGAACGGCAAGAAGGTCTATCACATCGGGATCCCGATCCACTGGGGCTTCGTCGGCATCGCCGCGGACCGAGACCCGACCAAAGGCGCCAACTGGCTCGCCAACGCGCTGACGCCGTTCGTGGGCGACGCCAACTCGCGGACGCCGGAGTTCAAGGCGTTCCTGGTGAACATCGAGAAGAT
>Ga0137403_10005088_pt1 | contig 15303 bp, 14 predicted proteins | sample CZOMad2_1_16fung_FD_122057 | JGI IMG/M metagenome (GOLD analysis project Ga0137403, IMG submission 122057) | Vadose zone soil fungal communities from Angelo Coast Range Reserve, California, USA - CZOMad2_1_16fungal (Hybrid Assembly) | ecosystem: Environmental > Terrestrial > Soil > Vadose zone... | reverse complement strand
CTTACGCCGTCCAGTCCGGCACGATCCAAGAGCAACCAGGCGATTCAACAGAAAACAGGGCCAGCCAGATGAGCAAGCGCGCGGAGGGGAAATCACGGTCGGCCGGTCCTGCCGAGGCAGGCGTGGTTCCGAACGGCTCACGCCGAAGATTGGTCTCGACCTCCGGCTTTGTCATCGATGCCACTACGGCCGCCGAGGATGGCCTGCTTCAGGAGTTCTACAGCGATTACGACCGCGCCTTCGTGTTGGAGAACGAGAAAGAGGGTTATGACGGCTTTGTCGAATGCCTCGGGCTCAATTGCGGCGATCAATACAACGACCTCGTCAGGCGCTACGGCCCGTTTCGCGAGTTTGTGATCGTGGTGCGGGAGGCAGCGACGGGGGCGCGCCTGGCCGGGGCCAACTTCATCATTTTTCCGCTCTCGCTCAAGAAGACGCGTGGCCTGGTCTTGTCGATGAATTTGAACTACGTGTTCGTGAATTCGGAATTTCGAAAGAAAGGCGTTTTTCGGGAGCTGGTAGGCGATCTGCCCAATATCGCCTATCGGCTGTTCGTTGAGACAAACGCGCCCGACCTCCCCGAGAAGTGGCGTGCCGTTGCCGCAAAACGTTCATCCTTGCCGCAAGTTTATATGTTCATTGAGCAGAATGACCCTTTCCGCATGTCCACTGAAGATTACGAGCGAGATACCAAATTGACCGGGCTGGATCAGGTGGTCCGGATTGGCCTCTGGTCTCGTCTCGGAGCAAGGATTGTGGACTTTCCCTATGTGCAGCCGCCGCTTTCGAAAGATCAGGCTGCCCACAATACACTTGCATATGCCGTGTTGGGAGCCGTCGGCGCATCTCTGGACGCGTGCCTGCTGCGTGCGCATCTCGAGCGCTTCTTCGGAATATCCGTTCTCAAAGGGGCTGATCTGTCGCTTGAACCGACGGCGGCGGCGCAGCTCTCCGAATTGAGCATTGCCTGCAACAATGGTCGTCCTGTTCCATTGCTCGATGCGAGCACGTCCATGATGGGATCGGCGCTCGCCGATCATTCCGCGAACCGGCCGGCGACACTCAGGGAAGCCCTTCGCAGCACGCAGTAGCTGTGGGGAGGCGTCCAGATTTTGGCCGATGCAAGGTGTGGTTGGGGACTTGACCGCGATCTTGCGCTATTAAAGCGGCCCTGCCTTGCCGTCCGCTCCCCGGGATGCGTTGGTTGATGGCTCGGCGGCTGCTCGCACTCGGTACGGCGCTGGAATCGAGAATACCGATTCCAGCAGGGTTTGATTCCAGCGAGCGATTGGGGATTTCAAAGAGGGGGCTGCAATGCAAATCCTCGGTGGCGCATGGGTGATGATCGTTGGATGGTGGGCATCCTATTGGGGATGGCTGCACTACGCCATCATTGCGGTCAGCACGATATTTGGGGGGGGAGTAGCCGCGCGCACCGGCTATCGAATTTATTGGTACTCAAAAAGCCGGAAATTGATCCGTCGTGTTCTCATATCAGAGGACGGCAGCTCGCGGGATGTCGCAAGGAAGATGCGCCTGATGGCTGAGGCCGACGCCTCGACATGGTTTCTGAGCAGGCGAAATCCGCTCGCCATGGCGCGACGGTTGGTTGAATTGGAGATCATCAATCCGTCAAAGCCCAAGCCCAACAGGGATGACTATGATCCAGATGCGTACAAAGAAGAGCTAAGGAATTGGCAGGAGGAGGAAAATAAAAGAACAAAAGGGCTCGTGACCGATTTGCGTCGAATATTCTTGGAAGTTCCGCGAGACTTCGAAAAGGAATGGAACATCCGCATCATCTACAGAGCCGTGACGGGATTTCTGGCTCGAATGCGGGGGAAGGAGAATAAGAGGATCGGAAAATCCGATCCAACGCCAGTCAGCGAGCCGGCGCCAACCTTGCAGAGCTTTGCGGATTTAGACAGCCGCAGGGCATCGATCGAGCGTTACTTTCGAGTCCTGACCGACATTCGTCCCGACGAACCCCGCTTGTTCTCGACCGAGGTCTCTATCAACAACGGATTCCTGGCGCCGATTTTTCTCGTCACCGGCATTCTCAATCGCTTTGACGAGGAGAAAGGCTGGAAGCTCATCATCGACGAATACAGAGAATTGGTTCGCCATGATGATGTTTACTCGCCTCAGACCAGGGAACTTAGAGCTTTCTTGTTCAACTGTTGGCTGCTCTGGGGACCGAGCATACCGCAGTGTGATTGCGACTGCTGGGCATCCCGTCACGATGTGTATCAGTACGGCTACGGGGATGAAAATCAATCAATTGACTTGTTTGTAAGGCACGGATCCGGACCGAATCTGAGCAAGAGGCTGAACATCCAAGCCGGGCCGAAATACCTGGCGCGCCTCGCGGCGCCCTACAAGGTTCGTGGGCGATTCAGGTTGGGGGCGGACTTGAAGGATGATGAGGTTTGCAAAATCCAAAGGCGAATTATTGCGGGTGGCGGCGATGCTGTCGATACTTCCGAGGGAAGAATAATCCTTGAATGTTCGCCTGCGGGTTTCGAAGTGATCGAGGACAGCGTTTCGTCCAATTACTACTCGGCCTATCTGTGGATTATCTTCGTCTTGCTGGACAAGAATGGCCTTCCGCATTTTGACGGTGAAGAGAGGTGGAAGAACGTGCTGTGCTTTTTCGAGCACGGCAACATCGCGGATGCGAGCACTTACCAGACTTCGAAACGAAGCCTGGCGATCAAGGCGGTCAGTGCAATTTCGGAAATTCTGGAGCGCGACAAAGATATTCAAATAAGGTACGCGTGCGCGCTCGATGACCCGAATTGCTCGAGCGGGCTAAAATATCGCCCGGACAGCAACGTCCTTCGGATTGTGGACGTCGCCAGATCTCAAATCGATGGAGGAAATTTCCCAGTCGCAAAGGACGCCTTGTCGAGCGGCACGCTGGTGATCCCATTGAGGGAAGAGGTGGGTACAGGAGACAGCACCTATAGTTCGTGCACCTTGCCAGGTCTGGTGGCCGACTTCTACCAGCAGCTCAACCACCTCCACCTGGAAAAACAGAATATGGTGGCTACGTAACAGGACTGAACAATGCTGGTGTTGGGGAGCGTGCTCCGGCCATTGTTCGATATGCGGAATGTGAGAAGGGCGTTTCTGAGCGATGAAAGACAGTATTCTCGAAATAGCGCAGCAAAACAAATCCAGGCTTCAGACCCCCTATTATCTGATTGACGAAGTGCGGCTCCTCGAAAACCTCGAGAAGATCAAGCACGTGCGCGAGCGCTCGGGCGCCAAGTCGGTGCTCGCCCAGAAGTGCTTCTCGACCTGGTCGGTGTTTCCGCTCATGAGCAAATACATGGACGGAACGACATCGAGCTCCCTCTATGAGGCGAAGCTCGGCCATGAGCGCTTTGGCGGCGAGACCCAGGCTTATAGCGTGGCGTTCTCAGAGGCCGACGTGCGCGAAGCTCGCACCTTTGCGTCAAAGATCATTTTCAACTCGATCTCCCAGCTCGAGCGCCTCTATGACATCGCAAAGGGAGTGCCGATCGGCCTGCGCGCCAATCCTGGCGTCAGCCACTCGCACTATGATCTCGCCGATCCCGCCCGGAAGGGCAGCCGGCTCGGCGTAGCCGACAAGGCGGCCGTCGAGCGTGTGGCGGACCGGATCAGTGGGCTGATGTTCCATGTGAACTGCGAGAATGCGAGCCTGCCTGATCTGTCCCGCATCCTCGATCACATCGGGCGCGAATACGGGGCGCTGCTTCGGAAAATGCAGTGGGTCTCGCTCGGGGGCGGGATCGCCTTCACCGACGAGGGCTACCCGCTCGACGATTTCTGCGACCGTCTCAGTGCCTTCGCGGGGGAGCACGGCGTGCAGGTGTACCTGGAACCGGGGGATGCCTCGGTGACGATGGCGGGGTACCTGGTCACGCAGGTGCAGGACATCCTGGAGCATGACGGCAGCATCGCCATCATCAACGCGGCGGTCGAGACCCATATGCTCGACAATCTGATCTACCGCGAGGACGCCACCATTGTGCTGCCGAAAGGCGGCTCCAGCCGCTATACGGTCGCGGGCAATACCTGCCTGGCCGGGGATGTCTGGGGCACCTACGACTTTCCGGACAAGCTCGCGGTCGGCGATTTCGTGATCTTCGACAACGCCGCGCGTTACACCATGGTCAAGATGAACTGGTTCAATGGCGTGCAGATGCCGTCCATCGTGGTGCGCCGGCTCGACGGCAGGATTGAACTTGTGAGGGAGTTTGCATACGATGATTTCCGTAGCAGCCTCTCCTGATTTCGCGCAGAGCAAAATGAAACCGAATGTCCTCATCGTCGGCGCAGGCGCCGTCGCGCACGTTTCCGCCCACAAGTGTGCCCAGAACAACGACCTGTTGGGGAATGTCTGCATCGCCAGCCGCACGCAGAGCAAGGCTGAAAAGATCATCGAGAGCATCAAGCGCAAGGACAATATCAAGGACAAGAACGCGCGCCTTTACGCCCGCGAGGTGGACGCTCTCGACATCCCTGCGATGGTGAAGCTCATCCAGGAGACCGAGTCTGCCATCGTCATCAACCTTGGGACGTCCTATATCAACATGTCGGTCCTGGAGGCCTGCATCCAGGCCAAGTCGGTCAACGGGCAGCCGGTGACCTACATGGACACGGCCATCCATGAGGATCCGACCAAGGTCGCTGAGGATCCGCCCTGGTACGCCAACTATGAATGGAAGAAGAAGGCGGCGGTGGCGAAGGCGGGGATCAATGCGATTCTCGGGGTCGGATTTGATCCGGGCGTCGTGAACGCGTGGGCCGCGCTCGCCGTCAAGCACCACTTCGACAAGATCGACACCATCGACATTCTCGACGTGAACGCCGGCAGCCACGGCAAGTACTTTGCGACCAACTTCGATCCGGAGATCAACTTTCGCGAATTCAAGAAAGTGTGGACCTGGATCAACAGGAAGTGGGTCGAGCGGCCGGTGCACTCAGAGCGGTGGGACTACACCTTCCCGGTCGTCGGCGAGCGCCCGGTCTATCTGAACGGCCACGACGAGCTGCATTCGCTGTCCAAGAATATCGACGCCAAGAGCATCCGCTTCTGGATGGGCTTTGGCGATCACTATCTCAATGTCTTCGGGGTGCTGCGCAACCTCGGCATGCTCTCCGAGAAGCCGGTGACCACTGCCGAGGGCGTATCGGTCGTTCCGCTCAAGGTGCTCAAGGCCGTGCTGCCGGACCCGGCGTCGCTGGCCAAGACCTATAAGGGCTGGACCTGCATCGCCGACCTGGTGAAGGGCTGGAAGGGTGGCAAGTGGCGTGAAGTGCTGATCTACAACAACTGCGATCACGCCAAGTGCTACCGCGAGGTCGAGTCGCAGGCGATCTCATATACGGCAGGCGTGCCGCCGGTCGCAGCCGCGATGCTGGTGGCGAGGGGAGAGTGGGCGCCACACACGATGGTCAACGTGGAAGAGCTCGATCCCGATCCGTTCATCAAGCAGCTCGGCAAGATCGGTCTCCCGACCAAGGTCCTGGACAAGACGCCGAAGAGCGGGAAGCCGAGCAAGGACGGCATGCCGGCCTCGGCGACCAAGTCCAACAGCATCACCAAGCACGCGGTCTGGTAGCCTATCTGGCGATATGCCGTTCCCCTTGAGGGTGGCGCTGCTGGCCACGTCATACTATGCGTGAACCGAGATCCTTCTCATAAGCGCCCGCGGGATCCTTCGAATAGTGTGTTGAACTTTGTAACGAGCAGTTGAACGCACAATTTCGAAACGGTTCGCCAATTCGCCCCCAAATGCGACCATGAATTTGTATCTAGCATCATCTGCGATGCTGCCATCGAAATCAAAACACAGGCCGCGCGAATGCGCCAATTCAATGCCGGTCCATAGAAGTAAACTAACCGCGCCGAGATGCGCCACGCTTTTGTCCCGCGTGGATAGAAAATAGTGGAAGTGTTTATCATCCCAGACGAAGAACACTGTGGAGTGCACGATGCCATTTGAATCGATTGCCGCGACGATCTTGCCTTGTTGGCGGGCGTGAGCCGCAACAAAGGCAGGGGCCATCAACGAAAGGTCGAAGTAGGATTCTGCACCTTCGAGATTTGCTTTGTAGAAATCGACAAACTGATTCACATCGTCGATATTTCGAACCGTGAGGCGTTCACGGGCACGGCGAATGACATTCCTGGTCTTGTCACGGAGACCCGCCCACAAATCCTCAATCTCCCGCTTGCAATCCAAAAGAAAGGTTGGATGCACTTTGACCTCGTAGCCCGAAGCCAGAAATGGAGCGAGGTCGCTAAACCCGGCGTCCAGTGTCATTTCGACATGATCGTGCCCGGCGATCTGCTTAAGCAATTCTGTGATGATCGAATGGGTTGATCGGATGCGGGCCTCCGTTTTGCCGGACTGAGGCGTTACAACCGGCCCAAGGAAGCGCGTAATCTGAGGCATCTCGCAGATTGTCATGCCACCTTCGCGGCGCTCGACAAATCGTAGATATCCGACAACGCGGCCGCCGCGAAGACAGGTCACCTCGTGCCAGTGTCCGGGAGACACAGCATCTAGCCACCAATCCTCATGAAAAATGGATTTCCGCATCAACTTAAAAATCGCAATAGGTGCCGGACGTGCTGTCGAAAAGCTGCCGCAAAACCATCGCACCCCCCGTCGCTCGGCTCCTGTAAAGGTTGATCTCATTCGTGTAGCACGCGCCTAATGACCTCTCTGAGCGACGCATTGACGCAAGCGGCTTCTCCAGTATCGCGGTGTGGTGCCGGTTCCTGCCGCTGCAGCAAGGTGAAGCGCTGGATGCCAGTTCCATCGAATGCTCGCCGAAGCGCGTGCGGCAGTCCTCCAGGACGACGAGCACGTCGTCGTTCGCCAAAACGGTAGTCGGCCGGTAGATGCCGGCCGACGTGACGTTTAGAGTGGCAATCAGAGTGGCGAGCCGACAGCGGTCAGGCAGCCGCCTTCCGCCGCGGACGCCGGGCGGATTGCTTCGACGGCCTTGCCGCCGATACCGCACCGAGCAAGCCCCGGCTCGCGCGCGGGGTGACGCTCATGTCCAACTCGAGGACGTCATCCACCATGACGATCGCCTGCGGACGATTGCCATTCTCGGCCCGGGCGAACTTCAGCGCCTCGTCACGGCCTACAAACAGGCCGCCGCACAGGCCGCTTTGATCGCGCGCGACCCAGTTGCCATGGCTGTCCTTGCCGACCAGGAACAGCGGCGACTCCAGGCCGTTCACAGCCGGGCGGTTGGAACGGGTGTGCAGATTGTTCATTGCACTGTCCTCCAATCTACGACGTCACGGGAGCCGTTACGCGGCTTGCGGGAGCGATTGAACTGTGGGCGCGGGTTTCGCCTGCACAGGCAGTCGCCGTCCGGTGGCGCGGACGAGGCCGCTCGCACCGTCGAGTGCGCCGGGCGAAAGCTCGAGCGTCAGGAACCGGTGCGCGTCATAGCGGCCGGGCAGCCACAACGAGTTGGTCTTCTCGGTCGTGAACCCAAAACGCTCGTAGTAGGCCGCGTCACCGACCAGCATGACCGCGCGGTGGCCAAGCCTTGCCGCTGCCGCCAGCGCGTGCCGGATCAGCGCACTGCCGACGCCACGGTGCCGATGGTTCGGATGCACCGTGAGCGGGCCGAGCAGCAGCGCCGGCCGGCTGTCGCCTGCCGCGACGTCCCATAGCCGCACCGTGCCGATGAGGCGCCCGTGGTCGCATGCCACGAAAGCGAGCCCCGCCGCCGGCAGCCGGCCCTCGCGCAACCGGTGCGAGACCTTGCTGAAGCGGACAGCGCCGTAACCGAGATCGAGCAGCGCCTCGCGCGCCGCGGCATCTTTGCCAAGTTCCCTGCGGATCGTGATCATGATCATCCCCATGCCGGCACCAGCCAGCCCACTCGGGTGACGGGAGGAGCCGGCCGGAACCGGCTCCCGCGATGTCAGATGTGGTAGGTCTTCAGCGGCGCGAAGCCGTTGAAGGCCACTGAGGCGTAGGTCGCCGTATAGGCGCCGGTGCCCTCGATCAGGACCCTGTCGCCGATGGCTAGGCTCACCGGCAGCGCGTAGGGCTGCTTCTCGTACATGACGTCGGCCGAATCGCAGGTCGGGCCGGCGAGCACGCAGGGGCCGAATTCGTCGCCGTCGTGCGGCGTACGGATCGGGTAGCGGATCGACTCGTCCATCGTCTCGGCGAGCCCGCCGAACTTGCCGATGTCGAGATAGACCCAGCGCACGTCGTCGTTCTCGCTCTTCTTGGAGACGAGCACGACCTCGGCCTCGATCACGCCGGCATTGCCGACCATGCCGCGGCCCGGCTCGATGATGGTCTCCGGGATCGCGTTGCCGAAGTGCCGGCGCAGCGCGCGGAAGATCGCCGAGCCGTAGGTCTTCACCGTCGGCACGTTCTTCAGGTACTTGGTCGGGAAGCCCCCGCCCAGGTTGACCATCGAGAGCGACAGGCCGCGCTCGCCGCACTCGCGGAACACCGCGGCGGCCGAAGCCAGCGCCCGGTCCCAGGCGTGCGGGTTGCGCTGCTGCGAGCCGACGTGGAACGACACGCCATAGGCCTCGAGCCCCAGCCGGTGGGCGTGCTCGAGCACGTCCGCCGCCATGGCAGGCTCGCAGCCGAACTTGCGCGACAGCGGCCACTCCGCTCCGACGCAGTCGGAGAGGATGCGGCAGAACACCCGCGCGCCCGGCGCCGCCCGTGCGACCTTCTCAACCTCGGCCACGCAGTCGACCGCGAAGAGCCGTACGCCCAGCGCATGGGCGCGCGCGATGTCGCGCTCCTTCTTGATGGTGTTGCCATAGGAGATGCGGTCGGCGGTCGCGCCCGCCGCCAGCACCATCTCGATCTCGGCGACCGAGGCGGTGTCGAAGCACGAGCCGAGCCGCGCCAGCAATGCCAGCACCTCCGGCGCCGGGTTGGCCTTCACGGCGTAGTAGACGCGGGTGTCCGGCAACGCCTTGGCGAAGGCGTTGTAGTTGTCGCGAACGAGATCGAGGTCGACGACGAGGCACGGCCCGTCCTCGCGGCGGCTACGCAGGAAATCGCGGATGCGCGTGGTCATGGCGCTCTCCCCAATAGGCTCAGCGGGCGGCGAACCGCCCCATGTGACGCTGGCTTCGAGCCCTTGGTCGACGCGCGATGGGGACGCGCCGAGTCGGAAGCTCTCCGCCTGCTCAACTGCCTTGGATTGGAATGGGGAGACCCCGTTCCGCACGGCCGGCAAGGATGGACAAGCCTCTACGGTAACCACGCCGGTTGGTGGAGGACCGGCAAGAGACCAAAGAAGCCCGCTCCGTCGTTGCTTTAAGCCGCGTCCCCCGTGGAGAGCGGGGTGTGCCGGTTTCGCCTCCGGCTGCCGGTTAAGTGGTTTCGGAGCTCAAGCGACCGCGGACTTGCGTCTTGGCGATCTCACTCCGGGCGGCTGTCCGGCCTCTTGTCCGGATGCCCACCAACCGACACACGGCCACAGGCACGTGCGAATTTGGGCAACTCCGCAAATAAGGTCGTCTGCACTTTCGTGCAAGCATTTTTTTCAGTTAGAGAGAATTTTTCGTGCGTAGCGCGCCGATCAGCTGCGCGTGACGAACGGCTCGACCTTCTGAGCGGCGCGAATGAACTGAATCATCACCACGACACCGAGCAGCACGAACACGATGTCGAGGATGATCGCGCCGGTCGGACCGAGCCCGACCAGGTTGGAGAGCGCCCAGCTTCCGGCAAACGCCGCGCCGAACACTTCCGCGCCGATGAGGACCGCGGCGCTCACGACGGTGAGCACGTGGATCCAGACAATCTTGCGGTCCTTGCTGAGGTCGCTCATGGCGCGGGTCACTCTCTTGGTGCCAGGCACTCTTGTCGCGGGTCACTTTTGGCGATGGGTCCTGGTGGCGGTGGCAATGTCCCTGAAACCGAAGGTTCAATCAAGCTGGAATCCGGGCCCGAACTGGCGCCCGCGAAAGGGGCCTCACGCCATGCCCTTGCGCGGGTCGTAGGGCCGTTTGTCGCGCCACTTGCGCATCAGCTCCTCGAGCTCGGCGTCGCCGCCGTCGGGCAGCACGATCCGGACCGTGGCCAGGAGATCGCCGGTCGAGTCCTTGGCGGGAAAGCCCTTGCCCTTCAGCCGGAAGGTGCGGCCTGCGTTGGTGCCGGCCGGGATCGCGAGCTCGACCGCGCCGTCGAGCGTCGGTACCCGCACCTTGCCGCCGAGCACCGCCTCATAGAGCGTCACCGGCAGCTCGAGCCGCAAGTCGGCGCCATTGCGCTCGAACAGCGGGTGCGGTGCGACCGACACCGTGATCAGCACGTCGCCTGGGCGCCCGCGCGTTCCCGCTGCGCCTTGGCCCTTGAGCCTGATCTGCTGGCCTTCAGCGAGCCCAGCCGGAATCTTGACCTCGACCTCCTTGCCGGTCGGCAGCTGCACGCGACGCTTGGTGCCCTTGGCGGCTTCGCCAAGCGTGATCGTCACCGTGGCGGTGAGGTCGCCGCCATGCGACGGCTGCGTCTCCTCGTCCTCGAACTGAAAGCCGCCGCCACCGCGTCCGCCGCGCGCACCTGAGAACACATCCTTGAGGATGTCCTCGAAGCCACTGAAGCCGCCGCGTGCCCGGCCACCCGAGCGCTGAGAACCGCCCGGCCCGAAGCTGAAGGTCTCAAACACGCCCTCGCCGCCGAAGCCGCCGGGGCCGGCATTGAAGCCCTCGAAACCCTGGAAGCGTGGCTTGCCCTCGGCATCGATCTCGCCGCGGTCGAACGCCTTGCGCTTCTCGACGTCACCCAGGATCTCGTGGGCGGCGTTGAGCTCGGCGAAGCGGCTGGCAGCCTTGGGGTCGTGCTTGTTCGCGTCCGGATGCAGCTTCTTCGCCAGCTTGCGGAACGCGCTTTTGATGTCCGCGGCGCTTGCGCTCTTGGACACCCCCAGCACGTCATAGGGGTCGCGCATTTCTCAAAGCCCTCCAGCATCCGTTGCTGCCGCCTGCGGCGACAACCCACGTCTAGCGTCGATGTGGGGAGCCGCGCAGCCTCGCGCAACGCCTTGGATCATACGATAGATTCTGGCTCGCGGCGGACAGCCGCAGGTAGATATTAACGGAAACCGGCCGGCGGCAGGCGATATTGCCCGCCGCAGCATCGGGGCGCATAAGACTTTCACAAGTCAGGGAGAGAAACCGCATGTTTGCGAAGATCAACCATGTCGCCATGTGCAGCCCGAACTGGCCGATGCTGGCGCGCTTCTACGAAGCGGTGTTCGGCCTGCAGGCCTCCGAGAAGCGCAAGAGCCGGCCGATCAGCGGCGCCAACATCGGTGACGGCTATGTCGGCCTCAATATCAATCCGCTGCGGGATGGCTATGTGGGCGGGCTCGACCATTTCGGAATGACGGTGGACGAGGTCGAGGAGGTGATGGAGCGGGCGCGCCGGAAATTCCCCGACTCCAACATCGTCAGGCGGCCCTCGACCCGGCCGTTCGCGGCCTACAGCGCCCACGACCCGGACGGCAACGTGTTTGATCTCGCTGAAAAGCAGAAGAGCAAGCTCGACGGCGTCTATGCGGACCAGGCCGACCAGGGCGACGAGAGCCGCGCGCCCGAGCGCTACATCAACAAGTTTGCGATCCGCACGCTCCACCCGGAGAAGTGCGCCGACTTCTACATGGAGGTGTTCGGGCTCGAGCCGCTCAACAAGAAGGCCTCGGCGCCAGGCTATCACCTCACCGACGGCCGCGTGATGCTGTCGCTGATGCCGTGGTCCATACCGGTATTCGAGGGCATGTCAATCAAGCGTCCCGGCCCGGATCACTTCGGCTTCAAGGTCGAAAGCATCGACGCGCTCAAGCAGACCATCGCCGACGTGATCGGCGGCTGCAGCTATCTGGCGCCGATGCCGATGGGCGGAGCGAAAGAATCCGACGTGCGCAAGGCGATGTTCGCGGCGAGTGCGACCGGCAAGTATCAGCTCACCGACCCTGGTGGGGTGTGGATCGACGTCACCGACGAGTAGTCGAGCAATACTGACTGTCGTGTTGGACGACTCTCCACATCATGGCCGGGCTTGTTGTCCCGGCCATCCACGTCTTTGGTAAAGCTGACAAAGTAAGACGTGGATGCCCGGCACAAGGCCGGGCATGACGAGACGAGAGTCCTGCGTATTGGTCTAAAGCGAGTTGAAGGGGCCACACCGCTGCAGCAAGCGGCGATCAGGTTCGATTCCAGGGCTTGAGGGTGCGAACCTCCCATTTGCCCTGCGGGATGCGACACGCTTCGCCCTGCATCCAGGCCTCGTTGCCGTCGCGCACATAGCTCGCCAGGAAGTCCCGGCAGGTCGCGCCATCCTGATTGTAGGCGGAAGCGATCGGCGTGATCGTGCCGCGCGCGCCGGTGCGCGGATTTTCCCATGGCATGCTGCTGTCGGAGCCGCCGCGCCCGAGGAATTCACTGACTGCGGCGCGCGCGACCGCGAGATCCTGCTCGGGTGGCAGGCTGGTGAACGAGCGCAGCGGGCGCATTGCGCCGGTTTGTTCTGGCTCGCCTTTGCCAGTCAACGAATCCAGCTGATAGGAGAAGCTGCAGCCGCCAGCGGACAGCGACAATGCGAAAAGAGTTGCTGCAAAGGGTGCTACCCGAGCAATTGAGCACCATAGGCGCGTCAAGGGCATTCCTCTATAACCCGATGGCCACGACCGGGAACTTAGCAACAGCGGTACTCCAGGATGTCCGATTCGGCTCCGATACAACACCCGAAAGGGTTAATGAGCGGTGATTTCACCGAGGCGCCCGAGCCGCTGCGCCTTTTTGCAACATGGTTTGATGAGGCGGGGCGATCCGAGCCCAGCCTTCCCGAAGCCATGACGCTTGCCACCGTAGACCCCCAAGGACTACCCAACGCCCGCATGGTTTTATTGAAGGATTTCGACGAGCACGGGTTTGTCTTCTACTCCAATCAGGACAGCCAAAAAGGGCAGGAGTTGGACCGCGCGCCGAAAGCGGCCTTGCTCTTTCATTGGAAGTCGCTCAATCGCCAGGTTCGGCTGCGCGGTGGAATCGAAATCGTCGAAGATGCTGCCGCCGACACGTATTTCGCGACCAGGCCGCGCCTTGCGCAGATCGGCGCGTGGGCGAGCAAGCAATCGGCGCCGCTTGAAAGCCGCATGGCGTTCGAGAAAGCGATCGCCGCCACCATGGCGAGGTTTCCGATTGGAACGATTCCACGGCCGCCCAACTGGGTGGGCTACAGACTCATTCCGCTGGTGATGGAGTTCTGGCAGGATCGACCTTATCGACTGCACGATCGTGTCGAATTCCGCCGCAGCGCGCCGGGCGCGGCGTGGAGCAAGACGCGGCTCTATCCTTAACCGCGCGATCCTCGCGCGCACGCCGTTTCATAGCCACCAATTGTGGTCTAGGGTTGCTGCATGGTCTCGCCACACGACAATCAGCCGCGCCGAACCCTGCTCCTGACCGGAGCAAGCCGCGGGATCGGGCATGCGACAGTCAAGCGTTTCTCGGCCGCCGGCTGGCGCGTGATCACCTGCTCGCGTCACGCGTTTCCGGAGAACTGCCCTTGGGAGGCGGGTCCGGAGGACCACATCCAGGTCGATCTCGCTGATCCTGCAGACACGCTCAAAGCCATCGGTGAGATCAAGGAGCGGCTCGACCACGGCGAACTGCACGCGCTGGTCAACAACGCCGCGATCTCGCCCAAAGCCGAGGGCGGCAAGCGGCTCTCCACGATCAACACCACGGTCGAGGTCTGGGATCACGTGTTCCGGGTGAATTTCTTCGCGCCGATCATGCTGGCGCGTGGATTGATGGACGAGCTCAAAACCACCAGAGGTTCGGTCGTCAACGTCACGTCCATCGCGGGCTCGCGCGTGCATCCGTTCGCGGGCGCGGCCTACAGCACCTCGAAGGCGGCGCTCGCCGCGCTCACGCGCGAGATGGCGGCCGATTTCGGCCCGCTCGGGATCCGGGTCAACGCCATTGCGCCCGGCGAGATCGATACCGCCATCCTCTCGCCCGGCACCGAGGAGATCGTGGCGCATCAGATCCCGATGCATCGCCTGGGCACGCCCGACGAGGTCGCGGCGGCCGTGTTCCAGCTCTGCAGCAGCGACTTCGCCTACGTCACCGGGACGGAGATCTTCGTCACCGGCGGGCAACATCTTTATTGAGGCTCGTCCGAAGCTCTTCGAAGTTGATGGCCGTCACTTCGGATTTTCCCTGATGTCATCCCGGCGGAAGCCGGGACCACTTCGCCGTCGCCGAGCCGGTGGCCCGGTGGATCCGGCTTTCGCCAGGATGACGATCCGGATCGGGAGGCGGCAGCAGGGGCGGGCCGGCCGGCTTGCCTTCGTCACGGCCCTCGACTAAAGCTTCCCTCCGCGATTTCCCGCCCCCCAATCGGAAGGCCAGCCCCTTGCCGCGCCTCGCTCTCGGAAGCAAGTCCCTCGTCGTCGCCATGGATCATGCCCGCACGCTCGGCGTCACGCCCGGCTCGGAGGATCCCGGCAAGGTGCTCGAGCGCGTGATCGAGGCGGGCGCCGACGGCATCATGACGAGCTATGGCGTGATCAAGCATTATCGCGAGCGGCTCATCGGCCGCATCCCGACCTATCTGCGGCTCGATGGCGGCCCCAGCAAGTATCGCGAGGACTGGCTGCGCTACAGCGAATGGAGCCTGCTGCACACCGTCGAGGATGCCCGCCGGCTGGGCGTCGACGGGGTCTGCGTCATGGGCTTCATGGGCGGCCCGGTCGAGATGCGGACCTACGGGATCTGCGCCCGGGTCATCGGCGACTGCCGCCAGGACGGGCTGCCGGTGATGGTCGAGGCGCTGCCCTGCCAGCAGGTCGAGCGCATTCCCGACCCGCTGGCCGCGGAACCGATGGCCTCGGCGGCGCGCATCGCCTTCGAGCTCGGCGCCGACATCGTCAAGACCTACTACACCGGCAGCCCGGAGAGCTTCCGCCAGGTGGTGCGCAACTGCCCGGCGCCCGTGCTGATCGCCGGCGGCACGCGCATGGACACCATCGAGGCGGCGCTCAAGGTGGTGCATGGCTCGGTCGCAGGCGGCGGCGTCGGGGTCGTCTTCGGTCGCAACATCTGGCAGAGCCAGAACCCGGCCGGCGTGGTCGCCGCGCTCAAGGCGATCATCCATGACGGCTCCTCGGTCGCCGACGCGCTGCTGCTGATGGCGCCGCCGGCACGCTGACGGTCGCGCGCGACCTTGCCCGACCGGTCGCTCATCGTCGGGCTCGACATCGGCACCAGCCGCATCAAGGCGGTGG
>Ga0137403_10005086_pt1 | contig 15307 bp, 16 predicted proteins | sample CZOMad2_1_16fung_FD_122057 | JGI IMG/M metagenome (GOLD analysis project Ga0137403, IMG submission 122057) | Vadose zone soil fungal communities from Angelo Coast Range Reserve, California, USA - CZOMad2_1_16fungal (Hybrid Assembly) | ecosystem: Environmental > Terrestrial > Soil > Vadose zone... | reverse complement strand
AAGGTTGTCTATGTTTCGAACTCGGGAGCGGGATCGGTATCTGCCATTGACGCAAATACGCTGCAAGAAATCGCTGTAATTCCCGTAGGAGAAGTACCTAAGCGAATCAACACATTGCTCCTGCACTGAAATCACACTCCAACGATTCTTTTCGACCCAATGAGTTTGCGCGAACTAAGATCACGTTAGACGCGGTGTGATGAAGTTGAAAAACGTAATCTGGGAAGCGACAGCCGCGCTAAGACGTAACTGGGTGAGAAGTGGATAAGTATGGAAAGAAGTGACGTCAGAAGCAGCGCACCGGGAAAGGCCGGGTGGCGGCGCGTCTGACGTGGCATTAAGGGTATGAACTTCTTCCAGCGATTTGCCTTGACAAAGGCCGTTTTGAGAATAGACTTCTTCCGTTCAGCCCTACCCACGCAATCCTCTCTTGCGGTGGTTCGACTGACAGGCCCGCCTCTCCGAAGAGCAGTTCCCCACCAGAAGTGCAGCACCCCCTGAGGCAAGGCCCCAATCCCAGAAACAAGTCGGTTAGCCAGCGAGTGGAAGTTGTCTTGTGAAGAGTTACCGGAATGGACGCAGTGCCATGCCAGAGCCGACCCAGGCGGACACGTATGCCTCCCCCCTCAAGTGCCGTAAGTGTGGCAGCAATAGATTCGTCGTCCCAGACCATGCGACAGATGAGAGTCTCGTCACTTGCACCAACTGCAGTGCCAGGATAGGGCGGTGGGGCGACGTGCGAGTCGGCATCCTTGAAGAAGCCAACAAGGAAAAAAGCGGAAAGCATGTAGGCGCCTGTCACGCCATAGCCCAAAAAGCAACTTGAGTGGAGCTGGCCATTCGGCTCGCGGTATCGTATTGGCCATGAGAGCACGACTGCTGGCAACCCTAGAACTTCACTTGGCACTACTCGAAAAACAGGCAGAACGCCTCTTTGCAATAGCGCGCGGTATCGAGGAATCAATCGCTAAACAGGAGTGTTTGGAGCTTGCGAGGGAGGCGGAAGAGGAAGCTCATGCTATCCGCGAACAGATTGTCGCAGCTTGAGAACGAAGATTGAACTACGATGCGCTGGAAAGGGCGCACGTGATGAATCACAATTGCTGATTTAGCCGCGATGAAGAGGACGATACGCATGGATGATGCTCAGGTAGCTGACATCAAGAAGCTAATACTTGACGTTGTAACGGCTCTCCAGGGTATCAATGAGGAAGCGTTTTCTGCGTATCTATATGCTAGGGAGATAGACCTTGCTCTGCAAAAAGTCGCGGAGATTGCTCCTCAGTTCCGAGCGGCTCTTGGAGAGATACACGCAAATGAGAAGATTCCCGAAATTGCTCTTGTAAAGAAATCTCACGCCGAATCGCAGCGTGTGCTTGCTCAAGTAATCGAATCGCTAAAGTGATTTGCGGATCAGACATAAATTTCCGAGCTCCTTTTCTATCGGATGTCACTGAAGTGGTACGAATCGCGAGTCGGACGCCGCCAAAAATGCCGTCACCCGAGAAGATTACGCTGCATTTTCGTCGATGGGTATCCTGGGGATCGAAACTCAGCACCAGGACGCGGTAGTCACGACGGCCGCCGTCAGAGTTGGCGGCATGTAAGGCATGCAGACGCCGCCACTCTCCAATTTTCTAGGTGCTATTTTCGCGGCCCCCTTGCACCATATTTAGGTAATTGACCGTCATCCGCTCCAATATTAGTGTTCCGTATCTACATCCCACGCGCCACGACTGTCCCCCCTTTCACTTCACCCACCGAAGGAATGGGAGCATTCGATGCCCAGACCCAGCGCCCAACTTCCGAGCATCAGCGCTAAAGTCCGCAGGGCCACCAATGCCCAGAATAGAGCGGAAATCGAATTAGGCGAGCTCGAAAGGGAGATAAACGAGAATAGAGATCGGCCTCTATCTATCGTCTTAAAAGGGGTGATAGACCGGGTTCGTTCGCTGACGGATGCCGATGGCGCTGCCATTGCTCTCCGTGACGCTTGGGGAGTCGTTTGTCGAGCCAGTGCGGGAGAAGCTCCTGACGTTGGTTCACGGCTCCACCCTGAATCCAGCCTGACTAGAGAATGCTTTGAGAGCGGACAGGTGATGATCTGTGAAGACACCGAAGAAGATTCCCGGGTAAGGCTTGCTGCGAAGAGCTTGCGCCTGCGTTCGGCGGTGGTTGTGCCCGTCCAGGCACAAGGTTCTGTTCTGGGGGTGGTGGAGGTACTCTCCTCTCGAGCCTCCGCGTTCAACACGGCGCACATTGCGGCATTGCAGCGTATCGCCCGATTACTCGTTCCGATGTTCCAGTCCGAGGAACCAACGCACCTCGAAGAGCGAGTGGGAAAAAGGCACGCCTGGACCGCCATTGCCGGAGTGGTCCTTTTTTTGGCTTCGCTTTTGCTGCTGTTTGAGTTTTATCCCAGGTCAACGAAGGCGCCCTCTGCCACGGCCAATCCACCCGCTTCCGGTCCGGCGAAACCCGCCGAGGCGCCGACAATATCGAGAGAAACGGTAGCTCCCGAAACCGCAGAGGCGCAGAGCCTCAAGACCCCTGATCGTTCACGTGCTGAAGTTTCGTCTCCCGCGGCATCCTCATCTTCGTCCCCTCTCGCTTTCCAGCCGGGTGCCAAACCGGCTGAGGCGGCACCAGGCTCGAAGCCACTGGGGGCTGAAAATCTCGGCGCAGAGGTCGTCCCACCAGCGCTTGTGATTGAGGGGGCGCCCGAAGCACAGATCTTTGTGGATGACCGGTTGACCGCCTCAACAGGTTCGGACGGTCAGGCTAAAATTTCAACGCTTTCTCCGGGACAACATCGCTTGCGCGTGACGGTCAACGGTTATCAAGATTATGAGAAGGATATTGATTTGCTAGCGGGGCAGACTTCCAGCGTCGCGGCTAAACTTGAACCGTTCGAACCGCCGGTTCTGACCGAAGAGGCGAAGGCTCCAAGCGTTGAGTTTAGAGCAACAATTCCTCGCCTCGCCAAGCCGCCGGTTCCCGAGTTCGTGCTGGATCGCACCCTCAAGGCCCACTCCGGCTGGGTCACAGGGGTTGCGTTTAGTGCCGATGGGCAACGACTGGCCTCGGGGAGCTCGGACCAGACCGTCAAGTTGTGGGATGTGCCCACCGGACAAGAGACCGGCACCGTCGCCACCAAGATCCAAGAAGTTCAGGCCCTGGCCTTCAGTCGCGACGGACATTGGCTGGCGGCGGAGAATTCCATCAACACTGTCACGCTTTGGGATGCCACGACGAGGCGGGAAGTCCGCACGTTCCCCAGCAATAAGCCTTTGGGAGTCCTGGGCAGCAGCTGGGTTTATTCGATAGCCTTCAGTCCCGATGGCCGCTTGCTGGCTTCGGGCGTGGACGACAAGACCATCAGACTTTGGGACGTCGAGACCGGGCGATCGGTACGTGACTTGGGCGCGGCCCGCAGGTCAGTAATCTATATCGCCTTCAGCCCCGACGGGCGTTGGCTCGCTTCCGGGGGTGACGACAAGACGATCAAGATTTGGGAAGTGGCCACCGGAAAAGAAATACAGACGTTGCGCGGTCACAAAAAAAACGTTTACGCCGTTGTTTTCAGCTCGAACGGCCGCTACCTAGCTTCCGCGAGTGCAGACAAGAGCGTAAAGCTCTGGGACGTCACCACCGGCCGCGAGATCCATACCCTGACGGGTCATGGGAGCGACGTGACCAGCATTGCGTTTAGCCCTGACAGTCGTTGGCTGGCTTCTGGCAGTTGGGATAAAACCGTCAAGATCTGGGATGTACAGACAGGGCGGGAGGTGCGGACCCTGGAAGGGCACACCCACCACATCTATACGGTGGCGTTTGATTCCCGCGGGCACTGGCTGGCCTCGGGCAGCGAGGACGGCACGATCAAGCTCTGGCGATTGGAGCAGCGGTAAGCTGCAGCGTGTCGAGAAACATGACAGAAGTATTTGAAGAACCACTCCGAAGGGGGGCAGTCGTGGACCTTGGAGTTCTTAATCAGGGACGGAAATCCGCGCTGCAACTCTGGATCAAGGAGAATTCGTTATGTGGTACAAAGCACACCCTTACCAAGCCGGACGCGGCGCGATCCGCTACGGATCGCATTTTGGGAGTATCTTGGCCGTCATCCTGCTGACCGTCATTGTGATGGGCGCGGGCGCGAACGGTGCATCGGCTCAGAGCCTGAACTGGGAGGGACAGGATGGAATTTTCGTCACGCCACTAGCCTACGCGGTTCCGTCGACCGACAAAGGCTTCGGCAGACCCATTGTGGCTTATCACTACTTGGACGCTGGGGGAGTTTTGGGCGGATTCCATCAGGTATCAGTCACCATGGGCGCGTTCAACCGGATTGAGTTTGGGTATACGCGGAACCTCCACCAGGAGGGCGGTACAGCCGGCCTTAGTAAGTTATGGAGCAGCGGCTTCAATATGTTTCATGGGAAACTCAATCTTCTGTCGGAAAGGCGAACCTGGCGGCCCGCCTTATCCATAGGCTTTGTGGCACGTACTCAGGTTCAAAACGTAGGGGGCGTGATCCGAGACAAGGAGACCAACAACGCGGACTTCTACGCCGTCGCCACCAAGACGGTCACCCAGATTAGGAATTTACCGCTGGTGTTCAATGTCGGCTTCAAGGCGACAAATGCATCCTTGCTGGGGCTGGCTGGAAATGCTCCAGCCTACCAGGGACGATTGTTCGGGGCGGCTGCCTTCGCCCTGAAAGGACCAGGACGGAGCACGATCTTGCTGGGTTCTGAAGTCTTGCAGCAACCGCGGAGCGTTCAGGACTTGCCCGCAGCGGTGGTGCCGACCACGATCACTTACGCGGTTCGCATCGTGCCTGCCGGGGCCTTACCTCTCCACGGTTGGGGGGTGGAGTCCCCGAGGTTGACCATCGACCTGGGTGTCGCCCAGGTTGCCAGCAATATCCTGCCCGGAGTGAACCTCCAGGCACGGCATCAATTCGCGTTTGGTATCTCGTACGGATTCTAATGCTCGGAAGTTGGGTTAATAGAATAGAGAACTGGCTAGATCGAGGATTTCCCTCATGGCGCTTGTGATTGTTGTCTGTGGTCGAGGACATCGTTCGGGTAACTTTCTTGCTAGAAAAATTCGCATATTGACAACTCACGCGTACAGACGCAAAATCCACTTCGCTGGCCAATGAGAGAGCCGTTTCTCCGGTCGTAATCCACATCCTTCGTCCAACCGAAGCTTCAACTCTCCCAATAAGCTGGCCCCCAATCTCACGCAAGAGGGAGAACTCCCGTATAGCGCCCTCATAATTGTTTTCAAATCCAGGAGGCAACATGCTGCTAAGGTTCGCGAAAATTGCGCGCGTATTTGCCATTCTTGGGGTTATTGGAATGCTTCCCAGCTTTACGCTGGCCCAAACCACTGATCCCTTAGTGGGCAGTTGGAATTTCAAGGTGACAGTCACCGGTGGCTGCACGACCAACTGTAAGTACATCGGCATGATCGCCTTCAACCAAGGCGGCACGGTCGTGGAACAACGCGGTACGGCTGTTGAATACAACGGGTTGGGATACGTTGAGCGCACAGCGTTAGGGACGTGGCGATCAATCGGAACATTAGTCTACAGGCTGAGAATGAAAAACTTCATCTTTGATTCAACGGGGAAACTCTCTGCGTCTATCGTTGGAACTTCAGATATAACGCTAAGCGCAGCCCGTAACTCCTTTAGCGGGTCGGGAACGGCGCAAATTTTCAAGGCTACCGGCACGCTGAACGAAACTACAACTTTCACGATTAGCGGAACTCGATTCTGAGCTATACGGGGGCTGGAAGGGGCAGCCGAGTCCCGAACCCGGTACTCGGCACAGCTATAAAACACACCGCTTCTAGGAATGGCTTGCTTGTAGTGTCTTCAACGCACATTTGCTCTAGCAGATCCCAGTAACCATGGTCGTCGCAGTCGTCGTGCCACGCCTCCACATGGGATGCTCCCAGGCGTACCGTATGCCAGAGGAGAATCACACCTACCGCCAAGCACAACAGCACCGCGATCGATGCCTCCGGTCCAAACGCGCCTCCGGTCAAAATTGTGGGTCCCCGGAGCGTTCCATGGCTGAGCGCCGCGTTCGCCGGTCCACCGGAGACCGACATTCCAAACAGTGCACCCTCGGCAAAGTTCCATCCCGCATGCAATCCGATCGGCACCCAAAGGCGTCCAGTGACCGCGTAAGCTCCTGCCAAAATCACTCCCGCCTCCAGTGCGATTGCAAGAGAACTGAAGAGATTCGCTCCAGGATTCGCCGCATGCACGGCGCCGAATAGAGCAGAACTGACAAGCACCGCGATCCACGTCCCAGTTGCCATCGAGAGCAGCCGGAAAAAGTACGCCCGGAAGATGACCTCTTCTGCCGCGCCGAGCGCTGCCAGCGCTCCGGTTCCCAAACCCGCGAACGTGCCCCATCCCCTGGGATGATAGACGCTCAAGAGGAGAGAGAGAACGGTCCCGCTGTTTGGTCGTACAGATGGTGGGAACCTAGTCCAAATAGAAAAACGGGTCCATCGCCGGTTGATTATTGGTGGCGTGACTAAGTTCAAGCGCGAGTCCTCAGCTCTGAAGGCGATCGCTGCGCTGAGAATGGAAATCAACTCCAAAGATACAAGGCCGAACTTCATGACCATTGCTCGCCCCGTTGGGGAGAACATCCTTTGGGCAGAGTCATTTTCCCGGACAAAAGAACCGGAATAGACTCGGTCATTTTAGTCCCACAACAAAGCTCCCCCATCTCCAGGCATCAAGTCTGTCGTCCCACCAGAGAGAAGCACTCGCCTTGACAGCAACTCTCATACCCAGGGGAAAAGATCTTTTCGGGCCATTCCCTTGAGACGGACCTCGTCGTGTCACGAAACATGCCACGACAGCCCATACAGTATTTCCTGTAGGGCAGATCTTCTCGTTCGCCTCCCGAAAATTCCAGTACCTTTACCGGTCAACCTCGTATCCAGCACAAAATACAACTTGCAAATCTATGGCAGCGCTCGTGCTTCAGGGCAACTGAACAACGCTGGGAGGAAGTTATGCTGAGCATGCATATTGACAACATTAATGACTTGGCGGTCGTGGAGTGCGAAGGCAGAATGGTAGGGAGCGAAGCCGCTTTCAGATTACGCGAGGCTGTCACCTCGCAAAGAGAAGCCCGAATCGTTGTGCTTGATCTCTCGGAAGTGTACGCCATAGCAGGCGGTGGTCTAGGCATGCTCGTGTATTTGCAGCAATGGACCCGCGACCAGGGCATCCAATTCAAGCTGTTCAATCCTTCCAGGTCCGTGCGGGAAAGGTTGGAACACGTTGGCTCGATGTCGGCATTCGATATTGCAACTCTGCACGAAATGATGGCTCTTCTTGGCCGCGCCGATCCCCGATACGCTCTCGCGGCATGAAGTTTGTGCTGATTCACGGTGGGAATCACTGAAGCGGAAAAGGAGAGGGGGCAGTGTGGCACGGCAATCTCCCCGCTGGGCGCAAAAAGATGGGCTCAGCAAGCATACTGCGACCGAATCGGGTAGTGCCACTCTGCCTTTTAGCCCTGCGCGTGAGCGAAACTTTATTTCGCGTCGGGGGGCAGTATTCCAGCATTCAGTTTTTCAATGAGTAGGGCAGCGGATCATTCCTGATTTTTTTATACCCACGCGGCGTAAGCCGAATCACGCCGCGCATCTGTTCCTCAACCTGTCCTTCGTTCCTCAGATCGCCAACAACCCCGCGCATCAGAGCAGAATCCAGACTTTGCCTGGACAGAATCAAAAACTGGCTTGGATCATCTCGGTAGCGTTGGGATAAGGCGAGCAGGAGTCCATCTCGTATCAATTCTTCTCGTTGCATTACAGCACCAATGGTGATTTGAATTCAGGGTATGTGACTTCTTTGGTGAGATGGAATGGCCTGAACGTGCCGGGTGAATGGCACTGATGGCGCAAGAAATGACGACCGCAAATCCAACTGAGGCTAGACCTAGCCTATGACGCGGCAGTTCTGAATCGCGTGTTCACCATCGAACTTTGGGATAGAAAATTTCCAAAGATCCCGCGAATATCATTTGCCGTGAACTCAGGCACCTCGTCGCCAGCTCGACAATTATGGTCTAAAATCGCCTCAGACGGCAGTTCTGGCCCTCCCGCCTGTTCGATCCCAATCAATTGCTGAGGAGGAGGTTTTACCCTATGTTCTCGCGCTGGCCAATTCGTGTGCTGCATATTGGGACCGTACTGTTTGGGGCTGGAATTGGTCTCTTAATGGCTGCCATCCCCAACCAAGGGCGTACCCAATTTTTCGGCAGCTCGGGTGGTAATGTGAACGATATCAGCAAATCCTTCTGCTGTTCTGGCACCCTCGGGTCCTTGGTGAAGGACAGCTCAGGCGTTCAGTACATCTTAAGCAACAACCACGTGTTGGCGGATACTGACCAAGCCGCACCAGGGCAAAATATTTCGCAGCCGGGATTGATTGACAATAACTGCCGTCCCGCCACCACCGTGGCTCACTTCACGGTCGCACCTCATCTGGGAACCAACGTGGATGCGGCTCTAGCTAAACTAGTCGCAGGAACTATGAACTCCAGCGGTTCAATCCTCGGCATTGGGGCCCCAAATCCCACACCGGTGAGCGCGAAAATCAACATGGGCGTCGCCAAGAGTGGACGTACTACTGGCCTCACCTGCGGATCGGTGCAATCTGTGAACACCAGCGTCAAAGTGCAGTATCAGAAAGGCTGCAATCAGGGCCAGAAATTCACCATCAGCTACACCAATCAGGTAGTCGTCGCTAGCAGCACCTTCAGTGCCGGTGGTGATTCCGGGTCTTTGATTGTCAGTCGGAGTGCCGCGCACCCGACTGCCTTACTGTTCGCCGGCAGCAGCACCACGACAGTCGGCAACCCCATTGGTCAGGTGCTTTCGCACGTAAGTTCAAGCTTGGGAAAGCAGGTGAGTTTTGTGGGGAACTCTACTCGAACCACGAACGTGTCGTGCCCAGCAAGTGCAGGAGTCACGTCGGCCACACATGGCGGACCGTCGCAAGTGGATATAGACCGTGTGGCCGCAGTGAAGCAAGCACATGAATCTGACTTGATGGCTGATCCAGCGGTAATGGCCGTGGGTATCGGAGCAGACGAGCGGAACTCAGCCGTAATAACGGTTTACGTTGAGACCGGACGCATGCACGGTGCGATTCCTGCGGAGCTAGAAGGAGTTCCTATCCGCATCATCAGCACGGACCGCATTCGTGCCTATGGATGGAACGAACGGCAAAACCAAGCCGCTGCCAATCCTTGCTCGGCGAAGCAGCTCCACTGATTGCGCTGCACATGATAGCGTGGGGAGAGGCGACTGTCTGCTGGATTAGGCGTATCCGCCCGTTGAAAGGCTCTGATGCGGTCCTACCCGCTTGCTGTACATGAGTACATTTCTCAGGCGATTGAGATGGGGAGATTTCTTCGTTGACCGAGCGCATGTGGAAATTTCACCGGGACCTTCGACGTGTGCCGAGTCAGCATTGTCGGTGTGATCAGCTCACCTCAATGCTTGGATTCTGGACTACGCATCAGGAAGGAGATGTCATCCACTTTGTATATAACCCTGCCAGCTGCCGCAGAAGTCGCGGAAGTTTTGCCGGCACGGACAGTTTGGAAAGCAGTGACCAGGCGCGGAAGCACGGACGGCGGCGCAACGGGAATGTTGTGGGCGCCGAGGACCACCTTTACTTGCGGCGCAAGGGCTGCGAGTCGGCGGATCGAGGCAGCATAGGCTTCCAGATCGGTTTCGGGACGGTATAGCCAGATGGGAGCCGGATAGTATGTATCGCCCGTAAAGAGCAACCCGTTGGTGCGTTCGAGGAGAGAAATGGCGTCCGGCGTGTGACCCGGGGTGGCGATGACTTCCAACGATCGACCGCCGAGATCGATTCGGTCACCGTCATGCGTGTATGCCGTGATCTTCCAGGGCCGGGTTGAGTAAGTTTTCGGATCAAATCCTTTCGGGAGCTTGCCGCAAATCTGACCGGGTCCAACTTCCGCTTGCGCGTCTGCTCGCGAGCCTCGCGCATTTTCGCGGGTGAAGTCCGTATCCATGGCGTAGATTGTGTCGAACCGCCAATTATCGCCGACATGGTCGTTATGAGTGTGGGAGTTCAGCACGACGATCGGCAGCCGGGTCAGCTCGGAGGTAGCCTTCTTCAGATCGCTGATGCCCATGCCAGTGTCGAACAGCGCTGCCCGCTTGTCGCCGACAATGAGGTAACTGATGACTTCTTCCGACTGATGAGGCTCATAAATGGCGAAAACGGCGGGTGCGACTTTATAGACCTCAAACCAGGGATCGCTGATGGGCACGCGCTCGAGAACTTTGTATTCCGGGCGGGGCAGGGCGCGGCACCACTCGGGAATTTTCGTCTGTGAAAACAGGACTGGTATGGAAAGAGCGAAGAAAGCGAGGGATTTGAGGCGGAACGGCTGCTTGATGGAGACTGACACCGGTCTATGGAAATTCAATCGATTCTTGCCTCAAAATCATTGCCAGAAGCCGGATTCCGCAAAAATGTTGTTATTTGATGATCCATCAATGTGTTGGTTCTCGCATTCGTCTGGATCATCGTAGCGCCGGCGGTCCCGCCCAACCGATAGTCATTGAGCCGTCTCCAACTTTCCAGTTGCACGGTTGTACTTCCGATCGCTCTTCAAAGGAGCGCAGCTATATCCTGCCGGACACTTTAAAGCCGACGGCCGAGAATCGTGGGACTGCGCAACCGCCATAAAACTGATAAGTTCATGCCGATCTTCTGTCGAGACATACTCGAACAGGGCGCACTGATCTTCTACTTCATGGCGCAGAGGCTGCAGTTGCATTATGTCATTTACGTAGTGATGTGAGTAAGGGTTGATATTGTGTTTCTTCGAAATCGCAGCCTGGATCGCTTCATGACAAGCGCGATCATGTTCCTCATGGCTGCCTTCGTGTTTGCGAACAAACTTGTCGACACGAGATTCTCCTTTTTGCTGCGCATGGACCGTGACATTAACGACAAGCATCAGTGCAACCAACGCGAGAAGTCTATAGGTGAGTTTCATTGTGCTCCTCCTGAGCCTCTGGGGCGATCATGTGTGGCGATCACAAAATTCTCCAAATCCTGTGACATGGCGCGTTTCCTCAGAGCCCGGCGTGACAACCTAACTGCCCAAGACGAGTCTCGCCTGCCAAACCATGTCTCCATCCTCAAGTCTTGCCCTGATAGAAGAAACTTGACTCCGTCAGCTGTCAAGATCGGCTTCTCAGCGATATCCTTTCGCAGTGCCCTGAGTGGCTCTTGGTAAGATAGATGTTAATGCGATTCATGGAACTGTGCTTATACACCAGAGTGATGGGTGGTAACCATGTTTTGATTACCTTCGTGCCAGACCTTCTCGGAGATCGACAGGCCAAGATAAGTGTGAGCTAGAGCGTTGTTTGTCAGAGTAGAGTGAAGGTCACGGACAGTCCACCAACCGGTGCGACCGAACAGCGCTCAAAAACGATCGTGGACAGCTACAGGCAGCGGCAGCGCCGAAATGAGCTCCAACTCTGTCCAGCACGATGATCTTGCAATATTAAACCGCATCCGGCTTTCTGGAATATATTTGGTCCCGAGAAACCAAGGCAGCCGGATCTCCAGCTGAGTCTTTTGGGCATTCTGGGTATGTCATCTGGACAAGTCGGGGGGAAGTTCTCCATCAGCGCGCCGGTGGTTCAAAAAGTTACACGGGTTGATTCCCCGCTGTCTGCAGTTTGAACTTCTGGAGTCTTCACGTGCTCGGGACGGAACCCGACCCCAATTACGCGCCCAGGAATCCGTCGCAGAATTGGCCAGCGGCGAAGCAGCTTCAGAGGCCACGGAAGGGTCAACGGTTTTGCGCTGCCAAGGACCCGCCGGATGACATTGTTTTGAATGACGATTTGAAGTCCCTGCGTGGCCCGAGTCGGGAAATTCCTCCGTTGCTGGACCGCGTGAAGCTCGCTTTCGGCGGGACTTCTTTGCAAAAGTTTTGGGCCGATTATGTTCGCCGTTGCAACCGCGTCTTGAATCGCGAGATTGATCCCTACACCTCCGATAGGCGACATCGCATGTGCTGCATCCCCGATACAGAGCAGTCCGGGCCGCGACCATCGTGACAGCCGGTCCACCGCGACCGTCAAAAGGCTGATCTGCTCCCAATCCTGCAGCTCTCCTACCCGGTCACGCAAGAATGGTGCGAGAGCTGCTATTTCCGCTCGAAACGATTCCAGTCCTCTTCGCCTGATTGCGTCGGCTGTGCCCTTGGCGATGACGAAGGCGCATTGCCAATAGTCCTCGCGATTAAGGAGAACGAGAATTTTGCCCCGGTCGATGTGGCCAAAGGTTTGCCCCGGATCAGTGGGACGGCGGCTTATCCGCATCCACATCACATCCATCGGAGCGCCGAGATTGATCACTTCGAGGCCTGCACGCTCGCGGACTACAGAATGCCGCCCATCAGCCCCAACAGTCAGCTGGGCGCGAATTTGCAGCGCCCCCTCCGGCGTTTTTACGTGCACTCCCGCTACAGCGCCTTTCTCCTCGATGAGATCGGTCACCTCCGCCTGCATCTTCAAGTGGAATGTGGAATAACGCCTGGCCTGCTCCGTGATGAAGTCAAGGAAGTCCCACTGTGGCATGAAAGCGAGGAAACGGCAGTGAGTCGGGAGATGGGTGAAATCCGCAATCGTGACGATATCCTGTCCCACCTGACCGGCGAGCTCTCGTATTTCCTGATGCGGGCGTTTCAGGAACTCGTCCAGAATACCGAGTTCATGCATAATCTCAAGTGTGGATGGATGGATGGTATCCCCGCGAAAATCACGTAGGAAATCGGCGTGCTTTTCGAGCACGAATACATCGATGCCCATGCGCGCAAGAAGAAAACCCAACATCACGCCGGCAGGGCCGCCTCCGGCAATGCAGCAGCGAGTGTAAATCGCCTCGTTCATGCGACCGACATCCATTATGATCCGTGAGTCGCGATCCCCAATCGCGTGGTGATGCCTCTTGAATTTCAGACTCACTTAGATCCGTTTGTGCGGATTACTTGCGAATTGCCGTTCTTGCTAGGAATCGCCAACTCTCTCAGGCCCAGAACTGGCATCCCTACCGTAGAGGCGAAACCACCAAGGACTATCCACAGGGGCAGTACGGTATTGGCAAATTGCGCTAGAAGCTGATCTTCAGGATCTGACCTCCATTGCCCACGAACCATCCAGCTTTCGGACTGGCAAAAGCCACCGCCCAGAAGCCGCTCACTCCGGGCAGTGCGAACCAAGTGTTTCCCTCATCGGGAGTCCAGGCCGCTGATCCTGAGTCGAAGTTCGGCGCCGTCTCAGCGGTGATCACAACAACATGGTCGTAGTCGTGGTCTGCTCGTTCAAAATCGTGATGGCCGACGCCGTGCACGAAGCTCAGGCAGAAAATGGCTCCTGGCACGGGCGGCTTATTGGTAAGAGTCCAGGTGCGGCCGCCGTCGTTTGACGTGGCCGCGTCGGCGGAACTGTTTGATGCCAAGTCGCCGCCAGCCACCATCCCATTCCAGGGGTCACGGAACGCCACCGTGATGGCGCCCGCGCTGGGCGAGCTCAGCAGCGGGGTGTCATATGCGTTCCAGGTGTCGCCTCCATCTCTGGTGGCTAAGATCCTCGCGATGGTTGAACCGCCGGTGGCAATCCAGGCATTTCTTCCGCCCTGCGTTGCGACGCAGGTTCCACTCGCCGCAAACGAGGCTTCCCCCGCCAATGCTGGCGGCAAATTAGCGGCGATGGATTCCCAGGTCATTCCATCGAGCGTGCGAAGGTCGGGGAATACTCCACTCACCGAATCGCTGTGCGCAATGCCCCGCCTCGGAGTCCAGAACGCGAAACAATCATAGAATGCATTCACAGTCTCATTCGTGAACTGGATTGTCCAGGTCGCTCCACCGTCAACGGTTTTGTAGATGCGAAAATCTGTGGTGTTATCTCCGATGGACATCAGATAGGCAACCTTGTCGCTCACGCCCTGCACATCACGGAATTGGAGATTTTCGGCTCCCGGCACGACAGCGGCTTTCCAGGTCTCTCCGCCGTCAGTCGTGACCACATACGTGCCGCCAGTTCCGGCTGCCCAGACCACACGGGAGTTTACCGGACTGACAGAGATCAGCAGCTGCGTGGTGCCGCTCTTTTGTGGAGTGAGTTTTGGTTGGTGAATTTCGTGTGCTTGGGCAAAGCCGAAGGTTGCGGAGGCGTTAATCAGGAAAATGGCCAGTGAACGTTTCAACATAGGGGGTCTCTCCGAACGGGAATTCGCGGCGCGCAGGAAGTATAGGAGCCGTCGCAAAACGGTGTCAAACTTGCAAACCCTGAGCCTCAAACCCGACGAAGAGTTTGTGCGCGGCAACTAGTCCGACGGAATTTCAGGTTCTTAAATATTTTGGTCCCGAGAAAAATTCAATACGTTCGCGGAGTTCTGCCCTCTTCTTATAACTCGAATCGCCTACAAAAGGAGATGATGGACGCCATTAGCAGAGGCTTAATACTTTGGCATCATGACTTTGTATTACACGACCCGCAGCCAGCACCTAGGGGATTTACAATCGAAGAAGGGCAAGTCTGGTATCTGCCAAGTTATCACGTAACTAGAGGAACAGAGATATTTGACTGGCATAAAAAAACCCGCGAGCGCTTGTCAGACCGGCGGTCAGAGCGGGAGTTCTACAGCAGAGAGCTATTACGGGGACGACGGCCAGCCGTGATCGTGTCTATACGATCCGAAAACTGCATCCTGACTGTCCCCTGCAGTCACAACTGGGATGATGACAGTGTTTTTATCGAGGAGCTGGGGTCTAATGCAGTTTGTCACTTTGAATTTCGAATAAACTCGAAAATTTTGGCCTGCGCGGATAATGGCGATGATGCACAGTTTCTCAAGTTGCGAGATTCCGATCTGATTGACTTGAAGGAACAAGTGGAGTATTGGCGAAGGCGAACCTTTGAACGGGGGCGTGGACGGTTTTGACTAATAGAGTTCTTCCATGGCAGGACTGGATAGATTCCTTCGCGGGAGGAGACATTCTTCCGCTTGCCGGAGGAATTAAAGAGCTTGCGACTCGAATTGCGGGAAGAGCACATGTTCGCGAGAGGTATGGCAATGACATTGTCGAGGAGACTGAACAAGGAGCTTGGCTTAAGATTTTACGCTCGAATTTTCTCCAAAAATGTGAAGAGCAGCTTCTGGGCGATCAGGCAATTCAACCGCAGGTCT
>Ga0137403_10005085_pt1 | contig 15312 bp, 12 predicted proteins | sample CZOMad2_1_16fung_FD_122057 | JGI IMG/M metagenome (GOLD analysis project Ga0137403, IMG submission 122057) | Vadose zone soil fungal communities from Angelo Coast Range Reserve, California, USA - CZOMad2_1_16fungal (Hybrid Assembly) | ecosystem: Environmental > Terrestrial > Soil > Vadose zone... | reverse complement strand
ACCGGCGGTGATGCTGGGTCGCGGAGTGACGAGACGCGTTGCCACCGTCGCGTCGAGCGGCAGCACCTGGTACTTCTGCGCCTCGCTCCAGAAGAGATCCTGCAGCTCCTTCAGCTTCGCCGGATTGGCCGCGGCCACGTCGTCGTGCTGCGTCCAGTCCTTGGTCAGGTCGTACAGCTCCCAGGTCGCGTTGTTCGCGGGATCCGGGTTCACGGGTCCGACGACGTGCCACGGTGGGCGAATCACCTTGGTGCTGGCGATCCAGCCGTCGTGGTAGATTGCCCGGTCCGCCATCATCTCGAAGTACTGGGTCGTGTGCTTCGACGGCGCGTCGGCGTTCGCCTTGTCGAACGTATACGCGAAGCTCACGCCTTCGATCGGCTTCTGCGGGATGCCGTCGACCGTGGCGGGCGCCGGAATGCCGGCGGCTTCCAGGATGGTCGGCACGACGTCGACGAAGTGGCAGAACTGATTGCGGATGCCGCCCCCGTCCTTGATGTGCCCGGGCCAGGCGACGGCGGTGCCCTGCCGCACGCCGCCGAAGTGGGACGCGATCTGCTTGGTCCACAAGAAGGGCGTGTCGAAGGCCCAGGTCCACGCAATGGCCATGTGCGGATAGGTCTGCGCCGACCCCCAGGCGTCGTAGAACTTCAGTGAGGCCTCGATCGGGAGATTGACCCCGTTCAACGACGCGACCTCGTTCACGGTGCCGTTCATCGTCCCCTCGGCGCTGCTGCCGTTGTCGCCGACGATGTAGATGATGAGCGTGTTGTCGAGCTTCCCCATGTCCTCGACTGCCTGGATGACCCGGCCAATTTCGTAGTCATTGTAGGCCTCATAGGCGGCAAAGATTTCAACCTGCTTGATGAAGAGCTTCTTTTCCTCAGGTGTGCAATCATCCCAGTTCTTGATGACCTTCGTCGGCCAGGGCTCCAGTTGGGTGTCCGCCGGAATCACTCCCAAACGTTTCTGGTTCTCAAAAATTTTATCACGCAGCTTGTTCCAGCCGTCGTCGAAGAGGTGCATGTTGTGGATTTTATCCACCCATTCTTTGGTCGGGTGATGCGGCGCGTGCGTGGCGCCGGGGACGTAATAGCAGAAGAACGGTTTGTCCGGCTGGATCTGGTTGACTCGATTGAGATACTCGATGGCGTCATCGGCCATGCCGGTGACGAGGTTCCAACCCGGCTTGCCTTGGAAAGGATAGATTTGGGTGGTGTTGCGGAAGAGGTTTGGCTGCCACTGGTTGGCGTCGCCGCCGACGAACCCGTAGAAGTACTCAAATCCCTGGCCGATGGGCCAGTTATCAAACGGTCCGACTTGGCTGGCGCAAAATGCCGGCACGTTGTGGTCCTTGCCGAACCACGACGTCGCGTAACCGTTGTCCAACAGGATGCGGCCGATGGTCGCCTTGTCTTTGGCGATGACGCTGTTGTAACCTGGGAAGCCGGTGGATTGCTCCGAGATCACGCCGAAGCCGGCAGAGTGGTGATTGCGCCCGGTAATCAAGGCGGCGCGCGTCGGCGAGCAGAGCGCGGTGGAGTGAATGTTATTGTAGCGCAGCCCGGCCTTGGCGAGCCGGTCCATCGTCGGTGTCGGGATGACGCCGCCGAACGTGCTCGGCACGCCGAAGCCAGAATCGTCGGTCATGATGAGCAGGATATTGGGCGCTTTCTTCGGTGGCACGATGCGCGGCGCCCACCAGATTTTGGATTGGAGGGCGCCGTCCTTGATCACGCCGCCGAACTTCGGATCGGGCGCGGGGAGTTGCTTGCCGTCAATGGTGGTGGTGGCGCTCGGTGAACCGGGTTCGCCGGTGGTTTGAACTTGTGCCATGATGGAAGGCGAAGCCGCCATCAAGGCACCCGCGAAAATCCCGCCCAGGAGAATTAGTGTTTTTGTTTTCATGGGTTTGATCTGCGTTGTTTTGGAAAAGATCCGTACGGACGTAATCGGAGACTTCACCGTGTTCATAGAATCCCAACTTTGGGCGTCATGCGTTGAACGCGATATTGGACTTTAGTCCTATCGGCCCGCGGTTTTCGTTCCCGGGTCGGTCTTTCACGCAACGAAAACCGAGATGATTGGTGCCGGTGTTGACTTCGCTTTTGCCGCGCGTGCCGACGATGTAGCGCGATCAGTGTGTTAGGCACAGCGGGTTGCACATGGAAAATCTTTCCTTTCCAACCACGCGGAACGACTTTAACTACGCAGAGGGATTTCCCAACCATGGGGGAAGGCGACTTCAGCTGAATTCGAGTATTGGACCTTGGTCCCATTCCCCCAGGTGCCGAAATAGGCCAGAAAGAAACAAACTTGGAGATTCTTGGTGAGTTCATTAGCCATTGGTTTAATTAGCGCCGGCTGCATCTTCGGCGGAGCTTTGCTTGGTTTGTTGCTGCACGGCCTGCTGCCGGAACATCATCTGCGCGATACTTCCAAGGACACCGTGAAGGTGGTTGCCGGCATGATTGCCACGCTGGCCGCCCTGGTCCTGGGTTTGCTCGTCGGCTCCGCCAAAAGTTCGTTCGACGCCACGAGTACTGCGATCACGCAAAGCGGTGCGAAAATCATTCTGTTGGATCGCGTGCTGGCGGCCTATGGCCCGGAAACAAAAGACGTCCGCGAGCAATTGCGCGGCGCCGTTGCCGCGGGGATCGAAATGTTTTGGCCCGAGGAAAAGAATGTGGGATCGGGAATGACCGCGTTCGAGCGGGCAAATGCGATGGAGATGATTCAGGCGAAGCTGCGCGCACTCACGCCGACGACCGACGCCCAGCGCCAACTCCTCTCGCAAGCGGAGCAGATCAGCGGCGATATGCTGCAAGCCCGCTGGCTGTTGATCGAGCAGGCGCAGAGTGCGCTCCCGATGCCGTTCCTCGTGGTGCTTCTCTTCTGGCTCACCATGCTGTTCCTTAGCTTTGGATTGTTCGCGCCGCGTAATGCGACCGTGATAATCGTGCTACTCATCGGCGCGATGTCCGTCTCGGGCGCAATCTTTATTATCCTGGAAATGAACCACCCGCTCCGAGGCATGATCAAAGTTTCCAGCGCGCCGATGCGCAAGGCCCTGGAACATCTGGGCCAATAGGGAAACGACGCGGCACCTGAGTTTGAACAGGAGGTAACGGAGGAAACGGATATTTTCCTTTTCGGTCTTTGTTCTCTTTGTTTGCCGCGTAAAACTAATGTCCGTCGCGGGTTGATACCTCCTCTATACGCGGTTTGCTCCTGTTGAATCTTGTTTTTCATCTGTTGGCTCCGGGCAGGATCAGGCGGTGAACACCGTCGGTCAGTTTCATCTCATGGAAATTGATGAGCAGCCCAAGCGGGATATTCAGCAATTTCATGTAGCTCAGGAGTTGTGCTTTGTGGATGGGCAGAATCTTCTCCACGGCCTTTGCTTCTACCACCACACACCCTTCCACCAGCATATCGAATCGCAGCGGTTCCTCTCGCGTGAAGCCCTTGTATTCAATCATCACGAGTTTCTGGCTCACGCATGTTAACCCGCGCAGTTCAAACTCTTTCGTCAGACACCATTCGTAGATGGATTCGATCAGGCCACTTCCTTTATCGCGGTGCACTTCAATGGCCCCTGCGATGATGGTCTCGGTCAACCCTGACGCTTTTTCAACAAAGGATGCATGCGGTTTTGAACAGGAGGAAACGGAGATTTTGTTACTCCGGATCTCTGTTCTCTCCGTTTGCCGCGTAAAACTAGTGTCCGTCGCGGGTTGATACCTCCTCTATACGCGGTTTGCTCCTGTTGAATTCTCTTGTTCTATCAGTGCCCGGCGCGCTTGGCCGCGACCGCTTTCTTGATGTCAGCCTCGCGAATAGCCTGCAGCTGTTGGTACTGCGCGGGGCTCAGAATTTTCTGCAACTGCGGTGCGTTTTCGCTGTGGATGGCGTGGAGGGCCTCCATCTTCTGCATCCCGGACATCGAAGAATCGTTCTTGATCGCCTCGAATTTGGGAGCCTCGGCCTTGAGGATGGGCAGCACCTCAACCTCTTGTTGCGGAGTAAGCTTTAGCTGTTGTGCCAAAGCGATCGCCTTCTCTTCCGCGGCGGGGTTCTGGGCCGGTGCGGTTGGCGCGAGGATTAGGAATGGAAGAAGACAAGCGGCGGACGTGAGGAGCGTGAAGGGTTTTGTCATGGCTGTGATATACCTGGCAATGCGCGGCTCGCCTATGGGACTTAAGTCGTACAAACAAGCCGGCGGGCCGTTATCGTCACGGTCAAGACCTGTGTCCCACGCCTGTGTCTCGTTATGGTTCGCGACTGCTGTTCGTCACCAAGCGCGCTTTTCGGCTCGCAGCCTCCCCATGTTGGCGGGCGCGATTAATACTCCCAATGGGCGTGCTGTCCGGAGTCGCGTGCTTCGTCACATCGAAATAGGCGGCTTCACCGGCATCTGGCGGTAGCTGTGACTTCGGCAGGAGAATGAGTCGCGCGACCGTGTGGAAAGGTGCTTCCTCTTCCTTCCACTCGACACTCGCGTTCTCGGTCCAGAAGTTCGAGTCCATGCGCTGGCCCCAGTAGGTCATCTTCCCGGCATCGAGAAACTGGAGCCCGAAGTCGAAGCTGCTCATTTTGGTATCTTCATTAAGATGCCGGACTAATTCGTCTTGTAGTCCGTTCGGGTTACTCCTTTGCAAAGGCATGCCCGGATTATCCGGAGACGGTATCGCCGATTGCTTCACGACATCGTTAGGTCCATGACGAAAGGGCACGTTGCTCCAATAGCGTAGTTGTTGGTAAGGCTTCATTTTCTGGTGCGTTTGGAATTGCACTAACGTGAGGGTCCGCAGAGCTCTCAACTTGTCCTTAACCGGCAGAGACCACAGCCCGGCGATTGGGTTCGAGGCGGTAAGGAGCTTCATGATGGCCAGAAATGCCTTGGCATCATTGATGGGAAGAATGGTTGCGTTTTGCAGCGAGAAATCCTGGCGCGCGCCGTTCGAATCAGAAAAGGGCGTATCTTCCCGGGCGAGATCTACGGAGAAAGACAGCGAGCGAACGTCAGGTTTGAAGTCCGAGTTCACTTTCGAATCCGAGTTCCCAAAACGCACCACCGCGGGATAAATACCGGGCGTGGCTAAAATCCCTTTGGCGAGCCGTGCCGCCAAGGCAGGATCGCGTCCGGCCTTAACATCCAGGACCTCGAACTGGCCTCGGACGCATATCCCTTTCGCATGCGTCCCGCGGCGGAGTGGCCGCTTCTGCTCGGTCGCCGCTTTGGACTGCGCCACCAGGACTAGTTCAACGATTTGTTCGATAATCGATTGCTCCCCCGCGACATTCCGCTCGGCGTCGCTTCCAGTTACTCCGAAATATCGTGTTAGGAAGAGCATTTCGGAACTTCTATAGCTTGGAGATGAACTTAAGCGCAGTGACACTTGGCAGAAAGCAGTAGGCGGCTGCTTTGGTCGTAATAAAGGTTGAGAATCCCGTGATCTTGATCGGGGGCGCATCATTCGCCTGTGGAATGACGAAGATGCTTTCGCTCGGGTCCTGCGTGCCAATCAAAGGATCTTTCGATTTAGGATGTAGCCGGACTGCTCCGGCGAATTCGCTGTTATTGGCCCACTGGCTAAGCACGAACTCATACTGATTCTCGATGCTTGAGTTGATGAAGTAGCCGAGTAGCCCGCGCTCGATGCCGTCGTAAGGTTGTGTCGGGTCATAGGTCGGACCATATGGCATGCCCCGACGGATCAACCGGTGCGTCACATTGCTGCCTCCGGCCTGGCCCTGGCCCGTGACCGGCTGACCACGTGGATTGGCGCGGCGCATGTGCGCGCCAACCGGACACCGCAGTCCTTTTGGATCGCCTGACCCATCAGGGTTCACGTACTCGAAGTTATTCAGCTGCTCGGGCGGAATTCCGCCGGGAGGGCTATCCGTTTCTGGCGATAAGGCCAAAGGAACGCCGTTGCGCCAGCGCCCACACATCTTAGCCGCCAGCAGCTCTGGATCGATCTTATCCTTGTTCGATTGCAAAAAATTTTCGAATCCCACCACGTCCGTCATGATCATCTTGAAGACGGCAAAGCTGCCATTCAGACCGAGCTCACGAGGCTCCGGCACGATATAATTTTCAGCATCGTCCCGTAAAACGAACAGCCATGGTTCGCAGGGCTGCTGGTGATCCGCCCGCGAAAGTTCCGGACCGCCGCGAATCGTGGTGACGCTAAGACCGTCGGTGTAACCAAAGGGAACCTTGGAAGTGAAGACGGGTTTGCCATCCTTCATTTCCATCAGCGCCATTCCGTCCTGACGCCAGATCTCCCGAAAGGCGTTACCTTCGGCGAACAGCGCGGCCAGCCGATCGCTATAACTCGTTAGACATTCCGGGCTCAGGGCGTGTAGCGTCAGCAGGACGTGATCGCTCCCCTTCCCAAAATCACCGATCCAGTTCTGCGGGTCACTGGGGCCGGTGTCGCCTACCAACTTCGCGCGCGCGGCGGCTCCAGCGGTGAACGCGCCGAACGAATTGAACGACAACGTCGGGACGCGATCCTTAATCTCGAGCGCGATCATTCCCTGCCATGTAATACCCAGGTTCAGGCAATAGTCGGGCTTGTGGCGTGAGACTTCGGCGGCATCGTCTCCTGGTCCAGCCGCGAAACCTACCTGCCATTCTTCGGCTGTGGTGATCTGCGGCGCATCAGATTCATCGCCGCTAACGAATCGTCCGAGCAGCTTGCGGGCCTCTGCCGGAACACCCACCGTGAGCAGGAAATGCCGCACCATCGGCATCCTATAACCACGCAGGATGAATCCCTGAATATCATCGAGGTCAAGTGTAGCTGTTTTAGCTGATCGCGAATGCTCGCCTCGCTCAAAGAGACGGCCGAAGACTCCTGCGACTTTTTTCCTCGAGGACTCCTGAGCGATGTCGTCCTGACTCATGGTTGGAGCCCGCCTAACTGGTCGTGGCCGTCGCTTTCGCGGCTGGCTGCGATTTGCTATCGGAGATCAGGGCATGTATGTCCTGCACCGAAAGTCCCGGGTAAGCCGAGTAGAACCCGATGGGAGTGCGATTCGCCCCGGCCGCAAAGTCGATAAACTCCTGAAGATGTTTTCGGCAGGGAGAAGGCGGCGGGCCCTTGGTGAATTTGAATATGAGATCAAACACCTTTCCGATGTTCTTGGTGAAATCGGCAATGTAGGTATCGAACGTGCCGTCATAGACGGTGAAGAAACCGATCTGATTGTCCTCCAGTGGCACGAACTGGGCGAAGTGCGGTGTGCCGACTTTGTCCAAATCTTTGGTTGTCCCGCTTCCTCTCGCGAGCAGGAGTAGCTTTACCTCAATGAAGGCAAGAGATGACTTGATAGGCAGGATCACCAGGAATGGGCGTTGTTCGCTGCTGTCGCTAACGTCTGCGGCGGACGCCATTGCCTTAATCTCCCTCGCGGTCACGCCTGGATAGGCGGTATAGAGATTCACAGGATGGAGGAGATGCCCCGAGGTCCATTCGACAAAAGCTTCTGCGTTAGTGGCCACCGGTGTAAGCGGCGCGCTAACTACGTGTTGGAAGATAGCATCGAACACGGGCCCGGCGTGACTGGCCAGATCGGTCATGAGTTGACCAAATTCCCCGTCAAAGTCGCCAAGAAACAGGAGTGTCTTTTCACTTAGGATTGTAAAGCGCGAGTAGTGAACCGTGCCGATAGCATCTTGTGCCTGAAATAACTGCGGCATCATTGGTGGAAGCTGCTCCGCGAGCGCCTTTGCGTCCGCGGGCGACTTAATCGGAAAGCTGAGAGTAAAGTGGCTTTGGCTCATAGTTTGTCTCGTTAGTCTGTGGTTTGGGCGAGGGCTTGTGCCGCAGCCTTCTGGTCCGCGTCCGCCAACTGCGACGGCCCGAGTTTAAAGGTTAGCTTGTCGATCGTGCCGGTGAACTTGAAGGGTAACTGATAGCTATCGTCCACTCCTGAGCGGGTATCGCTCCCGATGTCCAGGGTCTCGTCGATGCTCATCAAGAGCGGAATCGTGTGCTCGATCGTTTTTTTGGCTAACTCCTTGCCATCCACCGACAGCACCCCAGTGCCACCTTTACCAGGGCCGGGGCCGTCATACTTGAAGTCGAAGACGAGTGTGTGTTTGCCCGGCGGAAGCGCCCGGCCAAAGAAGTCCTCACCGATTTTCCCGCCGATGCCGCCTTCCCAGCGGAATCGTTCCAGATCGAGAAGGTTGTAAACAAATACGGGTTTGCCTTTTTGCAGGAAGAAGCCGTAGCCGCCGAAACGTCCGCCAAACGTCACGATCATTCCCTCCGCCCCACCCTTGGGAATGGTTACGTCGGCCGTGATGGTGAAATCCTTGTTCATGATTTCGGGAGCGTTGCCAACCGGAATGCCGGCGTTCGCACCCGTGTAGGTGAACACCGTTTTCCCGGCCACTGCGCTGGGCCGTTTCGTAAGCAAGCGCGAGAAGGCTGTGTTATCCAAAGGCAGGACGTTGTACTTCGCGGCCTCGGTTAAGAACAATGCCTGCATTTCCTTGAGCTTGTCGGGCATCTTTGCCGCAAGATCGTTGTTTTGGGTGAAGTCCTCGGTGAGGTGGTATAGTTCCCACTTATAACCGTTGGTAACATCGGGTAGCTTGCCCGTGGCCAAGTCCCAGGGCGGGGCGAACGGAGTGGTGTTGGCCATCCATCCGTCGTTGTAGATCCCGCGGTTGCCAGCCATCTCGAAATACTGCGTCGTCCGCGTGGAAGGCGCGCTGGCGTCGGCAAACGTGTAAGCCATGCTCACACCTTCGATAGGTCTTTGGGTGATGCCGTTGACCGTCTCCGGCGCTTTGATGCCCGTGGCTTCGAGAATGGTCGGCACGATATCAATGACATGGTGAAACTGGCTGCGAATGGCACCGACATCCTTGATGTGACCGGGCCATGAAATAGCCAGGCCCTGCCGGGTGCCGCCAAAATGGGAGGCTACCTGCTTGGTCCATTTGAAAGGTGTATTGAACGCCCATGTCCAACCCACCGACATGTGCGGGTAGGTCTTTTCCGAGCCCCACTCTTCAAGATGCAAAAGCTGCAAGGCTTCGGGGGCTTTCAAAATTCCGTTGTAGGCGGTGAGCTGATTAAAGGCGCCGGTCAGAGTGCCTTCGGGACTAGTGCCGTTGTCGCCACAGATGTAGATGATCAGCGTGTTATCGAGTTTGCCCATGTCCGCAACTTCCTGGATGACGCGGTTAATCTCGTTGTCCGTATAGGCGGCGTATCCGGCAAAGGTCTCCGCCTGGCGCTCGAAGAGTTTCTTGTAGGCGAGCGAAAGCGAGTCCCACTTCGGAATCGAGTCCGGCCAAGGCGTGAGTTGGGCATCCGCCGGAATCACGCCGAGCTTCTTCTGATTAGCAAAGATGACGTCGCGCAACTTTTCATAACCCATGTCGAACTTGCCTTTGAACTTCTCGATCCATTCCTTCTTCGGCTGGTGCGGCGAGTGAGTGCCGCCGGGAACGTAGTAAAGGAAGAAGGGTTGTTCTGGCGCGGCCGCGTTCAGATCGCGCAAGTGCTTGATAGCTTCGTCCGCCAGATCAGTCGTTAAGTTGTAGTCCTTCCGGCCGATCCACGGGAAGATCTGGGTATGATCTTGGAAGAGGTAGGGCGTCCACTGGTCGGTCTCACCCCCCATGAACCCGTAGAAATACTGGAAGCCCAGTCCAGAGGGCCATTGATCGAAAGGACCGGCCGCGCTGTATTGATAGGTAGGAGTGTTGTGATTCTTGCCAAACCACGAGGTCGCATAACCGTTATCCTTAAGAATATTGCCGATGGTAGCGTTCTCTATCCCGATGATCGAGTCGTAGCCCGGATAACCCGTGGAGAGTTCGCCGATTACCCCGGAGCCCACTGAATGATGGTTGCGGCCGGTGATCAGCGCCGCCCGCGTGGGAGAGCAGAGCGCCGTCGAGTGGAACTGCGTGTAACGCAATCCCGCCTTGGCCACGCGATCTAACGCGGGTGTCGGGATGATCCCGCCGAACGTGCCCGAGACGCCGTAGCCCTGGTCGTCGGTCATGATGAGGAGGATGTTAGGCGCGCCTTTGGGCGGTACAATCCGCGGCGGCCACCATTGCTTGGACTCCAACGCGCTTTCCTTGATCACTCCGCCGAACTTCATCGGTGGCGCTGGGATTTGTTTCCCGTCAAGCGTGACGGTGGCGCTGGGATCACCGGGTGTGCCGGTAATTTGCTGGGCCTGGGCGGAAGGCGCGACTTCCATCACGGCAGCCGCAAGTGTTGCGCTTAAAATTACGTACTTGATCGGTTTCATATGCGGGTTAACTCAACTCGGGCGATTACTGCTATTTATTCTCTCGGGCGTGGGCGGATGACTTCGCCTCGTTAGGCCATTGGCCAGGCTGAGCAAAGCCCGCGTCTGAATCGGTGGGATTCTCGGACCCACGTCACCGATGGGTCTATGGGACTTAAGTCCTATAACAAAGAGCGCGCGCGCCCCGCGCCATTCCGCCTCGGCCATGAGCGCGTCACTGACACTCAACACAGTTTCCTCCTATTGGACGTTGGTCCCATAGGGATAGTGAACAGGGACGTGTGACGAGCGATCTAATTCTCCCTGTCTATTCGTCCTCGTGATCGTTCTCGTCCTCGTCCCTCGGCTTCTCATCTTCGCGAGCACGATAGGAATCGAAGCGCTCGACCAGCTTCGTCAGCATGCCGACAGTTCTAAACAACAACCTTTTGCCTTCAATGACCCGCTCGATCGTCGCGAGCTTCCGGGCAACGAGCGCGTCCAGACACGCCGCGCATTCTACGGCTGAACCGCGCGCGTCATCGAAAAATTTGGCACGCTGCTTCCCCTGGCGTTTGCCGTTACCTTCAGCGGTGTTGAGCAGCGAGGAGAGACTTGCCCGATCAAGCTGATCGCAAACCTCGCGATACAAACCCTCTCTAGCCGCGCGGATCTCCGACAAGAGAACCGACGACCATCCGATAAAGGACAGCTCCACTTGATAAACATCGAGCTTCTCGTGGTCGAAGATGGGTTGGTCATTCATTGCCTCAACCTTGTCAGTGTCCGACGACGAGGACGAGCACGAAGGACGAGGAGAACCGGACCCAAGCCGCCTCGCCTAACCCTGCGCGACAGGGAGCGGACCGAAGAATATCCGGAGCACCTTTTCCCTTCCAATCACGCGCACCAGTTCGTGCATTGTGCAGTACATAACAATCAGCACGAGCAGAATGATCTGGATAGCCCAGAAATGCGGCCACACGATTTCCGCCAGCAGCTTTTCGTTGCCGGCGACAAAGCCGCCAGTCTGCCGCCAGAAATCGATAAGGCGCTCCAAATAGTGAATGAGCGTGGCCGCCAGCAGGTAGATCAAGGTCTTCCAGGCGACGTTGTAGATCAGCGGTTTGTTTGGAAAGCGATTGATCATCGGCAGCATATCCGCGATTAACACTGCCTTGCCCAGAATAAGGGCAGCGACCGCAATCGACATCGAAGACCGTGGCGAAATCCCGGTTCCCTTCAGCATCAGCACGCGAACAAACGCGACGATATGCAGAGCCACGAAAAAAAAGATCGTCGGTGGGAGCAACGCAAAGAACTCCTCCTTGAGCTTGCTGGATAGTTTGGACATGAAGTTAAATTGCGATTGGTTGGTTCGCTGGTGAATTCGCGGGCCGCCGTGGGAGACGGTCCGCGTGTTTCACAATCGAAGAAATAGGTAACCGAACGAAAGGCGGGCGGCCCTTGCGAGCCGCCCGTCGTGAAGGTTATTTCGGTTACTGTCCGGTGCCTTTGGCGGCCGCTTCCGCCTGTTTCATCTTTGCCGCCATCTCCGCTTTCACAGCGTCAAGGTTGAAGCTCGCGCCCCGTTGCATCGGCGGGTAATCGAGGAAGGTTTGGAGTTCTTTGCCCATCACCTGTTGGACAAAGACAAAGCGCCAGAATTGGAACTTGAACCAATCGAAGTACTGTTGTCCACCTTCTTTCGTCCCATCGTTAGGCCAGCCCTGGCGCTCAAACGGATCGAGGCGAAGATTGATCAGGTAAGGCACGTCCACGTGCGTCTTCTCACCGAGCCAGCCTCGGGGCTGGTCGATGAAACGATACTTATAATCGTCAATCCGCACCGCGCCGACCGAGCTTTCCCCGAGGTAGAAGATTTCGTGACGGTTCGACGGCCCTTTGCCCGTGATGGCGTCCATCTGGTTGTAACCGTCAAGATGGTTCTTATAAGTCCGGTCGCCGAGTTTTACGCCCTTGAGCAGTTGGTTGGTGATATCCGGATTGCCGGCGGCCGCGAGGAAGGTAGGAAACCAGTCCAGGCCGGAGAAGATGCCATTCTGAACCGAATCCGCCGGAACGTGGCCGGGCCAGCGTAGGATGCACGGCACGCGGAAGCCGCCTTCCATGACCGTGCCCTTGCTCTGCGCGAATGGCGTTGTTCCGCCGTCGGGCCAGGTGAAGACTTCGGTGCCGTTGTCGGTGGTGAAGACGACGATGGTGTTGTCGTCCACGCCGAGTTCCTTGAGCTTCTGCATGACCAAACCGATGTCGTCGTCGAGCTGGGCCATCCCGGCTTCTTCTTCCGACCAGCCGTTTTCCGAGTTGCGCATCTTCTCATATTTGTCCGAGAGATGGGTCACGATGTGCATGCGCGTCGGATTGAGCCAGCAGAAGAACGGCTTGTTGTCCGCTTTGGCCTTCTCCACGAACTTCAAGGCGAAGTCGCGGATCTCGTTGTCCACCGTCTTCATCCGCTCTGGATAGAGCGTCCCCGCGTCCTCGATCTTCTGTTTGCCAACTTTGCCCCAGCGCGGCATGTCGGTCGAGTCATCTGTGTCCGTCGCCCAGCTGTGGACCATGTTGCGCGGGCCGACCTGGTTCAACAGATTCTGCGGGTAGTTCGGATGCGCCGGATCTTCCATTGCGTCGAGGTGATAGAGGTAGCCGAAGAATTCGTCGAAGCCGTGGACGGTAGGCAGGAACTCATTCTTGTCTCCAAGGTGGTTCTTGCCAAACTGGCCGGTGGCATAGCCCTGTGCTTTGAGCGCGGTAGCAATCGTGCAAGCCTCGGCCGGCAGACCGGTGGGCGCTCCTGCCTGGCCGACGGTGGTCATGCCTGTGCGGATGGGTAACTCGCCGGTAATGAAGTTTGCCCGACCCGCGGTGCAACTCGCCTCAGCGTAATAGTCAGTGAACAGCATTCCCTCCTTAGCGAGCTTGTCGAGGTTCGGCGTCTTGCCGGCCATCATGCCGCGATGGTAGGCACCGATGTTCCACATGCCGATGTCATCACCCATGATGACGAGAATGTTGGGTTTGTTTGTCTGCGCAAAAACGTTGCTCACTGAGAACGTCGCCATCAACGCAATCGAGACTGCGAATATAGCCGTAAACGTGGACTTAGTAGGATTCATAGATCCCAACTTTGGGGGCAACGCCTTATGCGCGATATTGGACCTTAGTCTTATGCGCTGCGGTTTTTCGGGCCCTCTTTCACGCAACGGAATAGTGCCTAACGAGTGCTATGAGACTTACTACAACCGTGATGAAAACAATCTGTATCTCAACGCCAACATTCAAGAAGAACAACGCGGCTGGGATGTGATTCTGCGGCAAGCCCACTCCACTGAGCGCGCCGGCAAACCCGAAACCATGCAACGGGCCGAAAATACGCGCACGACTCGGGACGTGCGCGAAATGATTCCCGTTCGCCCTTCGCGCCGGCGAGTTGAGAATTTCGGGAAGGCATCGTGCAGTAGGCAAAACCCACGCGCCGATCAGGCGCCTTGATCGACCCGCAAGGTACGATGCCCACTCTTGCTGTTGGAGGACCGAGCCTCGATAGCGGGCGTTCGGCGTTGGAAAGGAAGCAGTCGGTCTGATTACCGCCTAACGCCCGAAATGTTCCAGCGCATGGCGCATCGGCTCGCTGGAGATCTCGATCAATCCGCCGAACGGGTGGTCCAGTTCGAGGAGCAGGAAGATCGCGGCGCACACGGACACCGCCGACGCCATGAGCGCCGTAATCGCGGTGCCGTTGCGCGGCGTGAAGAGGCCGAAGCTGAGGAAAAGGACCGCGAGCCAGAACACCACTACGATCAAGAGCGGCTTGGAAATGGCCGTTCCTGCCTGCTCGAAAAGGAGCCAATACATCTGGCCAAGCTCAACGGTGGTCTGCAAGGCCTGGGATTTCGCCGCACGCTGCGCGTCGGTTTGCGGCGACAGTTTTTGGATGGCCTGATACAGTGCCTGCCCCGCGGAAATGATGGGCGCCAGTTCGGGTTGCCTGGATTTGTCCGGCCAGATGCGAGCAATCATTTGCTCCACGCTCATGCGCAACTGCGCGCGGGCTTCGGGCGCATCCGGGCCGCAATTGGCCAGCACACGATCGAGGAAAGCGAACTTCGCCGCCATCTGGATGAGCTGGTTCCTCTGCGCATCATATGAGCCCTTGGCCGAAGCGACCAGCAACCCGAGGACGAGGGCGGTCATCGTTGCAACCAGACCCATGGCGAGTTTCACCGTGTCTTTGGTATCAGCGCTCAGGTGATTCTGGGGCAACACCGAGCGCACGAACATGCCCAGCGCGGCACCGCCAAGGACAGACACTAGACTAAGTAAAGCAATTTGGATCGGGCTCATGTTTCATTCCTCCTGCGAATGGCCGGATCAAGCGGCGGCAACTTTCGCGGTTTCACAAGTCTGTGGATCGTGCGGGAGCGGCCCGCGATTGGCAACCAAACAAACAATGGCGGCAATTTCATTATATTGGTCTTGAACATACGCTACATTCTGGGGGAATGAGAGAATTGCGGGGCCCAAAGAGCACTGCGGAGAGGCGTGTTAAGGAACACCATGGCGGGTGCGAATGGTCGGAGAACTTCGACGCCGCGGCTACAGGACCTTGGTCCCACTGAAGTTCTGTTATCGCTTCGCGTCAACGACTAGGGGCTGACGAAAAAGAGCTGATTGCTCAGGTCGAGGAAACTGGTGATCTGTCTGGACCAATTATGGTCATCTCGCCCCTCGACTTCCTTCTTCACGTGCATTGTACCACGCCCCGCCAAGCAGGAACGTCAGGATGACGTGCAACCCGATGGCCGGCCACAACAGCGGACCGACCCATTCGCCGCGGATGGCAAGATACAGAAGGTAAGGAGTAGCGAGTAGGCTGTAGGTCAACATGCCGCAGAGCGCGGTGCTGCCGGGGAACCACGCGACACCCAACGCGAGCAAGGCGATGCCAGTCACGCGCGCTACCGGGCTGGCAACTCCGGCAAATTCCGCGCCGAGCAACAGTCGCCCGAC
>Ga0137403_10005083_pt1 | contig 15317 bp, 16 predicted proteins | sample CZOMad2_1_16fung_FD_122057 | JGI IMG/M metagenome (GOLD analysis project Ga0137403, IMG submission 122057) | Vadose zone soil fungal communities from Angelo Coast Range Reserve, California, USA - CZOMad2_1_16fungal (Hybrid Assembly) | ecosystem: Environmental > Terrestrial > Soil > Vadose zone... | reverse complement strand
CGTCCGAGTCGTTCTCGCCCGGAATGAGAAGCGTCGTGATCTCGAACCACACGTTGGTCTCACGTTTCAAGTACTCCAGAGTTTCGAGCACCGGCGCGAGCGCGCCCCCGCAGATCTTGTAGTAGAAACGCTCGGTGAACGCCTTCAGATCGACGTTCGCGGCGTCCATGTGGCGGTAGAACTCGGCGCGCGGCTCAGCACACATGTAGCCCGCGGTCACGGCGACGCTTCTGATGCCGCGCGCACGGCCTGCCTGCGCAGCGTCAATCGCGTACTCCATGAACACGACCGGGTCGTTGTAGGTGAACGCGATGCTCGCGCAGCCGAGTCTTTCGGCGGCGTGGGCGAGATCCTCGGGGCTCGCGCGGTCGGCAAGGGTGTCCATCTCGCGCGACTTCGACATATCCCAGTTCTGGCAGAACTTGCAGGCTAAATTGCAGCCGGCGGTACCGAAGGACAGCACGCTCGTTCCGGGCAGGAAATGGTTGAGGGGCTTTTTCTCGATCGGGTCGACGCAGAAGCCGCTCGAGCGGCCATAGCTGAACAGCTTGATACGGCCTGCTTCCGCGCCGCGCACGAAGCACAGGCCTCGTTGACCATCGCGCAGCTTGCAGGCGCGAGGGCACACGTCGCATTGCACACGGCCGTCGTCCAGCGCGTGCCAGTAGCGCGTGTCAATGATCGAGCCTTCCGCCGGCTGTACCGCCACGTTTTCCGCCGCCTCGCTCATATGCGCAATTGTGCTCCCATTTGGAAGAATCTATACTGCTGCCGCATGCGCGGCGCAATCGAAGTCCCTCGCATTCGTCGACCGGCCGTAGCGGGATCCTTCTACCCGCGGGACCCACAGGCCTTGCGCACTGCGATCACCGACTACTTAGCTCAGGCTAACAGGCCGCTAGCAGCTCCGAACGCCGCACGGACCCCACGCCCTGTGTGCGCATCCATGCCGAAGGCCCTGATTGCACCACACGCCGGCTACGCGTACTCCGGACCCATAGCCGCTTCGGCATACAGCGCGCTTGCGTGTGCAGCGCATGGAATCGAGCGTGTCGTCCTCATCGGTCCGAGCCACTTTGTGCCCTTCACTGGCCTCGCCGTATCTCGAGCCGAAGCCTTCGAAACGCCGCTGGGCGCCGTTCCAGTAGACGACGCTGCACGCCGCGACGTGCTGCGCATCCGTCACGTCGTGACAGCGGATGCGCCGCATGCGCACGAGCACAGCCTTGAGGTGCAGCTTCCGTTTCTGCAGGTGCTGCTCGATGAGTTTCAGGTGCTGCCGATCGCAGCCGGCGACGCAACGGCACGGGAGGTTGCCGCGGCGTTGGAATGCGTCTGGGGCAATGAGGAAACGCTCATTGTCGTGAGTTCCGACCTCTCCCATTACCTCGAATACGCCGCGGCCCGCAGCGTCGATGCCTCGACGGCTCAGTCGATTCTCAACTGCTCAACTGAGCTCGGCGGTGAGCAGGCGTGCGGCTGCGTCGGCATAAACGGGCTCATGCACGTAGCGCGCGAGCGTGAGCTCGAGGTGAGGCTGCTCGATCTTCGCAATTCGGGCGACACGGCCGCGGAACGCGCCCGCGTGGTCGGCTATGGCGCGTTCGCGCTTTACAAGGCGCATGCGGGGCACTAGCGCCGCCGCTTGGGTTCGATTGCACAGAGAACGAGTGGAGCTCAGGACGTACGAGAATCACACGCGCCGGCAAGGCGTTCCCTGAATCAGCGTCCTTTCTGGTAGGTGCCGACGAGCTGTGTCTCCGCGATCACATGCCCCTTCATCGCATCCAGAAGCTGAGCTTTCGTCGCCTGCCCGAGATCCGGCAGCACCGCGTCGAGCGCGGAAAGCTTGTGAAAGTATCGATGCCTCCCGATGGGTGGACAGGGGCCGCCGTAACCGGCCCGTTTCCAATCGTTGAGGCCCTGTTTCGCTCCCGGCGGAAGGCCTCTTTTTGCCGCGCCCTCCGGAAGGCCATGCACGTCGGCAGGAATGTTGTACACGACCCAATGCACCCACGTCACTTTGGGCGCGCGCGGATCGGGCGCGTCGGGGTCGTCGATGATCAGCGCGAAGCTCTTTGTGCCTTGTGGAGCTCCCGACCACTGCAGCGGCGGCGAGATGTCGGTGCCCTCGCAGCTATATTGCTTGGGGATCACGCCGTTGTTCGCAAACGCAGGCGATGTCAGGATGAGCGCCATAGCAAGTATCTCCATGTGGCTGGAACACTACGCGCGGTGACCGCACACGTAAACCCTAATCGCTCAGCCGCTTCGGCACCGCCGACGGAACCGGCCCTGCGGGGATTGCGTCGCGCAGTGCGCTGTTGCGGTCGCAGTGCCGCATTGAAGGTCTCCAGCCCTTGTTTTCCCCACTCTTGACAGTAGGCGAGGCAGGCGTACGATCTGTCGCCTGCTTTGGGGAGGATAATCACAATGAGATTCCTAACCACCCGCGTTCTCGCAATATTGCTCATCGCCCCGCTGATGCTCTGGGTTGTAGCCACAGCCGTAGCGCCAGCGCAAGAACACGAAGACGCACCAAACGACCCAAAGATCGCACGAACTCCCGTACAGATCGTGGCTTTGGACGAATGCGATCCGACGACCTTCAACGCCGTGCTTGGACCTGACTTCTGTAAGAACGTCGCACTGGCATTTGCCGCGCCATTTGCCACGACGTTCAACGACCTATTTAAAGAAGCAATGGAAGGACATCCAGACACGAGCTGGGACTTCGAGCCCGACACAGTCACCATCAGTAAAGGAACCCCCCTAATCGTAGTCAACCAGGGTGGCGAGCCTCACACCTTCACCGAGGTGGCAAGATTCGGAGGCGGTTTCATAGCCCCCCTCAATCATGGAGAGGAGACGGTTCCCGAATGTGCGGGCGGGTTCAAGGTCGTCGCGGTGGCCCGGACTCGTATCCTTCAAGGCAGCCAATTGCAGGTCACGGGTCTGTCGAAGGGCGAACATCGCTTTGAGTGCTGTATTCATCCTTGGATGCGTGTGACGGTCGACGTCAGATAACCACAACGTCAGACGCATTCAGAACACTTCGGTGTCGCGCCGAGACCCCCGACCGGCGCCGCCGCTTTCGCCCTACGCCAAGCGCGTCCCTTGAAAGTTGGTTAACTTATAGTTAATCTGCTTAACTATAATGATAGCTGCCTAATCTTTGGGGATCTGTCAACGAGGAGACGGTATCGAGAACGGTCGGTGGCGACTATTTTCCGGACAGTAGGACGGGGGAGAAGATATGCGCACTGGATTTCGATGGCAGATGGGTGTCGGCGCCGCCACCTGGGTCCTCTCCATCGGCACCGCCCTCGCGCAGGAGGCGCTCGAAGAGATCGTCGTCACGGCGCAGAAGCGCGAGCAGAACCTCCAAGAGGTGCCGATCGCAGTTGCTGCGTTCAGCGGTGATCAGCTCAAGGAGGCCGGAGCTGTGCAGCCGCTCGACCTTGCGGCCATGACCCCGAACTTGACTGCCAAAAATGCCGTGGGCAACACCGCCCCCATCTTCGCCCTGCGCGGCATCGGTCTCAACGACTTTGCCACCAACGGTACGCAACCGGTAGGCGTCTACGTCGACGAAGTTTACCTCGTCAACAACTCCCAGCTCGGCTTCGATCTCATGGATCTCACACGCGTCGAGGTGCTCAAGGGGCCGCAGGGCACGCTGTTCGGACGCAATACCACGGCCGGCGCCATCAGCTTCATCACTAACAAACCGACGCGGGACTTCGATGCGGGAGTGTCGGTGACCGCCGGCGAGTGGGAACTCTTTAGTGGCAGCGCTTTCCTGAACGGCGCGCTCGGCGACAATCTGTCGGGTCGTTTCGCGGTTTCCGGCGAACGACAGTTCAAGGGATTCTTTGTCAACGACACCAACGGCTCCAGCTGGGGCCAGTCGCGACGCGCGAGCTGGCGCGGTCAGCTGTTGTGGGACTACGGCGCGACCCACGTTCTCGTCAATGTGCACGGTGGTATCGATCGTTCCGACGACTGGTATTACAAATATGTCGCCGACGCTTCGGGGCTCCCTGCCGGTGCGCAGCTTGCACAGCTCGCTGCGACCGCGAACCCGAGCATCTTTCACGGTTTACACACGATCAGCCCGCAGCCCTTTATCGATAACAGCGCAAACGGGCTTTCCGTGACCGCCGACCACGACTACGATTTTGCGACGGTCAAGTCGATCACGGCGGTTGACCAGATGGACTACGCGCGCACTGAGGACTATGGCTCCGTTCCGGTACCCAACGGCTGGAACTACTACCCTGGCCACTTGCTGCAATTCTCCGAGGAACTGCGGCTCACCTCAAACGGCGACCATCGCTGGAACTGGATCGTTGGCCTGTTCGCCGGCCACGACCGGCTTCGCGAGAACGACGTCTACAATGAGCTGCAGAATCCCATCTTTGAGACCTATGTGTTCAATGTTGCGTATACGCAGAACACGACCTCTGTGGCGCTCTTCACTCACAACGAAATCAAGCTAACCGACGCGCTGCGGCTGACGGCGGGGCTTCGATTCACCGACGAGGAGAAGCACTACGTCGGCGGCACGCTCATTGAGCAGGTCGACCCGGCCTTCAAATTCGACACCTGCCCGTGCACGACCGACACGACGCTCAGATACCACGAACCCACCGGCAAGGTCGGGCTCGACTACCGCATCGACAACATGATGATCTACGCCAGTGCCTCGCGCGGCTACAAGTCGGGTGGTGTCACCGGGTTCTACGTAACGGATCCGGGCGCCACGGCGCCGTACAACCCGGAATTCATCAACGCCTACGAAGCGGGCGTCAAGTCGAGCTGGTTCGCTAACCACCTGCGCCTCAACAGCGGTGTGTTCCACTACGACTACAAGGACCTGCAGGCGTTCGGCGTCATCGCCAACGAATTCCGGATCTTCAACATCGCCAAGTCGCGGGTTCAGGGCCTCGAGGTCGAGGCGAGCTGGTTGCCGTTCGAGGGTTTCAAGTGGGACCTAGGTCTCGGGTTGCTGGACACCAAGGTGCTTGATTCGAATATCCGAACGGTCGGTCCGACCGGCGCTATGGTTGGTATCGTCGGTAACCGTCTCGGCAACGCGCCGAACATCGAGCTTGACTCTGCAATGAGTTATCGCTTCGCACTCAGCGAGGGCCTGACGGCGACCGTCGCGGTTGACGCGAACTGGCGCGGCGGAACCTTCTATTACGTCCAGGGTGACCCCCGGCAGTTCGAGCCCGCCTACGTGCTGGTCGACCCGCGCATCACCATTGCGGGCCCAAAGGAAAGGTGGAAAATGTCGTTGTGGGCGAAGAATGTGACGAACAAGCACTACTTCCGCGAGATCTTCAACGACGGCGCCTCAGTCGTCGGCTTTCCGGCAGCACCGCGCCAGATCGGCGCGACGTTTGATTACACCTGGCATTGAGCTGGGGAGGCGACCATTCATCGACCCTTGCGCCGCAGCCCATCCATTAGAATGTCGATGAGTCGCCGCGCGCTCGCTTCCCAGCCCGCGTCGGGATTTCCATAGCTCACTCCGATCAATGCACGCAGCAGGTCAGATGGATCGATATCCTTGCGCACGTCGCCGCTTCGGACGGCACCCTTCACGAGGGTGGAGATCGCTCGTGTGATCAGTTCAGCAGGGGTTGCATGAGGCGCGGAAGTACGGCCTACCGCAGCTCCCAGGGATGGCGCGATCAAGCGCTTGGTAGCGATGTAATTGACGAACAGGTGCATCCACTGATGCAGTGCCTCGCCCGCCGGTGAGGTCTCGAGCAGCTGTGGCACGGCTTCGACCAGCTGTTCCACTTCGCGTCGGTAAACCGCTTCCACGACCGCCTCCCGGCTGGGGAAATGGCGATACAGGGTACCGATGCCGACGCCGGCGCGGCGTGCGATTTCTTCTAGGCTCACATTCAGCCCAACTTCTGCGAACCCTGACTTGGCGGCGTCGATCAGTAATTGTCGATTCCGGGCACTGTCGGCGCGGGGTTTGCGCGCCTCGGCCGTTGGCTTTCGTTTCACGTTTATGGGTTTGCTCCTGGCAGCACTTGCAAAACGGAGGAAGCCTCCGTATATTAAGCGGAGGTTCCCTCCACTTCGGATTAAACCATTTTCCATGGTGTAGCGGTAGGGCGATGCACAAAACAGCGAGGTTTGACCCATGACCAATTCATTTGGAGCTACATCGACGACTGACGAGGTGCTGCGAGGCATCGATTTGAGCGGCAAGCGGGTCCTTGTCACAGGTGTCTCCGCGGGCCTCGGTGTGGAGTCCGCGCGTGCGTTGGCTGCGCATGGGGCGGAGGTGATCGGTGCTGCACGCGATCTATCCAAGGCGCAGGGCGCTACGGAGCAGGTCCGCGCCCAAGCCGCCAGGGGAGGGTCTCTTCACCTGGTCCAACTCGACCTGGCATCGCTCGACAGCGTGCGCCGCTGCGCCGACGGTTTGCTTGCCGCGGGCAAGCCTTTCGACCTGATCATTGCTAACGCCGGCGTCATGGCGTGCCCCAAGGGCACCACGGTCGATGGCTTTGAGACTCAATTCGGGACCAACCACCTCGGACACTTTGTTCTGGTGAACCGCGTCGCTTCGCTGCTGAGACCAGGTTCGCGGTTGGTGAACCTGTCTTCATCGGGTCACCGGTATGCGGACGTCGATTTGGAAGATCCGAACTTCGAGCACTCACCCTACGCCGAGTTCACTGCATATGGCCGCTCCAAGACCGCCAATGTGCTGTTTGCAGTCGAGTTCGACCGCCGTCACAAAGCGCGTGGGGTGCGAGCGACGGCGGTGCACCCCGGGGGCATCCGAACCGAGCTCGGTCGGCACTTGACGCCCGAGGTGACGGAGAAATTGATTGCGGAGATCAATGCCAGTCAGCCCAAAGGTGCTGCGCCCTTTAGCTGGAAGAGCATTCCCCAAGGCGCAGCCACTTCCCTGTGGGCCGCCTGCGTCGCGGATGCTGAAGCGGTTGGCGGTCGCTATTGCGAAGACTGCCACGTCGCCGAGGTCGCCTCAGCCCCTGGCCTGCGTGAGGGTGTGCAGCCTTACGCCCTGGATCCGCAGCGTGCACGGGCGCTTTGGCAGAAGAGCGAAGAGTTGGTCGGCGAAACGTTTTAACGTGAACTGAACGTCTAACTTGACCATCATTCACTAACCCAAGGAGTAATCATGTCTACATCCACATCAAACGCAGACCTTGCGCAGGCCGGAGCGGTCGACGTGCTCATCCCGCTCATCCGAGCGGCAGCGACCATCGGCTTTGTCATCGCCCCGAGTTCGCTGGGCTTCGTCATTATCGCCGTGTCCGAGCAATTGATTCACTCGATCATGGTGGGGGATGACCCAGAAATACTGGTGAGCGATTTGCAGAATCAGTTTCCGGACGCTGCGATGGAGGTCATTGAGAACTACGATGCCGGACTGGTAGCGAAAGTAGTGGACTTGATTGAGCGTTCCGACCAGGCGTTGGATCTGCCTCTCGATATTCGCGGCACGGAGTTCGGCGGAGTCATAGAGCCGCGCGCTCGAGCACGGCGGACAGCGTGCCCACTCGGCCTTCCGCAAGATTGCGGCCGAGATTACGAACCAACTCCGGAAAATCCGCTCCCATCGCGACACCCAAACTCGCGCCGCCGGGCGTTGGCGGACTTGCAGCCAACTCCCGAAACCAGGCCTTAGCGAGGTCGGTATCATCGATCCACTCGAGGACCGCAAATCCGACGGTGGCGAGCGCGTAGCGCGTTTGCGCCGACGAGAGGAGAAAGCTCGTCTCGGGTGTTCGCGACCAGGGCACCGGAAAATGGATTTCACCGTCGCGCGCCACTACGTCAAATAGGGCGAGACGGCCGCCCGGCCGAAGTACCCGATGGATTTCTCGATAGAGCCGGTCGCGATCCGCAATGTTCATCGCGACGTGCTGCATCCACACGAGATCGAAAGCGCCGCCGTCCGCGGGCAGGTTCAACGCGTCTCCGACCTGAAAATCCGTCCGATCAATGAGCCCGCTGCGTGTCGATAGATACTTGGCGGCATCAATGAAGTCGGGGCTGAGGTCGACGCCTAAGACGGTACAGTCATAAGTCGCCGCAAGGTATCTTGCCGGCCCGCCGAGGCCGCAACCCGCGTCAAGGACGCGGGTGTGCTGATTGACCTCGGCCAGCCTCGCGAGCTCGACCGTGGCCGCGATACCGCGCGTGTGAAACTGATCGATGGGGGCAAGGTCTTTCACAGTGAGAGGCCGGTCATTGGGCAGCGTGTGGCTCATAATGTCAGCGATTTTTTGTGTCAAATGGACGGCGCTGTAATGACGCACGACGTTTTCAGAATGACCGATCATGGCGACTCCGTGAATTGATGAATAAGGGTGAGCGGCTGCCCGACGCGGAGGACGGTTGCTCACTCGGAGGATCACGCACGCCGCAACTCATGCGCACGCTTCCTCGTCGCCCGCGCTCTCCCGCGCGCTCCATCAACCTGTCCCTCTTCTCCGCCGAGCTCGCCGACAATCCGTCGGACCGCCCGCAGGATCTCATTCGATAGCTTGGGGTCCGCCTTAGCCACCGCGCGCGAGGCGGCGACCCCACCGATCATTGCGGCCATCATCGCCCGGGCACGCTGACGATTTTCCGCCTTGACAGGAGAGGCGCCGAGCCCACGCTCCATGAGAGCAACGAGTTGCTCAAATCCCTCCCTAAAGCGCTCGCTGACGACCTTGTCCTGTCGCCCGACCTCACTGGCGCTGGCCGCCATTGGGCAGCCCGTTGCCAAGCTGTCGCGATGGCCGAAAGACAGGTACCAGTCAAGGTAATCAGTCAGGGTGGCGGGACGGCCATCCAGGTCTACCGTGATCTGCTCCAAGCCTCCTTTCAGAGCGGACGCGAAGGATTCCGCCGCCAGTGCCTCCTTGGACGGAAACTGGGCGTAGAGCGCACCATGCGTGAGTCCAGCCTTCTTGCTGATCTCCGCGACGCCGACCCCGTCGATGCCGCGCTCCCTGAACAGGCGCCCGGCCGCTTGCACCAGCGCCGCGCGATTCTCGGCGGCCTTTTCCTTAGTGACTTTCAATGGACTACCTCACTCGAAAAGAATCGACTTGACACCAAAGATTGTGATCGCCATTATAGCGCAATTCAATAATTGCGAGCGCAATGATTGAATTTCTACCTTGACTCAACTTAGGAGTAGAAACTTGTTGAAAAGAAACTCGAAGCTCTTCGCCGCCGCCCTCCTGGCGGCGCTGGCCGGCTCTGTCGTCGGACCCAACCCCGCTCTGGCTGCTGCACCCCAGCACCATGATCAGGTGCCGGGTTTCTACCGGATGAGGGTCGGCGATCTCGAAGTGACGGCCCTATTCGACGGCGCCGCCGTATTCGATCCGCATTGGCTGAATGGAAAGAAGGCGACCATGGATCGTGTCGAAAGAGCTTTGGATGAGGATCCTCACCTGCTGGATGTAGGCGACACGGGTTTCCTGGTCAACACGGGCAAGCAAGTGATCCTCGTCGACGCGGGTGCCGGCACGTGGTACGGCGGGGGAGCTCTCGGTCGCTTGGTGGACAGCCTGCGTCGCGCAGGCTACGCACCGGAAGAGGTCGACCGCGTTTTGATTACGCACCTCCACTCCGATCACGTCGGCGGCCTCACCACTCAAGATGGAAAGCGCGTCTTTCCCAACGCCGATGTCTTCGTCTCGAAGGCCGAAAGCGACTTTTGGCTGTCGCCGGAAATCGCCGCCCACGCGCCGAAAGATGCGCAACCTTTCTTCCAGAGCGCGCAGGCCATCGCGGCGCCGTACATCAAGGCCGGCAAGTGGCACACGTTCAGCGGCTCCGAGGCGATCGTGGACGGGGTCCAGCTCGTTTCGTTGCATGGCCACACCCCGGGACACACTGGCTATGAATTTTCGTCAAAGGGACAAAAAATCCTGTTTTGGGGCGACATCATCCATGCACAGATTGTCCAGCTGAGGCATCCCGCTATTACAGCGGTCTTTGACATCGACCAGGCTGCGGCTGCGGCGACGCGGAATCAGTTGTTGCCAACGCTTGCGCGCGAGGACGTCATGATCGCGGGGCCGCACATGCCATTTCCGGCCATCGGCCGCTTGCGCAAGGAGGCGAACGCCTATATCTGGGCGCCGGTGATATTCACCGATCAATGGGCCGAGAGATAGAGATCACCTGAGATCGATGTGGGAGGACGCCAATGCGTGCCATCGAGGCGGAGACATTCTCGAGTTATCGCGGGTTGCGGCAGATCGAATTGCCCAAGCCACGACCGGCAAAGGGCAGGGTGCTGGTCCGCGTGACGGCCGCCGGCGTCACGCCTCTCGATCACACGATCCTGTCGGGTGGACACCCTCGGGCCACGGCGCCGCTCGTGCTCGGCAACGAGGGCGCCGGTGTCGTCGAGGACGCCGGCGATTCCGGTCTCGCGGTGGGAAGCCGCGTGATGTTCACGGGGACCTACGGCGTTCGTGAGAATGGCGCGTGGCAAGAATGGCTGCTGGTGAGGCCCGAAGATCTGGCGTTGGTGCCGGACGCGATCGAGGACGTAGTCGCGGCGAGCCTTCCAGTGGCCTATCTGACGGCGCAGATCACGCTGACGCTGGCCGGATTCAAGCCGGGTAAGACGGTGCTGGCTCCGGGAATCGGCGGGTCGGTCGGCAACGCGACCTATCAGCTCGCGCGGGCGCAGGGCGCCGCCCAGGTGATTTCGACGGCCGGCAGCCCGGCGAAAGCCGCCAAGGCGCGCGAACTGGGCTTCGATGACGTGATTGACCTCACCACGGAAGGCCTCGCCGACGGCGTTCGCCGGATAACTGCCGGCAGCGGCGTCGATACCGTTATCGAGAGCATCGGCGGCACCGTGACGGGTGATGCGTTGAGCAGCCTTGGTCGGGGCGGCGTCCTGATCACGTTGGGCTATTCCGCCGGACGCAAAACCATGATCGACGTGACAGACCTGATCTGGAAAGGCGCACGGATGGCCGGCTTTTCTCTGTTCGCCCAACCACCGGCGGCGATCGCCACTGCGTGGCGGGACATCATCCCGCTGATCGTGGGCGGATCAGTCAAGCCGATCGTCGAGCGGGTCTATCCCCTCGGCGAGGCGGGCAAAGCCTTGCGCCATCTGACTGAGGATCGGCCGTTTGGAAAAGTCGTCTTGGCCGGGTGATCGACATGGAAATCGTACCTCTGCAAACGATAGGCGGTTTGTGTGGAGATTGGACGTGGTTTTGAAGCTTAATGTGAAGGTTCCTGCAGAAGGCGGAATTGAACTCAGCGCCTGGTTGTTCCTGCCCGAAGGGGATGGGATTCGCCCCGCTATCACGATGGCCCACGGCTTTGCAGGAACCAAGGAACACGGCCTTGAGCGTTTCGCTCAGGCATTCGCCGCGGCGGGTTTTGTCGTGCTTGTTCACGATCATCGCAATTTCGGGGCGAGCGGAGGCGACCTCCGCGGAGACGTCGATCCGTGGCGACAAATCGCGGACTGGCGTCGCGCGATCTCCTATCTCGAGGCGCGCCCGGAAGTTGATCCGTCTCGTATTGGCCTATGCGGCACGAGCTATGCCGGCGGACACGCTCTCGTGCTTGGCGCCACCGATCGACGCCTGCGCTGCATCGTTGCACAGGTTCCAACGATCAGCGGTTACGAGCAGGGATTGCGCCGGGTTTCACCTGACGCCTTGCCCGCGCTGGAGCGCGCTTTCAACGAGGATGAGAGAGCTCAGTTGCGCGGAGAGCCACCGCGCCGACAGGCAGTTGTTAGTGGCGATCCCTCTGTTGCTGCCGCCTACCGCTCCCAGGACGCTATCGATTTTTATCTTCAGCCTATTCCGGCGGGCCTCTGGCAAAACGAGATCACCCTGCGTTCGACGCGGGCCGCGCGCATGTACGAACCCGGACTCTGGATTTCTCGCGTTTCGCCAACACCGTTGCTGCTGGTTGTCGCCCGCGAGGACAAGCTGACTGTCGCCGATCTGGCGCTTGCGGCTTATGAGCGTGCGCTGGAGCCCAAACGGCTCGCCCTGATACCGGGTGGCCATTTCGATCCCTATCTCGACCAGTTTCCGCTCGCGGCAGCTGCCGCAACAGAATGGTTTCGCGAGCATCTGCTCAATCCCGGCGTGAACCATTCGTGACCCGTGATGCGATCCATACCTCTTTCGCCGTGGCCAATTCCGACCTTACCAATCTCTCACAAACAGCAAAGGAGCTGACGATGTGGGCAGCCAACACTACTAACACTGCTCTTCAATGGGATGTACTTACGATAAAGCGTCCTGGCCTTAGCCGCGATTTGCCGGCCGGCAAGGAAGCGCTGATGTGGGTGGCGAATTCGTCGACACTCATCTACGGTGAACGCGACGCCGTTCTCGTGGACACCTTTCTCACGACCAAGCAATCGGAGACTCTGTTGGATTGGGTCGTCGCGAGCGGCAAGAACCTCACCAAGATCTATGTAACCCACGGACATGGCGATCACTTCTTTGGCCTTGCGTCGCTTCTCGAGCGTTTCCCACGCGCCAAGGCGGTCGCGACGCCCGAGATCGTCAAGGCCATGCGTGAGCATCTCTCGCCCGCCTCGATCGACAACTTCTGGCGCCGGCTTTTCCCCGGCGAGATTCCAGACCGCCTGCCAGTCGCCGAGCCGCTCGAAGACAATGAACTGGAGCTAGAAGGGCACAAGCTTGTAGCGGTGAATGCCGGGCGGACCGATACGGCCCACTCAACGTGTTTGTACGTCCCGTCGATCGGGCTGATCGTTGGCGGCGATGCCGTCTACAACGGCATTCATCCTTATCTCGGCGAGACCGACGCACAGAGCCGGCTTGAGTGGATCTCCACGCTCGATAAGCTTGAGGCCCTGAAACCGAAGGCAGTGGTCGCCGGGCACAAGGTGCCGGATAACGACGATGATCCCCGCATCATCGCTGAGACGCGGCAGTACCTTCGCGACTTCAACCGCCTGAATACGGCGACAACGACCGCGCGCGAGCTCTACGATGCGATGCTGCAAATCTATCCCGATCGCGTCAACCCAGGCTCGCTCTGGGGTGCCGCAAACATCGCCAAGAAGCAAGCGCCAAACAAGAACGGGCAGCGTCAATCCGTCTCACCCGGATAATGTATGAATAAGCCATTTTGTTGCCGCGCAGGGAAGCGACCGTTTCTCCGCGTGCCGTTCACTCTGAAACCACTAGGAGGTGCATCATGATTCTGGGAATGTCGACGTCCGCATTCACGCTCTTTCACGTTGTGGTCAGCCTGATCGCTATCGTGACCGGCATCATCGTAGCGGTCACGATGCTGGGTTCCAAGACAACCAATGGTTGGACGGCAATCTTTCTCGCAACGACGGCCCTGACAAGCATCACGGGTTTTCTGTTCCCACGTGATCAGGTGCTGCCCTCCCACATTGTCGGTGCCGTCTCGCTCCTCGTTCTAATTATTGCGATCGCGGCACTCTATGGCTATCGGCTAGCGCGTTCGTGGCGCTGGATCTATGTCGTGAGTGCGCTCGTCGCTCTATATCTGAATGTCTTTGTTCTGGTCGCACAAGCCTTCCTGAAGGTGGCCATCCTGAACGCGCTGGCGCCGACGCAATCGGATCCGGGGTTCATCGTTGCTCAGTTGATCGTCCTAGCCCTATTCGTGGTACTTGGAATCAGGGCAGTCAGGCGCTTTCATCCTGGGGCCAATGCTTCGGCACTGCGGTCAATGCCGAGCGGAAAGCCGGTGCCGTGGTGAAGTGCTGGGTTTGGAGGGCGAGGCAGACCATCGCCAGAAAAACGCCGAAAGGCCAATCGCCAGGGACGCTTTCCGGAGACAATACGGGTCAGACAGAGCTAACAGGCGGGGAGATTCGCGATGGCCGTCGAATGGCAGGGCGATCACAGACTACTCGGACATGATGTAAAACAGGATTTCGAGCGCGAACTGACGCGTCTTGGGTTCGACCCAAGCAAGTTTTTGATAGAGGTCCGGCGCGAGCCTGACCTGCCGGGGGCGGACGGACTCGAGGCGATACGCTACGACGTCTATATCACTGACCTAGAGCACCCGGATCGGGATACATGGAAGCTACACGGCGGGCACGGCGAGAACTGGATCGCGCAGTTCGCCCAAATCCGCCGTCGGTAGCATGTTCAGGGGCCGCTTTGGCGCGGGTAGACGGACATCGAGGCGGTCCTGTCCGCGCTCCTAGGGAAATGACGTCGCCTCAGCACGCGAACGCGAGTGTCTGCCGAGTTCCGCTACGACATCGCCGGATGGCCCAAACGGATCGAGAGTCGCGATGACTTGATCGATCTCTATTGCGCCTACGGCGACAGCATCGTCTTGGAACGCGGCGACGGACTCGTAGTGCATCGATGCGACGGTGGAACGATCCTCGTGCTCGAGTACGAGGTCCACGGACGCGTCGTCGGTAGTGGTGCTGCCTACGACAACAGATTCGTTTCGATTGTGACGCTCGAGAACCGCAAGATTGTGCACTGGCGCGACTACATGGACTCGCTCGCGGCCATGCGGTCGTTATCCACGAAAGTCTGAGCGGCGCGCTCGATGCCGTCGGCTATTGGCAGCGGCCCGATTTACGGAAGTGGTCGGTCGGCCCTGGACACGCACCGACGTCGTGCGTCCGATGGCCGCGCGTAAGCGCATATGCGTTTTGCCGCTCATGTAAGCCCCCCAAAGCGGTGATAGAACCATGGCGATAGCTCCGGCAAGACGCCACCGGACGCATTCACCGTCGCGCCAGCTCTGGTTCAGCCCACCAGCAGAGGTTGCGTCCGCCTGGCCAGCGACAGTTCCTCGTCGCGTTGCGGACAATTCATCGTGATTTTCAGCATGAAGCGGTCCTTCTGCGCTTCGGGGAGCGGGTAGGTGCCCTCGCTTTCGATGGGGTTCTGGGTGGCGAAGACGGTGAAGTTGCCGGAGAGGCGATAGCTTTCGCGATCGATGGTGACGGTGCGCTCCTGCATGGCTTCGAGGAGCGCGGACTGCGTCTTGGGCGGAGTACGGTTGATTTCGTCGGCGAGGAGCACGTTGGCGAAGATCGGCCCCTTGACGAACTGCATGCGGCGCCGGCCCTGGCCGTCATCTTCAAGGATTTCAGTGCCGGTGATGTCGGCGGGCATCAGGTCGGGGGTGAACTGGATGCGCTGGAATTTCAGGTGGAACACCTGTGCCAGCGAGCGTACCAGCAGGGTCTTTGCAAGACCCGGTGCGCCGGTGATCAGACAGTGCCCACCTGCGAACAGGCTGTAGAGCAGTTGTTCGATCACCGCGTGCTGGCC
>Ga0137403_10005082_pt1 | contig 15321 bp, 13 predicted proteins | sample CZOMad2_1_16fung_FD_122057 | JGI IMG/M metagenome (GOLD analysis project Ga0137403, IMG submission 122057) | Vadose zone soil fungal communities from Angelo Coast Range Reserve, California, USA - CZOMad2_1_16fungal (Hybrid Assembly) | ecosystem: Environmental > Terrestrial > Soil > Vadose zone... | reverse complement strand
CTGTTGCTGCCCCAGATCGCGGTCAGTATGGCGCGATGGGTGAGAACTTTCCCGCGGTTCGCGAGAAAGTACTGAATCATGTCGTACTCTTTTGGCGTGAGGTGGATTGCCTTGCCATTGACTTCGACTAAGCGCTGCTGGGGGTCAATCTTGAAATCACCGGCTTCATAAGCGGCATCGGATTGTGGCGGCGAGGCCGATCGGCGCAGCAAGGCGCGCACACGCGCCGTGAGTTCCGCCATGCCAAAGGGCTTGGAAACGTAATCGTCGGCCCCGAGATCAAACGCCTTTACCTTGGTCGGCCCATCCTCCTTGACCGATAGCACGAGCATCGGTACTTCAGACAACTGCCGGATGCGCTCGCACAACTCCAGGCCGGTATAGCCGGGCATAGAAAGATCGGTAATGACCAGGTCAGGCAGCCAAGTGCGGAAGGTCTCCAGCCCGGCGCGACCGTCATTGGCTACGCGTACCTGATATCCAGCGGATTCAAGGCCGCGCAACAGTACGCGCGTGATCTGGGCTTCGTCATCGACTACCAGGATTTTCTTGGGATCGTCAGTCATGAACGGTCACCAGGCCTTTCCTCACGAAGAGAAGTCTCGGTTGGGGAAACATCGTCAGTTTGCATAACTTCTTTATGTAAAATCTCGTTCTCTGAGTTCTCGTTCTGTGGAACGCCGGCTAAAGGCGCATCATTGAGTGGAATCATGAACTGCACGCTAGTTCCTTTTCCGTCCGGCCCATCTTCAATCCAAATCTTGCCGCCGTGGGCCTGCACAATGCCCCTGGCTATGGCCAGGCCCATACCGAGACCGGGCTGGAAGCCAGCACGGAAGAATTTTTCAAATACCCGGCCACGCAGTTCGGGGGAAATCCCGGGTCCTTCGTCGTCCACGGTGAAACAGATGTTATTTTCTTTCTGTCGCACTGACACGGTGATTTTGGCTAAAGGTCCTGAATATTTTGCCGCATTCTCCAGAAGAGTGAAGATCACCTGTGAAATCAGGCGAGGATCAACCTTTGGTGAAGGCAGTCCGCTGGCGATAGCGACTTCCACCGGGTGGCCGTCAAGCAGTGATCCAGCGCGGAGAAGGGCGTCCTCCACCATTTCTTCTGGCGCAACATTTCTACTGGCCAGCGTAATCTCTCCAGCCTGGAGTTTGGCCAGGTCCATCATCCCCTGTATGAAGTGGTTCAAGCGGTCAGATTCTTCTTCAATCACTTCAAATAGTTCGCGCTGCACCTCCTGCGTGACGGACTCCGCTCGGATGGTGGAGATGGCTGCCTTGATTGAGGTCAGTGGCGTACGCAGGTCGTGTGTGACGGCATCAAGTAGCGCGGTCTTGAGTTGCTCGCTTTTGCGCAAGGCGTCAGCTTCAGCAGCCTGGGCGGCGGCCCGCTCAAATTTGCCGCGAACGTGCACCAGTTCTTTGCTTTGTTTTTCTGTCAGCAATACACGCTTTTCCAGACGCGATGAGAGTTGGCCCACCAGCACCGCTGTGGTGACGAAAACAATAAACGCGACGACGTCTTCCGGACGGGTAATCAATAATGAATAGTACGGGCCGATAAAGAAAAAATTAAATGAGAGGCCGACAAGCATAGAGGCATAAAGCGCGGGTCCGCGCCCTTGCGTAACCGCCACCAGAATTACAGGAAGGACAAGAATGAGGGCGATGCTGGTCTGGCTCAGTTCGGTACGCAGCTTTTCCAGCACGGCGATTGGCAGCGCCACAGCGATTGTCGCAATAAGGTAACGGACGGGCCAGCGCCCGCTCCAGGAAATCACAACTTAATTGTAGGCCATCGGGTCAAAAAGGAATTATTGGCGGTGACATCCAATTTTGGGTTCTTAAAGCCCACGAAACCTGCGAAAATAGCAGCATGGCCATTGTGGTGATTGGCGGACATTCGCGGAGCGTGGGCAAAACCAGTGTGGTTGCCGGGTTGATTGCCGCGCTGCCGGAGTTCAATTGGACCGCCTTGAAGATCACGCAGTTCGGCCACGGCATCTGCTCCGCAGACGGCAAGCCTTGCGATTGCGATACGGGCGACGACCATTTCCGCGCCCTTAGTGACGAAAAAGACCTGAGCGGCGAAAGCGATACGTCGCGTTTTCTTGTGGCCGGCGCGAAGCGATCGCTCTGGGTGCGCACACGGCAAGGCCGGTTGGGCGAGGCCATGCCGGACATCGAACGCAAGATCGCCGGAGCAGAGAACGTGATCATGGAATCCAACAGTGTGATCCGGTTTCTGCGGCCAGATCTTTATCTCACGGTGCTAGATGCTGATACGGAAGATTTCAAGGATTCTGCGCGCGAATTTCTGGACCGCGCTGATGCGGTGATCCTGCATCAGTCCGACGGTCGAGCGAAATGGAAGACCGTCTCCATGGACGCACTGGCAGGGAAGCCAATCTTTAAAATCCAGCCGCCTCCATACGTTACAGAAGAGATTGCAGGTTTTGTGCGCGAGAAATTGCTCGCCGGAAACGCCGGCAAGGGCCACCTGGCCGACGGAATTCCGAACAGGCTGTAAGACTCTATCATCTAATCAGAGCAGCTATTTGGGCCCGGTGACAGGAGGCATGGGCTGTTCACGACGCGGCGCTTCGGTTCTTTTTTGCGAACTGCCATCTGCATCGGGTTCACGGATGAAACTGGTGGTTGCAGGCGGAGCGCCACGCACTCCCTTCTTCAGGTTCTTGAGAACGTCGTCTTTGTCAATGTTGTAGTCGCGCGAAAGACGGGTCAACGCCAGGGTAACAATGTCAGAATGGTGAATGTCCTCGGTGCCCTGGAGCTTTTTAATATCCAGCCAGATCTTGTGCACCAGATGAACGTCTTCCGTCTTCATGGTTGGCGTATGCGGACCAATGCGGTAGCTCTCAACGGTGGAGTCGGCGCGTACCACCATAAAGACGAACTGCCTCTTCGGCTCCGGCATGGCCTCCCAGGCCTGGCCCAGGCGGAAGGCCTGTTCTTCACCGGTCATTTTGCTGGAAATCCCGGATACCACGGCGGAGGATTCCAGGGCGTTGGCAGTCTGCACGATCGCAGACCAGACGTCGCGCGCGGGCACCACGAGCAGAGAAATGGTCTTGCCGTAACTTTCAGCAATTGAGACCGCTTTGGTGAAGAGAGTCTGCTCGTAATCGCTGAAGATCTGTTCCATTGCAAGATCGCGATCAGCGCTGCCATAGCCTGTCAGACGCGCCTCCATCACCACGATGTCAGCCTCACCGGTGTTAGTGGTTTCAAGCGTCCAGCGGAGATGGTTCAGCGTGTTGTAATCGCGCACCGTCACCAGGACGTTCCCGGGACGCACCTGGACCGCTTCGCGCTCGATGGTTTCCTGATGGAGCAGATGGAAGTGTTCCTGCATCGCCTGCTCAACGTGGGCGAACTTGCGTTTGTTGATTTTCTCCGAGACAGTAAAGATCGCAAAAAATACGAGTGAGAAGCCAAGCCCCCATTTGGTGGCATTTTCCTTGGTAAACAGATTCACCACGGCCACGGAAAAGAGGACCAGAAAGACTGAAACCAACCCAATGGGAATTTCGACCTTCCCGATTTTGATATTGGGAGGCACGCGCCAGCCACGTTCGCCTTTGTACTTGAAACGCAGCACAAGCATGGCGACACTGTTGAGCGTAAAGCTCCAGATTACGCCGAAAGCGTAAGCATCGCCCAACAGGATAACGTCGCCACCGCTGGCGACGATGGTGAACAACTGCAAGCCCACAATTAGATTGACGATCCTGTAACTGGTGCCAAACCTCTTGTGCGGGCGGCGGAACCAATCAGTTAAAACGCCGTCTTCAGAGACGCGGTTGAGTACCCCGTTGGAGCCGATGATGGAGGTGTTAATGGCGCCAGACAGAATCAGAAATCCCACAACTACAACAAAGACCCTGAAGACCACTTTCAAAACATGCGGCCCGATCATGTACATTGCCATGCCGCTGATCAGGTTGTCACGATAAACCGAAACGCGAACCTCGTCCGGGATGATCATGACGGCAAGCATGGTACCAAGGCCGGTGAACACGAAGCTGAAGATCGCGATGATCAGGGCGGCGCGCTTCAGGTTGCGCAGCTTGGGACTGGCAATTTCGCGGTTTACCTGGGCCAAAGACTCTTCACCGCTCATGGCCAGAACGGAATGGCCGAAGGCTATCAGGATTCCAAACAGGCCAAACGTTTTGGCGATGTCAGTGTTCTTAAGGAAGCCCAGGGCTTCAGGAGAAAACTTGAGGTTTTCAGGAATCGGAAGCGGCGGCAGGTGTGCCCCAGTATGCAGCACGGTGTAAATCGCCCACGCCAGCAGAATGACGACCATGACGGTGGTGATCTGCATTACACGCAGAGCTTTGTCGCTGGATTCTTCAATACCTTTAAGGTTCTGCCACCAGTAATACAAGGTGACGAGCACAGCAAACGCGGCCGCAGCGTGGTTTACGTCGATATGCGGCGTGCCATGAAACATCATGTGCATGGCGCGGGGAATCCAGCCATGAGCGTCGGCGGCGGCAAAGGTTTCATTGATCAACCCGGCAATGTACTGTCCCGCGGAAACGCCGGAGATCGGGCCGGTAAGAATGTAATCAAACATCAGCGCGGAGACGCTGAACTTGGCGAAAGCCCCGCCTAGAGCTTCTTTCACCACGCGGTACACGCCGCCACGGGTGAACATGGAACAGCTTTCCACGTAGACCGAGCGCACCGCGAAGGCGAAGAGCATGACGCCCAGAATGAACCATGGCGCTGACTTGCCCACCGCCTGCTCGGCGATGCCGCCGGCATAAAAGGCGGACGACCCCAGGTCATTCAATACGATGGCAGCTGCCCGCCAGTAAGAAATGAACGTGAGCATGACCGAGGTCGCAACTACGATGCGGACCCGGTTCGAAAGTGGGGGGACAGCTCCTGAGCCTGCTGACATTTTAGAAAAGTAAAATAACGGCCGCTACCAAACAGTGGCGTACATAAATGCCTGTTTGCAGTGGCCGTGCTAATTCCTCAAAAAATCCTGATTCGAAGCCTGATCTTTAGTCTTCTTCCAGCATGCTCTGCGCCGTCTTAATGGCCGTGACGATAATCACCGGCACAGCGCCGATCAGCCCAGCAAGAAACAGGTACTGAAAGAGCGGCAATATGTGGTGCACCAGGAAGTTCACTGTTGGCATTGTAATCCTGTAGGTTAGAGGAATCAAAGTAGAACGCGTGGTTTGCTAAAATCTGTGCTCAGTGCGCAACATTCCCTCCAGAGCCTGGATCCTCGCGCTGATCTCGAGCGCTCTACAGATCCTTGTTTTCCCCAATGTAAATTTCTATTTCCTGTGCTGGATTGCCATGGCCCCGCTGCTTTACGCGCTGCTGCGCGGCCGCGGCGGTGAAGGCGAGCTCTTCGATTCCGAAGGCAGGTCTTTGCGTCCATTCACGTTGTGGCAGGGATTTCTGATCGCCTGGTTCAGCGGGATAGTCTGGTATCTGGGAACGTGTTACTGGGTTTTTCCGGTCATGACAGGGTTTGGCGGTCTGCACTGGCTCCTGGCAGCGCCGATTACCGTGGCCGCCGCGTTTGGCATGGGCTTACACCACGCCTTGTTCGGACTGCTGGTGGTGCTGATGGCGCGACGATCTTCTGCGGGCAACCGGCGGCCTTTGCTGCTGGCGCCGATTTTCTGGGTAGCCATCGAATTGTTTCGCGACCGCATTACGGGCTTCCCCTGGAACCAGCTGGGCGGCGCCCAGATCGACAATATTCCACTTGCCCGCATCGCGCAGACCGCCGGCGTTTACGGTCTGTCCTTTGCGGTGATGCTGGTCAATTGCGCGCTGGTGGCGGCGATGCTTCTTCGCGGCCAGCGCCGCAAGAACCTTCTGGTTTCTACCGTGGCCGCCGCAATTGCCCTGCAAATTGGAGTTTTTGCCAAGCCGGCTCCTTTTGTCGCAACGCGTCAGGCCGTGCTGATGCAGGAAAATGTCCCTCTGCTGGATCAGCCAGAATGGACCCCGAGATATTTTGACCAGACAATTTCCGAACTGGTGAAGCAAAGTGTCGAGGCCATGCCGCGCCAGCCTGACAACAATCCCGGACTGATCATCTGGCCAGAATCGCCAGCGCCATTCTTCATCGCGGACCCGCGATTGCAGCGATGGCTGGTGGCCATGGCCCAGGACAAAAATTCATACCTGGTGATCGGCAGCCTGGGTGAAGTACACGAGGTCGGCGGCAGACAGCAACTTCTCAACTCGGCGCTGGTGATAGATCCGCGCGGAAACATGGTCGGCCACTACGACAAGATCCACCTGGTGCCGTTTGGCGAATATGTCCCTTTTCAAAACCTGCTTTTTTTTGCCAATAAGCTGACGCGCGAGGTGGGCGACTTTGCCCCTGGAACCCAGCGGAAAGTATTTGATCTGGACGGAACCCACGCGGGAGTTTTTATTTGCTATGAGTCCGTTTTTCCGGAAGAGGTGCGCGAGTTCACCGCGAACGGCGCACAGGTGCTGATCAATATTTCTGACGATCTCTGGTATGGCGAAACCGGGGCGCCGGCGCAGCATCTGCAAATGGCAAGAATGCGGGCGGTGGAGAACCATCGCTGGATCCTGCTGGCAACAAACAACGGCACCACCGCTTCCATTGATCCGTTAGGCCGCGTGGTGAAGCAGGCCCCGCGCAACGTGCGCACCGCTCTGGTGGCGCCTTTTGCGCCACAGAATGAAAGCACGTTCTACAGCCGCAATGGCGACGTGTTTGCCTGGGCTTGTGTGATAATCTCTTTGCTGGCGGTGTTTGTGCGCTGGCGCTACCGCGCGCACACCATGATTGAAGCCCGCCCCGTATAAAAGTGATGGTCGAAGAACTCGAACGCGAATATACCGCCGTGCGCGACAAAGTGCGTGATCTGCGGAGCTATCTTTGACGCCCCTTCACTCCGCCAACAACTAGCTGAAATCGAAAAGAAGGTCGGCGATCCCAACGTGTGGGCCGACCAGGAAAAGTCGCAGGTGTTGATGCGTCAGCGCCGGCGTCTGGAAGAGTCGCTGGCGATGGATGCCGATCTGGGGCGTCGTGTTGAGGATATTCAGGCCTACTTTGACCTGGCGCGCGAAGGCGAAGCCGTGGTGGAAGAACTGCGCAAGGAAATTGACCAGCTGCGCGAAGTTGCCGACAAGCTGGAAACCCAGACGCTGATGTCCGGCGAGCATGACATGCGCAACGCCATTGTTACGATCCATCCCGGCGCCGGAGGGACTGAATCACAAGACTGGGCGGAAATGCTTTTGCGTCTTTACCTGCGGTGGGCAGAACGACAGGGCTTCAGCACTGAGATCAATGAATATCAGCCCGCGGAAGAAGCCGGCATCAAGTCAGCGACGTTTACCGTGACCGGCGACTATGCGTACGGGCAGTTGCTGAGCGAAATCGGCGTGCACCGGCTGGTGCGTATCTCGCCGTTTGACCAGGCCAAACGCCGGCATACTTCTTTTGCCAGCGTATTCGTTTCGCCGGAGATCGACGATTCCATCCAGGTGGACATCAAGCCGGAAGACCTTCGCATTGATACGTACCGCTCCGGCGGCAAGGGCGGCCAGCACGTGAACACCACGGATTCAGCGGTGCGAATCACCCACATTCCAACGAACCTTGTGGTGGCATGCCAGAACGAGCGCTCACAGCATAAGAACCGAGAGCGCGCCATGAAGATGCTGCGGTCCAAGCTCTATGAATACGAACTGGAGAAAAAGCGCGCCATCAGCAAAAAGCTGGAAGATTCCAAGCTGGACATTGATTTTGGCTCTCAGATACGTTCGTATGTCCTGCATCCATACAGGCTGATCAAGGACCATCGCACCAAACTGGAAGTGGGAGACGTGGACCGCGTGCTTGATGGCGACTTGAAACCATTTATTCGGGCATTTCTTGTCGCGAGGCGAGACCAGAATTAGTACTTAGTAGTTGGTATTTGGCTTTATCAAGGTGATCCATGCTGTTCTGGAATGACGACATCGCGAGCTTACGGCTAAGTACTAAAATACCAAGTACCAATTGCTGACTATGGCGCCTATTCTTGAACTGATAAAAAAGAATGCCGTGCCTGTGAACGTGATGCGCTCTGCTGCACGGGGCGCTCTCCCCTTGCCGGCCGAGGAAACGCTAGAAGTACTGGTCTACATGGCACAGCACCCGCTCTTTGGGCAGGATGCGCGCATGACGCTGGCGGGTTGGGACCCACAGTCGGCGCTGGAAGTGCTCAGCAAAGATACGACCATGCCGGAGGTGCTCCTTTACTACTGGCAGCCGGAAAACCGGCGTCCTGTGCTGATGCCGGCCTTGATCGAGAACCCGGCCATTACGGAAAACCTGCTGATGGAACTAGCCGATACCGCTTCCCGTGAGACCGTGAAGATGCTGCTGGCCAGCGCTCGTGCGCGAAGCAGCCCGGGCGTGGTTGAGGCGCTGCTGGGAAATGCGTACCTGACGCCGGTGGAAGCGCAGGAATTGCAAGGCGGTGGTCATCCTGACGTTCCGCAGCAGCAGGAACAAACGCTGGAAGAATTTGAAGTCCGCCCGGACCCGGAAGCCGCGGCCGCGTTGCAGACCTTTCAGCAGGAGCATGCCACTGAGATCGCCGCGGAAGAAGGAAAGCCCTTTGAACTGGTAAAGGATGAAGAGCCTGCAGAGGCTCCGACGATGAACTCGGCAGCAAGTGTTGGGGAAGAGGCGGTAGATCCGGCAGCGGCAGTTTCTTCGGCGACCGGTCAGGCGGGTGTAATCTCAGAAGGCCTTCCAGTGAAAGGCATTCCTCTTGAAAATCCTGACGACTTTGACGTTGCAGAGCAAAAAAAGCTTACCGTATTCCAGCGGGTTTCAAAGTTGAACGTGGGCCAGCGGATCAAGCTAGGCTTTATTGGCGGGAAGGAAGAGCGGGCATTGTTGATCCGTGACACGGCGCGCTTGGTGCAGAACGCGGTGCTGTCCTCGCCCAAGCTTTCTGACGCTGAAGCGGAAGCGTTTGCCGGATCAAAAAACCTTCAGGAGAATGTATTTCGCGAGATCGCACGCCAACGGCGCTTTCTGAAGCTTTATCCCGTGGTGCGCAACCTGGTCAATAATCCGCGGTGCCCGCTGGATATTTCTCTCACGCTGGTAAAGACGCTCATGGTGTATGACCTGAAAAGCCTGCGGCACAACAAGAACGTTCCCGATACTATCCGCAAGGTAGCGGCCAAGCTGTACACGGAGAAGGCGACGCGCGGCGGAGCGAAGAAAGAGTAGCCGCAATCCTCGTCAATCGCGGGTGTGATGGCCGTCAACGACAAACCTTTGGGATAATGACAGCCTTCTCATAGAATGCTGTGTTTACGGTGAACGTATTTTGTGGAAACCATGAAAACAACTGCAACCGACGAAATTGGCGAACTGTTAAAACGCACGAAGACGATTGCCGTGGTGGGCCTCTCGGACAGCCCGTTACGTCCGAGCTATGGCGTGAGCGCCTACATGCAGAGCCACGGCTACCGCATTATTCCCGTCAACCCTTCCATTAAAGGATCTCTGGGTGAAAAGGCAGTTGCGTCGCTGGCTGAGGTTGGAGAGAAAATTGACATGGTCGACGTGTTTCGCCGCTCAGAGTTTGTGCCTGATCTGGTGGACGAAGCGGTCCGTCTGAACTTGCCGGCAATCTGGTTGCAGGAGGGCGTCATCCACGAAGAGGCAGCCGAGAAAGCGCGCAAAGCAGGGATTTTTGTGGTGATGGACCGGTGCATTTTGAAGGAGCATCGGAGAAGGTTTAGCTGAATTGGTAATTGGGTAATTGAACAAGCTCCCAATCAATCCTTTTCCTGGTCTCCTCTGCGTTTGGCAGGTTTTGTTTTTTTGCCTGTGCTGCTTTCATCGGCATGGCGCAACTCTTCTTTTCGCTGCTTGATTTCTTCCATCCGTTGCGCCAGCAGCTTTTCTCTTCCTTCTGAAGTCGGATGGTAATACTCGCGGCCGCGAAGATTATCTGGCATGCACTCCATGTCGGCGACTTTTTCGTCGAGGTCATGGGCGTACTGGTAGCCTTTGCCGTAACCGACCTGCTTCATCAATTTTGTTACGGCATTGCGGATGTGAAGCGGCACGGGCTCTGCTGCGGTCTTCTCTACATCCTCTTGAACTGCGTCGTAGGCGGTGTATAGCGCGTTCGATTTCGGCGCCAGCGCCAGATAGACCACAGCCTGTGCCAGTGCCAGCCCGGCTTCCGGCATGCCGAGAAAATCAATGGCATCTTTCGCCGACAGGCAGAGGTTCAACGCTTCTGGCGCGGCCAGGCCAATGTCTTCAGAAGCCATGCGCACCACGCGACGCGCGATATAGAGCGGGTCCTCGCCGGATTCAAGCATGCGAACCAGCCAGTAGAGAGACGCATCGGCATCACTGTTGCGGACAGACTTGTGCAGCGCGGAAATCAGGTTGTAATGCTCTTCACCTGACTTGTCATAGAGCAGGACGCGCTTCTGCAAGGTGTCTTTAATGATCTGCTCAGTGATCTCGCCGGCTTCTCCGGCGGTGGCGGCCGCGACTTCAAGCACGTTGTAGGCGGAGCGGGCGTCGCCGCTGGAGTAAGCGGCAATCTGTGGCAGGACTTCATCGGCTGCGCGCAGGTTCATTTTGCCCAGGCCACGCTCTTTGTCTTCCAACGCACGCCGCAGCAGCACCACGATCTGGTCTTCCGTGAGTTGGTTCAGGATGTAAACGCGGCAGCGCGAGAGCAGAGCACCGTTGATCTCAAACGACGGGTTCTCTGTTGTTGCGCCGATCAGCCGGATGTTGCCGCGCTCCACGTGCGGCAGGAATGCGTCCTGCTGGGCGCGGTTGAAGCGGTGAATTTCGTCAATGAACAAGATGGTTCGCGTGCCATAAGCGCGGGCTTTTTCCGCGTCGGCCATGACCTGCTTGATCTCTTTGATTCCGGAGAGCACGGCGGAGAACTCGATGAACTCTGCCTTGGTCACGTGCGCGATGATCTGTGCCAGCGTGGTTTTCCCCGTGCCCGGAGGACCCCAGAAGATAATGGAACCGGGATCGTCGCGCTCAATTTGGAGCCGTAGCGGCTTGCCCGGGCCAACGATGTGTGCCTGGCCGACGAACTCATCCAGCGTGCGGGGACGCATACGGTCAGCGAGCGGCCTTGCACCTTTGCCTTGCTGGTCGGGAAGGGCTTGAAATAACGACATTTCTTGAAAATCCTTAACGGAAAAACCTTACCACTGATAAACACAGATGACACTGATCAAACCAGATAGGGCAAACTTATTGCGATTGGCCCAGGTCGCCGACTTCTTTGTCCAACATCGCGCTCACGGAAGTGGTAAGAACGTTTGTCTGCCCAGCAATTTCAGCTTCTCCTATTCCGAAATGCAGATATCGAGAGGCATATCGATCGGATGAATTTTTATTCGCATTAACTGGACGAAAACACAAAATGAACTCGGTGCGCTCATTATTCAGGAACATCTCAGCCACGAAGCATTGATGATGCGTTCTGGAGTAATCATCCAACAATTGAAAAAGCTGCTGTTCCGATGAAGTCATAAATCCGTGTTTATCCGTGGTGAGGTTTTGGTTCTTTGTCTTGCCGCTTCGTACAACAGTATCGATGCCGCAATGCCGGCGTTCAGTGATTCCACGCGCAGTGAGTGTGGGATCGTGACGAGTTCATCGGCCATGGATAAAATCTCTGCCGGCACGCCTGCCCCTTCATTCCCGACAACAATCATGGCCGCGCCAGTAAAATTGGCTTCCTGCAGCGGTTTGCCTTTATGCGATGACGTTGCCAGCACGCGCACGCCCTGCTGCTTCAAGGTGGTGATGCTTTCGCCCAATTTCACGCGAAGCAAGGGTTGTCGAAACAGTGATCCGGCGGAGCCGCGTACGGTCTTGGAATTAAAGTGGCTTACTGTCTTTTCTCCCAGCAGGACAGCACGGGCACCGAAGGCTTCGGCCGAGCGAATGATCGTCCCAAGATTTCCCGGGTCCTGAATGCCGGCCACGCCGACCAGGAGCGGGTCAGGACCAGTCTCCAGCAGGTCGTCAAACTTATTTGGCCGCAGCTTTACCAGAGCGGCCACGCCCTGCGGCGTTTCCGTGCTGACCGCGCTTACAAAAACCTCGTCGGGCAAAAGGAGGATTTCAACCTGGCTGCCGATCTGCGGCAGAAGGCGCGTGGCGTTCGTGCTCCCGGCTTCGCTGAAGAAGACTGCTTGAAAGCGCAATCCGCTACGGATGGCTTCTTCAATCATGCGGACGCCTTCCACGGCCAGGTAACCCTCAGCGGTCGGTTCACCCTGGCTGAGCGCTTTACGCAGGTCTTTCACCAGCGCGTTCTGGCGGCTGGACACACGGCGCAACCTGCTTTCAACTTCTTTGGGAACATTCATGTGACAGCCATCATACTGAATTCGACTTGTAACTGATAAAGTCTGGGTCTAGGTTTTCTGCGCAAGCTGGTTTATTCTTAGTCGTTTGTCACGGTACCCGCGGCGGTATTTAAAGCGGCGCGCGGGACGTTGGCCTAGGCTCGAGCATTGTTCAGTTGGGAGATTCGTTATTGCCTGCGGAAATTCTAAAAATCAATTCTGAAACGCCAGACATGCGTCTGGTTTCCTATGTCGCTGACCGCATCAAGCAAGGCCAGGTCGTCGGCATGCCCACGGACACGTTTTACGGTCTGGCGGCTGATCCGCTCAACCTGCGTGCCGTGGACTTGATCTATGACGTGAAGACCCGCAGCCGCCACAAGCCGCTCTCGCTTCTGATCGAAAGCGTGGAGCAGGCGGAATACCTGGCGCGTCCGCTGCCTGACGTGTTTTATGAAATCACCCGCAAGTACTGGCCTGGCCCGCTGACTATCATTGTCAAGGCATCGTCGCGGCTGCCGCTGAAGGTCACGGCCAATACTGGCAACGTCGCCCTGCGCGTGCCTGCTTCGCGCATAGCGGTGGAAGTAATTCGCGCGGCCGGCGTGCCTATCACCGCGACATCCGCTAATATCAGCGGGGCCAGCGAGTGCACCACCGCGGAAGGAGTGCGCGAACAACTGGGCACCCGCATCAGCATGATCGTGGACGGCGGTTCCAGCCCCCGAGACGTGGCTTCCACCATTATCAACATGAGCGATCCCGGGCACATCACTGTCCTGCGGCAAGGCGCGATTCCTGAAAGCGATCTGGCTGAGTTTCTCCGGTTTGGCTGAGTTTTGATCCGCATGGCAACCAAGCGTTGGAAGAAATGGCTCTTGTGGCTTCTGGTGCTGACGCCGGTCTGCTATGCGGCGGTGGTTTACTGGCGTATTGTGAATCAGTCTGCCCACGACGAATCCCGCTCGGCCGACGCTATTATTGTTTTTGGAGCGGCTGAATATGACGGCCGTCCTTCACCGGTATACAAAGCGCGCCTTGACCGCGCCGCCCAACTTTTTCATCACGGACTGGCGCCCATCGTGATTACCACTGGCGGCTCCGGCGGCGATCCCCGCTTCAGTGAAGGCGTTGTTGGGCGCGAGTACCTGAAAACTCTTGGCATTCCCGATAACCAGCTCATTGCTGAAACCCAGAGCCGCGACACCGCCGAATCAGCCCGCCGGGTCAGTACCATCATGTATACCAACAGCATGCATTCGTGCCTGGCGGTGAGCGATGGCTACCACATTTTCCGCATCAAGCAGATGCTGGCAAGGGAAGGGGTTACCGCCTACGGAGCGCCGCGACCCAATTCTCGTCCGCAAACCTTTTGGAAGCGGCAGGAATCGGTCTGGCATGAGATTGGCAGTTACACGCTCTGGTTATTTCACCTGACGTAAGTCGTTACGTCTCAGTTGATCGCGGCCGGTGAAGTGATAGAACCGGAGAGCCAACAAGTTTAGTGATGTCCTTGTAGAAGTGGCTGAAAACAAGAGTTATACTTGACTGAATGAGCGTTCATTCAGTAAATTGATAAGGCGTTTTGCAAGGGTTATCCGCTTTGCTGTTTCTCATTGATGCTGGCGGTCAGCCTCAACCGCAGGCCGGTGCTCGAAAACTGTTATGATTCTGAACGTCTCTAGACTCGTCTTCTCGCCCGCACCACCCAACTTCCAGGAGATGCCCAGATGAGTAATGTTGCTGTTCCTGTCGCCCCGCAGCCCCGCAGTTCAAACGGCGCGCAAACCAGCCAAAGTTCCCAGGGTCAAAAGACCGGTCATCAGCGGATCAATAAAGTTGCCGTGCTGGGCGCCGGGACCATGGGTGCGCGCATCGCCGCCCACTTTGCCAATGCGGGCGTACCCTGCGTTTTGCTCGATATCGTGACGCCCGACGCGGCGCAGAGCACGGACAAAGCCGTACGCAGAAAGATTGTTGCCGGCGGACTGGACGCGGCGGTGAAATCGAAGCCCGCGGCGTTCTTCGAAAAAGGACTGGAGCGGCTCATCACCATTGGCACGTTCGACGATGACATCAAGCTGCTCGCCGATGCTGACTGGATTATTGAAGCCGTTGCCGAGAACCTGGAAATCAAGCGCGGCCTGCTCAAGAAAGTTGAAGCCGTGCGCAAGCCCGGCAGCCTGATCACCACCAACACCAGCGGTCTGCCCGTGGCCAGCATCGCGGAGGGCTTCAGTGAAGATTTCCGCCGCCATTGGTTCGGCACGCATTTCTTCAATCCGCCGCGCTACATGCGCCTGCTGGAAATTATTCCTACCCCGGAAACCGACCCGGGCGCCATTGAGACCGTCGCGCACTTCTGTGACGTCCGCATGGGCAAGGGAATTGTTACTGCGAAAGACACGCCCAACTTCATCGCCAACCGCATCGGAACTTTTGCCGGGCTCAACGTTTTCCGCATAATGCAGGAGATGGACCTGACGATCGAAGAAGTAGATGCGCTCACTTCGAGCGGCGGCTGGACCAAGGCCCCAACCTTCCGAACCATCGATCTGGTTGGCCTCGATGTGCTGGGCAGCGTGGTCACCAACTTCAGCAAAAATGTCCAGGATGAGCGCTCTGACCTGAAGCTGCCGGATTTCTTTAAGCAGATGCTGGAGAAAAAGCTGCTGGGCGACAAGGTGAAGTCCGGCTTCTACAAAAAGGTCAAAGGCCCACAAGGCGAAGAACGGCAGGCCATCGACTGGAAGACGCTGGAGTACCATCCCACACAGAAAGCCAAGTTCCCCGCGCTGGAGATGGCCAAAAATATCGAAGACATAGGCGAGCGCCTGCGTACGATTCTTGCGGGGGGTGCGGATAATGCCACCCGCGACAAAGCCACGCAGTTTATCTGGAC
>Ga0137403_10005081_pt1 | contig 15324 bp, 18 predicted proteins | sample CZOMad2_1_16fung_FD_122057 | JGI IMG/M metagenome (GOLD analysis project Ga0137403, IMG submission 122057) | Vadose zone soil fungal communities from Angelo Coast Range Reserve, California, USA - CZOMad2_1_16fungal (Hybrid Assembly) | ecosystem: Environmental > Terrestrial > Soil > Vadose zone... | reverse complement strand
ACGAAATAACATCAATACATATATATAGCCTGGAGCCGACGTCTCCGCAAGTAATTCTCCACCATCCCCTTCTGAGCCACGCTCATGCTTTAAGGACATAAATGTCATCACTGTTGCCAATGAGGCACTCCAGCGCTCGCGAGCCAACCACGATCCACTCACAGACTTCAAAATTTACGGCACGATATACAATCCCTACGTCAAGCGACGTAAGAATCATCCTGCCACTGCAACCGGCAGGGCCACCCCGCCCAGCATCGTCGTGTCCCGGGAAGCGCCGTCCGCCGTCAGCCCGGCGATCTCGAGGACGTCACGAACCAGGCCGCGGGGCGAGCGCTCGCGATTGTCCGCACAATCGAGGCGGGCGTAGTACGTCAGCACTTCCTCGACGGTGAGCGCACATGGGAAAGCCGGGCTGTCGCCCGCGTATCCGATGAGCCGTCGCGCTGCCGAATGGGCTACCCGCACACCCCACACACGCGCCTCGCCGGTTCGCGGCTTTAGCGAGCCCGCCGCAACCCGCAGCAGCCGGGTTTTTCCCGCGCCCGCCGGCCCGACCAGCCCCGCGATCTCGCCAGGCAGCACCGCGAGCGACGCCGGGCCCAGCCCGTGCCCTGTGATGTCGCTCAGTGTCAGGGCATAATCAGCCATGTGCCATCAGCCGTCTGCCATCTGCCATCAGCGGGCCCTGCAGCGACGGATGAACTCGCTCGTCAACAGGATCCCGAGACCTGTCCATGCGAGCGCATGGAGTACGGCTCCCACGTCGCCCGTGGCAATCTCGCGGTAGTGCCAGAGCGCCGGCCCCAGCTCCATCGCGCTCGCTGCGGTCAGCCGCACCACGCCTGGGCGGGCGAGATCGACGAGGCGCTCCGGGGCGATAGTTCCCGCTACCGCCATAAAGAGGAAGAGCGCCAGCGCGGCGCCCCGTCCCAGCGGGAGGACCACCGCGAGCGCGCAGCTGCCGACCGCAGCTGTGGCGATCACGCCCACGACGACGGCGTTCGCGCGCGAGCCAATCGCCGCCGCGCACACCATCACCAGCGCTGAAGCCGGAACCACGATCGCCAACCAGCGCCCCGTCGCGATGGCGAGGGGCGTGGTGGAATGCGTCAGGGCGGTTGTCAGCGCGGCGCGGTCGGTCTCATCGCCCGCGATCGCCACCGCGCCGAGGATCGCGCCGAGCGCGCCCGCCTGTAACGTGACGGTGAGTGGGTCAAAGCCACGCGCGCTGAGCCAGACGAGCGTCGTACCCAGCACCAGCAGCGTCATGCCCAACCGGGTTCTGGTAAGTCTCGGAACGACGAGCAGGAATTCGGCGTGCACGCAGCGCAGGAATCGCATGGCGGCACGATAGGGAAAAGATTGGCGAGGACTGGTATCCAATCGTCGCCGTATACATCAAATCAATGCAGAATTGATGTAGGGGCGCAGCATGCTGCGCCCCTACCCAACCGTCACCGCGCCACCGTTGCCTCTCGAATAATCGCCTCGACCAACGGTGTCGAATCAAATCGCACCGGGTCCGTCGCCGGCAGTCCCGTTTCGTCTGCCGCGCGCGCGACCGCCTCCCGCGCTGCCGATTCATCCATGTCATAGGTGTTCAGACAGATCCCGATGACCTTTGTGGGATGCACCGGCTGCGCCGCGCTTTCGTAGATGTCGATCATCTCGACGTACGACGGGATCTTCACCCACGGCTCGCGACCGTGATAATCGCCGATGTAGTCGCGCGTCACCTGATGGCAAAGAATCAACGCGTCGGGGCAGGAGCCGTGCAGGAGTCCGAGCGTGACGCCCGAATACCCCGGGTGAATCAGGCTGCCCTGCCCTTCCACCAACACGATGTCGTTGTCTTTCGCGCCCTGCAGCACGAGCTGCTCGGCGGCGCCGGCGATGAAGTCGGCGACCACCGCGTCCACCGCGATCCCCCAGCCCTCGATGAAGATTCCCGTCTGCCCCGTCGCCACGAAGCTGGTCCGATGCCCGCGCTTCACCAGCGCGTCCCGCAGCTGCAGCTGCGCGGTCATCTTGCCGACGTTACAATCGGATCCCACCGCCAGCACGACGAGCGCGTCGACCTCGGCGGCGCGGCCGTCGGCGATCGGCAGATTGGGCGGCGGCCGGCGTGCGTCGAGGATGCGGACGCCACGAGCCTTCGCGAGCGGGCCCAATTCGGGATCGTCGCCGACAAACGTGTGCAGGCCGCTCCAGACCTCGAGCTTCCTCTCGATTGCGGTCCGGAGCCACCCCTTCCATTCGTCCGGCAACCGGCCCCCCGCCGGCGCGATGCCGATCATCACGGCGGTCGCGCCCCTGCCCTGCGCCAGGCCGCGCTCGAAATCTCCAACCACGGGAATGTTGCCGCCGAATCCGAGCACCTCCTGCACCGTCTTCCCAGCCTGTTTGCGGTCGAATACGGCGACGATGCGCTCGGGGAAATAGCGAATGCAGGAGTTGGCGGTCTTGGACGTCAGCGGCCCGAAGTCGCCATCGGCGATAATGAGGAAGCGGTGCTGCGGAGTCGTCATTTCTTAGCGGCGACCGCCTGGCGACGCTCGACGCCGCTCCACGAGTCGGTGGAACGGAGCACGGCGGGCTTGAAGCGGCCGGGCTCACTGTAGATCTCACCATGCAGGATGTGCCGGATCAGGACCATCGTCACGCACAGGACAGGCACAGCGACGATCAACCCGATCGCGCCCAGCAGTGTGCCCATCACGAGCACGCTGGCAATCGTGAGGACCGGCGGCAGCTCGACCTTGCGCTGCATGATGCGCGGCACGACGACGTTCGCTTCGAACACGTGCACGAGCACACCCAGCAGCAGGACGAGGAGGACCTTCAACCAGTCGCCTGACGCGACCATGAACAGCGCGGGCAGGAGCGTGGAGACGAGTGTGCCGAAGAACGGCACGATAGCCACAAGACCGGTGAAGATCCCGAATGCGAGCCAGTAGGGCACGCCGAGCATCAGCAGACCGATCGCGGTCAAGGCGGCGAGCACGGCCATCGCGATGAGCTGACCCACGACCCATGCCCGCAGCGTCGCCGCCGTGTCATCGAACACATGGACGGCGATACTCCGGTGGCGCGGCGCAAAGAGCGAGATCAGGCCGTCGCGATACAGGGCCGGCTGGCGGGCGAGATAGAGCGCCATCACCACGACGCTCGCGCCTTCGATGAACACCATACCGCCGCCGCGCACGTAGCCGAAGATCGAGCCGCTCAAAAAGCTGAAGGCGTCGGTGACGAGGCCCGACACCGCTCCCGATGATGGATTCGCCAGCTCGGTCTGGTCCAGCACCGGATACTGGCTCGCCCAGCGCGCGAGCACACTCTGGATGTTGGTGAGCGTCTGGGGCAGCCCGCCGATCAAGGCCCGAGTCTGCTCGACTACCGGAGGGGCCAACAGCGCCGCGACGCTCGCGACGCCCGCCACCGTCGCCAGGACGGTGAGCGTGAGCCCCAGCCAGCGCCGCATCCCAAAGCGCTTTTCCAGCCAATCCGTAATCGCCGAGAGATAGACGGCCAAGAGGATCGCGAGAAAGACGAGCAACAGGACATCGATGACTTTGAGGATGAACAGGACGACGAGGGCCGCAACAAAGAGCGCCACGAACGTGGCGCTCGAAGACCTACCGGACGAAGGAGTCGCGGAACCGGTCAGCTTTTCTGCTCCGCGTCGTCATCCTCGAGCAGCTCGGCATCCTTCGCCCCCTTGCCCAATGCCCGTGCCTGTTCCTGAGTCCCCCCGGGGAGGAGCCCCATCTTGCGCTTGAGCGCGAGCAGCTGCTCATCCGCGTTGGCCTTCACTTCGATTCCCTGGAACTGCTTGATGAGGGAATCGCCTGAGAGGTCTTCGTTCACCTCGGCGGCGGCGATCAGCTTGCGCTCCTCGTGCTCGATCTGCTCCGCCATCCGCTCGAACGTCTCGAACGCGCTCTTGTCGGAGATCGCGCCCATCGTTTCCTGAATCCGCTTGTGCGCCTCGGCCCGCTTCTGGCGTGCGATCAGGATGTTCTTCTTGCGCTTGGCTTCTTCGATCTTGTCGTTGAGCTGGCGCAGCGACGCCTTGAGCCGGTCGGTCTCCTCGCGGTGCTTGACCCACGTCTCCTGCAACTGCACGGCGCCCTGAACGTGCTCGTTGTAGCGCAGCAACGCCTGCTTGGCGAGGTCGTCGCGGCCTTCCTGCACGGCGAGCACTGCCCGCTTCTCCCAATCTTCGGAGAGCTTCTTCTCCTGCTCGGCTTGGGCGGAGAGGCGCTTCTCATCGGCGATGGCGGCGGCGACCTGCTGCTTGGCTTTCGCCAGCTGATTCCGCATGTCGACGATGAGCTGCTCGAGAACCTTCTGCGGGTTCTCGGCGCGCGAGATCAGGTCGTTGATGTTCGACCGGATCAGCGTGGACAGACGATCGATGATCCCCATCTAGGCTCCTGGCAGTGAGCGCTCGCGCTTTTGCGCAAGCAGCCGCTCCGCAAAATCCAGCCGTTCGGCCATCTCGGCAATTTGTCCCTGCATGTCCGTCACCCGCTGCTCTATCTCGGCGACGTGATCCCCATCCGCGACACCTTCGATCGGTGTGTCGGACCACTGCTTCTTCGGATGCATGCCGGCGCGCATCCGCTCGGCCATCGCCTTCGCCAAATCCGACTTGAAGAAGGCGTACAGCGCCACACCGGCGACTACCATTCCGCCGATCATCCCGATCAGCGGAATGAGCTGATTCGGGTCGAACGGAATGATCGGTGTGGGTGGCAGTGGCGTCTGTAAAAGCACCTGTTCTCCTACGCCGCGCATCCGCGGCCCGTTTCAGCGGGCAACATCACGGCCGCCCCTTCCCAAGCTGCGCGTCGACCTTCTGCTGGCCGAGCAACCGTTCGGTAAAATCTACTCGCTCCGCCAGTTCCGCCACCTCCCGGCGCAGCTGTTCGACGCTTTCGACCAAGTCCGCATGATCTTCGCCGGTTCCGCCGGTGGGCGGACCGTGCTTCAACCGGTCGGCGAACGCCTTCCCTACAGGCGATAGCGAGATCATCCAGGCGAAGAAGCCACCCACGGCTACGATCGGGATCATCAGCGCAATGACGCCTTCCATCAGCCGCCCCGTGGCTTCGCGAGAAGCCGTTCCGCGAAGTCCATTCGCTCCGCCAATTCCGCCACTTCCTCGCGCACCTGCCGCAGCTCGTTCAAGATCTCGTCCCGCTCGGCCGTATCCATGCCGGGTTTGCGGTGCTCCCCGGCGATACGTTTGGAGATCGCCGAGACAACCGGGCGAAGCACGAATACGAATCCACCCACGACTGCGACCAGCGCGAATACTTCTCCCGGATTCATCGCTCGCTCTTCTTGGCGAGCAGCCGCTCCGTGAAGTCGACGCGCTCGCCCAGGTCGCCGATCTCGCGACGGGCCTGCTGCATTTCGGCCAAGAGATCCTCGCGCAACATCTGCAGCTCTTCCTTCACGCCGGCGGCGTCGATGTGACGTGGGCGTATCCGCTCCGCGAGTGCGCGGACCAGCGGGAACAGCAGCACCGACGATCCAATGATCGTCAGGACGAAAAGAAACACGACTTCTTCGGGCACGGTTACCTCGCGGGCGGAAGCCGCTCGGCTTCCCGCTGCTTCGCCACCAGACGCTCGAGAAAGTCCACGCGCTCCCCCAGCTCACTCATCTGTTCGTTCCAGTGCCGCATCTCGTCGACCTCGCGCCGCAGCTCCTTGACCTCCTCGGCGGTCTCATCGTCTTCCAGTGCCGCTTTCTTGCCGAGGATGCGGGCGGCGAATGCCTTCCCGATCGGCGAGAGGGAAAGTAGAGCCAGTGTGCCCCCACCGAACAGCAGGATGACCGCGACGAGGCCGACGACGTTGTCGCCCACTACTCCGCCCCGTGTTTGGGCAAAGCGGCGCGCTCGTCCTGGCGCGCGAGCAGGCGCTCCGCGAAATCCAGCCGCTCCTGCACTTCATACAGCTGGTTGCGCAGCTCCTCCGCCTCGCCCTTGAGCTCCCGGACATCCTGGTCTTCGCTGCTGCTCCGGGCGCGGCCCGAGAGCCGCTCAGCCATAGCGCGCCCAAACGGGCCGCGCATGATGAACACCGCGGCGATGCTCACAAACAGGACCATCAAGGGAATCTCGGGACCGTTCAACACGCGTCCTCCTTACCTCGTCCAACCTATGGCTTAGTCTCCCGCCTGCAACACCTTCCGCAGGAATTCTCCCGTATGAGAGCCTTTGGACTGCGCGATCTTCTCGGGCGGCCCTTCCGCCACCACGCGACCACCCAGCTCCCCACCTTCGGGGCCCAGGTCGATCACCCAATCGGCGGTCTTCACCACGTCGAGGTTGTGCTCGATGACGATGACCGTGTTGCCTTTGTCCACCAGCCGGTGCAGTACTTCCAGCAGCAACCGTACGTCCTCGAAGTGCAGTCCGGTCGTCGGCTCGTCCAGGATGTACAGGGTTCGGCCCGTGTCGCGTTTGGCGAGCTCAGTCGCGAGCTTCACGCGCTGGGCTTCGCCGCCCGAGAGGGTCGTCGCCGACTGTCCGAGGTGGATGTATCCGAGACCTACGTCGTTGAGCAACTCGAGTTTCGTCCTGATACGCGGTTGGTGCTCGAAAAAGTCGAGCGCATCGGCGACCGTCAGGTCCAGGACGTCGGCGATCGACTTTCCTTTATAACGGACCTCCAATGTTTCCCGGTTGTAACGCCGGCCCTTGCAGACTTCACACGGAACGTAGACGTCGGGCAGAAAATGCATCTCGACTTTCACGAGCCCATCGCCCTGACACGCCTCGCAGCGGCCGCCCTTGACGTTGAACGAGAACCGGCCCGGCCCGTAGCCGCGCAGCTTGGACTCGGGGAGATAGGTGAACAGCTCCCGGATCGGCGTGAAGAGGCCCGTATACGTCGCGGGGTTCGAGCGCGGCGTCCGCCCAATCGGGCTCTGATCGATATCGATCACCTTGTCGATGTGGTCGAGTCCCTCGATCCGCTCGTGCGCCCCGGGCACGACCTTGGCGCGGTAGAAGTGGCGCGCCAACGACTGGTACAGGATATCGGTGACCAGCGTCGACTTCCCCGACCCCGACACGCCCGTCACCGCGACGAACAGGCCGAGCGGGAATTCGACCGTGAGATCCTTGAGGTTGTGGTGCTTTGCGCCCCGCACCCGCAGTACTCGATCGGCGCCGGCAATGCGGCGGCGAGGTGGAACGGGAATCCGCAGCTCGCCGCGCAGATACCGCGCCGTCAGTGAGTCGCGATGGCGCAACACCTCCTCGAGCGGACCCGCCGCTACGACCTCGCCGCCGTGACGGCCGGCCCGCGGGCCCAGATCTACGACGTAGTCCGCAGCGCGGATCGTTTCCTCATCGTGCTCCACGACCAGTACCGTGTTGCCGAGGTCGCGCAGCTCTTTGAGGGTCGCGAGCAAGCGTGCATTGTCGCGCTGATGCAGGCCGATCGACGGTTCGTCGAGGATGTAGAGAACGCCGACGAGGCGGCTCCCGATCTGTGTCGCGAGGCGGATCCGCTGCGCCTCGCCGCCCGAGAGAGTCACGGCCGAACGTTCGAGCGTGAGATAGTCGAGGCCGACGTCGACGAGGAAGCGCAGCCGGTCCGTCACCTCTTTCAGGATTGGCTGCGAGATCTCCGGATCGAGCCCGGCGCGGCCATTGCCGCGCACCGGGACTTTCGCAAAGAAGTCGAGCGTCTCCCGCACCGGGAGCGCCACGATCTCGCCGATATTCTTGCCGGCCACGAGGACGGACAGGCTCTCCGGCTTGAGACGGCGACCACCGCAGGTGGGGCACGGCTGCTCGACCATGTACTGATCGAGCTGTTCGCGCACCGCATCGGACGCCGTCTCGCGGTAGCGCTTCTCGACGTGATCGAGCACGCCCTTCCAGCCCGACTCGTACGAGCCATGCCACCGCTCGCTGTCGTACTGATACGTGATCGTCTTTCCGGGCGCGCCCTTGAGCAAGATCTTCTGCACTGCAGGCGACAGATCGCGCCACGCCGTGTTGAGGTCGAACTTGTAGGCCTTGGCCAGAGCCGGCAGCACCACCTTCCTTAGATATCCGCTCGGCTCGCCCCACGGCAGCACGACACCCTCGAGAATCGATAGACTGTGATCGCCGAGCACGAGATCGGCGTTCACCTCGCGTCGCGTGCCCAGCCCCGAGCACTGGGGACAGGCACCGTATGGGGAATTGAACGAGAACTGTCTCGGCTCGAGCTCCGGCAGCGATAACCCACATTTCGGGCAGGCATAGCGTTCGGAAAAGAGGCGGCTCCGCGGGCTGCCGGTCTGGCGGACCACTTCAACGACGCCTTCCGCCGCCTTCAGGGCGGTCTCGATCGAATCGGCGAGCCGGCCGCGGTCCGCGGAGCGCACGACCAAACGATCGACGACCACCGCGATGTCGTGGTTTTGGCGCTTGTTCAGCTTGGGAACATCCGCCAGATCGTACGTCTCGCCGTCGATGCGGACGCGGACGAAACCCTGCTTGCGCATCGCCTCGAACACGTCGCGGAACTCGCCTTTACGCCCGCGCACCAATGGCGCGAGCACTTCGATCTTGGTGCCTTCCGGCCACTCGAGTACCAGGTCGGTGATCTGCGACGCGGACTGCCGCTCGACCGCGGAGCCATCGTTGGGACAATGCGGCGTGCCGGTGCGGGCCCACAGCAGGCGGAGATAATCGTAGATCTCAGTGATCGTACCGACGGTCGACCGTGGATTGGCGCCAGCCGTTTTTTGCTCGATGGAAATCGCCGGCGACAGTCCTTCGATCGCATCGACGTCGGGCTTGTCCATGAGGCCGAGGAATTGCCGGGCGTAGGCGGAGAGCGATTCAACGTAGCGCCGCTGCCCTTCGGCGTAGATCGTGTCGAACGCAAGCGACGACTTCCCCGAGCCGGACAGCCCCGTGAACACCACGAGGGCGTTCCGGGGTAATTCGACATCGATGTTCTTGAGATTGTGTTCGCGTGCGCCGCGGACTACCAACGAGTCGCCAGACATAGACTCGGAGCTTAGAGGGGTTACGGTGCGTGGGTCAACTCTCGTGAAACAATGGGCGGCAGGGGCGGCAGAGACGCCACGGGGCAACCCATGCCGCCATTGCCGCCTATTGCCGCCCGTTGTGCGGTTTCCTAGGTTAACATCCCCCATGACCTCAGACGTGCAGGTGCGCATATGAACCGTGGCGGCCCTCCAGCACCCCAGGGCCAAGGCCCCAAGCGCGAGCGCCGCTGGCAGACCTCCCAGGAGCGGGCACGGGTCGCTGCGGAGTTGATCGAGGAGGCAGAATCGCTCACGCAGACCGGGGCGATCGCCTCGCCGAACGACGTCGCGCGGGATCAGCAGCCACCCCCGCTCCGCATCGCGCAACATGCTGGAACTCCCGGACCTGCAGACATCAAGGCGAAGCTGGACGACGGCGAGCCGTCGGAGCCGCCGCCTCCAACACCTCCGCCGGCTCCACCCACGGCGGCAGAGCCTCCTAGCCCCACCCCGGACGACCCGCTTTACGTGGCGGCGCGGGAGGCGAGTGAGCGAGGTGAGCCGGAACGGGCCGCGGCGTCGTATCGCGATCTGCTGGCGCGTGATCCAAAGCACGTGAAAGCGCGGAACAACCTGGCGTTGATCCTCGACGCGCGTGGCGACCGCGACGGCGCGCTGGCAGAGCTGGATCGGGCGCTCGAAAGCGAGCCCGACAATCCCGCGTTGCTGTTGAATCGCGCCGCGATCCTCGGCGCCACGGTGCGCTATGCCGCCGCGCAGCGCGACTTGCAACGGCTGCTCCGTGCCGACCCGAACAACGTCGAAGCGCTGTTCAACCTCGGTATCGTCCTCGCGCGACGCGGCATGTGGCGGGAGGGAACCGACCACTTGAAGCGCGCGGTCGACGTCGAGCCCGGACGCGCGGCGGCCTGGTACTACCTCGGCGAAGCGCTCAACCACATGGACGATCTGACCGGCGCGCTGGCGGCATACGAAAAAGCGGTCGAGCTGCAGCCCGCGAATCCGAAGGCGCTGTACGGCATCGGCAAGGTGCTCGATCGGTTGAATCGCCCGGACGAAGCGACTGCGATGTACCGCCGCTCCCGGGAAATGACGGGTAGGTGATTCGCGTAGTCGTGGACGATCTCGCGACGTTCGCTGCTGATGCTGTCGTCCGTCCCGCCACGACTCGTCTCGACCCGACAGCAGCCGCGCTGCGCCGCCTGGAAATCCTCGGCGGACAAGACTTCCAAAACCGCATCCGCCTGAACCGCGAGCTGGCGGTCGGGGGCGCGGTCGTGACCGCCGCCGGCGGCGATCTCCCCGCGGAATTCGTCATCCACGCCATCATTCGCAGCGAGACCGAGCCGGTCACGCGCGGCAACGTCGCCCGCGCCTGGCTGGCCACGCTGCATCAGGCGCAGGAGTGGCAGTTCGCGCACCTGAGCGCGCCGCCGCTGGGCACCGGTGCCGGCAATCTGACGCTCGAGGATTCCGCCGAAATCATGGCGACGGTGCTGCACGCGCACCGCGGCAGCGCGCAGTTCCCCGAGAGCGTGTCGTTCGTGGTCGAGCGGCCGGAAGATCAGCAGGTGTTCGAAGCGGCGCTGCAGCGGGCGGTCGCGTGAATCGGCGCCGGTGGGTGATTGCCGTCCTCGCGGCCTGGGCTGCGTCGCTGGGGTGGCTCGTCAAGCGAGAGGTATTCCGCCCCACCGGCGCGCGGCTCGCCGCCGCGGCGATGGCCGTAGCGCCGGGTGGCCTGTTCTATCGGCTCGCGGTCGGCGGCCAACAGGTCGGGTATTCCTCGACGACGATCGACACCCTCCCGGGGGCGATACGGGTGGAAAACGTATTCGTGCTCGACGTCGCGGCGCTCGGCACGCTGCATCGCACCACGGCGCGCAGCATCACGATGTTGTCGCGGGCCCTGCGCCTGGAGACGGTCGAGACGACGTTCGACGGCGATCTGGGACAATTCGCGGCACACGGCCGTGTCATTGGTGACACCGTGTTGTCCGTCGCGATCGTCTCTGAAGGCGACTCGCAGATGACGCGGATCCCCCTGCGGGGCCCGATCACGCTGCCGACGTTGCTGCCGTTACGGCTTGCCTTTGGCGGTGAGCTGCGCTCGGGGCGCTCATATACCGCCCGGCTGTTCGACCCGCTGCTCCTCACCGGACGGGATGTCACCGCCCGCATGGCGGCAGAATCGACGCTGGTCGTCTCCGACAGCGCCGACCTCGACTCGACCACGATGACCTGGGTGCCCGAGCACTTCGACACCGTGCGCGCGTTCCGGATCGACCACGACGCGAACGGCGTTCCCGCGAGCAGCTGGATCGATGCGCAGGGACGCGTAGTCCTCAGCTCCATCGCCGGCGCCGGCGACCAGCGATTCACGATGGAGCGGGCGGCGTTCGAGATCGTCTACGAAAACTTCAAGAAACGCGACACTGCCCGTGTGGCACGCAGCTGCGCCGCGCCAGGCCCCGGTGAGATCGTGCCGCTGACCGCGCTGGTTGCGGGCGTGCGCGGCGATCCTCCGGAACGGTCGCGGCTGCGCCTCCGCCGAAACGGGAGAGACACGCTCGAACTGGTGCAGGCCGGTGCGCTGCAAGCGCACGCCGCGCCCTATCGGCTCCCCTCGCGCGATACGGCGCTCGCGCGGTGGCTCACACCGGAACCGCTGATTCAGAGTCACGACCCGCGGATCGCCGCGCAGGCACGCCGCATCATCGACCGCGAGCGCAGCCCGGCGCGTGTCGCGGAGCTGCTCACCCATTGGGTCCACGGGACGCTGCGCCGCACCATTCCGCAGGCGGGGAGCGTCCCCAGCGCCGAGAAAGTGCTCGAGACCGCCCGGGGCGATTGCAACGAGGCGGCGACGTTGTTCGTCGCGCTCGCGCGGTCGACCGGATTGCCGGCGCGTACGGTCGCAGGACTGATCTACATGAACGGCCGGTTCTACTATCACGCCTGGGCCGAGGTCTACCTCACCGACTGGGTCACGGTGGACCCCACATTCGACCAATTCCCCGCCGACGCCGCGCATCTACCGATCGCCATCGGGGGGCTCGCGCGGCAAGTCGAGCTCGTCCCGCTGATCGGGCGGCTGAAGCTCGAGGTACTATGATCCGTCTGGAGAACCTGACCAAGCTTTACGGCAGCTTCGTCGCGGTGGACGACATCAGCCTGCACGTGCCGCGCGGCGTCCTCTTCGGTTGCCTTGGCCCGAACGGGGCCGGCAAGACGACGACGCTCCGGATGATCGCGGGGATCCTGCGGCCTACGCAGGGACGCGTGCTGTTGGGCGGCGACGACGTCCACATCAATCCGCTGTCGGCCAAGATGCGGCTCGGGTTCATCCCCGACCGCCCCTTCGTCTACGACAAGCTCACCGGCGCGGAGTTTCTCCGGTTCGTCGCCGGATTGTACGGGCAGGAAGGCGACAGCGTCGAGCGCCGCATCGCGGAGCTGCTCGAAGTGTTCGAGCTGACGAGCTGGAAGGACGAGCTGGTCGAGGCGTACAGCCACGGGATGCGCCAGAAGCTGATCATCTCGAGCGCGTTGATTCACCGGCCCGAGTGCATCGTCGTCGACGAACCGATGGTGGGGCTCGACCCCAAAGCGGCTCGCCTGTTGAAGGACATCTTCCGGCAGTTCGTCGAGCGCGGCGGCACCATCTTGATGAGCACCCACACGCTCGAGGTCGCCGAAGCGATGTGCGACCAGATCGCGATCATCCAGCACGGCAAGATCGTCGCCGCCGGCACGGTGAGCGATGTCCGCCGGCAGCATCAGGCCGGGGACGCGAGTCTCGAGGAGCTGTTTCTCAAACTCACTGGCGGGGCTCAGGTCCGAGACTTGGTCGAGGTGCTCGGCGCGTGAAGCAGCCGTCGCTCGCCCACGTCCTGCAGCCCAAATGGCGGACCGCGCTGCAGCGGCTCCGTGAGGAGCGCGCCAGTGGCGGCACCGGCAAGCTCGTAATCCTGGCGATCGTCGGAGGGTTGTTCTGGGCGGGCGTCTTCGGTGTGCTGTTCAAGATCTTGAAGAGCTTGCGTGCGGTCGAGGAGCTCGGACCGCTGATTCCCGGAAAGATCCTCGGACTCATCCTCCTGTCGTTTATCTCGATCCTCGTGCTCTCCAACGTCATCACGGCGCTGTCGAGCTTTTTCCTCGCCAAGGACCTCGACCTCCTCGTCTCGGCGCCGGTCGATTGGCTGCGCCTGTACCTCGCGAAACTGGGGGAGACGCTGCTGCACTCGTCCTGGATGGTGGCGCTCATGGCGGTCCCGATTCTGGCCGCGTATGGCGTCGTCTTTAAGGGGGGTGTGCTGTTCGCGCTCTACGCGATCGTCGCCATCGTGCCGATGCTGATCCTGCCGGCGGTGCTCGGCAGTGCGGTGACGCTGGTACTCGTCAACATTTTCCCGGCTCGACGCACGCGCGATTTGCTGTCGATCATCGCGCTTGGGGCCGCCGGCGGCGTGATCCTCCTGTTCCGCGTCATCCGACCCGAACAGCTGGCCCGCCCTGAAGGCTTCCGCAACCTGCTGGACTTCGTCATTCTGCTGCGCGGCCCGACGTCGCCCTTCCTGCCGAGCGAATGGGCGTCACAGGCGATCATGGGATTCCTGCGACACGAGTTGGATCCGTTCCCTCTGGTCCTGCTCTGGACCACCGCGGCCGCATTCGTCACGCTCGGCGCCGTGCTGCACCGCGCACTCTACGCGCAGGGGTTCACCAAGGCGCAGGAGGGGGCGGAACGATTCATTCGGGGCGGCTTGTGGCGTTGGACGGTGGGGTCGCTGCTCGGCTGGCTGCCTGTCGCGAAGCGCGAGTTCGTGCTCAAGGACATCAAGCTCTTCTTCCGCGACACGACGCAATGGAGCCAGCTGATCCTGCTCGCCGTTCTCGTCGTCGTCTATCTCTTCAATATTCAGGCGCTGCCGCTGCATCGCGGCGAGCCGGTCGGATTCTTCTACGTCAATCTCGTGTCGTTCCTGAATCTGGGGCTCGCCGGCTTCGTGCTCGCCTCGATTGCGGCACGCTTCATCTTCCCCGCCGTATCGCTGGAGGGCCGGCAGATGTGGCTGTTGCGCTCCTCACCGCTCGACCTGCGGGCGTTGCTGTGGTCCAAGTACTGGGTCGGCACAGTGCCATTGCTGGTGCTCGGCCTCATTCTGACCGGCGTGACCAATGCGCTCCTGGAGGTGACGCCCTTCATGATGATCATGAGTCTGGCAACCATGACGGGACTGACGCTCGCGATCTCCGCCCTGGCGCTGACGTTCGGGACGCTCTATCCCCAGTTCGAAACGGAGAACGCGGCGCAGATTCCGACGTCGTTCGGCGGGCTCGTGTTCATGATGACGACGATCGCATTGCTGGCCGGCGTGATCGTCTCACTCTGGCAGGCAGTGTACCAGTATGTCCGGGCCGTCTACGAGGGGCGGCCCGTCGTCATCGATGCGTGGATGTTTCTCTGGTTCGGGGTGGCCGCCGCGTTGTGCGCGGCGGCCATAATCGTTCCCCTGCGGATGGCACGACGAAAGATGGAGACGTTCGAGTTCTAGCCTAGTGCCAGCTCAGCCCGCCGACGATCTGGAACGAGCTGCCGTTGCCGAGGATGAATTTGCCCTCGATGTAGGGCCGCGTCCGGCCGCGGCGTCCCTCGAGTCCGGTGAGCAGGTTGAAATTGGTGTTGCTCCCGCTGACCCCGCCGGCGCTCGCGTGCGACCAGTTCAACCCGCCGCCGACGTACCACGCACCGTAGCGAGTGGGCGGCCGGTATTTGAGGTCGAAATTCAGCGCCCACAGCGAGCCGCCGCTCACGAAGTAGTAGTCGAAGGTGGGATAGAAGCCGAGGTCTGGCGTGAATGGATAGGTGAGCTGGGCACCGACCAGTAGCTTATCGACATCGAAGTTGTAGCCGACGTGTGCGCCGTACGACGGGCCGGACTGCCCCACGATCGCGCGCCGGCGCCGCCGCTGCGCATCCGCTGTCGACGCTGTCACCGCCACGAGCAGCAGCACCATCAACAATCGCCAGACCCATCGGTTCACGACGTGCTCCAGAGTTCGGGGATGCAGACTGATAGGAAACGGGACTGGAAAACGCAAGAGTCAGGCGGCGACACGGGCTCCACAGCGATTGCAGTAGCGAGCATCATCCTCGAGCGCCGTGCCGCAGCGCGCGCAATAGGCCTGGGCCGTTCCCAATCGCCTGCCGCATTCCGAGCAGAACTGGGCGTCGTTCTCGGGGCGAGGACCGTGCTCGGGACACTGTGCGCGGTGAGCGGTAAGCGG
>Ga0137403_10005080_pt1 | contig 15331 bp, 21 predicted proteins | sample CZOMad2_1_16fung_FD_122057 | JGI IMG/M metagenome (GOLD analysis project Ga0137403, IMG submission 122057) | Vadose zone soil fungal communities from Angelo Coast Range Reserve, California, USA - CZOMad2_1_16fungal (Hybrid Assembly) | ecosystem: Environmental > Terrestrial > Soil > Vadose zone... | reverse complement strand
CTCGTCCATCTGTGGAAGTTCAACGACGACGCCGACCGTCGCGCGCACTGGGCCTCGGTCTTCGCCAACAAGGATTTTGTCGAAGGCTTCGCCGCGAAGTTCCGTCCGCTGATCGCTTCCCAGGAGGTCAAGCTCTTGACCGCGGCCCCGTGGGGACCGCATCCCTGAAGGGAGGCGCGCCATGGCGTACTGGCTCCTGAAATCCGAGCCCGAAGAGTGGTCGTGGGATCAGCAGGTCGCCGAAGGGCGCGACGGCGCGGAGTGGACCGGCATCCGCAACTTCTCGGCCCAGAACAACCTGCGCGCCATGAAGAAGGGCGAGCAGGCGTTCTTCTACCACACCGGCAAGGAGCGCGCGATCGTCGGCATCGTCAAGGTCGTCACGGAAGCGCATCCTGACTCGACCGACTCCGCCTGGCGCGCGATCAACGTGGCCGCGGTGAAGAAGCTGCCGACGCCGGTGAGCCTCGAGCAGATCAAGGCGGACAAGCGGCTCAAGGGCATGACGCTGGTCAGGATCTCACGCCTGTCGGTCCAGCCGGTTTCGGACGAGGAGTGGAAGATCATCAGCAAGCTGGGCGGCCTCGGCTGACCTCTATCGGCGGAAAGAGAACGGGGGGCCCGGCGGCCCCCCGTCGCGACGTTCAGGGCGTGACGCCGGCGGCCTTGTAGAGCTCCGCGACCGGAACGATGCGGCCGTGCAGCGGAAGGATCTGGTCGACCGCGAGTCCCTGGGTCTTGACGTTCTCCGCGAGGCTGACGTTGAAGGGGCTCGGCGGACTCAGCGGGGCCGTGTTCGGCGCCGGCGGTGTGTACGCGTCCGCTTCGATCAAGAGCTTCTCCTTCGGCAGATAGACCATCAGCATGTCGTCGGCGTGCTGGATACCGGCGATCTGGCGGATCTCGATGCTCCGTGTTCCGTCGGTCAGCACCCGGCGATCACGAACGCCCTCCACAGCGGCCTTCTTGCCGGACTTGGCGAGGTGATCCGGACTGACGGTTGCCGGCGCCGCCACGATCCGCTCGAAATACTGCCGGCTGGCGTCGTGGGTGATCAGCGTGGCGCCCTCGCCCGCGAACGCGCGCACGCCGCCCGAGTGGTCGAAGTGGTGGTGGCTCACGACGAGGTACTTGATCGGCTTGTTCGGCACGAGCGCGCGCGCTTCCTTGATGACGGCCAGCGCGCGGTCGTCGTTCAGCGGCCCCTCGACGACGATCAGGTGATCCTTCATCTCGATCACCACGCTGTGATGCGAGCCGCCGGTCAGGTACCACACGCCGTCGGCGGCCTTCTGGGTCGTGACCTTCACGTACGGATTCCCCGCCTGCTGGACGCTGTCCGGAACCGGGATGTCGGCGGCGGCGTTGGGCTTGACCTCCGTCACCGTGAGCTCGAACACCGGGAAGCCGCCGACGCTCTGCCGGATCTTCGTCGGGAATTTCACGCCGCCGAAGTCGCGATAGTCGGCGTAGCTCACCGTGACGGCCATGTCGCCGAGGACGGGATTGGCCACCGTCCCGTCGACGCGCTCGATCAGGTTGGCGGCATCGAGCGTTGCCTTCGCCTTGAAGCTGCCGGGCACTTCGAAGGCGATCGTGCGGCCCTGGAGGGTACCCTTACCCGCCATCGCGGCCTTGACGACGCCGTGCGGGGTCGACCAGAGCTGGAACTGGCGGTCCGCGAGCGCGACCGGCGCCGGCGTGGCGGCGTCGCCCGCCACGTTCCAGGCGTAGTCGCCGCTGACGAAGGCCACAGCTTTGTGCTCGCCGCGCACGTACGGACCGCCGCCCTTGGGGGGCTCCACCGCCCGCGTGCGAACCATCTCCTCGCGGAGCGCGGCCGTGTCGTAGTTCACCGTGCGCGTCAGGCTCCGGACGTTGAACTGTGGCCAGGCGGTACCCGCGTTGTAGCTCTGCCCGGCCCAGAAGAACGTGCCGCCGCCCTGGAACTCGATCGACTTGAGCCCGGTGGCGCCGAGAGCCTTCGCGATGGTCTCGAGCGCCGCGCGGTTGTCCTGAGCATCGGCGCTGATCGGCGAGAACAGCAGGACCGCGGCCAACAGACTTATCAGCGTTCGCATTCCTGACCTCCTTGGATTCGTCGGATCGGCTCGCTACCTCGGATGGATCGTCGGGCCAGATACTGCACCCGGGCGGTCGTCTTGTCGAGACGTACGGCCAGGCGCGGCGGACGTCTGAGCAGGGATTGACGACCCCATGACCGCCGGGCTACTGTCGCAGCAATCCGCTGAGGGAGGACAATCGCCATGCCGTTCTACGAAAGAGGTCCGGTCCGCATCCACTACTCAGAAGTCGGTTCCGGCTTCCCCTTGCTCCTCATCCCGGGAGGCGGGCTCAATTCGGCCCACTCGTCCTGGCAGACGGCGTCGCCCTTCAATCCGATGGAACGCTACAAGGACGACTTCCGCTGCATCTGCGCCGACCTGCGCAACGCCAACCCCGGCCAGTCCAGCGGCCCGCTGGAGATCGACCGCCCCTGGGACGCCTACACCGACGACCAGCTGGGGCTGATGGACCACCTCGGCATCCGGGAGTTCATGGTCATGGGCTTCTGCATCGGCGGGCCAATGATCCACAACCTCATCAGGCGGGCACCGGAGCGCGTCGTCGCGGCTGCGATGATGCAGCCGAGCGGGTTCAGGCCCGAGATCCCGGACCTTTTCTATCAGAACAACATCAAGGGCTGGGGGCCGCCGCTCTGCGCGAAGCGCTCCGACCTCACGATGGACACGGTCCATCGCTTCCTCACCAGCATGTACACCAACCGCGCCGACTTCGTGTTCACCGTGTCGCGCGATTTCGTGCGCTCCATCCAGACGCCGCTGCTGATTGCGCCTGACGACGTGCCGGCGCATCCCTACAAGGTTGCGATGGAGGTGGCCGCCCTCGCCCCGAAGGCCGAGGTGACTATCTATCCGTGGAAGGATTCGCCCGAGCACATCGACGAGGTCGTGGAGCACGCGCGGCGCTTCCTCAAGGCGCACGCGCCCGCACGAAACGGGAGCCAGGTTCTCGCCAGGTAGCCGTCCCGGACATCAACGGCGAGTTAGCGGTTCTTGCTAACTCGCCGTTTCGCTTTCAGCCGGGCATTTCGGGAGTCTTCGGGCGCAACGCCCGAGTGTTCGCCCGGCTGTACCGCCCTCCTGCGCCCTATTTCCCCTGCTTTCCCCGCTGGCATCGTTGTTGCCAGATGCATTGGCGTCGCAGGCGGTACGACCCGCGCGGCGCAATGGACTCTCGGTCTCGCAGGGGGAGGACAGGACGATGAACAGGACTAGGCACGCGATCGTTCTCGGCGCTCTCGTCATGCTGGTACTGGGTACGGACTGGGCCCTCGAACGGGCGTTCAGCAACTATCACCCGCAAGAGGGACCCGCGGTCAGCGAGCCCTCGCCGCCGTCAAGCGACTCGGTGGCCTCGTCTGTTGCGTGCGAGCCCGCGGACATGCCAGCCGCTGCCGACTCGAGCCGGGAGCCCGACCGCTCCGATCGCGTCCGCGGTTAGGCGTAGGCCGCGAGACACGCATCGACTTGAGGTCTGGATAGACGAAAGGGGTTAGCGGATTCCTTGTCCGCTAACCCCTTTCGTTTATCGCCGCGAAGCGGCTAGATGACTTCCTTGGCCTTGAGATCCTCGAGGTCGTGCGCGGTCATGCCCAGCCACTCGGAATAGATCGCGGCATTGTGCTCGCCGAGCATCGGTGAGCGGTCTACCGCGACGTGCGAGTCGGACATCTTCACCGGCCAGCCGGGCAGCGTGAACTTGCCGCGCTTGGGGTGATCGACGGTCACGATCATCTCGCGCTTCTGCAGCGCGGGATCCTGCGTGATCTCCATCGTGTCGTAGACCGCCCCGGCGGGGACGCCGGCGTCGCCCAGGATCTGCATGACCTCGGCCTTGGTGCGGTTCTGGGTGAACTCGCCCAGGATCCGGTCCACCTCGTCGTGGTGGGCCCAGCGCTTCTCCGGCGAGTTGAAGCGCTCGTCGCCGATGAGCTCCGCCCGGCCGATGGCCTTCAGCAACCGGTCCCAGTGCCGGTTGCCCGCGCGGGTCGTGTAGATGAAGCAATAGTCGTTGAGGCCCCCACCCTTGCACTTGTAGAGGCCGCTGGGGGCCGTCGTGCCGAGCGCGCTGCGGTTACCCGAGCGCACCGCCGCCTTACCGCTGGCGGCCTGGCGCGCGAAGGCGATGCGGCTGAAGTTGATCACGGCATCCTGCATGGCGACCTTGATGTGCTGGCCCCGGCCGGTGCGCTCACGCTGATGCAGCGCGGCCAGGATACCGATGGCGCAGTGCAGTCCGGTGCCCGTGTCGCCGATGGTGGGTCCGGGCTTGAGAGGCTCGGTCTCGGTCGTGCCCGTCAAGCTCAGGGCTCCGCCCACGGACTGCGCGATCATGTCGAAGCTCACGTAGTTCTCGTATGGCCCGTCGCCAAAGCCCTTGACCTGCGCGTAGATGATCCGTGGATTGATCTGCCGGACGACGTCGTAGCCGAAGCCCAGCCGCTCGATGGCGCCGGGGGCGAAATTCTCGATCATGACGTCGGCTTTCTTCAGCATCTCGGTGAAGATCTCTCGGCCGCGAGGGGTGCCGAGGTTCAGGGTGACGCTACGCTTGTTGGCGTTGAGCAGCATGAAGTAGTGCGAATCCACCCCCGGCTTGTCGGTGGACGCCCCACGCCCCTGGTCGCCGCCCTTGGGATTCTCGACCTTGATGACGTTGGCGCCCAGCCATGCCAGCGCCTCGGTGCACGAGGTCCCGGCCTCGAACTGGGTCAGATCAAGGACCTTCACGTCCTCTAACGCGGTCTTCTGTGCCATGGGATGGCCTCTCCTATTCAGAGCGCAAACGGTTCGGTGCGCGCTCCCGCAAAGTGCCCACTATCTTAGTCCGAGACGCCGTTCAAGGTCACGCCGCCCCGCCCTGCTCAGCAACCTTCGAGAGCGCTCGCGCTGGCCACGATGATCTTCGTGCCGTCAGCCTTCTCGCAGAAGACCGTGACGTCGGCGCGCGTCTGGCCGCCCTCCACGCGACGGCCCGTGATGATCCCCCGCGTGGTGAAGGGCTCGTTCGGCCACAGGACATTGGTGAACTTCACGTCCAGGCGGCCGCCCAGGTAGAAGCCACGGCCGAAGTGCCGGGTCAGGAGCTCGGCGACGCACGAGAGCGTCATGCGGCCTCCGATCACCGTGTCTCGGAAGCCGAGCTCTTTCGAGGCGTCCTTGTCGTTGTGATAGTTCCGGCTGCGGAAGAAGAACTCGTCGCACATTTCCGGGGTGAATGTCTTGCGGAGCTCGACCGACAGCGGCTCCCCGGAGGGCTCGCCCTCTTGCCTCGCCCCTTCTTTGCTCGACGGATCGCGCAGGGTGACCTCACCGCTGGTCTGCTCCGCCAGGAAGCTCTGGTGATGGATGCTGCGCGCGATCAGGTTCCCGGCCTCGTCTCGCACCCACATCTCCTGCGCGACGACGTCGCGATCACGCCTCCGGTAGCGATCGGCCACCCGCGCGCTGCAGCGCAGGACCTGTCCGACGCGCGTCGGCGCATGGATCTCCCATTCCTGACGCCGCCACAGGTTGCCGAACAGGTTGTCGAGGTACCAGCCCTTGAACTGGCTGTCCGCCTGCTGGTAGACGATCACCGGAGCTACCGGCCCGCCAAAGGGCGACGCCGCCGTGTACCAGGGGTTCGGCTCGTCGAGCCCCTTGACGTAGTGCTGGACCATCTCGTCGGTGACGGTCAGCTCGAGTGTGCCGAGATCCTTGCCCCGATACACGTCGGTCATAATCATGAGCGCGATCCTCCCTCGTCCTGCTTCCTGGCGCTGCGGCCAACGCGGCACGGCTCTGTTGGCTCGTCCGCCTCGTGATACCGCAAACGCACGACATCGGCAAGCCCGTCGCGGCCGCGAGAGGCGCGTCGGCTTCCTCCGCGAGGACCGCGGTCGTATGCTGGAGCAATTCCCGAGAGGAGGAGATAGGCTTGACGGCGATTGATCGGTTGAACGAGCTCCTCGAGGCAGAGCGGGCCGGGGTGGACACGCTTTCCCGCCTGTTTCCTGAAGCCCGCAACCCCGAGATGCAGAAGCTCTTCGAGGAGGTCAGAGACGACGAGGCCTGGTCCTGCGCCGGGCTCGTCCGCTCGATCAAGACGATGGGCGGGACCATCTCCGAGAAGAAGGGAGACTTCGCGGAGAAGGTGATGCGGGAGCCTACCCTCCCTGACCGGCTTCGATTGCTGAACCGGGGGCAGGGATGGGTCGTCAAGCGGCTGGACGGTCTTCTCGGCGAAGCTATCCCTGCGTCAGTCCACGGCTTTCTCGAAGAGATGAAGACGCGCCACCTCACGAACATCGAGGCCTGCGAGCGGCTGGCGGAGTCTCTCAAGGCCGCATGACCGCGGACGAAGTGAAATCCTGGAGGAGAGCCGAGCGCGACCGGCTGATCGCGACGCGTGAGGGGCTCGACGCGGCGACGCTCGGGCTCTTCCGCCAACGCCTCGATGCCCATCTCTGGCGCGCGTTTCCGGGCCTCACTGCCGCAAAGCTCGCCTTCTGCTGGCCGATCCGGGGGGAATACGACGCGCGCCCCCTCACACAGAAGCTGCGAGAGCGCGGCGCGGTGACGGCCCTGCCCGTGGTCGTCGCGCCCCGGCAGCCGCTCGTCTTCCGCGAATGGCATCCCGGCGTGGCCCTTGCCTCGGGCCCGCTCGGCATTCCCTACCCGGTGGGTTCCGAGTCAGTCGTTCCCACCGCCGCGCTGTTGCCGATGCTCGGGTGGGACGAAGGCGGCTACCGTCTCGGCTACGGGGCCGGGTTCTTCGACCGAACCCTGGCGAGTCTGACAAAGAAACCCGTTGTCATCGGCGTCAGCTACGAGCTGGCGAAGATGAAGACCATCCGGCCTCAAAGCTGGGATATTCCGATGGACTGGGTTGTGACCGAGCGCGGCACCTACCGGCGCGATCCCGAAGGCCTGGTCTTCCTCGGCGAACCCGTCGCCGGCGAGCCCAGCGCGCTCACCTCTCCCGTCTGCTACGCACCCGAGGTCGACCCCCCGCATTTTGGCGGGGGAAAGGAATAATCTCAGCGCCGCCGGAGATGGGAGGTCGACCGTCGCCAGCTCACCGGCTCGGATCGGTCGATCACGTTCATCGCGGCAAGCTTTTTTTCTCCGTGCGCCACCGCGCTGCGGATGGACGGGAATCGCTCGCGAGACTCGGCGATCGTCTCGCCCGCATAGTTGACGATCCGCCATCGCCAATCGGCATCCTTCGAATTATTGAACGCCGCGACACGCATAGTGCCCGACTCCTTCTACTAAAGGTGGCCGTGCCTGCGCGCGCTACTGTCGCCCGCTGCGACGTCAGGGCGTCGGCGCGCGCGTCACCATCAACGTTTGACCGCAGACAGAGCAGCGCCCGTGTCCGCGGTCCATCGATCCGGCGTCGACATCGAGCGCATGCTGCACGTCGAGGCGGCCGACCTGCAGCTCGACGGCAAGGCAGCCATCACAGAAGGGCTGTCCGTTCGCCTGTCGCAAGAATTCGTCGAGAGCATCGCGCAAGCCGTTCCTTGACACGTCAACTGTCCCATCCGTCGGCGTCCTGACCGGCGAGGCGCGTGGGTGGCTGACGAGTACCCACCCATTGATTTCGACGCGTCGGGGCTCCGCCGAAACGATGCCGACGCGGTGGAGCATATCAGAATCCGGTGAGGCGCCATGTCACAATTTATATGTGGGATATATGATATATATGCTTATGAGGGGAAGGAGGCCCGAGCGCGAATGTTCGAAAGCGAGGCGCGAGTCCTGATCATTCTGCCCCGTGACCTGGTCGATCGTGCGCGAGGGCTAGCCGGCCGGGCGACGGTATCCATGAAGCTGCCCGTGAGCTTACAGATCGTGCTCAGAGCGCTTATCGAGGAGAGCTTGAGGCGGCCGACGAATCCCGACCTCCTGGCAAATGTAGGCCGCCAGGCCGAGACGGTCCGCCGGATTCGCAGCGAGTCGCGCCGGCGGCCGACGGTGCCGCTGCGTCCGCACAGCCGGGCGAGCCGGCAGCGCTCGAGATACGGCTCATGACCGCGGCGTGGGCCGTGCCGAGCGTTGCCATCGTGCTGACCCAAGTTGCCGTCATCGCGACGTCCATCTACCTGCACCGGGCGCTGGCACACCGGTCACTGCATCTACACCCGATCGCCGACCTTGGGTTCCGGGTCGCGCTGTGGTTGACGACGGGACAGAGCCGGCAGCAATGGGTAGCGGTTCATCGCAAGCACCACACCTTCACCGATCGGCCGGGAGACCCGCACAGCCCACGCCTGCTCGGCTTCTGGCGCGTCCAGCTCTTCAACGTCGCCTACTACATGCGGGAGGCCAGAAACGCCACGACCCTCGAAGCCTTCGCCCCAGATCTCCGACCGGATCGGCTCGATCGCCTGTTTTTCTCGCGCGGGATTCTGGGCCTAGGGATCGGGCTGAGCCTGCTCTGTATGCTCATCGGGCTGTGGCCCGGCCTCATCGCCGGGCTCATGCACGCGGTCCTCTATGTGTTCGTGATGGCGCCGCTCATCAATGCACTCGGCCACTGGCGCGGCACCAAGAACTTCGAGAACACCGCCTACAACTCGCGTGTCCTGGCCTGGATCACCGGGGGCGAGAGTCTCCACAACAATCATCACGCCCACCCCCGATCCGCGAAATTCAGCCTGCGCCGGTCGGAGTTCGATCCTTCGTGGCCGATCATCCGGTCACTGGCGGCGGTGGGCCTCCTGGTCATTTCGGGGCCGCCGGTCGCATGGGTGCGCGTCGGGGCGGGCCGGAGGACGTCATGAACGTCCTCGCCGACCGCGACTGAACGAACCCGCTGCGATGACGACAGAGGCTGGCACTCCGGATTTCCCGTGGCCCGACTTCGATCGCTGGCAAGCCATGTTCGCTGCCGCCCGGGTCTTTCCAGCTCGGTGGGATGGCCTCCACCGAGTCCCTCCGGCGCACACCCCTGAAGCGGAAGCGTACCGGCTCCGCAAGCTCGGTCTGCTGGCCGAGTGGCTCGATATGCTCGAGCGCCGCACCAACGTGCGCGCGCACTTCGCCCGTCAGGGGATCCGAGCCCGAATCGCGCGCCAGGACATGCGCCTACCGTGTCCCGCGTGCGACCCCCTCAATACGCGCGAAGTGGGAGCCGAGCTCGATGCGATGCCGCCCTTTCACCCGGGCTGCCGCTGCGTGCTCGTGGCGATACCCTTGAAGTCCGCCGGCCGACGTCGGAGAGCGTACGAGCGCCCGCTCCCCTGAGGAGTCGCTCGCTAGAATCCCCTCTGTCGCATGCATACACGGTACGCCGCCCGATACGCGGCGTCGGTTGCCCCCTGGGCATCCATCCCGTGGATCTGAGGATCCTCCGATTTCGTGACGGCCGTCGTCGCTCCCGGAGGGCCCGGCGTGCTGTCACGCTCCAGGCGAGCAGCCTTCGCGTCAATCTGGTCCTTCGAGGTCGGGGAGGCGGAACGGTTCCGTGATCCCTCCCGCGCCTCCTGGTTGCAAGTGGTCATGTCGCCGATGGTCGCAACATCGGCGCGAGCGATGCCCGACGCGAGGCAAAGCGCCACGCCGAGAAGGATCGCGAGTCTACACGGCGGCGGCGGCAGCGCGCGAGAGCTCATGCGCCCCGCCGAGAGAGCCGCTGGGGGGCCTCGAGTCGCCCGCGGCCCTTCACGCCCTCCTCGTGCGGGACCATCGGCTGGCCCTCGGCCGCGCGGGCAGCGTCTTGCTCTCTGCGATCAAGTTTTCTCCAACTATTCGTGTTGAAGTTGTAGTGATAGACCACACCGTCAGTGTCGAGACCGAACAGATCATTTTGCGATGCGCAGATCTGGATGAGCTTTGCCATTCGTCTCTCTCGCTCACGCGCGCGGCACACGCCGAACCAGTCCGGGGGCGGAAAAACCGACCAGGTCGGTCGAGTCCGATTCGCCGAGCGCTGCAACGACGACGGTTGTGGAGGAGCCTGATCGCCGCGGCCACGACGCCTGATGCGTCAACCAGAAGAACAACGACGAAGGCGCGCTCAGTATACATCCCGCTCGGCAGGCACGGCCGCCCCCGGAGCGTTCAGCAGTTGTATATTATGTATTTATTATATAATTTGTGCTATTATCCCAGTCGCCTGACGCTGGTTTCCTGCCCGAAGCAGTTCGTGTACAGGGTGCCTTGCGCGGCACGAAGAGGTCCCACTTCGACAACCGGAAAGGTGTCATATGAACCTGCAGGTACCGTGGTTCAAACCCGCTGCGTGGGGTGTGGTTCTGGGCTCCGTCGCAACCATGATTGTCGGCTTTGGCTGGTTGGGCTGGACCCTCGGCAGCACCGCCGAGCGTATGGCGGCAGAACGAACCAACGCCGCCGTGGTCGTCGCGCTCACGCCGGCCTGCGTCACGAGATTCATGGCGCAGCCGGGCGCCGCCGCAAAGCTCGCAGAATTTCAGAAGATCGAATCGTGGAAACAGCGCGAGTTCATCGAAGCCGGTGGATGGGCCACTCCGCGGGGGGACAAGATCCCGCACGCAGGACTGGCGACCGCGTGCGCCGAGGAGCTCGCCAAGGCCAAGACTTAGCGCCCGGCGCCCGCCCTCGAGCGGAGGCGGCTGGTCGTCGCTCGGCACGGCAGGCCCGCGCCTCCTTCGGGGCAGCCCCCGAACGTGACACCAACTGACCGCCGGTAAGTCACGTCGCGAGAGATCAACCGTCTCCCGGTGCCGCCCCGTCGGGCGACTCCCCCTCTTTCTCGAGAGCCAGGATCATTCGGGACGATGCTGGGCGGCCCCCGGCTGCTCATGTCATGCCCTGATCGGATCGAAGTACCCAGGAGGCGGAAAATGGATCGAGGAACAGCGATGATGGCAGTTATTCTGGAAATCTATGAAGGCGGCAAGGACCTGATCCCGGGGTGGGACCTGAAGGAGCAAGCGGAAGGCGCGCTGGCAACCGGCGGCATCGAGGGCCTCCGGCGCTACTACGACGCGTATCTGGCCCGTCGGGATCACCAGACAAAGGCGACCCTCGAACGCGATCGACGAAAGACTCTGGAATCGGAGCGAGAGCGCTTCATGTCGCTCTACCTGGGTGCCGCCCGATGATTGAAATAACGATCCGGCCCTAGCTTGGGAGAATCTGATGGAGCTGACGTTCAGGATTGACAGCTCGACCCGCGAAGGAACGTTCATCCGAGTCCTCCGCGACGGCGCGCCCTTAGGGAAGATCCTCGATGCCGCTGGTCTCTACCGGTTCTACGAAGGTGATCGCGAAGCGCTGGGCGGCGGCGGAGAGCTCCATGACTCGAATCTGGAGCGGCTCAAGAAGGCGATCCAGTCGAGGTACGAAGCCCGCGCACGCTGATCGGTGACGGATAACGGTTCCTACGTCCGCTAACCCCCTGCAAGAGCTCCTCGACGTAGCCGCCGGCGGCGGCCGGAGTGTAAAGGAACAAGACGCGGCCGGTTTCGCTCCCGGTGCTCTTCCAGGCATGCGGGACGTTGCGCGGGAAGAACGCGCAGGTGCCAGGCCCGCCGACGGTAACCTCGTCGCCAATCTTGAAGGTGATCTCCCCGGCGAGCACCCAGGCGACCTCGTCACTATCGCGGTGTAGATGGAAGAGGCTCCTGGTGCCAGCGGGCACGGTTTCCTCGAACAACATGATGCTCTGATTGGTCTCGTTGCCGAGGAGCTTCAAGGCGGCGAAACGGCCCGGCGCCGACATGTCGAGATGCTTTCCGCCGCCCGCCGGTACGACAAAACCCTTTGTCGCGGTCATCTTGGCCTCCTCCCCGATCGCGGAATGAGGATAAACGCCGGACAGCGCCGATGACGACAGCGCGGACGCGGCAGTGCGGGGACGTGGGCGAGCGTCTCGATCACGACCGCGCGATCAGATGCTCGTCGCCCGCCTTCCAGGCGACCATGACCGTCGCGCCCTCGCGGACCGCGTCAGGCGGCGCACCCGCGATACGGATGCGTAGGCGCTGACGTCCGGCGTCGCCGATGATGAGCACGCTGTCGCCGTAGTTGACGATCACCCTGATCTTGATCACCAGCCGGTTTGGAAGCCGCGTGTCGTCCCCGACCACCTGAAGACGCTCGGGACGCACGAGCACGTCGACGGGCGCGCCCGCGAGGCGCCGGCAGGCGTCGGCATCCGCCTCGATCGGCCCGACGCCGTCGAGCTCGACGTGCCCTGGCGCACCGGAGTCGACACGGCCGGTGAAGAAGTTGCTGTCGCCGATGAACTCGCCCACGAATCGGGAGCGCGGCCGGTGATACACCTCGAGCGGCGGCGCCGTCTGCTCGAGCGTGCCATGGCTGAAGACCGCGATGCGGTCAGACATCGTCATCGCCTCGGTCTGGTCGTGGGTCACGTACACCATGGTGATGCCCACCTCGCGGTGGATGCGCTTGAGCTCGACCTGCATCTGCTCGCGTAAGTTTTTGTCGAGCGCTCCGAGCGGCTCGTCCAGCAGGAGCACGTCAGGGTTGAAGACGAGGCCCCGTGCGAGCGCGACGCGCTGCTGCTGGCCGCCGGACAGCTCGCGTGGATGCTTGTCGGCGAACCGGCGCAGCCCGACAAGGTCGAGGATCTCGCGCACGCGCTCCGCCTGCTGCGCGCGCGGAAACGCGCGCATGCGCAGCGGAAAGGCGACGTTGCGCTCGACCGTCATGTGGGGAAACAAGGCGTAGTTCTGGAAGACGACGCCGATGTTGCGCTCGTACGGCCTGCGGCGCGTCAGATCCTCGCCGCCGAGCTCGATCGCGCCGCTGCTGGGCTCCTCGAAGCCGGCGATCATCATCAGCGTCGTCGTCTTCCCCGAGCCGCTCGGGCCGAGCAGGGTGAGGAACTCGCCCTTCTCGATCTCGAGGCTGATCCCGTCGACGGCGTTGACGCGGCCGTCGTAGGACTTCACGAGACGGTCGAGCTTCAGATATGCCAGTGTCAGGCTCCGGGGCGCGGCACGATGAGCGCATCCACGACGACGCAGCCCGCGCCCGTCTCCCGCACCACGATCGGGTTCACGTCGAGCTCTGCCAGACTCTCGCGCTCGGCCCACGCAAAGTCGCCGACCGCCTCGAGTGAACGGGCGAGGGCACCGACGTCGCCGGGCGGCCGACCGCGAAAGCCGCCGAGCAGGGTCGCGACCCGGGTCTCGGCGATCATTCCCGCCGCGTCGCCGACCCGCAGGGGCAGCAGGCGCAGCGCCACGTCGTCCAGCGCCTCGATCAGCACGCCCCCGGCACCGAACGCGAGGACGAGGCCGAAGTCGGGGTCGCGGCTGACACCGGCGAAGACCTCGAGGATCCCGTGCGCCATCTCCTGGATCAGGAACCCCGCGATGTCGTTCCGCCGGCCGAGATCATCGACGCGGCGGGACAGCCGATCCCACGCGGCGCCCAGCTCGCTCTCGTCGCGGAGCCCGACCGCGACGAGACCCACATCCGACCGGTGCGGAATCGCGTCGGACACGACCTTCAGAGCGACGGGATAGCCGATGGTCTTCGCGGCGTCGCGCGCGTCGCCGAGCGATGCGACGACCCGCTCGCCTACGATCGACACGCCGCCCGTCGCGAGCAGGCGCTTGGCGTCGTGCTCGTGGATGGTCGGCCGCACGCGACCCCCCTGCATCGACCGGATCGCGCCTCCCGCGCCGCGCGAGGGGCGCGGCGCCGCCAGCGGCTCGCTCCAGCGCGCCAGCCGATCCACCGCCCCGAGCCCTGCACGCGTACCGCCGACGACCGCGATCCCGTGCTCGCGCAGGAACGCCGCCACGTCGCGGCGGAAGACGCCCGAACGCGTGGTCATCAGATAGAACGGCTTCGCCGACTGCTGCGCGCCCTCCGCGAGGGTCTTGCCGTAGTCCAGCGCCCGCGCGGGCGAGCCCATCGGCTGGTCGTCAAACCCATCGGTGCAGAACGCGACCGCGTCGTAGCCGGGATCGCTTCCGAGCACACGAAGGCCATGCGGGAAGTTCGTCCCGAAGTCGCCGTTGCCCCACGCGTCCAGCGGGTTGCCGTCGCCCGTGACGCGCCCGATGACGCGCTCGACCTCCGCGCGTGAGCCGGGTGCCAGCGGCGGGAGCTGAAGGTTCGCCGTGCCGGCGAGGTCGAGGATCAGCTCCGCCTGCCCGCCGGACGCCGTCATGACGGCGAGGCGACGGCCGCGCGGCCAGCGCTCCGCCTGGCAGGCCGCGATCACTTCCGTCAGCTCGTCCATGTCGGCGACCTCGATGGCGCGATGCGCACGCAGCAGCGCCGAGAACACGCGAGCCTCGCCGGCCAGGCCGCCGGTGTGGCTGCTGATCGCGCGCCGCGTCCGGTCGCTGCGCCCGACCTTGAGGACGACGACGGGCTTGCCACGGTCGGCCGCGCGATCGAGCGCGGCCACGAATCGCTCCGGCTGCCGCACCGTCTCGAGGAACATCGCGATCACGCGTGTCGCCGAGTCGTCGACGAGGTACTCGAGGAAGTCGACGGCCGCGACGACCGCTTCGTTCCCGGACGAGATCACCTGGCTCCAGCCGAAGCGCCGGCAATCCGTCAGCAGGCCGATGCAGATCGACCCGCTCTGCGAAATCAGCCCCACGTTGCCGGCGAGCCGAGTTGGATCGTGCACCGCCTGGATGTAGACGAGGCTCGGCACGTGAGGGCTGATCACCCCCATGCAGTTCGGCCCGCACAGCGCCATCGATGCCTCGCGACAGATCGCCGCGATCGCATCCTGCCGCGCGCGGCCCTCCGCGTCCGCTTCCGCGAACCCGCCGTCAAAGATGACCGCCGCGCCGACGCCGCGATCGGCCGCCGGCTGCATGTGCTCGAGCACGCGGGCGTGGTTCACGCAGAACGCCAGCACGTCGACGTCGCGCGGCAGGTCGGCCACCGACGGGTAGCAGCGGCGGCCGAGGACGCTCTCGTACCTCGGATTGATCGGATAGACATCGCCGCGAAAGCCGATGCCGTCGAGCGCTTCGACGACGGTGCGGCCGACCGACGGGCGCTCCGAGGCGCCGACGATCGCGATCGAGCGGGGACGCAGCAGCCGATCAAGCGGCATGGGTGCTCCTTCTACGCAGGAACATCGAGATCAGCACGCCGAGGACGACGCCGCTCACCAGCAGCGTCGACACGACGGCGATGACGGGGTCGGACTCGAGACGGATCGACTCGTACATCTTCTTGGGAAGCGTGACGGCGCCTCGGCCGCCGATGAAGATCGACACGACCGCCTCGTTGAACGATGAGAGAAACGCGAACAGCGCGCCGAC
>Ga0137403_10005079_pt1 | contig 15336 bp, 19 predicted proteins | sample CZOMad2_1_16fung_FD_122057 | JGI IMG/M metagenome (GOLD analysis project Ga0137403, IMG submission 122057) | Vadose zone soil fungal communities from Angelo Coast Range Reserve, California, USA - CZOMad2_1_16fungal (Hybrid Assembly) | ecosystem: Environmental > Terrestrial > Soil > Vadose zone... | reverse complement strand
GCCATCACCTCGTCGGGGGCGCCCTCCACCAGCATCCGTCCGGCGCTGATGACGACGAGCCGGCTCACCACCCTGCGAAGCGTGTGGACGATGTGCTCGATCCAGATGATGGCCACGCCCCGGCCGCGCACCTGCTGGATCACGCCGACCATGGCGAGCACCTCGGGCTCGGTGAGCCCGCCCGCGATCTCGTCGAGGAGGAGCAGCGCGGGGCCGGTGGCCAGCGCGCGGCCCAGCTCCAGGCGCTTGCGGTCGAGGAGTCCCAGCGAGCCCGCCCGCCGGTTGGCTTTCTCCGCGAGCCCGGTGCTCTCGAGGATCTCTCGGCAGACGGGCGCGGCGGCACGCTCGCCCTGGCCACCGCCGAAGCAGGCGGCCACGAGCAAGTTCTCGTACACCGTCATGCCGCCGAAGGGATGCGGGATCTGATAGGAGCGACCGATGCCGCGCCGGCAGCGCTCATGCGGGGCGAGCCGCGTGATGTCCTCGCCCCGGAAGCGAATGGTCCCCGCGTCCGCGCGGACGTCGCCGCCGATCAGGTTGAAGACGGAGGTCTTCCCCGCGCCGTTGGGGCCGATGTCCCCTAGCACCTCGCCGGCGCCCACCGACAGCGAGACGCCGTCGGCGGCCCGGACGGCGCCGAACGACTTGGTGACCCGCTCGAGCGCCAGAACCTCCGTCATGGTGACAAGGGCCCGTCGCGCCGGGAGCGGCCGATCAGCCGAGCAGCTTCAGCTTGCCGCCAGTAGGCACCTCGGGCGCGGTGCGGTTGTCCACCACCACCAGCTCGTACTTGTACTTCTTGCCGCGCACCCACTGTCCCCCGACCAGCGGCGTCCGCGTCACGTTCTTGACCGGTCCCTTGCCCCAGGCCACCGGACCCACGATGGTGCGGAGGTCGGTGGCAACGAGGGCGTCGCGGATGGCGGCCTTGTCACCGGGCTCCTTGGCACGCTTGAGGGTGTCGATGGCCACTTCGAACAGCGCGTGCACGAAGCCGATGGGCTGGGTCCACTGCTTCTTGGTCGCTCCCTCGTAGGCGGCGGCAAGCTGGGCGGCGGACTGGCCGGTGAGCGAGGACTTGAAGGGATGGCTGGGCGTCCACCACACCTCGGTGGACATGCCGTCGCCCAGCTCCCCCAGGGCCTCGATGGCGGCGGGGAAGAGCAGCGCCTTGCCCACGGTCGCGACCTTGGGCCGGAAGCCCTGCTGGCGCGCCTGGGTCCAGAAGGTCTTCATGTCGGGCGGGATCACCACGCCGGTGACGATCTCGACGTTGTCCTTCTTGAAGGCGGCGATCTGGGCGCTGAAGTCCTGGTTGAGGTTCTGGAAGCGGCCCGGATCGATGAGCTTGTAGCCGTCCTTGGCCAGCGCGGGCGGCAGGCCGCGCTGCGGATCGCCCCAGGCATTGCCGTCGCCGTCATTGGGGAAGAGCCCGCCCACCACCTTGTTGGTGGGGACCGAGTTCCAGAGGTTGAGGAACACCGTGATGATGTCCTCCAGGCCCCAGAAGAAGTGGTAGGTCCAGGTGAAGCCCTTGGCGGGATCGCCCTTGCGCCCGAAGAACCACGGCTGCCACGGGCAGAGGCTCGACACGCAGGGCACCTCGTTCAGCTCGCACTGGTCCGACACCGGGTTGGCTGTCTCCGGCGTATTGCCGACGGCCATGATGTCGACCTTCTCCTTCAGAATGAGATCGGCGGCTACTTCGCCGGCGCGGTTGGGATTGGACTGGCTGTCCCGCACCACCACCTGCACCGGGTGCTTGCGCCCGCCGAGGCTGAGCCCGTCCTTCAGGAGCTTCTGGACCTCGCCGATGACGAACTTGTCGGCCTCCCCGAAGGCGGCCAGCGGGCCGGTTTGCGGCGAGACATAGCCGATCCTGAGGCGCCGGGGTCCCTGGGCGAAGGCGGGGAGGCGCAGCGCCCCACCGACGCCGACGGTGGCTGCGGCGGCGCCGGCGGCGAGCACGCTCCGGCGAGGCAGGCGGGTGGACCAGCTCATTGGGTGCTCACGATCGGCCATGGGGAACCTCCCTGTTCCGCTCAGAAGAATGACGGAAAAATTTCGGGACTTCGCCCCGGCGCGTCCACGACGGGCTGCAGCTCGCGATAACGGCCGTTGTAGAACACGAGCGGCGGCGAAGGAAAGGTGTCGACCTCGAGGCGCTCCACCTCGCCTACCACGAGGGTGTGGTCGCCGCAGGTATAGCGATGCAGGACCCGTGCCGCCAGCACCACCGCCGCGCGCGCGAGGACGGGCACGCCCGCCAGCACCGCGAACCGGGGCGCGAAACGCGCGACGGGCTGGCCGGCGAAGTGCCGGCTCTCGGCTTCCTGCTCGGTCTCGAGAATGCTGACGCCGAAGCGGCGGGCCCGGGTGATCCGATCGTGCATGCGCGCCTTGAGCCCCACCGACACCACCACCAGGGGTGGCGCCAGCGAGCCGGACATGAAGGCATTGGCGGTCATGGCGTGGGGAGTGCGCTGGGGCCCCACCGTGAGGACGATGACCCCGGTGGCGAAGCGGCCGAGCGCGCTCCGGAACGTCCGCTCGTCGAACTCAGCGGAGAGCGGAGATTTTGCTGGTGTCGACAAGGTCCTTGGCCTTCCAGCCATCGAGGTCGTACTCCGCCATGCACGACTCTGCGAACTGCTTCCAGCGATCGTACTGGCCGGAGGCGAGCGCGCCGAACAGCGCGTAACGGCGGATCTCCTCGTGGCTGCCGGAGTAGTTGATCTCGTACAGCTCGTGCCGGCCGCCGAACTCCGTGCCTATCGCGTCCCACAGGAGCTTCATCAGCTTGACACGGCCCACCGCATCCACCCCGCCCGAGCCGCGCAGGTAGAGATCGAGATACTTCCGCATCTCCGGCGCGGCGAAGTCGCGCGCGTGCGAGTTCAGGTAGATGAGCCCGCTCGCCACCGTCTTCTCGATGAGGTTCTTGACCTGGACATACGCTTCGGGGGCCAGGACCTGGTAGGCGGCCGCCGGCTCCATGCCGGGCAGGATGCAGCCCCCCGTCCACGGATCCGCGGTCTTGGCCATGGCGTCGGACAGGCCCCAGATCATGTTCCGCCAGGCGATCACCTCGCCGATATTGGCCTCGACGCCGCGGAACGACCGCGCCCCGGTGATCTCGGTGGCCTTGATGAGGAGGCCGGTGATGAAGTCGAGTTTCACCGCGAGGCGGGTGCAGCCGTGGATGAGGGCGCGGGGGAGGAAGCCCGTCCGCGGGAAGAAGTTGTTGGCCTTCTCCACGTCGGCATGGACGAACACGTCCTCCCAGGGCACGAACACCTTGTCCATGACGAAGATGGCGTCGTTCTCGTCCAGCCGGCTGGAGAGCGGATAGTCGAAGGGGCTGCCCAGCATGGCCGCCCGCATCTCGTTGGACACGCGGCAGATGAGCTTCACGCCCTTGGCATTGGTTGGCACCATGAACACGATGGCGAAATTCTTGCCCTGGACGGGAATCAGCCCGTGGTGGGCCACGAAGGTGAAGTGCGTGAGCGCGGAGCCGGTGGCCACCACCTTGGCCCCGGTCACGTAGAGGCCCGCGTCCGTCTCCTTCACCACCCGCGCGAACACGTCGGTGGCGCCGCCGGGCCCGCCCGGCGCGATGTTGCGATCCACCGGAGGGTGGATGATGGCGTGGTTGATGAAGGGCACGCGCTCCTGGGAGAACCGATACCAGCGCTTCGCATTGGCCTGGTAGGGCGCGTAGAACTCCGCATTGGCGCCCAGGGTGCCGAGAAAGGCCGCCTTGTAGTCGGGGGAGCGCCCGAGCCAGCCATAGGTGAGGCGGGCCCAGGCCGCGATGGCGTCCCGTCCCGCCACCTGCTCGTCCACATTGGTGGGCGCCCGGAAATAGCGATGGGTGAAGCCGCCCCACTCCGTGGGCATGGTGAGGACGTGCTTGCCGCTCCGGTGGTCCTCATGGAGGGCGTCGTAGAGCCGCGCGAGCATCCGGGCGGTATTCTGGAAGGCGGGATGCGTGGTGATGTTCTTCACGCGCTCCCCGTAGATCCAGACCTCCCGGTCGTCGTCGAGACTGGCGAGGAACTCCTTGCCCGTATAGGGTCGCTGGCCCTTCTTAGCCGCCGTGTCCGGCGCTGTTTCGGGCGCCGGCCGGGACGCCTTCCGCTTCGATCCCACCGCCATGGTGAACCTCCTTGGGTCCCGGAGACACCCCCCGGTCCCCGGCGAGTCATCGGCACTGCCCTCGGATACACTGGGGCGCGGACGCGGTCAAGGGCGAAGTTCGGCGCGCACTTGAACAAGCGGGCGCCGGCGGCTACCATCGGCCCCATTGGCGCCCCCGATGGCGTAATCGGGAGCCGCCGGGACACGAGAGCAAAAGGGGGAGCGATCGATGGAGATCCGCAAGCTGACGCCGCACATCGGAGCCGAGGTCCTGGGCGTGGATCTCGCTCAGCCGCTATCCGAGGACACCTTCAAGACCGTCCACGACGCCCTCATCGAGAACTGCGTGATCTTCTTCCGCGATCAGCAGCTCACCGTCGATCAGCACAAGGCCTTCGGCCGGCGCTTCGGCGAGCTGGCCGTTCACCCCGCCGCTCCGTCGCTCGTCGAGGGGCACCCGGAGATTCTCGTCATCCACGCGGACGAGAAGTCCAAGCGGGTGGCCGGCGAGGTGTGGCACTCCGACGTCTCCTGCGATCCCGAGCCCCCCCTGGGGAGCATCCTCTACATGCACGAGCTGCCGCCGGTGGGCGGCGATACGCTCTTCGCCAGCATGTACGCGGCGTACGACGCGCTGTCGGAGCCGCTCAAGCGCATGCTGGAGGGGATGACCGCGATCCACCGCGGCGAGCACGTCTATCGCGGTACCTACGGCGTGGACGATCGCGGCCGCGTCTTCCCCGAGGCGGAGCATCCGGTCATCCGCACTCATCCCGTCTCGGGGCGGCCCGCGCTCTTCGTGAACCGCGGCTTCACCACCCGCATCGTCCAGCTCAAGCGGGACGAGAGCGCCGCGGTGCTGGAGATGCTGTACCGCCATATCGAGACGCCGGAATACCAGTGCCGCTTCCGCTGGCAGCCACGGTCCATCGCCTTCTGGGACAACCGCTGTGTCCAGCATCACGCGATGTGGGACTACTTCCCGCAGCGCCGCCACGGCCATCGCGTGACCATCAGCGGCGACAAGCCCTTCTACCGCTCGTAGCTGAGCTAGAACATTCCGTTGGCGTTGAGCGCCTTCTCGAGGATGGGCTGCACCACATCCCAGTGCTCGACGATCTTCCCGCCCTCGAGCTTGAAGATGTCCACGATGGCGGCGCCCCGCGTGCCGGGCTCGCGCACCGCGTGCACGTGCAGGATGACGTAGTCGCCGTCCGTGAAGGCGCGCTTGACCTCGCTCCGGGATGCGGGGAACTTCTCGCGCAGGAATCCGAGGAAGGCCTTGAGCCCCTCCGGCCCGTCCGCGGCATTGGGATTGTGCTGGGTGTAGCGTGGGCCGAAGTGCACCGCCGCCGCCTCGAAGTTCTTCTGATTGATGGCCTTCTCGTAGAAGTCCAGCACCACCTTCTTGTTGGCCTCTTCCTGCGGGCCGGCGGCCTGGGCGGCCGGCGCCGCGAGCGCCAGGGCGGCGGCGAGAATCAGCGCGATTCGTGTCATGAGGGTGTCCTTTCCCCAGGGATGGGGCGTGGGGTCAGCGATTGATCCGGATCTCGTCACGGACGCCTCGCATGTCCATCTCGTACTCGAGGCCCGCGATGGGCGGATGGCTGAGGAACCAGTGGATCCCGTGCGCGGCCGCCGGCCCCATGGGGCCGAGCACGCCCGCGGCGAGGAACCCGTACAGCGGGTGCGCGCAATAGACGTCCACCGCGGTGACGTCGGACCACGAGACGCCGAGCCCGGCCAGCCGCGCCGCCTGCTCCCCCATCACCTCGGCGACCTTCTCGGTCATGGCCGCGGGCGAGGTCTCTCCGCGCCGCACGATGCCCTCGGCGGAGGTCGCGCCCTTGCGCAGCTCGCCCGAGCCCGCGTTGACGAAGGTCGGCGTCCCCGGGCGGTCGCCGCGCTGGGTGTAGGAGAACGCGTGGAGCACGGGCTCCGCGGGCGGCCGCACTACCGGCGCCACATTGGTCCGCGCGATGGGATTGACGCCCGCGACGAGGAGCTTCCAGTCGGTGAGGATGGCCCGGTAGTCCCGGTTGAACGCGCCGAAGCCGTCGAAGGACAGCGGCGCCGGGATCCGCAGCTCGATGGCGCACAGCGCCGCCCGCGGCCGCCCGATCCCAGCGAGGTGGCGCTCGATCAGCGCGAAGCCCCGACGATAGGGCAGGGTCGCCTGCAGGGTCGCGTGAACGATCTCGTATCCCGGCATGGCGACCACGCCGGACGAGTAGGGCTCGATACCGGGAAGGAACCGGTAGCCGCCGTCAGGACAATCGGTGAGACGCGCGTGGTCGGTCATTCGTCCTCTCCTGGTCGATCTAGCCGGGATGGCGGTCGCGGAGGATGCGCGCGGCAAGGGCCTCGTTCCGGAGCTTGCTGTAGGCTTCGTCCACGGGGATGTCGGCCGCGCTGCCCGGCGCGAAGCCGCAGTCGGGGTTCAGCGACACGCGCGCGGCATCCACGTGGCGTAGCGCCTCTTCCACGCGGGCCACGATGGCCGCCGGCCCGTCCACCTGGGCGCCGCGGCAGTCCACGCAGCCCAGCCCGATCTGGCGGTCGTCGGGCAGCCGGCGGAGCACGGCGAAGTCGCCCGCCACCGGAATGGTGAACTCGAGCACGTACTGGTCCACGCGAAGCCGCCGCAGCGCGGGAACGATGGGATCGTAGCCGCCCTCCCCGATCCAGCCTCCCCGGCCCTTGTTGCGACGGCAGAGGTGCACCGCGGTCTGGATCCCGCCCACCCCGTCGGCGATCTCGTTGAGGAGATCCACGCACAGCGCCGCCTCCGCGTCGGGATCCTCGTGCTCCGCACGCACTCGCGGGTCGGCAAGGAGACAGAGGTGCGGGTCGTCGAACTGGGCCACCGTTACCCCCGCCGCGCGGACCGCGAGGAGCTCGGCGCGCAGCACCGGCACCAGGGCGCGCATGAAGGCCTCGCGCGTGGGATAGGCCTCTCGCGACCGCGCCGGATCCCACATCCGCTGGCCGAGGAGATAGGGCGAGGGCAGGGCCACCTTGGTGGCACGTCGCGCCCGGGCCACCAGGAAGCGCGCCTCCTCGCCGAGGAGGCCGGGCCGGCGGGGCGTCATGGGCGCCACCACCGTATGCCAGGAGAGGCCGTCACGTGTCTCGCGCGCGAAGCCGTGCATGATCTCGGCGATCACGCCGATGTATGAGCGCCGGCGCCACTCACCGTCGGACACCACGTCCAGACCGGCCGCTTCCTGAAGAGCGAGCACATAGGCCACCGCGGCATCCATGGCGGCCGCGCGGCCGGGAGCTTCCTCCGGCTCCTCGAGCAGATCGCGGACGAGCTGGGAGCGGGGCATGCTGCCCACCACCGAGGCGGCGAAGCGCGGCAGCCGGGCGGCGGTCATGCCGACGCGCTCCATCCGCGCTCGGCGAGCCCATGGTCCTGGGTGGTGTCGATCTCGAAATAGTCACCGTGCGTCTCCACCGCGCGCATCGCGACGCCGGCCTCCAGCATGTCCTGGAGGAGATGGATCAGGTACGCCGTCTGGAAGGTGGGCGCTCCCCGGTAGGGGCCGCCGTCGTGCCGCCGGCGCGCCCGGTGATAGTGCTCGATGAGGAGCCGGGCGCCCGCGGGCGTGAACTTGGCCACCCCCGTGAACTCCGCGGGCGCCTCGTCGGGTAGGATGGCGCGGTTGATCTCGACCACCTGGCCGTCTCGCAGCCGCACCTTCTCCCCATCCGTCTCGGGATGCTCCGTACGCGGCTGATAGCGCCGGCGCCAGTCGGTGTCCACGAGCAGCGCGATGTCGCCGGGGCTCGCCACCAGGCGCTGCACCGCGGCGGAAGTGTAGAGGATGTCCGCGTACGAGGAAACGAAGCCCTCCGCCATCTCATGCTCGGCGCAGAAGAGCGAGCTCAGGATATTGTTCGTCTCCCACGCCGCGTTGTCGCAGAAGCGGAAGCTGGGGTAGTCGGCGCGCACCCGCTCGATGCGGTAACCGCCCACGAAGACGATATCGTCGAGGCCGGCGCTCCGGAGCGCCGCGACGCACCAGTCCAGGATGCGGCGCCCGTGGATCTCCGCGTAGCACTTCGGCACGTCCTCGGTCAGCGGCATGAGCCGACGGCCACGGCCCGCCGCGATGAGGATGGCCTTCCGCATCGCCCGGTTGTAGCAGATCAGGGAGAAGGACGAAAGGCACCCTCCGGCAAGAATCGTCGCTAAGGGAATCACTTCTACCAAGGTCGTCACCCGCCCCCGGCCGCCGCCCCTCGCCAAGTATTGAATAGATCGACAAAGGTCTACCCGCCGCGCCGGTGGAACGGATCTTGCTCCCCTAATGTTCCAAGGATAGGAGAAGGGAGGCCACCGAAATGACGACTTGCGCCACGACCGGACCAGGCAGCCTCGAGCACGAGGCCGCCGCCTTCATGGGCTCCGACGGGACCGTCTCGCACGCTCGCTGCGGGCAGCCGCTCGAGTACCACGGCACGCGTGGAAGCGTTGCGGTGGACTTCTTCTGCCTCGCCTGCCAGGAGCACGTATCGCTGCCACTTCGCCGGTTGCCCAGCCTCGAGATGGGTGTGCACGCGCCGGGAGCTTGGTCTCCGCGCTTCGCCATCACCTACGCGGACTGAGTCCACCAGGCAAGGGAGATCAGGCATGGCCGTGCTCGAGCAAGCGCGACACGCGGGGGCCATCTACATGATCGCCCACTGCATCTTCCACCAGACGCCGCCGCGTGAGCGAGCCCGCTGCGAGTCGTGTGGGAGCGAGCTCCGCGCGGTGAACGAGTCCTGGTATTGCCCGCAGTGCCTGTGTCAGCGCGAGGTGGAGGCCTGCCCCATCTGCGAGGGGAGGCCCTGGCAATGACCCCGCCGCCGAGCGCGGCCCCCGCCCCGAGTACCTATATCTGCTGCGGACGCACCCTCAGCAGCTCGGCCGCCGTCGTGCCCCGCTGCCGCTCGTGCGGCGGGACGATGAAGCTCGTCGAACGCTGAGCAATTGAGCGTCGCCCGGGCGCGGGCTCGGCACCCGCGCGCGGGCGCGCCGATCAGGCCTGCTGTATCGCCGAGAGACGCCACGCGCCGGGGCCCACCGGGCGCGTGAAGGTCCAGAACTCCTCGAACTTCACCGGCTCGGTCCGGTTCCCGTCCACGAGCTGGGTCCCGCTCTCGTCCGTGGTGTAGTCGAGCAGGTTGGCGAGGAAGCGGACGGTCACGAAGTCGCGTCCCTCCTCCTGCCACGACTCCGTCGGCTCCACCAAGCGCACCGCGATGTTCTCGAGCCGATTCACCCGGCGCTGCGCGCGAAGCCGGTCGCACTGGGATTGCAGCGTCTTGTACATCTCCTCGGTGAGCGCCGCCCGCATGCCACCCATGTCGCGGGTCATCCACGCTCCCTGCAGCCGGAAGAAGACGTCCGATGCCATCTCGCCGAAGCGCGCGGGATCGAAACCGGGATCCATCTGACGGATATGGGCGATGCCGCGCGCGAGATCCGTGTCGACGGCCCCGGCCGCGGGCGCGTCCAGCACGGTGGAGCTCCGCGACGTGGGCTCGGGCCTCCACGCCGGCGGGGCCGACTGGGGGTCGGCGTAGCCGGCGGGGCCGGCGGCGACGGCCTGGCGCCGGCGCAGATACAAAAAGCCGAAGTAGAGCAGAGCGCCGACTATGGCGATCTCCAGAAGGCCGATGCCGCCCCCCATATGGCCCATGCCACCGAAGAGAAGGCTCCCGATCAGGCCGCCGAGGACGAGGCCGCCGAGCATCCCCCCCAGCCCCCCACCCCATCCAGAGCGCTGCGGCGCCGGCTGCTGAAAGCTCGACGGGGGTGTACTCGGCTGACTGGGACTCGTGGGCGAGGTGCTGGGCGAGGCCGGCGCGGAGTAGCTCCGCGAGCCGCGGCTGCCGCTCGAGCTTCCGCCTCCCGCTCGAGCCCACGCATCGGCCGCCCACAGGGCCGGTATCAGCAGGAGGACAATCAGGACCAGCAGCGTCGTGGCTCGTTTCATGGGGTATCTCCTCGTTTTCGACCGTGACACCGGTTCCGGGGTCGGCGTCATTCCCCCGGACTGAGTATAGTCCGCTCCTCGGCGATCTGCTCCTCTGGCTCTGATGTCTCTCCGCTCTACAAAAAATGTCACTCGCGTCCCGCACCCTTCGTAATCCTTCCTGAGTTCTGACACCCGCAGGGCTCGCTTCAGAATCCATGAACCTTTCGAATCAGATAGTTACGCTTCGTGTCAGGCCTGGAACGCCTCTTGCTCTCCCTCTGGAGCGGTCGGTCGAAGGTCGACCGAGTGACTACATCGAAGGCTCGAGGGAGGGAGATAGCCATGGCAGTCGCACCGATCACCACCCAGGAATCCGCGGCGCCCGTTCGTGGTGAAGCCACCCCGCGCCGCCGTGGCCGTCCCGCCACGCGCCGCACGCCGCGCGGACAGGACGGGAATCCGCACGAGAACCCGCCGATCGTGACTGTGTACTTCCACACCGACGGCGAGCTGCACCACGCGTGGTGCGGCCAAGCCCTGGAATTTCACGGGACGCGCGCCGGGCTGGAGATCGACTTCTTCTGCCTGTACTGCGTCGAGCACGTCACGCTGCCGAACTCGATCCTGTCGCGCATCCCCGTCGGGCCGCCGCTCGTCTAGCGCGGAGACCCTCCGGGCGCGGGCGAATCGTCCACGGGGGCGATATCGCCCATGTCGGGCTCGAGCTGCAGCGTGTCGGCGATCTTGGTATAGCTCGAGAACATCTGCGTGACACCGATGACCTCCATCACGCCGCCGTCCCCCACCCCCAGCCGCTTCATTTCCGCCAGGTGAAAGCCCGTGCCCCATTCGGAGCGGGAGGTCAGCGAGACGGCGAAAGCCAGAGCCTCCTTGAAGCGCCGGGCGAGGCGATTGTCCCCGAAGGCCCGGCGCGTCGCTGCCCACACGTCGGCGGCGTAGAACGGGTCGCGGGCGAGAAGCCGAAAGACCGGCGGCACGTCCCCGCGAACGTAGAAGGCGCGAATCTCGGCGAAGATAGCCCCGGCGGGGTCGCCCGCCCGCCCCTCCGCGACCGGAGGCAGTAGGGCCGTCACTGCGGGGAGCGCGGCCAGGCCGTCCGCGGCCACGTTGAGGGCATTGGTGATCCCGACCACGTGGGCGGCCTCGTACCAGAGGTGATCGCCCTCCATCCCCTGCAGCTTCCCGGCTGCAGTGTGCGCCAGCGTTCAGTAGGCGCAGGCATTGACCCCGCTGACGACCGCCGCCACCATCTCCTTCTCGCCGCGGCTCCACTCCCCCGGCGCCATGGCCCGCTTCATCGCGCGCCCGTGCGGGCCGCCGAACTCGGGATCCCAGGCCATGACGCGGCTCATCGCGGGCGGATGCTTGAAGTCGTGGTTGAACCAGGCCTTGGACAGCTCGAAGAGCTTCCGGGCGGGATCGGGATACTCGGAGGCGTCGCGCAGTCGCACCGTGGGCATGCGGGATCTCCTAGCGAGTGCTGCCGCCGCTCAGCGGCGGGAAGATGGCCAGCTCGTCACCATCGTGAAGGGGATGCGGGTCCTCTACCTCGTGGCCGTTCACGACGCTGAGAAAGGGGACGCGCTCGGGGATGCGAAGTCGGGCCAGGACGTCGGAGACCCGCGCGCCATCGGGAAGCTCGAGGGTGATACCGTCGCCATCGGCGTCGGGGGGCAGGTAGTCGGCGAGGGTGGCAAAGAGCCGGAGCCGGATCTTCAACGGTAGCTGCTCTGGCCACCCTCTTCCCGCGTCACCGTCCGTGCCATGGCCACCCGGAGCCGGTCGCCGGGGAAGATCTTGGCCTGCTCGGACAGCTGGTTCCAGCGCCGGATCTCGGCCACCGATACTCCGTAGCGCTTGGCGATGCCGCCCACCGTGTCCTGCGGCTTGACCACGTGCACGTCCTCGGCAGGGCGGCGCGCCGACGCCACTGCTCCGCTGGCGCGCCGCGAGGCTACAGCCACCGCGCGCTGGGTCGCCTCCCGCTCGAGCACCACGCGCACCTTGTCGGCTCCGCCCGGGGGCACCTTGAGGGCATAGGGCTCGCTCGGCGGCGTCTGCCCCAGTCGCAGCTCGGCATTCAGCCGCTTGAGCTCGACGGGGTCGATCCCGGAGTCGGCGGCGATGCGCGGCAGCTTGGTGCCCTCGGGCACCCGGATGGTCTCGTAGCGGAGCGCGGGCTCTGGCGTTACCGAGAAGCCATAGCGCTCCGGCTCGCGAGCGATGACCACCGCGGCCTGGATGGCCGCCACGAAGTTCTTCGTCTCCTCGGCGAGGTGACGTCCGCGGGTGAGCTGCCAGAAGTCCGTGGTCTTGAGATTCTGGATGGCCCGGTTGATGCGGACCGCGCCTCCGTTGTACGCCGCCTGCGCGAGGGTCCAGGACCCGTACATCGTGAAGAGGTCCTTGAGATAGGCGGCCGCCGCCCGCGTGGATTTCTCGGGATCGAGCCGCTCGTCGGTCCAGCGGTCGACCCGCAGCCCGTAGAGACGCGCGGTGGGCGCCATGAACTGCCAGAGGCCGCGGGCTCCCACCCGCGACGCCGCGACCGGATCGAACCCGCTCTCGATCATGGCGGTGAAGATCAATTCTTCCGGTAGTCCTCGCTGCGCGAAGATCTCGCGGATCATCTCGAGATAGCGGCCGGAGCGGATGAGCCAGCGCTCGACCACGGCCCGTCGATAGCCCGTCTGATAGCGATCCACGAACTGGCGGACCTCGAGCCGGTCATGGATCTCGTAGGGCGGCATGCGCTTGCGCCCCAATGACGCGATGGCCGGCGAAGACGAACCGCCCGGCGAGGGCAGCGGGGGCAGGCCCACCATCAGCGGGGGGCCTCCCATCGTATCGCCCGGGTCCGTTGGTGGGTTCAGCGGCGGGTCCACCGACCCCTCGGCCACGGAACTATCCTCGTCTGCCTCCCGTTTGACAGGTAGAGGAACCAAGCCCAGCTCGACCTCGATCGCGCGGTAAGTACCCGACGCCATCGGCTCAGAGGGCTCGGAGGGGAGCAGCGCGGCTTCCTCGCCCGGTCCCCTCAAAGAGAACAGGTATGACTCCGACGCGGCGGCCTTGCCCGGGAGGGCGAGAACGCCGACTATCAGGAGCAGCAGCACCATGAGACGCCGATTGAGCGAGGGCTGCATGGGAGAGGACTACCCTTCGATTACAGCATGGGCCGGAGAGCTCGGTCAACAGGGGATCGGGAGTTTACCCTTGACACCTCTCGGGGGAAAACTTAACTTTGAGTTTGGCAAACGTAATGTTAGTACATAGTTACGACTGCCACCTCAATAGGTTGCCATTATCAATGACGGAAGGGAGGTGAACACTCATGAAGAAGATGATCGCGCTGGTGGTGAGTATCGCATTCTCGCTTGGCGTCGCCGGCTTCGCGGTGGCCCAGACGCCGGCCGCCAAGCCCGCTGAGGCTCCCAAGGCCGACGCTCCGAAGACCGAGGCTCCCAAGGCCGGGACGATGGAGAAGAAGGCCATGAAGGAGACCAAGGCTGACTGCCTGAAGATGGCCAAGGACGACGCAGCCAAGGCCGACTGTGAGAAGAAGTTCGCGAAGACCAAGAAGGACGCCGCCACGGCGGCCCCGAAGAAGGAAGAGGCGAAGAAGCCGTAGTCACCCCGGCGGCGTCCGCGCCTACCGGGCGCCAGCCAGGGTGCCACCCCTCAGCGGGTGGCACCTTGGCGGCGCTTGGAGCCCCCTCCCACATCCCCCGGAGCCGGCCGGCGATCGGGCGTGTGTTGCTCCTCCCGAACCAGGGTCGCCCAGATGTTCCGGTCGTGTAGCCGTATGCCGATTGTCTCGCCGGGCCGCACATCGAGTCGTTGCCGCCAGTATTCGACCGCCACGTAGCCCATGCGCTCGAGGTTTCCCACGAAGGCGCCCTGGTCGCGTCCAGGAACGCGGCGCGGCGCGGTCCCGTGCGGGATCTCGCGCCAGGCAAGGATCAGCCAGCTCCCGGCCGGAACTTCCGCGAATCGGAAGTGCCCGCCGGCGTCGCTCACCTCGCCCCGAATCAGCTCCCCGCCTCCCGCGAACAGGAGCTCGTGCTCGTAGGCCTCCCGCGCGGCGCGGAGCCGTCCCGCCGCCTCCACGTAGGCGAGCGAGGAGTCGCGAAGCCCGAGGCGGATGCGGTCCAGCTCCGCCTCGAAGTCGGACGCGTAAGGCAGGAGCAGCACGGAGACGTCGCCGTAAGGAGTGGGCGACCCGGTGGGGCTCCGGGGCTCGGCAAAGACCTCGCCGCTGACCGCGTGGGTACGGCCCTCGTCACGCGCGCGAAGGTAGGGGGCGAGCACGGTGGTCGTGTCCCCCGCGGCGGCGGGCAGCGCCACGACAAGGAGCAGGCCCGCGGCGAGCCCCACCACGCGCCGGCTCATGCCGCCTTCTCCCCCGGGCGGGTCTTCCAGCGCCGGTGCAGCCAGAACCACTGCTCGGGAGCGCGCCGGATCGCCGCCTCGATCGCCTCGTTGAACGCGCGCGTGAACGCTACCACGTCACCGTCGGGCGGCACCGGCACGGGGGGACCGGCGTCGACCACGTGCCGCCCGTCGGGCCGGCGGCGGATGAAGACGGGGAGCACGGGGGCGCCCGTGCGGAGGGCGATCAGCGCCATGCCCTTCGAGGTGGAAGCGGGCACGCCGAAGAAGGGAACGAAGACGCCCTCGCGGCGCGAGGCGTTCTGGTCGAGGAGAATGCCGACCATCCGCCCGCGACGCAGGGCGTCCACAATGTCGGTCAACGCCCGGCGCTTGGTGATCAGCTCCACGTGGCTGCGCAACCGGAAGCGCTCCACGATGGGATCGAAGAGGGGGCTGTCGAGCGGGCGCATGACCACCGACAGCGGGAACCGCGTGAGCGCGTGACTGGCCGCCAGCAGCTCCCAGTTCCCGTAGTGCGCGGTGAGCAGGAGGATGCCTCGCCCCATGGCATGCGCGGCCTCCAGGTTGGGTACGCCGTCCACCGACACGCGTGACAGAAGCCGGGCGGGAGGACGGAAGAAGAAGACGCAAAATTCGATGAAGTTCATGCCCAGGTGCCGGAATGAGCCGCTGCCGATGCGGGCGAGTTCCGTGGCGGAGCGCTCGGGAAAGGCGCGGGCCAGGTTCTCGAGCGCGACCGCGCGGCGCCGGGGCAGCGCCGCCCAGGCGAGATCGCCGAGCCGGGCGCCGAACCAGAGGCCCGTCC